>Ga0182742_1002417_pt1 | contig 20651 bp, 20 predicted proteins | sample eDN5th37CBELigMG_FD_128880 | JGI IMG/M metagenome (GOLD analysis project Ga0182742, IMG submission 128880) | Enriched Miracle-Growth compost microbial communities from Emeryville, California, USA - eDNA 5th pass 37_C BE-Lig MG (version 2)... ... | reverse complement strand
GTGCTGCTGCAGGGGTGGGAGCAGTTCGACGAACCCGTGGACCGGATCGTCTCGATCGGTGCCTTCGAACACTTCGGTGCCGACCGCTACGACGACTTCTTCCGGATGGCCCACACCGCTCTGCCCGACGACGGCGTGATGCTGCTGCACACCATCGTCAAGCCCAGCGGCGACGAGATGTCGCAGCGCGGGCTTCCCCTGACCATGCGCAAGCTGCGGTTCTTCAAGTTCATCATGGACGAGATCTTCCCGGGCGGGGAGTTGCCCTACGTCGCGCAGGTCTCCGAGCACGCGCAGCGCGCGGGGTTCCGGGTCGATCGCGTGCAGTCGCTGCGACCCCACTACGCGAAGACGCTCGACATCTGGGCCGAGACGCTGCGCGGCCGCAAGGACGAGGCCATCGCGGTGCAATCCGAAGAGATGTACGAGCGGTACATGAAGTACCTCACCGGTTGTGCGGACCTCTTCCGCGAGGGCTACACCGACGTCTGCCAGTTCACCCTCGTCAAGGCCTGATCTGATCCCGGACTAACGCCGCTTCAGCATCCGCCACAGTCGCAGCGGCAACAGGCCGAGCAGAGGTGCGCGCTTGCCCATGTCGTCGGTGTCACGCTTGTTGAACGCGGTGGCGAAGCGACGTGCGTCCGCCTCGGAGGCGTAATCCTTGGCGCCGCGCGCCTCGCCGCAGCGCGCACACTCCCACCGCATGGTGCGGCCGTCGACGCGGAACGTGGGGTCGTGTCCGAACACCCGGCAGGCCAGGGTCATCGACCGGTCACCGATTCGGGGTCCCGGGCTCGGCCATCCCGCTCGGGGGACCGACGCGCCCCCGCGCCTTCCGGGCGATCCGGTTCTCCGCCAAGGCTTCCCGCAACGCCTTGCGGAACTCGCCCGGACCCCAATACTGTGCGCCGACCGCGCGGTGCAATTCACGAACCGTCATCGACTCATTGTCGGCGACGGCCCGCGCGATCGCGTCGATCTCGTGGTCCAGCGCGGACTCCGGCACACCGGGCGTCGGCGGCTCGCGCCAAGCGCCCTCCCAACCCGGGGGCGGGCCGGGACGGTACCGCCGGGCACGACTCTGCGCGGCCCTCTGACGCTCGACACGTGCGGCGATGCGGGCTTCGCGTTCCTTGCGCGCCCGCGCCCGCTCGTCGGCCTGATCATCGGCGTTCTCGGCATCTCCGCCCGACTCCCCGTCGCCCTCATCGGCGGTGAGCGGCATCGCGAGGTCCTCGAGCTTCTGGCCCTCGGCCTTGACCCCGAGGATCAGTTCGACCACACCGCCGACCGCCATCACTGCGGCGCCGATCAGGAACGACACCGCGACCAGTCCGCGCTCGCCGGACTCGATGAGCTGGCCGAACAGCAGGGGACCGGTGATGCCGCCGACGGCCGTGCCGATCGCGTAGAAGAACGCGATGGCCAGCGCACGCGTCTCCATGGGGAAGATCTCGCTGACCGTGAGATACGCCGCGCTCGCGCCCGACGACGCCAGGAAGAAGCACACGCCGAGCACCAGCATGAACAGCCACACGCCGCCGATCTCGTTGACGAACAGGACCGTCAGGATGACCGCGACCGCGGCCGAGCCGAGGTATGCCAGCGCGATCATCGGTTTGCGGCCGACGGTGTCGAACAGCCGGCCGAGCAGGATCGGCCCGGCGAAGTTGCTCAACGCCCACACCGCGTAGAAGATCGGCACCGCACCCGAGGCGACGTCGAAGAAACCGCTCAACAGCGTTCCGAGGTTGAAGGTGAACGCGTTGTAGATGAATGCCTGCCCGATGAACAGGGCGAGCCCGAGCACCGCCCGCTTCGGGTACTTGGTGAACGCGACCTTCGCGATCTCGACGAACGAGATCGTCTTGCGCTGACGCACCGTCAGCGATCCTTCGGGCTCGTCGAGGGGCCTGCCGGTGCTGCGTTCCACCTCACGCTCGATCTCACCGACCACGCGCTCGGCCTCGTCTTCCTGGCCGTGGATGAACAACCATCGCGGGCTCTCCGGCACGTGGCGTCGCACCACCAGCACCACCAGGCCGAAGACCGCGCCGATACCGAACGCGATGCGCCACCCGATGTCGGCCGGGAAGATCGCCGTGTTCAACAGCAGCAGTGCGCCCAGGGCGCCGCCTGCGGCGCCCAGCCAGTAGGAGCCGTTGATGATGAGGTCGACACGTCCGCGCACCCGCGCAGGGATGAGCTCGTCGATCGCGGAGTTGATCGCGGCGTATTCGCCGCCTATGCCGGCTCCGGTGAAGAAGCGGCAGACGAAGAAGAACCACGGCGCGAACGCGAAAGCCGTTGCGACCGTGGCGACGAGATAGACAGCGAGGGTGAGGAGGAAAAGCTTCTTGCGGCCGAACCGGTCGGTGAGCTGACCGAAGAACAACGCGCCCAGACATGCTCCGGTGATGTAGACCGCTGCGGCGATACCGATCTGGCCCGCGCTGAGCTCGATCCCGCTGCCGCTCTCGGTGAGTCGGGACGCGACGTTGCCGACCATGGTGACTTCCAGGCCGTCGAGGATCCACACCCCGCCGAGTCCGAGCACCACCCGCCAGTGGAACCGCGACCACGGCAACCGATCCAACCTACTGGGCACCTGTGTGGTGATGGTGCCCGTCTGCACTCCTGAACTCATCGGCTGCCTCCTCGCCCGTGACGAATCGGGCTAGGGAATACCCAAACTGAGGAAACCTATGCAGCCGACGCTTCAGGCGCTATCGCGCGGGTGGCCCCGGCTGGGCCTGTGCCGCGTCACGCCTGCGCGCCGCCATACCCGCGAGCGCCTCGAACACCACGCGGTGCGCGGCGTTCACTGTCAGTTCGGCGTGGTCGTAGGCGGGCGCGACCTCGACCACGTCGACGCCGGCCACGTCGTGGCGGTGACACAACTGCCGGACCATGCGTAAGAGGTCGGCGCTGGTGATCCCGCCCGGCTCGGGAGTTCCCGTGCCGGGCGCGTGCGCCGGGTCCAGAACATCGATATCTACGGAGAGATAGAGCTTTTCGGCCTTCGCCAGCGCCTCGCCGACCGCGTCGTCCATCACGGCCTTGAATCCGCGGTCCCAGATCTCCTGCATGGTGTGCCAGGTCATCTTCTGTTCGAGCATCCACTCGAACGTGTCCTGCGGCGGCCAGTAACCCCGCAGCCCGACCTGTACGAAGTGGCTGCCGGGCACGGCGCCCGATTCGATGAGCCGGCGCATCGGGGTGCCGTGGCTCGCGAGGTTGCCCTCGATGTTGTCGGCCGTGTCGGCGTGGGCGTCGAAATGCACGATGCCGACGTTGCCGTAGCCGTGCACATCGGCCACGGCGGTCGCCGACGGCCAGGTGATGGAATGGTCCCCACCGAGCACCACCGGGACGACGCCGCGGGACGCGACCGCGTGCACGCGCTCACGGATGTTGGCGTGCGACACCTCGGTCTGCCCGTGTGGGCAGTACGCGTCACCGAAATCGACCACCTCGAGCCAGTCGAAGATCTCCAGGCCGAGATCCAGGTGATAGGTGCCCGGTTCGTAGGCCGTCGCGCGGATCGCGCGCGGGCCGAAGCGCGCGCCCGGGCGGTTGGTGGTCGCGATGTCGAACGGGGCTCCGACGATCGCGACGTCGGGACGCCACTCGTCGAGTTGCTGTGTCTCGGTCAGAAACGGCCGGTGCCCGAACGACACCATGCCCGCGTAGGGAAGGTCGAGTTGTTCGGCCAGTCCGGGCGGCAGCTCACGCCGCGGCCCGTGCTCGTGCCCGTGATCGTCACCCATGGGCAGACATTACCGCCGTGCCCTGTCGCCTTGGCCGAAACAGCGCGGCTGCTCAGCGGATTCGTTCGGCGTGCCGGTCCGCGACCGCGTCGAGCGCGGCGCGGAGCCGGTCGGGGACGGCGCGTTTGGTCCAGTCGGTGCCTGAGACGACGACGTAGACGTTGCGACCCGCGACCGCGGCCCGCTCGGGCGTGGTGGCGTTCGATCCGAACACCGTGAACGCGAGCGTGAAACTCGTGTTGCCGACGCGCTCGCAGGTCACCGCGACGCGGACGTCGTCGCGCCACCGCACCGGCGCGGCGAAGTCGATCTCGGTGTGCACCACCTGGATGTCCAGGCCGGACTCGATGAGGCCCGGATAGGTCACGCCGAGGTGGTCGAGAAACGCGGTGCAGGCCTCGTCGAACCAGGTCAGGTAGTGCGCGTTGAACACCACACCCTGTTGGTCGACCTCGCCGTAGCGCGGAACGATCGCAAAGTCGAACCCACCCACGTGCACCGCCTTCGCATGTCTGGTGTCTCGATCGTTTCGTGCCCAGCGTAGTGAACGGCCCGTTTTGTGCTGCCCACGGTCGGCGCGCAAGACTGGTCGACGTGGACCTGGTGACCCTCGACGACATCTCCGGCGCAGCCGCGCGCATCGCGGCCGACATCGTGCGCACCCCACTGCTGGCCGCCGACTGGGGTGACCCCCGCTGCCCGCTGTGGCTCAAGGCGGAGACCCTGCAGCCCATCGGCGCGTTCAAGATCCGCGGCGCGTTCAACGCGCTGGGCCGTCTCGACACGCATACCAGAGCCCGGGGTGTGGTGGCCTATTCGAGCGGCAACCATGCCCAGGCCGTGGCATATGCCGCCGCAGCCTACGGCGTGCCCGCCCATATCGTGATGCCGGAAGAGACGCCCGCGGTCAAGGTGGAGGCCACCCGTCGGCGCGGCGCCCACGTGGTGCTGTGCGGGGCGGGGGAGCGTGAACGCACCGCCGCCGAACTGGTCGAGAAGACGGGTGCGGTGCTGATCCCGCCCTTCGACCACCCCGACATCATCGCGGGCCAGGGCACGATCGGCATCGAGATCGCCGAGGATCTCCCCGAACTCGCGACCGTGCTGATACCCGTCAGCGGTGGTGGGCTCGCCTCCGGTATCGGCACCGCGATCCGCGCGTTGCGCCCGAAGGCGAAGATCTTCGCGGTGGAACCCGAACTCGCGGCCGACACCGCCGAGTCTCTCGCACTGGGGAGCATCGTCGAATGGCCTGTGGCGAAACGGAACCGGACCATCGCCGACGGGCTGCGGTCGACGCCTTCGGAGCTGACGTTCGCGCACCTGCGCCAGGTCATCGACGACGTGGTCACCGTGAGTGAGGACGAGATCCGCTCGGCGGTACGGGAACTGGCGTTGCGGGCACGCCTGGTCGCCGAACCCAGCGGCGCGGTGTCGCTCGCCGGTTATCGCAAGGCCGCGCTCCCGGACGGGCCCGCGGTGGCCATCGTGTCCGGCGGCAACATCGAACCGGCACAGCTGGCCGCCATTCTCGCGGGCGGTTAGTGCACGCCTTCCATCAGACGTGTGATCCGCGGCGACACGGCGAACACCACGATGCCGACCACGATGGCGACCAGGCCGAGGATCCCGAAGTAGGCGAACTCGTGCGCCGGGTCGTAGTAGCCGGCCAGGACACCTGACATCGCGGTGCCGAGGCCCAGCGAGAAGAAGTACAGCGCCATCATCTGCGCCCGGAACGCCTCTGGTGCAAGTTTTGTCGTGACCGACAGCCCGATCGGCGAGATCGTCAGTTCCGAGATGGCGAACAGCGCCAGGATCGCCGCCACGACGAGCGCGGGCACGGCCCTGCCGGTCGTGCCCGCCATGGGCAGGAACAGCAGGAACGCGACACCCATGCCGATCACGGCGTAGGAGAACTTGCGCGGCGTAGTCGGGGCGCGGTCACCCAGACGGGTCCACAACCACGCGAACACGGGGGACAGCACGATGATCCAGACCGGTTCGATCGACCCGATCCAGTTCGACGGCGCGGTCCACCCGAACACCGACCAGTTCATGCGCTCGTCGGAGTACACCGCGAGCACGGTGAAGATCTGCTGGAACAGCGACCAGAACACGGCATTGGCGACGAACAGCGGGATGAATGCGCGGACGCGTGTGCGCTCGAGCGTGCTCACCTTGGAGCTCGTGAGGAACACCGCGAAGTACGCCACCGAAGCCAGCGCGATCACCACGGTGGTCGCCTGCGAGAGGTTGGCCAAGGTCACGACGCCGGAGACGAACAGCGCCACCGCCGCGATCACGAGTGCTGTCGCAAAGGCAGCAACCTTGCCGAATGAGCTCGACGGCAACGGGTTCGGGACGATGCGGCCATGCGTTCCGAGGTTGCGCCGGTACACCACGTACTGCACGAGGCCCAGCGCCATGCCGATCGCGGCGGCACCGAACCCGTAGTGGAATCCGATCCGGGTCTGCAGGATCCCGGTGACCAGCGGACCGACGAACGCGCCGAGATTGACGCCGAGGTAGAACAAGGTGAACCCGCCGTCGCACCGGGGATCGTCCTTGTCATAGAGCGTGCCGAGCAACGACGAGGCGTTGGCCTTGAGTGCACCTGAACCGAGCGCGACCAGCACCAGGCCGATACCCACGCCTGCGAGTCCCGGCAGCACCGCAAGCGCGATGTGACCGCACATCACCACCACGCCGCCGTAGAACACGGTGCGCTCCATGCCGAGCACGCGATCGGCGATCCAGCCGCCGAGAACCGTTGAAAGATAGACCAAACCGCCGTAGGCGCCCACGATCCCGGTCGCGGTCGACTGCGGTAGTCCGAGCCCGCCGTCGGTGGCCGTGTAGTAGAGGTAGTAGCCGAGGATCGTCAACATCCCGTAGAACGAGAACCGTTCCCACAACTCGACCCCGAACAGATTCACCAACCCCATCGGGTGACCGAAGACCGTGCGCCGCGCCTGTGTATCGTGTGCTTCCCCCATGGGGGTCACCTTGCCACGCTCGGTGAGCGCATCGGCGGGAAGCGCAAAAAATCCAGCGATCCGATGGGCAAACGGAAAGCCCGCCGTGTGCAGGGTGTTCTGTGGCACAGCACATTTCGCGTCCGTAAGGGCCGAGCCCGGGTGCGCGGGGCGAATGGAGCACCGGTAAGGTCGGCTCGGAACAGGTGGACGACGGCCACATGCGGCGGGTCCGGCCAGCGTTGTCATCTCGCTCGGTCGGGACCGCGTGGCCACTGCTCCAAGGGGGTGTAGGTGGACGCGGTGATAGGCGTCTCGGTGACGCCCTCCACCGTCGGCATGGTGCTGGTCGAGGGGGATTCGGCGGCCGACTTCGAGGCCGTGAACCTCGATCTCGAGCTGTTCGACGTGGCAGGTCTGGACCTGAGCCGTGCCCGCGCCGCCCGGAAAGAGATCGTCGCGACGGTCGCGCGTGCGGAGAACGTGGCCGCAGACAACGGCAGAAGGCTGCGGTCCATCGGTGTGACGTGGAGCGACGGCGCGGACATGCAAGCGGCCGAACTGGTCGGCGACCTGAACGAGGCCGGCTTCGACAACGTCGTCGATGTGCGGTTCCGGCAGGCAACCGACGCGCTCGCCAACAGCATCGCCGACATGGCCGGATTCGCGACCACCGTGGTGTGCGTCTTCGAACCGGAAGGCGCACTGGCCCTCACGGTCGACCGGCGCGACGGTGTGGTGGACACGGCCCGCAGCAGGGCGATCGGGAGCGTGCGTGGTCTGGTCGGTTGGCTCGAACGTCTGCTGGCGGCCTCCGGGCGCGTGCCCGATGCGCTTGTGGTGGTCGGATCGGCCGTCGACCTCGATGCCGACGTCGACCGCTTGATGCCGAAGCTGCAAGCCGCGCTTGGTATTCCGGTCTTCACCCCGGCCGACGGGGATCTCGCTCTCGCGCGCGGTGCGGCACTCGTATCGGCACGCCGCGGCCGATTCATGTTCCCCGACAAGGCCGATCAGCAGCGGTCGCGGTGGACCAGTCGGCAGTTGGCGCCCGCGGCGATGCTCCTGGTAGGGGTCGTGACGTTCGTCGTCTCGCTGTCTCTGGCCATAAGTCAGCAGATGTCGCCGCGTGAACAGGCCATCGAGCGGCCGACACGCCCGGTGGTGAACACCTCGGGCGCACCCGCCGCCGTGCGGCAACTGCCCCCTGCGCTGCCCGCGGCGCCCCCTCCGCCCCCACAGGCGCCGCCAGCGGCGGAGGTCGCCGAGGCCGTGCCGCCGGCAGTCGATCCACCGCTCGCCGACGTTGCCGAATCGCCGGTCGAGCAGGCGCTTCCGCAGCTGCCCCCACAGTTGCCACCGCCGGACGCGGCGACCGCGTTGCCACCGCCTGTGGTCATCCCCGCACCGCCGACGAAGAAGCCGTTGCTCAGCCGCATCCGCGACCGGTTGCGTGGCGAGCCGGATGTTCCCGAGCAGATGGTGATCGGCGAACCGCCACCGCCGGCGGAGATCACACCCATACCCCCGCCCGGCGCACCCCCTGCACCCCCGGTCGACGATGCACCGGCTCCCGAGGCCCCGCCTGAGCCGCCGCCGGCTCCCGAGGCCCCGCCCGCTGCGGATCCGCCGCCACCGGCGGACGTCCCACCGCCCGATCCGCCCCCGGCCGAACCGGCCCCCGTGGAACCGGAGCCCGCGCCCGAGGCGCCACCGGCTCCCTGACGGCGACGGTTACGCTCGATCAGGTGAACCTGCGCACCCGGCTGCGGCTCGGCATCCGGATCTGCATCGTCGCGGCTGTGGTGGCCGCGCTGGTCGTGGTCGAGTACTCCACCCGCTCGGGCGTGCTGTGGCGGCTCATCACGTTCACCTACCAGGCGAATCTCATGGCGGCCGCGTTCTACCTGTGGACCCTGGTCTCGCCGCGTGCGGACACACGCGCGGGTCTTCGTGGCGGCGTGGTGCTCTATGTGGTGATGGCGGGCGTGATCTGGAATCTCTTTCTCGCCCAGGTGAGTATGGGCTACACGCCCGCGAATGTGCTGCTGCACGTGGTCGTCCCCGTGCTCGCCGTCGCGGAGTGGCTGATGGCGCACGGCGTCCAGGGTGCGATCCGGTGGTGGCAACCGTTGACGTGGTTGCTGTATCCGGCTGTTTACGCAGCGGTGGCGTTGCTGGTGCTCAGTGGTGCCGGGCGCCGGGTGCCGTATTACTTCCTGGACCCCGCCGCTGTCGGGCCGTGGGCGGTGCTGACCAACATCGCTCTTCTCGGCGTGGTGTTCGCAGGCTGTGGCTACGCGCTGATGGCGCTCACACGCGCACTCGCCGCAGGCCGGGCCGACATCGGATGAAACGCTTGGGCATTCCACACCGATGACCGGGTATGCAACCTTCACCCCGTCGGGCCGGTGCGGCCGGAAGCCGTGTCGCCAGGTGTTTACCGGGCATGGTCGTTTCGACAACCTACACTGGAAGAATGCTCAACTCGCTAGGGCGCGGATCCAGGTCAGGTCGGGGTTCGGTCTGGAAACTGTTTGCGGCGGTCGGTCTCGCCGTCGCGGCCACCGCTGTTCCGGTTAACGTCGCGTCCGCGGCCGTGAGCACCCCGGTGGAGGTTGCACAGGTCGAACCTGCCGCGGGTGCGGTGGTCGGGGTGGCCCATCCGGTGACGGTCCGGTTCGCCGAGCCGGTCACCGACCGCCGGAGTGCCGAACGCAGCCTGCGGATCGCCTCGACGGACACCTCCGCCGGCCGGTTCCGCTGGCCAGAGGCCGCGGTCATGGAATGGACTCCCGACGAGTTCTGGCCCGCACACTCGACCATTTCGCTGTCGGTCGGCGGCGTGAAGACGAGTTTCAACACCGGCGCCGAGGTTCTCGGTGTCGCCGACATCGATGCCCACACCTTCACGGTCAGCGTCGACGGCGAGGTTCTGCGGAAGATGCCCGCCTCCATGGGCAAGCCGAAATTCCCCACGCCAAGGGGGACCTTCACCGCACTGGCCAAAGAACCTGTGGTAGTGATGGATTCGCGGACCATCGGCATCCCTTTGAGCGACCCTGAGGGATACAAGCTCACGGTCAACCACGCCGTGCGGGTCACATGGGGTGGGGTCTACGTGCACTCCGCGCCGTGGTCGGTCGGCTCGCAGGGATATGCCAACGTCAGCCACGGCTGCATCAACCTGAGCCCGGACAACGCGGCGTGGTACTACGACATGGTCAGTGTGGGTGATCCGATCATCGTGCAGGCGTGACGTGCAGCTGCCTGGCGGTCGGTGAAGTCGGCACGGTAGCCGGGTCGGGGCAGGTCCCGAGAACCCGGTCGGCGGTTCCCGCACTGGTGACCGTGAACCAGTAGTGCTCGTTCTTGAAGTGGTGCCTGCGGTGGTTGCGCCAGATCGCCCGGTACACATCGGATCTGGGTTTGTAGTCACTGTGGATCAGGTAGTGGCACCACTCGTAGCCCAATCCGAGGGCCGTCAGCAGCGTCAGGAAGGTCAGGCCCAGACCGGGCCGCGGAAACGCCACGAGCGCAACGGCCGTCGCGACGGGCAGCAGCCACAGCAGCGTCGGCCACGGGATGAAGATCAGCGGGACGTCGCGTGGTTCGGCGTGGTGTCTGCGGTGATCCCTGGCCAGTCTGGTGTCCACCACCACCGGGCCCAATCGTCGTGGCCGCCAGTGCAGTATGGCCACGTGGATGACCCACTCGGCCAGCGGGAAGACCCCGACCATCACCAAGGGCACCACCGCGTCGGTGACCTGCCAGTCGCCGGCGATCGTCCGCGCGGTGGCCGCGGCCGCGAGTGTCACGCCGATCATCCAGGGGGAGGGGTGCCTGACGAACTCCCTGCCTGCGTCGGCGAGCGTGAAATCCCGCCGGCTCATCGTGCGGCCTCCAGTGCATCGAGCGCTCCGAGCAGGGCGTGCGTGGCCGGCTCCAGCAGGTTTTGTGCGGCACCGCGCGCGGCGTCGGCGTCGCGGTCGGAGATCGCCCTGGTGATGGCGCGGTAGGCGTCGGGGTCGGCGACCTCCCCGGCCATCACGGCGGCGAGTGCGGGCAGCACCGGTTCGTACGTCTCGCGCAGCGTGTTGAACATGAGCCGGAACGCGATCGAGTCCGCCCCGTCCACGACGTGGTCCCAGAAGGTCATCGCGTGGCGCTGCCGCTGGATCGGATCAATTTCGGCCTCCAGCGCGTGCACCACAGCGGTGAGTTGTCCGACGAGCTCCGTGCCGCGGCGTTCGGCGGCGAGCTCGGCGACCTTGGGCCCGTTGTGCAGCCGCGTCTCGAGGATGCTGCGCACCACGGACGTGTCGAGTTCACCGGCGCGGAACAGCAGACGGGGCAGAAGATCCATGCCGGCATGACGCCGGAAGTCGCGCACCGTGGTCGCGTCACCCTGACGGACCTCGACCAGTCCCGCGGCCGTGAGGCGCTTGATCGCCTCACGTACCGCGGGGCGTGAGACCCCGAGCACCTCGGCGAGCCTGCGTTCGCTCGGCAGTGATTCGCCGGGCCGCATCTCGCCTGTGAGCACCTCGGACACGATCTGTTCGAACACGTCCTCTGGCACCGATCTGCGGTTCACGGGTTGCAGGGCCATGACGGCCATGCTGCCCCGCCATGGTCAGGAGGTCAAGGGGTCAAGTGGTCTTACCAGTGGTTCACTGCGGAATTCCCGTGTACTCGGGGTTCGGCGGCACCGACAGCGCGATGCCGATGCGGTTGGTCGCGCCGATGAACGCCGCAATCGAGATCGCCTCGAGAATGAGGTGGTCGTCGAGGCCGAGTCGCCGCAATCGGTCGAAGTCCTCGTCGCGGATCTGCTGGGGGTGGTTGTTGACCAGCACGGCCAGGTCACCCAGCGCACGCTCGCGGTCGGTTAGTTCGCCGACCTGGGTGTGGTCGATCGCGACGCGCTGGCCGAACGACCAGTCGCCGGCGACCTTGCCGAGCTTGTTGGCGTGGTTGGTGTGGCAGTACGCGCACCGGTTCTCCCCGGACACCACGGTCGCGATCACCTCGCGTTCACGGGCGGTCAGCCCGCCGCGCCCGTCCGCGCCCAGGATGGGCAGCAGATAGCCGTTCAGGCGGCCCAGATCGTCCTCGTTGAGTGACAGTGCGCGGAACCAGTTGGAGGTCAACCCTTCCTCGCGCTGCTGGCGGGTGAAGAACCCTCGCACGTTCGCGTTCTGGAGTTCGTCGAGTTCGGGCACCCGCAGCCGCGAGATGCGCGCCGGGGTGAGGGTCGATGGTGCATCGGTGGTGGCAGTCATGCCGTCACGATGCGGGCTCACGTCACCTTCGGCAATGATTTGATCACCGCAGACCAGAACTCTTGCGCGCAGCGAGAACCCGGCGTCACCTGCGAGAAATCATCCCCGCAGGGCCGCGGCGGTCTGCTCGTCGGCAGGCAGGAACGCCTCGACGCTCAGCTCGGCCGCGGTCAGGTCCAGTGCCGTGCCGAACGTCGTCACGGTGCTCAAGAACGTCAGCACCTCGCCGCGCCCGGTGTCCAACTCCAACGGCACGGCGACCCCGCCCAGATCGTGCTTGGTGGCGAATCCGCCGGGATAGGACTCGATCTCGGCCAGGAGGGCGGCCAGTCCGCCGGATCCGCTCACCGCCACCTCGCGGCGCAACCGGCTGATCAGATGGTGGCGCCATTCGGCGAGATTGCGAATACGCGGCGCCATGCCCTCGGGGTGCAGCGTGATGCGCAGCGCGTTGGGCTGCTCCAGCAGGTGCGGCGCGACCCCATCGAGCATGACGCCGGCCCCGGCGTTGGCGCGCAACAGGTTCCACTCGCGATCCACGGCCACGCAGGGGTACGGGTCATACGCGTCCAGCACGCGGGTGAGGCCGTCGCGCACCGCGGTCATCTCGGGGTCGTCGAGCGACCGTTCGGCGTACACGGGCGCAAGCCCTGCCGCGAGCAGCAATTGGTTCTGCTCACGGCGCGGCACGTCGAGCGCTTCGGCCAGACGCAGGACCATGGCGCGGCTGGGCTGTGCGCGTCCGGTCTCGATGAAGCTGACATGGCGCGGCGACACGTCGGCCTCGATCGCGAGGTCGAGTTGGCTGATCCGCCGTCGCTGCCGCCACTGACGCACGAGCGAACCGATCGAGGTGCCGGGAACGGTGCTGGTCACTCCTCGAGTCTCACCGATGGCGTGCCCGTAGGCCACTACCTGCGAGGTAATTGCGGCGATTACCCGAAAGGCGCGACCGTGGATGTGTCTTCCAGAAGCAGGAGGTCACATGCCCACCCCGACGTCCCGACGGAATCCTTCCACTCGCCCGGTTCACGCGTCGCCACGAGATCCGATCCCGCGGTGGCTGCGGTATGTGCTGATGGCCGACCGGGCAGGGTCGGCCTGGTACGTGGGTACCGGATTCTTCTTCGCGCCCGTACTCGCCGTGGTCTCGCCGTGGCCCGTCGTCACCACGGTGCTGTGGGTGGTGATCGCGCTCGCTGGGCTGTGGCTGGGGTTGCTCGGTATCGCGATGGCCACCGGTCTGGCCATGGTACTGCGGTCGAATGCCGAGATCAGCGAGGACTATTGGCGATCGATCATCGATCTGCCTGCGACGACGCCTGCGCCGCGCGGTGTTTCGCAGCATCACCGCGATAATCGACCTGCCAGTGTTTGATGCCGTTGAGCCAGCCCGATCGCAACCGCACCGGTTCGGATATCGGTGTCAGGTCGGGCATCTCGTCGGCGATCGTGTTGAAGATGAGGTCGATCGTCATGCGGGCCAGGTTGGCGCCGATGCAGTAGTGCGCACCGGTGCCGCCGAACCCGACGTGTGGGTTGGGGTCGCGCAGGATGTCGAACCGGTACGGGTGGGTGAAGACGTCTTCGTCGAAATTCGCTGAGCGGTAGAACATCACCACCCGCTGGCCCTTCTTGATCCGCACCCCGCTCACCTCGGTGTCGGCAAGTGCGGTGCGCTGGAACGACGTCACCGGCGTCGCCCAGCGCACGATCTCGTCGGCCGTGGTGACCGGGCGCTCACGTTTGAACAGTTCCCATTGGTCGCGATGGTCGGTGAACGCCATCATGCCCTGCGTGATCGAGTTGCGCGTCGTCTCGTTACCCGCCACGGCGAGCAGGACGACGAAGAACCCGAACTCGTCGTCGGAGAGTTTGTGCCCTTCGACGTCGGCCTGCACCAGCTTGGTCACCAGATCGTCGCCCGGCGCGGCGGCGCGCTGGGCCGCCAACTGCATGCCGTAGGTGATCAACTCGACCGCGGCACTCGCGCCGTCGTTGGCCACGAACTCCGGATCCTGGTTTCCCACCATCTGATTCGACCAGTCGAACAGTTTCCGGCGGTCCTCCTGTGGCACGCCCATCAGGCCCGCGATGGCCTGCAGCGGCAACTCGCACGCGACCTGTTCGACGAAGTCGCCCGAACCCTCCTCCGCGGCGGCGCGCACGATGGCGCGGGCACGCTCGGCGAGGTCGTCACGCAGCCGTTCGACGGCCCTCGGCGTGAAGGCCCTGGAGATGATCTTGCGCAGATGGGTGTGATGCGGGGCGTCCATGTTGAGCAACACGAACCTGCCCTGCTCGATCTGATCTTGAACGGTCCCTTCGGGATAACGCGGCAGCGCGGTCTTCTCCAGGCTGGAGAAGACGTCGCTGCGCAACGAGATCTCCTTGACGTCCTTGTGCTTGGTGACCACCCAGAAGCCGCCGTCGTCGAAGCCGCCCGCGCCGATGGGTTGGGCGTTCCACCAGATCGGAGCCACGCGACGCAGTTCGGCGAGTTCGTCGACCGGTAACCGCTCGGCATAGATGTCGGGGTCCGTGAAGTCGAAGCCCGCGGGCAGGTGAAGGGCACTATCGCTCATGACCACCGGGATCTCCTCGGTACGGCGTCTAGTTCACGTTCCCCATTGCTACACCACCAAACCCACAGTTCGCCGGAGGTTGGGAAAACTCGCGGACCCGGAGGTGGCATTTTCTGGAACGTGTTCTGATGCCCGGCTCCGTGCGCTCACTGCAGCCACATCAGCCATTTCTGTAACACCGCGGGGCGCTCGGGAGAACAATCGCCATAGGAGCGTCAGGTGGACGAAAGGGGACCGCAGTGCGACACAAGCTCATCGAGCGCACAGTTGTGTGCCTGGCTGCCGGCGGGGGTGTCGGCCTGAGCGTGCTGCTGGGGGCGCCCGCGGCGCTGGCCGATCCGGAGCCCTCGCCGCCGACGCCCGTGGTCGCCGAGGAGGGCACACCGCATCTGGCCAGCCCCGACAACCTGCCGCCGGGAACGTCGGAGGTTCCGGTCGGGCCGCCGCAGGGCCGCACCATGTCGTATCTGCGTGAGATCTGGCATGCCATGCAGACCCAGGACGTCAGCTTCAACGAGGCGCTGTTCCTGCTGACTCAGCGCCCACTCGACCCGGGCACACCGCCACCCGCGGGTCTGGCGCCGGGACCCCAGCCACCTGCGCCGGCAGCGCCGGTCGTGCCGCCGCCGGCCGCCCCCGTCGCCGCACCAGTGGCGCCCGCGCCCTGACCGATCGCCGAGAGCGACGAAACTGTCGCCGAACGGGCGCGTGAACGGCGTTTTCGTCGCCCTCGGCGTCGGGGTTCCTCGCGCTCACACCGCTTCGAGACGCGCGGGCACGTGCTTGTGCCACGGCGTTCCCGCGTACGGGTCGCGCCACTCGGTCGAAGTGAGCGCATTGGGCGCCACGCCCGGTACCACCACGCGATCACCGTCGCGGTAATCGAGCCCCAGCCCGTTCGGCAGCGACGCATGCCCGGGCAGCATCGCGTCGGAGATCTCCACGCGCGCCACCGCGGTGCCTGCGGCGGTGGTGATGCGGGCCCGTCCACCGTCGGCCAGCCCCAGCGCCTCGGCATCGTGAGGGCTGACGCGCAAGGCGCCCTCGGGATCTCGTCTGCGCCATGCCGGGTCGCGGATGATGTCGTTGGCGGTGTACGCGCGACGTTCCCCGGCCGACAGCACGATCGGGAATTCGGAGCTGGTCAAAGGTGCCTGCTGGTTGCGCAATGCGCGGATCTCGTCGAGCATCTCCGGGATCTCCAGCGCGATCTTGTGGTCCGGGTGATCGATCAGGGTGAAGTCCTCGGCGTACTCGTGCACGGTGAACGTCACACCGGCCGGATTGGCCAGGATGGCCTCGAACAACGCGTTGCCGTCGGCATGGCCGGCGCGGCGCACGGCATCCGGGTAGGTCATCGCGGTCTTCTGCGCCAGGCCCCACAGCGCGGCCGCCCCGGCCATGCCGTCGGGCAGCGCCGGACCGAGCGTTTCGTAGAGCACGAAGGGCAGCACCTTCGACAGCGTCGGGTTGCTCGCCACAGCCGTGAAGAACGCCGCCGTGAACTCTGCCAGGCCCGCTTCGGCGGCCCTGCGCAACGGCTGGAGTTCGGCCTCGTCGACCACGCCGAGAGCGCGTACCAGCCGCGCCCAGATCTCGGGCTCGGGCAGCGTGCCCTGCAGTGGTTCGAACAAGCGGTGCCGCAGATGAAACGTGTTGTGCGGGAACTCCAGGTTGAAGAACGTGGCCTCGGCCTTCTCGAACTGTGTCGCGGCGGGCAGCACGTAGTCGGCGAGCCGCGCGGTCTCGGTCATGGCGACATCGATGACCACCAGCAGTTCGAGCTCCTGCAGCGCCGCACGCACCCTGGCCGAGTCGGCGACCGAATGTGCGGGGTTGCTGCTCTCTACGATCATCGCGCGGAACCGGTCCGGGTGATCGGTCAGGATCTCCTCGGGCACCACGTTGCTGGGCACCAGGCCGGCGATGACAGGGGCGCCGGTGACCGGCGTGCGCCCCACACCGGACTTGCCGAACAGCGGCGCGAACGTCGAATGCAAGTGCTGTCCACCGGGTTTGGCGAAGTTGCCGGTCAGGATCCACAGCAGCTTGTCGAGATACGAGCACAGGGTCGAGTTCGGGGCCTGCTGCACACCGAGATCCTCGAACACCGACACACTCGTGGCCCGTCCGATGCGCCGCGCCGCGGCGCGGATCTGCTCCTCGGCGACCCCGCAGCGCCGTGCGTTCTCGGCGATGTCGACGTCACGCAGCACCTCGCGTACGGCGTCGGCGCCGTGGACGTGTTGGGTGAGAAATTCTTCGTCGCACAGGTTTTCCTGCACCAGCACCGCAGCGAGCGCGGCCAGGCACCACGCATCGGTGCCGGGACGCACACGCAGGTGATGGTCGGCGAGCGCGGCGGTCTCGGTGAGCACCGGATCGATGACGATCATCGAGCGCGCAGGGTCCCTGGCGATCTCGTTGAGCACCACCCGGGCACGCGGAAAGCTCTGCGACATCCAGGGATTCTTGCCGACGAACACCGACACCTCGGCGTGCTCGAACTCGCCGCGGGTGTGCCCGCCGTAGAGGTGCGCGTCGACCCAGGCCTCGCCGGTCTTCTCCTGCGCCAGGGCGTTGGAGCGGTACCGCGACCCGAGTGCCCTGAGGAACGCCCCGCTGTACGCGCCGCCCAGGTGGTTGCCCTGACCACCTCCGCCGTAATAGAAGATGCGCTCTCCGCCATATGTTTTCGCGATCCGCTGGAAACCCTCTGCCACCTCGGCGATCGCGGTGTCCCAGTCGACGGGTTCGAACTCGCCGTCGGGCCTGCGCCGCATCGGCGTGGTGGGCCGTCCTGCGCTGTTCTGATAGTGGTCCAGGCGCAGCGCCTTGTTGCACGTGTAGCCGCGCGATGCCGGATGGTCCTTGTCGCCACGGATCTTCGCCAGCGTGCGGTTCTCGACCTGTACGACGATGCCGCAGTTGCACTCACACAGGATGCAGGCCGTGTGGTGCCACTCGGTGCCGGTCGCGTCTGTGGCCGTACCTGAGGTCATGGGCGGTCCTTCTTTCCGGTCGCGGCGGTGAGTCGTTCGCGCAGCTGGCGGTGGACGAGCTCGAGCGGCTTGACGTCGCGCGTGGTGCGCGCGACCAGCACGGCTCCCTCGACGGACGTGGTGATCAGCGTCGCGAGTTCCTCGGCGCGCTCGACAGGCACGCCGTCGTCGCACAGGCGCGCGGTGATGCGGGCGATCCAGCGCTGAAACGCCGCGCCGGCGCGTTCGCGCACCGCGTCGGCGGAGTCGGCCTTCTCGGGGTCGCCTGCCTCGACCGCGACCGCCACGACCGGGCATCCGGCGCGGAAGTCGCTGGCGAGCAGCTGGTCACGGAACCTGGCGACCATGTCGTCGAGCAGTGCGAACGTGTCGGTGGCCCGGTCGAGCCGGGCCGTGACGTGATCGCTCGCGTAATCGATTGCCTCGCAAAGTAACTGCGTACGGCCGCCGGGAAAGTAGTGGTAGGCCGACCCGCGGGGTGCGCCGCTGTGGGCGAGCACATCGGCGATCGCGGTCGGATGTGCGCCGCGTTCACGGATCAGGACTGCTGCGGACCGCACCATGCGTTCGCGGGGACTGGCCACGTCGACACCTCTCATTCGTCGGGCCGTTATGTATGTAACCCTACATAATCGAACGGCGGCGCGAAAGACCCCAGACACACAAAAGGCTGCGAGAGAACTCGCAGCCTTTTGTCGCCTACGGGGCGTGCTACACGCTGGCGGCCTCGTTGAGGGCGTTGAGCGTGCTCGTCGCCTCGAGGTACTCCTGCACCCAGCGCTCGATCACCGCCGAGGTCTTCTCGACCTTGGTGAACTGACCCACCACCTGGCCGATCGGGTTGAATGCGACGTCGACGGACTCGTTGGGGTACTTGTGGGTGGCGGCCACGGCCATGCCCGACACCATGTACTGCAGCGGCATGCCGAGCGGCTTGGGATTCTCGGGGTTCTCCCACGCCTCGGTCCAGTCGTTGCGCAGCATGCGGGCCGGCTTGCCCGTGAACGAGCGGCTGCGCACGGTGTCGCGGCTCGTCGCCTTCACGTAGGCGGCGTGCTGCACCGGGGTGTTCTCCGACTCCTCGACCATGACCCACTGTGAGCCGGTCCAGGCGCCCTGCGCGCCGAGCGCCAGCGCGGCCGCGATCTGCTGGCCGCTGCCGATACCGCCCGCGGCCAGTACCGGCACGGGCGCGACCTCCTTGACCACCTGCGGCCACAACACGATCGAACCCACCTCGCCGCTGTGACCGCCGGCCTCGCCACCCTGGGCGATGATGATGTCCACGCCCGCGTCGGCGTGTTTACGCGCCTGCGACGGCGAACCGCACAGTGCGGCGACCTTCCGGCCCGAATCGTGGATGTGCTTGATCATGTCGGCAGGCGGCGTGCCGAGCGCATTGGCGATCAGCGTCATCTTCGGGTGCTTGAGCGCGATCTCGACCTGCGGCGTGGCGGTCGCCTCGGTCCACCCCAGCAGCTGCAGTGCGTTGTCCTCGAGCTCGTCGGTCGGCACACCGTGATCGGCGAGGATCTTCTTGGCGAAGTCGAGGTGTTCCTGGGGCACGAGGGAGTTGAGTGTCGCCTTCAGCTCGTCGGCCGACATGTTGGCGTCCATGCCCTCGTACTTGTTGGGGATCACGATGTCGACGCCGTACGGATGGTCGCCGATGTGCTCGTCGATCCAGTTGAGCTCGATCTCAAGCTGTTCGGGGGTGTACCCGACGGCGCCGAGCACGCCGAACCCGCCCGCCTTGCTGACCGCGACGACCACGTCGCGGCAGTGGGTGAACGCAAAGATGGGGAACTCGATGCCGAGCTCGTCGCAGAGGGCGGTGTGCATACCTGCTCCTTCGGTGGGTCTTCGGAGTCGTCGTCAGGACCAGACTGAAACGTGTTCTAATTTACTACCACACCACGCGGCAGTGGGGCCGAACCCTCGGTGTTTCAGGTGAGCTCCTGGACGAATGACACTTCGTTGCCGTCGGGGTCGGTGATCTCGAGAACCGCGACCAAATCGGCGATCACCCGCGGTTCGGCCGCGGCGATCAGGCCGCGACCCGCGAGTGCGGCGCGGGTGTCGGCCAGGTCGGTGACGCCGAAACGCACCGCTGTCCGTCCGGCCCTGGCCTCGTCGGTGATGAGCTGCAGCCAGGCCGTCGCGGTCAGTTGCCATTCGGCCACGCCCGCCACCGGACGCAGATCGGGTTCACGGCCGAAGATGCAGCCGTACCAGGCCAGCGCCTCGTCGAACCTGCCCGTGGCGACCACCGCGGCGATGTCGTTGACCACCAGTTCGGGCCTGGCCTCGCCCGGGTTCGGAGTCATGAGTCATTTTCAGCCATGATTCGCCGCCGCAACGGCATCTTGATCTACTTGACCCCATGGGACCAACCTTGTCGCCGCACGAATCCCTCGCGGAGATCGACGACGGTCCCGGCGGTGCCGCGGTGGGGGCGTTCTTCGACCTGGACGGCACCCTCGTCGACGGCTTCACCGCGACGGCCCACGCCGGTCACCGCATCCGCCGCAGGCAGGCCGCCTTCGGCGAAGTCCTCGGGATCATCGAGGCGTCGGTGCGTTACCGCATCGGCCGTATGCCCTTCGAACGGCTGCTCGTTCGTGCCGCGGGATACCTGCGGGGCGAGGCGCTGGCCGACCTCGACGTGCTGGGCGAGGAACTGTTCGAAAACCGCATATCGCCACGCGTCTATCCGCACATGCGCGACGTCGTGCGCAAGCATCAGGACCGCGGCCACACCGTGGTGCTGAGTTCCTCGGCGCTGACCATCCACGCCGAACCGGTCGCGCGCCATCTGGGTATCGACCACGTGCTGTGCAACCACTTCGAAACCGACGAGCACGGGCGGCTGACCGGGGACATCGTCAAACCGGTGATCTGGGGTGCGCGCAAAGCCGAAGTGGTGCAGAACTTCTGCGTCCAGAACTCGGTCGAGCTGCGACACAGTTTCTTCTACGCCGACGGCGCCGAGGACTGTGCGCTCATGCATCTGGTGGGCCACCCCCGC
>Ga0182742_1002415_pt1 | contig 20673 bp, 21 predicted proteins | sample eDN5th37CBELigMG_FD_128880 | JGI IMG/M metagenome (GOLD analysis project Ga0182742, IMG submission 128880) | Enriched Miracle-Growth compost microbial communities from Emeryville, California, USA - eDNA 5th pass 37_C BE-Lig MG (version 2)... ... | reverse complement strand
TTGACGCATGCCCATCATTGGATTCATCCCTGATGGGGGTCCCATGGGTCCTCTAAAAGATCCACCGTATGGACCTGATCCGAATCTTGATGGTCCTGGTCCCATCATCATGTTCATGCCATGATAAGGAGCCCTTGGTCCTGGACGCATAATGTAGCCTCCTTTCAAAAATGCTTTCATTATCAGGATATGCATTAAGTGGCTTTTGGTTTGGAAAAATAGAAATCTTCTCATCGGTGGGAAAATTTTGATAAGAAAAGGGTAAAATAAGGATAAATGGCGATTTTTTTGATTGTCGATTATAATAACAGGATGGGTAAGAGGTCGATGTTGACGAGGCGATTCGAAACTCCAGAAAATGTAAAGGCAAAAGGAGCTTTAATTAATGAAATTAACTAAATTTGAACAATATCCATTTAAACCGTTTATTCTTGAGGCTGTAAAAGAACTCGGTTTTTTCGAACCAACTGAAATTCAAGGAAAATTGTTTCCAATCATTGAAAAAGGGGACAGTGCAATTGGGCAATCCCAGACAGGTACAGGGAAGACGCATGCCTATATCCTCCCAATCATTGAAAAAATAAATCCGAATCTAAATGAGGTACAAGCCGTGATTACGGCGCCAACGAGAGAGTTAGCGAATCAAATCTATCATGAAATTCTTAAAGTGTTAAAACACGCAAATGAGGAAGAAAATTTTACAGTTCGATGTTTTATTGGAGGAACAGATAAGCAGAGAGCAATCGAGAAATTAAAGAATCAGCCACAAATTGTTGTAGGAACCCCTGGTAGAATTAACGACCTTGTCAAAGAGAATGCCTTATTAATCCATAAAGCAGAAATGCTAGTTGTTGACGAAGCCGACTTAATGTTGGATATGGGCTTTTTATATGATGTCGACCAGTTTGCAGGTAAAATGCCAGAAAAAATCCAAATGCTTGTTTTTTCGGCAACAATCCCTGAAAAACTTAAACCATTTCTGAAAAAATATATGGACAACCCTACCTATGTGCAGGTAGATCCTAAACAAAGGACAGCTGAAAAAATTAATCATATGCTATTGCCTGCGAAACATCGGAATAAGGTTGGTCTTGTTCACTCTGCTTTGTTGGCTTTTAACCCATATTTGGCGATTGTCTTTACTAATACGAAAAAGAAAGCAGATGAAGTCGCCGATGGATTGATTGCACAAGGAGTAAAAGTTGGGCGGATTCATGGTGATTTAACTCCGCGTGAACGGAAACGCGTGATGAAGCAAGTTAAAGACTTAGAGTTTCAATATATAGTAGCCACCGATCTTGCAGCAAGAGGGATTGATATTGAAGGCGTTAGCCATGTCATAAATTATGAACTACCATCTGATTTGGATTTCTATATTCATCGCGTTGGAAGAACTGCCCGTGCAGGTTATTCTGGAATCGCTCTTACTATTTATGAAACATCTGATGAGGATGCGCTAAATCGTCTCGAAAAAATGGGTGTAGAGTTCCAACATGTAGATCTTTCAAAAGGTGAAATCATTGAGATTGCAGATCGTAATAAACGTCAAAATCGCAAAAAGAAGGAATCCGAGGTTGATGTAAAGGTAAAATCAATGGTTAAGAAACCTCAAAAGGTAAAGCCTGGATATAAAAAGAAAATGCAGGCTGATATTGATAAAGTTAAAAGAAAAGCGAATAGACTTGAGAAACGAAAAAATAGTAGAGGATAGAAACTAGGGGGAAGGAATATGTTGAAAATTGGTTCTCATGTATCAATGAGTGGAAAGAAAATGCTTTTAGCAGCAAGTGAAGAAGCTGTTTCATATGGAGCAAATACTTTTATGATTTATACAGGTGCACCACAAAATACTAGAAGAAAGAAAATTGAGGATTTAAATATCGAGGTTGGCCGCCAACATATGGCTGAGAATGGCATAGATGAAATCGTGGTTCATGCTCCATATATTATAAATATTGGAAACACAACCAACCCTGACACTTTTGATTTAGGGGTTCGGTTTTTGAAAAGTGAAATTGAGCGGACAGAAGCGATTGGAGCAAAACAAATTGTTCTCCATCCGGGAGCCCATGTGGGTGCGGGTGCCGAAGAAGGTATCAAAAAAATCATCGAAGGGTTAAATGAGGTTCTAACTGGGGACGAAAACCTTCAAATCGCATTAGAAACCATGGCAGGTAAAGGTTCGGAGTGCGGTAGATCGTTTGAGGAATTAGCGATGATTTTCGATGGTGTTACGCACAATGATAAGTTATCAGTCTGCTTTGACACTTGTCATACACATGATGCTGGATACAATATCGTAGAAGACTTTGATGGCGTCCTTAATGAATTTGACAATATTATTGGACTTGACCGACTAAAGGTCCTCCATATTAATGATAGTAAAAATGATCGCGGTATGAAAAAGGACCGCCATGAAAACATCGGCTTCGGTCACATTGGTTTTGAAGCACTTAATTATATTGTTCATCATCCGCAACTGCAGGATATTCCGAAAATACTCGAAACTCCTTACGTTGGTGAAGATAAGAAAAATAAAAAACCACCTTACCGCCATGAGATTGAAATGTTAAAAAACAAAAAGTTCGAAGAAAACTTACTTGACCAGATTCTACAAGGATAAGCTGAAAAAGCTGTGAAATTTTCACAGCTTTTTCTCTTTCCTAATTCTAGGTACAAAAACAAGTATTAATCCGCTCCATATGTCTTGGTCAGGCAGATTGCTTTATTATTTTTTATCCTTAGTAAACAACAAAAATAATTTATTTACTTCTTTTGCTGTTTCCGGACCAGCAACTTTTGCAATTTCCTTAATTAATTTTGCTCGTTCACGGTCATCGAAAATATTAACCTTTTGACCTCTGAGGTACTTAGCGATCTTATCAGCTTGCGCTCGGCTAATTGATAACTTAAATGGCTCGGCATACTTTAATAATTCTTCACCAGTAATATTGTTGACTTTGTGATTCACGATGTTTTCAAAAATTTTCACTCTCATCACTCCTCTTTGTAAGGTATGAGGACTCAAATCTATTCGTGACAGGAAGAATCTTGTATTTACTTTTTTTCTGCCATAAGGTATACTACGTGAGTAAATCGGAATGATTCTTATTTTGTAGGTGATAAAGTTGAACGGAAAGATTCCTATAATAGAAATAAAAAATTTATCTTACCGCTATGAACGGGAAAATATATTAGAAAACGTGAATCTTAGCATTGAAAAGGGTGCTTTTCTTGGTATCGTAGGTCCAAATGGCTCAGGAAAATCTACCCTATTAAAATTAATATTGGGACTTATAAAACCTCAAAAAGGAGAAATCAAGCTATTTGGTGAAGATAGCAAACATTTTAGGGACCAACAAAAAATTGGGTTCGTTTCGCAAAAAGCTAATTCTTTTAACACTGGGTTCCCTGCAACAGTATATGAAGTAGTCGCTAGTGGTTTGACAAAAAAGTTGGGTTTATTTCGTTCTCTCTCAAAGCGAGATGCTGATAAAGTTAAAGAGGCAGTTGCATCTGTTGGGATGGAAGCGTACATGGATCGAAATATTGGAGAGCTTTCTGGTGGGCAACAGCAGAGGGTTTTTATCGCAAGAGCTCTCGTTAGCGAACCAGAACTGCTTATTTTGGATGAACCCACTGTAGGTGTTGATGCAGAAAATGTTCAATCTTTCTATGAAATGTTGGAAGAATTAAATAAAGCTGGGATTACATTATTATTGGTTACCCACGACATCGGTGTCATTTCGGATAAAGTGACAAACGTAGCTTGTCTAAATAAAGGGTTATTCTTTCATGGGACACCAAGTGAATTCGAGGAACAAAAAATCGGACTTTCCGAAATCTATGGACATGAAGTACAGCTTCTTACGCACGACCATCACGAGGAGGCAGCACATACATGATTTCGGGTATTTTCCAATATGAGTTTTTACAGAATGCCTTTCTTTCGGGCATGATTATCGGTATTATTGCCCCATTATTGGGGGTTTTTATCGTGGTTCGAAGATTATCTCTAATTGCAGATGCATTGAGCCATGTAACGCTGGCAGGAATTGCAGCAAGTTTATTTCTTGGAAAATATTCAACACTTTTCTTAGGCTTAAACCCTTTATATATGGGAATGGCTTTTTCGGTAGGGGGAGCCGTACTAATCGAGAAATTAAGAAGTGTATATAAACATTACGAAGAGTTAGCGATTCCGATTATTCTTTCCGGTGGGATTGGATTAGGGGTCATCTTCATTTCATTAGCTGATGGATTTAATACAGATTTATTTAGTTATTTATTTGGTAGTGTTAGTGCTGTTAGCAGAACAGATTTATGGACAATTATCATCATTAGTATTTTTGTTATTCTTGTAATTAGACTTATTTATAAAGAACTATTTTTGTTATCTTTTGATGAAGAATATGCAAAGGCTACAGGAATAGCAGCAAAATCGATTCACTTTATTTTTATTGTCATGGTTGCTCTTGTTATTGCCGCTTCGATGAGGATTGTAGGGATTCTTTTGGTATCCTCTTTAATGACATTGCCAGTCGCTGCTAGTATTCGAATTGCAAAAGGATTTAAGAAAACGATTTTTTATTCTATCTTATTTGGTGAGACAGCTGTCTTAGGTGGTCTCTTCCTTTCATATTATTTGGATTTGGCTCCCGGGGGAACCATCGTGATGATTTCTGTTTTAATCCTGATCCTAACTGTTGTTTTTAAAAAGCTTGCGGTAAGAACAGCCGTTTAATGGGGGTGGAGGCAAAAAATGAATTTAAATGAAGCAATGGATCGTTTAAAGGAATCTGGTTACAAACATACAGGGAAGCGGGAAGAAATGCTCCAATTATTTTCGGTCAATGAAAAATATCTAACCGCCCGTGATGTGCTTGGACGACTGAAGCATCAATACCCAGGCTTAAGTTTTGATACCATTTATCGAAACCTCTCCATTTTTGTAGAGCTTGGTATTTTAGAAATGACAGAGTTATCAGGCGAAAAGCATTTCCGTTTTGCCTGTTCCGATCATTCCCACCATCATCATTTTATCTGTCTTGATTGTGGAAAAACCAAAGAAATTGAAACATGTCCAATGGCTGCTTTGAATGAAAATTTAAAAGGGTATGATGTTTCAGGACATAAGTTCGAGATTTACGGGAAATGCCCTGAATGTATACAATAAAAATAGTCCACCCAAAGGGGAGGACTATTTTTTTGCGCTTGCAATATGAAATTGAAATGATTTACAAAAGCTTGCATAAACATTTCTCTATTAGCTTGAAGAGCCGTAGCGTTAAACTCCTTCAAAATTGCCTGCTTCTTTTTTTTAGTTTGACTTTAACCACTTGTCCACCCACTGGGATGCCTCAAACCAGTCATTGACACGAATAACTCCTTTTGGAATGGGATCCTGATTATATGGTGTATTAAATAATAGAACTGGAATGTTACATTCTTCATGAATCATGACAGCATTATCATGCTTGTCTTCAAAAAATAAATCAACATCGTGTTTCTTTGCTGCTGAAACCTTATCATGACTACCGATCAATTCAACATGATCATAATCAATCTCTTGTTTTTGGAACCAATTTGTGGTGACGTCAAGAAGATGATTCCGTCTAGCACTAATGAAAAAGAGTTCATAATCATTGGACCATTTGGATAAAATCTCTTTTGCTCCTTTAGCTAGTGGAGATTGTGAATAAATTTTGGGTTCATTATTTGTAAACCATTCAGCGAATTCCTGTTTGGAAACAGATACTAAAGGCATTAAATCATATTGTTTTACATCATCTAATGTGATGTTTAAATTAAAAGCTTCATTTAAAAACGGAACCATTGAAGATGGGCATGTAACGGTTCCATCGATGTCAATCCCAAAACGCTTCTTCATGTGAATCAATTCTCCTCTGTTCATATTCTCTTCTTGTTTTATCTTAGCAGATGCCTACGGGGCTTTGAAGATGTTTTTCCTTTTTTCGACAGAATTCAACTTGTATAGTTGGTCATCATCGGTAGTAAATATTGTCATCGTAAAATTTCTTTTCCTTGCTAACACTATAAATGCTCCACTATGAAAGCGAGGGATTATGATGGCAGACGATTTACGTAACCAGGATAAACCCGGATATTTGAACGAGCCTGAACATGATTATTTGCAAAATAACATCAATGCTGAGAGAGCAGGCAGTTCAGCACCAACTGCTTCTACTTCTACTCAACCAAGCGAAAATAAAGTCGATTACACCCAGGTATCTGGAATGAATACCGGCTCTCAAGCACAATCGTCTAATAAAACGGATTCGACAAATGGGGAAAAGACTTATTTGCAGAATAACATTAATGCTGAGAGAGCAGATAGTTCAACACCAACTGCTTCTGCTCTACCAAGCGAAAATAATGTAGATTATAACCAGGTATCTGGAATGGATACCGGCTCTCAAGCTCAGTTGTCTAGAGAAACAGAGTCAACATATGGGGAAGAGACTGCTGCAGAAATTGCTGCTCCTGTAAGCCTTGGTCGTGATCGTCAGTCAGAAGCAGATAACGATCAAGAGACGATGAAGGCCAGATCAGGAATTATTGGGATATCTGCTTTGGTCATCTCAATTCTTTCCCTATTTGTTCTTCCAATTGTCTTAGGGATAACAGGTGTTGTACTAGGTTTTGTTGCAAGGAAACGTGGAGGAGCGAAAGGTCTTGCAAACTGGGCTATTGGAATTGGAGCTATTTCCATCATCATTGGCATGTTTGTGTTACCGTTCTATTAAAGCATTCTAGGGAGCAAAAAAAGAAGGTCCGGAACTTCCGGACCTTCTCTTAATTTAAAAGTAAAGAGCTTATTGCTTTAATGAGAGCAAGGCTCCGCACCTTGCGCCAATAATTACTGTTGTGCCATTTCTTTTAGTTTTTCTTCCGCAATTTTATCAATTTCTTTTTTTAATTCCTCAACCATTTGGTCTTCAGGGACTTTTCGAACGGTTTTGCCATGTCGGAATAATAATCCCTCTCCACGTGCTCCTGCAATCCCTATATCCGCTTCTCGGGCTTCTCCTGGACCATTAACAGCGCAGCCAAGAACCGCAACCTTAATTGGTGCTTTAATGTTTTGAATATACTCTTCAACTTCATTTGCAATTGAAATTAAATCGATTTCAATCCTTCCGCAAGTCGGGCAAGAAATTAGTGTTGCTGCATTAGCAGCCAATCCAAATGATTTCAATAGTTCTCTAGCTACTTTTACTTCCTCTACAGGATCGGCACTTAACGAAATTCGGACCGTATTTCCGATTCCCTTGCTTAAAATAGCTCCTAATCCTGCAGCGCTCTTTACAGTTCCTGCAAATAGCGTACCAGACTCAGTAATTCCTAAATGTAGCGGATAATCAAATGCTTGGGCAGCTTTTGTATAGGCTTCAATCGCAAGGTTTACGTCAGAGGCTTTCATCGAAACGATGATATCATGGAAATCCAAGTCTTCAAGAATTTTGATATGGTGCAGAGCACTTTCAACCATTCCATCGGCTGTTGGATAGCCATACTTTTCAAGAATTCTTCGTTCTAGTGAACCTGCATTTACCCCAATGCGAATTGGAATTCCACGCTCTTTTGCAGCTTTGACAACAGCCTCAACTTTTTCACGTCTTCCAATATTGCCTGGGTTAATTCTGATTTTATCCGCGCCGCCTTCAATAGCTTTTAGCGCTAACTTATAGTCAAAATGAATATCAACAACAAGTGGGATATTAATTCGCTTTTTAATTTCCGAAATCGCATTCGCTGCACGTTCGTCTGGGCATGCGACACGGACAATCTGGCAACCAGCCTCTTCAAGTCGTTTAATTTCCGCAACTGTCGCTTCAACATCATGTGTTTTTGTCGTTGTCATACTTTGGATGACAACTTCATTGTTGCCGCCAATAGTTAAATTTCCCACACGAACAGGTCGGGTTTTTGTACGGTGTGTTATTTCACTCAACAGTGATTCGCTCCTTTGTTTGAAAAAGAAATAAGGCACTTCCTTTTCATTTTGTACACCTTTATATATTATCAGTCCGCAGTGAAAGTTGACAAGGAAGATGTTTTACCTTGTTTATAGAGTTAAAACAAAGTAATGGTGTTATCTTTAACCTGCACTATCTTGCTTGAGTATAATCCGGAAACTTATATGTTTGTCCAATCATAATCTCTTCGGGGGTTGTCCCATTGTTTAAGTCTGCAAAATCTGTTATAGCTTGAGAAATTGGGACAGGGAGTGATGCGTTTAGTTGCATTTCCAGTACGGAGAGAACAGTATCTCCCGGTAATATTTCTTTTTCGAAAAATGGTTTTGTTTCTTTCGTATTAACTTCTTGTGGTGCAGCTTTTGCCTCGATTGCGTTGCTGTTATTAGAGGAGGTAGGTAAACTGCCGTTGCTAAGGTCATTGTATATTGAATATAGTACAAGAACGATAAATAAGAATCCTGCCAGCTTTTTCATTGGAACAATCCTCCAATTTTAAGGTTTGTCCATCTATATGCAGTAGTTAGAGGATTTAGAACAAAAAAACCGCACCTTTTAAGGTGCAGTTTCTAAAATTCGATTTAATTTTTTTCTGGCTGGTCAATCTCTTGGATCGCTAGCAGTAAAACAGTCAAGCTTACGAACCAGTTGATTAGTGACCCGAATGGAACGGTGGTTTGAACAAGAGACATAATCGTGAAAAAGACCGTTGGCAGTGTAATGCTGTATGTGGTCATCCTCCATAGTTCTCGATAACTTAGTGTCTTCTTCGCAATATTCTTTAACAGAAGTCCAATTAGGGCAAGAACTGAAATCTCAATAAGCTTAATTCCTGTGGCAAAAAGATACATTGCAATTGAAAGAATTGGAATGAAGATTGCCATCAGCGAGTCGGATTCCTCAATAAATGATTCTAATTCTCCTTTTGTAATCGTATCAGAGCCCATCATGGAGTAAGAAACCGAATTCACCTCACCACCAGAACTTAACACCATTTCTTGTTGGAGAAGGGCTAATGTTGCTCCAGTTTTAGATAAGTTTTCTTTTTGGATCGATCCTGTTGAATCGAAAATTATGGTTATACTTTCCTTAGTAATGGTAACAGGATTGTTTTCTGACGAAACTAGGTTTCCGTTTTTAATTTGGAAATCTGGTAATTCTTGCTTTACTATCTCCTCGATCACATTCACGGCTTGTGTTAATGTTGAGTTTGTATAATAAAGGGTAGGAATGACGGATAATAGAGACAAAAGAAAGACATACAGAATGGTTTTTCCGATTCCTTGTACGCGAAAATTTGCAATATCTTTTGGAGAATAGAGACTTTTGAAAAATTGTTTAAATAAATTAATGTTTATTCACTTCCTTATTTTTAATGACTGTATTATTGTATCTTGGGGATTAGTGAATAACAAGCAATAACTATTTTGTTTGTAACATTTTTGTAACATAAGGGAGAAATGTTAAGGTATTGTAAATTTACTCAAAATAATATTTACAATCTCCATGTTCATCTTACATAATTGGGGAGGTTTTGTAGAAATTAGTCGAAAAAATTGTAGGGGTTGAAACAATGGATATTAATGTACAGGCTATGCTGTTTGAATTTTTGGGCGGTCTTGGTATTTTCCTTTTCGGAATTAAATACATGGGAGACGGACTTCAAAAATCTGCGGGTGACCGCTTGCGTGACTTGTTAGATAGATTTACCACGAATCCGGTAATGGGGGTACTAGCAGGGATTTTCGTAACAGTTCTAATCCAAAGTAGCTCTGCCACAACGGTTTTAACGGTCGGGCTGGTTAGTGCGGGTTTTATGAACTTAAGACAGGCTATCGGGGTTATTATGGGTGCCAATATTGGTACCACTGTTACAGCCTTTATCATCGGAATTGATATTGGTGAATATGCACTTCCGATCATAGCTGCTGGTTCAATTCTGCTTTTCTTCTTTAAAAATCAAAAAGTACACAATTTTGGTCAGATCGTATTTGGATTCGGTGCATTATTTTATGGCCTTGAGCTTATGAGTGCTGGGATGAAACCTCTACGGAGCCTTGAGGCGTTCCATGAGCTAACGGTCCAAATGAGTACAAATCCGATATTAGGGGTAGTTATTGGTACTGTTTTTACAGTTATCGTTCAAAGTTCAAGTGCGACTATCGGTATTCTTCAAGGACTTTTTGGCGATGGTCTCATCACCCTAGATGCTGCACTACCGGTTCTCTTCGGTGACAATATTGGTACAACTATTACGGCAATTTTAGCATCTATTGGGGCTTCTGTTGCGGCTCGTCGTGCTGCTGCTACCCATGTGTTATTTAACTTGATTGGTACATTAATCTTTTTAATTTTGTTAATTCCATTTACGAACTTGGTTGAAGCGATTAAAGCTGGAATGAACCTTAACCCAGAGATGACTATTGCGTTCGCGCATGGGATCTTTAATACAACGAATACAATCATCCAGCTACCTTTCGTAGGAGTTCTTGCTTTTATTGTTACTAAGTTAATTCCAGGGAAAGACACAATTGTGGATTATAAGGCAAAACACCTTGATCCAATCTTTATTGAACAATCACCGTCCATTGCTTTAGGTCAAGCTAAAGAAGAAGTACTACGGATGGGGCAATTTGCAGTTCAAGGACTAGAAGAAACAAGAGGTTACCTAGAAACGAAAAATAGTAAAAATGCTAATACCGCTTATCAACTTGAAGAGGCAATAAATAATCTTGATAGAAAAATTACAGATTATCTAGTTAGATTATCAACGAGTTCGTTGTCTAAACAAGACTCAGAAGTTCATAGTAACTTAATGGATACTGTCCGTGATATCGAACGAATTGGAGATCATTTTGAAAATATCCTCGAATTGGTTGAATATCAACAAGCCAATAAAGTAAAGATGACGAATTTAGCGATGGATGATCTTAATAAAATGTTTTCTCTTACGATTTCTACAGTGAAAAATGCACTACAAGCACTAGATCAAAATGATCGTACAGTTGCTGAAAAGGTAGTTAAGAAAGAGGAAGAAATTGATAAGATGGAAAGAACTTTAAGAAAACAACATATCCTTCGTATTACAGAAGGCGCTTGTACAGGCCAAGCTGGAATTGTGTTTGTTGACATTGTCAGCAACTTAGAAAGAATAGGCGATCATGCTGTAAATATAGCGGATTATGTTCTAGGGGAAACTCATTAGAGGTAAACTAGCAAGGGGGAGTTCCCCTTGCTTTTTATTTTGGGAGAGGAGTTGATTGGGTTGGACATAATTTTTTGGTTAATAATCGGTTTAATGTTTGTAATTGCCTTTGCCGGGCTTGTATATCCTGTGATACCAAGTGTCTTATTTTTGTTAGGTGGTTTCCTTCTTTACGGTGCTTTTTTTTCGTTCGAACCATTTAGTTGGTTGTTTTGGAGTATTCAATTGTTATTTGTGATTTTGTTATTTGGAGCGGATTATATAGCCAATATGGTTGGAATAAAAAAATTTGGTGGATCGAAAGCTGGGGTTTGGGGTAGTACGATTGGTTTAATTGCTGGACCATTTATCATCCCAGTGCTTGGAATTCTCATAGGGCCATTTTTAGGGGCAATCATTGCAGAGCTTGTCGTACATAGAAGAAAGGTCAAAGAGGCTATTAGGATTGGGTTTGGATCTGTTATAGGGTTTATCACAAGTGCGTTTACGAAAGGCATCGTTCAGGTGCTAATGATTGTGTATTTTTTCATTGTGATTTAGTGCGGAAGTAGGTTTAGAACCTGTTTCCGCTTTTTGTATTTCTAGAGCCAAAGGTCATAGGGTGATGAGTTTGTCTAGTTGCGGTTTTAAGGGAGTTAAGGCTGCTACGGTTTTTCAGAATGTTTGTTATAAGGACAGAATTTTTAAAGCGCTGAAAGTAAGAACGAGTGGCGTTTGCGAGATAATTATGAAGGACAGAAAGCAGAGCGTGTGCCGGGATAGTGTCTCCCAACGAGTGTTTGAAGGACAGAAAGCAGTGCACACACAGGAAAACTGTCTAATCTGATCGACTTTCTAAGGGATAAAGCCCAAAAAAAAGTCTTATTCAGTCAAAGAGGCTCCAGTCCATACGTCGCTGGCCAGTCGCCTCCACTTTTAGTTGTCCAGCTCCAACGGCTAACTCCTCGGGTCATAAGTCACCCCTGAATTAAAGGCAAAGAACACCTTTTATTCAGGTGCGCCTTATGCCTGTCGGAGTTGAACGAGCCGTTTCCGCTTTTCTAGTTTAACCCACAGATTTCGAATGCGCAGTTTTGGCAATCTACTGTTTGCTTTAGGTAGTTAAGGTTTTTTACGGTGAACTTTAGTTGGTCATAAGAAATAATGTCTTTTTCTCTTAGTTCTTTTAACATCCGTTGAATGACTTCTCTAGTCCCGTATGTGAGGTTGGCCAGTTCTTGGTGTGTCAACGGGAGATCGATAAGAATTCCTTCTTCTGTTTTTACGCCATAACTGTTGCAGAGTCGGATTAAAATGGAGTAAAGTCCTCCTTTTTTTCCGTTCATAATCAAATCTTGGCATTTCATTTGCGCTTTTAAGTAGCGACTGCTTAGCCAGTGCAAAAGGGCATTCATCGCTGTTTGGTCAGCTAGTATATATTTCTCGAAAGCCTCTCTTTTTATCATCATAACTTCGGTATCTGCTAACGTTTTGGCAGTGAAATGGTAGCGAGGATTATGTTTAAACAGTTCATATTCAATAATCATCTCATCTCCATTTAGTAATTTTAAGATGAATTCTTTCCCCTTCATATGCACACGGCCAACAGAAACAGCTCCATTTATAATTAAATAGATATGTTCAACTAACTCATCTTCTTGGAAAAGGATGGAGTTTGCCGGAACTTTCTGAATGGCTTCTGTTTCAATGAAGTGCTGTAATATTAAACTGAATAAACTTATATTTTTTTCCACTAGGATCACTCCCTATAAAGCCTTTACACCTTTGATTTAAAGTAATTGTAGATACTATGTCAATAGTGTTTTTACATAATTTGGTAACCCCAAAGGCGGGGGAGCGACTTAAATCGTTGACAGGACTGATTTTAAATAATAATGTCGATTTTTCGAAACTTTGTGGATTTCTCAATAGAAGAAAATAATTGCATAATAAAATAGCTAAAAACATAAACTTAGTGGGGTTAAAATGAAACGTTTTATTTGAATCCATTACTGTTGTTTGGTAATCTATTCCTAGAGCCTTTAGAATGGTTCTAATATCTTATACCAGATAGTTGGAGCATTCTTAAGGTATCATACGAATACATAGGAGGATGTTAAAAATGGCTTTTGAATTACCACAATTACCTTACGCATATGATGCACTAGAACCACACATTGATAAGGAAACAATGAACATTCATCACACAAAACATCACAATACGTATGTGACTAACTTGAATAATGCTTTAGCAGGTAACGAAGAGCTTCTTTCTAAGTCTGTAGAAGAAGTTATTTCTAACCTTGATGCAGTTCCTGAAGCTGCACGTACAGCTGTACGCAATAATGGTGGCGGACATGCTAACCATTCTCTATTCTGGCAAATCCTTTCACCAAACGGTGGCGGTGCTCCAACAGGTGAAGTTGCAGAAGCAATCAACAATAAGTTTGGTAGCTATGATGCATTCAAAGAAGAGTTTACAAAAGCTGCAACTACTCGTTTTGGTTCTGGTTGGGCTTGGCTAGTTGTGAATAACGGTGAGCTTGAAGTAACAAGCACTCCTAACCAAGACTCTCCATTAATGGAAGGGAAAACTCCTGTTCTTGGATTAGATGTTTGGGAGCATGCTTATTACCTTAACTACCAAAACAGAAGACCAGATTACATCGGTGCATTCTGGAATGTAGTAAACTGGGAAGAAGTAAACAAGCGTTATAACGCTGCAAAATAATGATTTAGTAAGAAAAGGACAAGCAGAAATCGCTTGTCCTTTTCTTTATGTTTATTGTGAATAAGGAGGGAGTGATTGTTAAAAACTACTCAGAAGAAAAGGGGAGTTTCAAATGAGTAGATTACAAAAACTGATAGGTGATGTGGAACTAACTAAAGATTTAACCTTACTGTTATTAATTGGCGGGTTGTATTCCTTGAGCGTGGCACTGTCCAATACGTTTGTAAATATCTATTTATGGAAACAATCTGGACAATATGTCGACCTTGGGTTTTATAACCTAGCGATTGTTATCATGCAGTTGGTAACCTTTATCTTAGCGGGACGATGGGCGAAAAAAATTGACCGGGTCATTGTATTAAGGGTTGGCGTTATTTTTTTGGCATCATTTTATCTCGCTGTTTTATTTGCGGGTTCGAATGCATCTGAGTACTTATTGCTGTTAGGAGGCCTTTTAGGAGTTGGGTATGGATTCTACTGGTTGGCTTTTAATGTTCTCACGTTTGAAATTACTGAGCCAGAAACAAGAGATTTTTTTAATGGTTTTTTAGGAATCCTTTCTTCTGCAGGTGGAATGATTGGTCCTTTTGCAGCAGGGTTTATCATTTCTCGACTCGAGAAATTTGCCGGTTACTCAATTATTTTTGGAATTTCATTAGGGTTATTTTCGGTAGCGGTATTTTTGAGTTTTTTCCTTAAACGACGCCCAGCAGAAGGGAAGTTCTGGTTTAAACGTATTTGGCAAGAAAGAGCACAAAGCCAAAATTGGCGTATGGTAACGAATGCTCACATTTTTCAAGGGCTAAGAGAAGGTACATTCGCTTTCATTGTCTCTGTGTTTGTGTTTATATCAACAGGGAGCGAAATGGCACTTGGAACTTTTGGTTTGATCAATTCAGGAATTTCCTTTCTAACCTATTTTTTAGTTTCACGAATGCTCAAAAAGCAAATGAGGAAAAAAGCCATACTTCTCGGAGGCATCATTCTGTACTTGGTCATTTTCCTGCTAATTTTTGATTTAACCTATTACAAACTTCTCTTGTATGCTGCGATAATTGCCGTTGCCTATCCGCTTTTACTAGTTCCATACAACTCTTTAAGTTATGACGTCATTGGTAGAGGATGGAAGGCAGCAGAAATGAGGATTGAATACATAGTAGTTAAAGAAGTCTTTTTGAATATCGGAAGAATTCTTTCAATCAGTTTGTTTTTAATTGCAATAAAATTTTTTAATCAGGAAACAAGTATTCCAATCCTCCTATTAATAATTGGAAGTGGTCATACTCTCATATACTTTTTCATCCGACAAATTAAGCTATCATACGCTTAGCCGGGGAAGCGCGCTTTCCCTAATCTTGTTTTCAAGAGGCTTTTAGGACATGTTACCTCTTTAAGTTAAAAGTTTAAGACTTTCAGAAAACTGTTCTATAATGGCCAGTCTTTCGTAAAAACTGTAGTTAAAATTCTAAAGCCGATTTTATTTGCCATTTTAACGATTTTGAAAGTCTAAGTTAAGTTAGAGGCTCTTTTCTCATACAATGAAATTATTTTGTTTAACCTGGCTTATTCAGTCGTATTTATTGTACAAAAGAAACAAAGTTTGAGAAAAGAGCCTTTATAAAATAGAGATCGACATTAGTTTAAGCATGAAGCGCGGTAAAAAAAGGGATTAGTATTTCTTCGTAGAAATATACCTGCTTTTCCTATAAAATAAAAGGTAATGCAAAGACAACCTTTTGCTTTAGGAAGAAGGTGGGGAGAAATGGGAAAAAAGAAAAAGAAACAAGTCTCTTTTCGGTTAAATCTAGTATTTTTTGCTGTCTTTCTTTTGTTCTCAATGTTAATCCTGCGACTTGGTATTGTCCAAATCGTCTATGGTGAGGATTACAAGCGTGAAATTGAACGAACAGAAGATGTAACGGTAAACAGTCCTGTGCCCCGGGGGAAGATGTATGACCGTAACATGAAGGTTATTGTCGATAATTCAGCTAGTAATGCTATTACTTATACGCGGAGCCAGAGTACTAAAAATGATGAAATGCTAGAAGTTGCGGAGAAGTTAGCGCAATTAATTGAAAAAGACACTGAAGATGTTAGAGAACGTGATAAAAAAGACTTTTGGATTTTAAAACATCCTGAAGAAGCAAAAGAGAAAATCACAGAAAAAGAATGGGACTTATATGATGAAAAAGAGCTGGATGATAGTGAAATTTATAAGCTCCAATTAGAGCGGATTACTGAGTCCGATCTTAAGGCAATAACAAAGAAGGAATTAGAAGTCTTAGCTATCTTTAAAGAATTTAACAAAGGTTATGCATTAACACCTCAGATTGTAAAGAATGAGGTAACAGCTAAAGAATATGCAGCTGTAAGTGAAAATTTAGAACAACTGCCTGGAGTCGATACAACTACTGATTGGGCAAGGGAGTATCCTCTAGAACCTACACTAAATTCTGTGTTAGGAGACATCACCGAGTCAGATGAAGGTTTGCCTAGAGAGCAAGTGGACTATTATCTAGCTAGGGATTATAGTCGAAATGATCGTGTGGGAAAGAGTTATCTTGAATATCAGTATGAGGATGTCTTACATGGTCAGAAGGCTAAAGTAAAAAATATCACAGATAAAGCCGGAAATGTACTCGACACAGAAATTATCACAGAAGGTCAAAGAGGAAAAGACCTCGTCCTTTCAATTGATACCGATTTACAAGTAGCAGTTGAAAAGATTATTGAGGAAGAATTATGGAAAGCAAAATCACAAGGGAATACACGCTTTCTTGACAGAGCATTTGTTGTTTTAATGGATCCTAATACAGGTGAAGTGTTAACAATGGCCGGTAAAAGAATTGTAAAAGATGAAGAAACCGGAAAACAGTCTATGCAAGACTTTGCCTTAGGAAATATCACCAGTTCCTATGCTGTTGGTTCTGCGGTCAAAGGTGCCACGATTCTAACTGGTTTCCAAACGGGCGCTATCCAACCAGGAACAACTTTTCTTGATACCCCGATTAAAATTAAAGGAACTCCAGCGAAAAAATCTTGGAGGGCAGGTTTAGGGGTCTTAAATGACATTAATGCATTAAAAGTGTCTTCCAACGTTTATATGTTCAGAACTGCCATTAATTTGGGTGAAGGTGTTTACCAGTACGATCAGCCACTTTCTATTAATAATGAAGCTTTTGATACCTTCAGAAACTCCTTTGCACAATATGGCTTAGGAGTAAGAACTGGAATCGACTTACCGAATGAAATGGCTGGTTTTAAAGGAATTACTAGACTTCCTGGTCTCTTAATGGACTTTTCCATCGGACAATATGATACGTATACTCCAATGCAACTTGCTCAATATGTTTCGACGATTGCTAATGGTGGAAACCGAATTCAACCTAGAATGGTTAAGGAAATTCGCGAGCCTGCCTTGGACAGTGATGACCCAAGCTCCGTTCTAAAATCTTTTGAGCCTGTCGTGCTAAACACAATTGATTTGGAGGACGGCTGGATTGGGCGTGTTCAAGAAGGGTTCCGTCGGGTAATGCAAGAGCCAGGTGGTACAGCATATGGCACCTTCGGTAGTGCCAAATATAAACCGGCTGGTAAAACAGGAACTGCACAGTCCTTTTATGATGGTCCTGATCGTCATAAATTTGAAGAGGCCCCACCAGTAATGAATTTAAGTTTGGTTGGATATGCACCTTATGATAATCCAGAGGTTGCTATGTCTGTTATGGTACCTTGGGCTTATGAGGGGAATAGTGGTCACACAGCCAATAGTACAATTGGCCGAAGAGTATTCGACACTTATTTTGAATTAAAGAAAGAACGTCTAACCAATCAAGAAAACGAAGAAAAAACTCAGTCTGATGCAGAATCAGAATAAGTAAAAGTGATGTCCTCGAAGTTGTGCTTCGAGGACATCTTTTTTTGTCTCCTCTTAAAGCCTATGTTCGGTGAGTTTTTATTTATTTTGGATTTTCCTAAATGTCTTTGCTTAATTCGACAAATATACCTAAATTTCATGTGAATTTACAAAACCTTTACATTCCTTTTATACAAGGTTAAAAAAAGGTCTGTATTCTTTAACTTGTAGGACAAAACAACGAATACTTTAGGGGGAATACGGAAATGAAATCTCTAAAAAAATTTGGTTTGCTCGCTTTACTTGCTGCACTAATGATGTTTATCGCAGCTTGTGGAGGTGGAGAAGAGTCAGGTGGAAATGAAAACAGTGAAGGCGGATCGGATACTGAAGAATCTACAGAATTAGAAGGTAGTGTCGTAGTTGACGGATCCGGTACTGTTTACCCATTCATGGCGAAAATGGCAGAAAATTATATGACTAACGAACAAGAAAATGTTTCCGTTGAAGTAAGTCGTGCAGGTACTTCTGCTGGATTCCAAAAGTTCCTTGCTGAAGATGGGACAGACTTTAATGATGCATCTCGTTCTATTAAGGAAGAGGAATTGGCGAAAGCGGATGAATTAGGAATTGAAGTACAAGAATTAAAAGTTGCATTAGATGGATTAACTTTCGTAATCAATAAAGAAAATGATTGGGCAACAGAATTAACACAAGAAGAAATCATTGACATCTTCCTTGCAAGTGGTGAAAAGCAAAAGTGGTCTGACGTTCGTGCTGATTTCCCAGATGAAGAAATCAAAACTTACGGTCCAAATGAAAACCATGGAACTTATGAATTTATGTTTGAAAATATTCTTGAAGAACAAGATTTAGTTGATGGAATCAACCTGCAACAAGATTACTCTGTCCTTGTTGATCTTGTATCAAAAGATAAGAACGCAATTGCATTTTTTGGATATGGCTATTATGCGAGCAACACTGATAAGTTAACAGCTGTGAAAGTTGACTTTGGAAATGGTCCAGTTGAACCATCTGTTGATACAATTGCTGAAGATGGGGATTATGCACCATTTACTCGCCCGGTATTCACATATTTAAATGTGAATCATGCAAAAGAAAAGCCACAAGTATTAGATTACGCAATTTACACGATGGAGAACGCGAATGCAGTTGCCGAGGAAACAGGCTTTGCTCCACTTCCTGAGGAAGAAATTAAAGCAACAGTCGATACTTTGAATGGATTGAAATAAGTAGCATCAATCCATTGAAGGATGAGAAGTCTTCACTTCTCATCTTTTCCTTTTTATGAAAAATGATTTCAAATCCCCCTTCTTTTTATAGAAAAATTGAAAGGAGAAACAACCTTGCATAAACAAAATACAGCAGGTCAAATGAACACAAATGTTCGTGATTTAATTGCTGAAAAGAAAAAGAAAAAGAGTGTTGGAAATATCATGGAAAAGCTAGTGCCAGGCACATTATTAGCTATAGCTACTGTTTCCATCCTTACGACAATTGGGATTTTATTAACACTGATTACGGAAACTTTCCTCTTCTTTAAAGAGGTTTCAATAGTAGATTTCTTTACAGGTACGGAATTAAAGCCATTAGGAGATAATGCCGTCTTTGGGGTTTTGCCCTTATTAACAGGGACGTTAATCTCCACTGTGATAGCTATGCTTGTTGCGATTCCTATCGGGCTAATGACAGCTATCTATTTGAGTGAATATGCATCTGAGAAAGCACGCCGGATTTTAAAGCCCCTTCTTGAAATACTTGCCGGGATTCCAACGATTGTTTACGGTTTTTTTGCATTTACTTTTGTCACACCCTTATTAAGATCTTTTATTCCTGGATTAGAACCGACGAATATCTTGAGCCCAGGGATTGTAATGGGGATCATGATTATACCAATGGTTGCCTCATTATCTGAAGATGCGATGAGTTCAGTTCCTAATTCAATGCGAGAAGGTGCGTTGGCATTAGGTTCAACGAAACTAGAGGTTACATTCAAAGTAGTTCTTCCAGCGGCGATATCTGGAATCATTGCATCTTTTGTCCTAGGGATTTCTCGAGCGATAGGTGAAACGATGATTGTAACCATTGCAAGTGGAAGTTCAAAAAATTTCACTTTTGATGTCACACAATCAATGCAAACAATGACAGCTTATATTGTTGAAGTTTCGGGTGGGGAAGCAGCAGCAGGGACAACTTTATACCATAGCCTTTATGCTGTTGCGTTTACGTTATTTGTCTTCACTCTGATTATGAATATGCTTGCGCAATATATTTCTCGTAGATTTAGGGAGGAATATTAATATGAAATCGATTGACCATAACCTAGTTCAGAAAAAAATGGGTTCACGATTACTCCGTAATAAAATGGCAAAGCTCTTATTTATGCTTGCAACATTATTTGGACTTTTAGTATTAATTGTTTTGATTTATCGAGTAATTCGTGATGGTGCAGCTTGGATTGACTTTGACTTTATTAATAATAAATTATCAACTGATCCGGAGAGAGCTGGTATTATGGGGGCCATCCTTGGAACGTTTTGGCTCATGCTTGTTGTGGCACCAGTAACAATGATTTTGGGGATCGGGACAGCTATTTACCTGGAGGAGTACGCAAAGAAAGGAAAATTACAAACAATTATCCAAACGAATATTTCTAATTTAGCTGGAGTACCATCTGTTGTGTTCGGTCTTCTAGGTTTAACGGTGTTTGTTCGTGGAATGGATCTAGGAAATATCGTCTTAGCTGGTGGGTTAACAATGGCCCTGCTTGTTCTCCCAGTTGTTGTTGTAGCAGCACAAGAAGCAATTCGAGCAGTTCCTGGATTTTTAAGGGAAGCTTCGTATGGTATGGGAGCAACCAAATGGCAAACGATTAAAAATG
>Ga0182742_1002414_pt1 | contig 20674 bp, 21 predicted proteins | sample eDN5th37CBELigMG_FD_128880 | JGI IMG/M metagenome (GOLD analysis project Ga0182742, IMG submission 128880) | Enriched Miracle-Growth compost microbial communities from Emeryville, California, USA - eDNA 5th pass 37_C BE-Lig MG (version 2)... ... | reverse complement strand
GTGCGATTCCGGTGGCGGCCATGAGCGTGAGCGCGACCGCGCCGACGATGTAGACGAGCGTTCGCTTCGCCACGTCGATGAACTCCGGAGCACCGATGACCGCCTCATAGTTCGAAAGGCCGGCATAGGAGCCGGGAACCATGCCGTTCAACTCGTGCAGGCTGTAGTAGAAGCCGAGGACGGCGGGCAGGTAGAGCAACAGGACTAGCAGGAGGATCGCAGGTAGGACGAATACCAGCGCCTCGCCACTGTATTTCCTCGTTCGCAGGATCATCAGGACACCATTGCATGCATTGGGTCAGCGGCCGAAGGGCCGCTGACCTGAACCTGTCACTCGAAGCCGTGCTTGCGGTTGTAGCCGGACTGGGCCTGTTCCAGCGCTTCCTTCGGCTCGGCCTGGCCCGTCAGGACCTTCTGGATGGCGACGTTGATGAAGTCCCGATAGCCTGCGATATCGGCATCGATGGGCGGGAACCATCCGGCCTTCTGGATGTAGTCGGCCGCGGAGCCGAGGTACTGGTTCTCGGGCTTCGCGAGGAAGTCCTGGAGTTCCTTCAGGGTCGACTTCCGGTTCGGGATCGTTCCTCCGACCGTGACCCAAATGCGGTCCGCTTCCGGACTGACGGTGTAGGCCACGAATTCCGCGGCCTCCTTGAGGTTCTTGCCGCTGCTCCAGACGCTCTCGAACCAGGCGTTGACGATCTGCGGGGAAGGCTTGTTGGGGTCGTCCGACGGGTATCCCATGAACCCGACCTTGTCCTTTCCGAGCGTCTGCTGCGCACGGGCGACGCGCGAGCTGAAGCCGGTCGCCATGGCGCAACGGTCCGCTGCGAACTGGTCGTACATGTCGTCCTCGGTCCAGTTGATGGCATCCGGAGGGCTGACCTTCGCCTTCTGCACCAGGTCGACCACACGCCGTAAACCTTCCTCTCCGGCTGGGTTCGCCCAATCAGCCTTGCCTTCGGGCGAGAACATCTTGTCGCCGATCTTCGAGAGCACCGTCGAGATGAAGATCGCCGAGCTATTGGGTGCCTTCCCGAAATGCTGGCAAAGGCCCCAGCGTGTAACGGTCCCGTCCGCCGACCGGGTAGTCAGCTTGGCAGCGGCTTGCTCGAGATCAGTCCATGTCTTGATGCTTTCTGGTCGGATCCCGGCTTTCTCGAACAGGTCCATGCGATAAACGAGCCCGAATATTCCCGACGTGAGGGCGACGGAGTGCTGCGCATCTCCCTTCTGGGAGAATTGCCAAAAGACATTGTCGAGATCGGCCGCGTCACCGGGACGGGAGGCAAAGTAGAGCTTGTTGATGTCCGCGAGCGTGTCGCCGCTGATCGCCTTACCCAGCATCTCCGAATGAACCCAGACCACGTCGGGCGCGGTGCCGCTGGCATGGGCGGCAAGAAACTTGGGCGTCATCTGGGTCCAGACCTGCTGCTCGACCTGGACTTTCACGCCCGGGTGAGCGGCCTCGAATTTGGCGATGATCTGCTTGAGCGCATTCTCTCGGGCCTCGGTCCCGTTGGGGTTCAGGAAAGTCCACAGCCGGAGGGTCTTCTCCTGAGCCTGGGCAGCAAAGGATGGCAAGGCCGCGCACAGGGCCAATGCCGTCAACAGCTTGTAAGGTCGGCGCATTCTTTCCTCCTGTCTCACCCCGTCGTGGGGGATGTCGATCGTGGCTCTCATTTTTATGTTGGCCACATTATGGACACAACGTCCATTTTGTGGAAAGGATGCAGGTGAGGCCATCCCTTGTCAACAGGATGGTTCGGGAGGATGACGATGAGTGAGGAACGCGGTCAGGGCGCAGGTGCCTTGCACAAGGCGATTGACGTATTGGACGCCGTGGCAGCCTCGCGAGGCAGTCTCACTATTGCCGATCTCGCCGTTCAACTCAATCTGCCCCGTCCGACCATTCATCGAATCGTCCGAGCACTGGAAAGCAGGGGCCTGCTGAGAACGGACCGGCAAGGTGGCCGCGTCGGACTTGGGTACCATCTTTTCGAATTCGCCCATCAGGCATGGTCGGACATCGACCTCCGCGGAGCGGCCAAGGATTCCCTCGAGCGGCTGCGGGATCTCTACGGGGAGGTGGCGGTCCTGGGTATCCGGAGCGGCCACCAATTCGTGTTCGTGGATCGCCGCGAAAGCCGCTTCGACGTGAGGCCTGCCGCGGCCGTGGGACAGACGGAACCCCTGACGTCGAGCGCCTTGGGACTCGCGGTGCTCAGTGCCCTCGATATCGAGGAGATGTCGGGCTTCTCGGAGGAAATCGCCGCGGTCGCCGGCATCGGCGACCAGCAGAACCAGATATGGCGCTTTCAGGCGGCGATGCGGCTGTCCAGCGCCCGTGGCTACGCGGTCAAGATGCCTTTGGGGACCGATGGCATTGCCAGTGTCGCAGCGCCTGTCCTCGACCTTGTCGGACGTCCGATCGCGGCGATCGGCATTCTCGGTCCGGCAAGCCGCCTTTCGGAAGATCGGCTTCATGCCCTCGCTCCGGAGATCATCGATGCGGCACGCCACACGACATCGAATGCAGGCAGCGCGGTGCAGTCCATCGAGCCATTGCCGCGTCCGAAGATGCCGAGCGACGTCCGGATCAAGTGTCTCGTCAACCCGGGCATGCTCCTGGGCAAGACGCCGACCTGGGACAGCCGGCACGGCCGGCTCTTCGTCGCGGACGTGCTCCGACCATCCTTGATCACGATCGATCCCGCCACCGGGACCTATGAGAGCCGTCTTCGACCCGAACTCGAACTCATCGCGGGTCTGCGTGACAACGAAACCATTCTCGTCGCCAATCGTCTCGGCGTGGAGCCGGTCAATGGGGAGACTTCAGCCAATGCAAGGGTCCAACTCCCCGAGTCCTTCCAAACGGCACGTTTCAATGACGTGAAGGCCGATCCTGCTGGACGCCTGTGGCTTACATCGATCGACTTGCAGGCCAAACCGGGGGGCGGGGGCTTGTTCCGGCTCGGGATTGATGGAGCGATGAACCCGATGGGGAAGCGCATGACGTTGCCGAGCGGCATCGCATGGTCGACAGATAGCAGGTATCTCTACCTGGCCGAGTCCTCTGTCGGCGCCATCTTCCGGTACGCCTTCGAGGCTGCCGATGGAACCATAGGAGACAGAGAGGATTTCGCCAGGATTCCGAAATCCTCCGGTCAGCCCGATGCCATCGCAGTCGATGCCGAGGGCGGGATCTGGGTGACGCTGTGGGATGGATGGCGCTTGGTGCGCTTCACCCCCAACGGCGAGCTGGACAGGGAAATCGTCCTTCCGGTGCCCAGGCCCACCGGGTTATGCTTCGGCGGAGCAGATGGCCGTACACTATTCATTTCGACATCGCGGGTCCGTCTTTCACCGAATGTGCTGGACAAGGCTCCGTTATCGGGAAGCGTACTCAGCTTGAAATTGTGAGCAGACCCAGTTCGAGAAGCAACAGCGTCCAAAGCACAGAACCACTGCCGAGGCCTGCGAGCCTGGAAGGGCGGCTCTTGGCACATTTGCGAAGTAGACTGAATGTCTGCTGACGAAAGGGACAACAGACATTCCCGAGGCGTTCGCATTTTCCTCAGATGAGCCATTACGACTTTCGATGTTTGGTAGTGGGGGAAAGCACGGATCCAATGGCTCAAGGAGGATGCAATGCCGTCCTTCAACCAGTAACGGAGCCAGACCATGCCACCTGCCAGGGTTTCCGTAGCCAAGTGCCGAAGTGATCGACCTGCTGCGGGCTTCTCATCAGCGCCTCCGACATACCCAAAGACGACCAGGGCCCGCAATCGTTGGCGGGCCCTGGGTCGAGCACCGTGCTTGCTTGGGTGCTCTGACACGCAGCCTTGAACTCAGGCCGCCAGGCAGAGCTCGTGCTGCTCGACCTGCGGGATAGGCATCGCCGGCGCTACGGGATCCGGGCTCCATTCGATGTTCAGCAGGCGCAAGGCCGCTTTCACCTCTGGCAGACGCGGCGGCTCGCCTTCGGGCATGCCATCGGCGAGCGCCAGGTCGAGGAGGTGCTCGTCCCAAGCCCAGCGCCACAGGATCTCACGCTTGCAATCAAGGGTGAGACGGGGATGACGCACCACATCGTCGGGTGACGCGAACACAGACGCGGGGGTCACCAAGGCGCGATCCACATCGGGCAGGGCACGGAGTTTGCCGTGGCGAGCGTTGGCATGAAGCCAAGGCAACCAGATGATGGCGCCTGGGGCGGGAGGGACAGAGGGCTCGGTTCTCATCCCACGCCCCGTCAACTGTGGCTGTTGTCCAGCGCCCTGAGCGCATCGAGGATGTCGTCGATCACGACAACGGCGCCCGAACCGGGGATCTGCCGCCATCCCGGTCGACCTTCGACCGAACAGGCGTCCGACGCCCATTCGGCAAGCAAGGCCCGCTTCTCGCCTCTCGACAGGAGAGCATGCCCGAGCACCTGGTGCGGATGCGTGAAACCGCGGCTGGGCCTGTGACGGGGAAACGTAAGCTCGCTCGCGATGTCGTCTCTGAAGGTTTGTTGCATGGATTCCTCCTGAGTTCGGCAAACGGTCCAGCCTCGGGCAGGAGGCGCCCGAGGCTATGTTCAGCGGGCTCGCTTACGCGGCCTTGCTCTTCTGCGGTTCGTGCTCGATTTGCTTCGCGTTGTCCTGCGCCATCACAGGCGGAGCGTTCGTCGCGATCTCGATCCGGCGGGGCTTCAAGGCTTCGGGCACCTCGCGCACCAGATCGACCGTGAGCAGCCCGTTCTCCAGGCTCGCACCCTTCACCTTCACGTGGTCGGCGAGGTTGAACGTCTGCTTGAAGGCGCGGGTGGCGATGCCGCGATGCAGGTACTGCTTGTCTTCCTCGGCACCCTTGTGTCCAGTCACCAGCAGGGCGGAGCCGTGCTGCGTGAGCTCGATCTCGTCAGGGGAGAAGCCTGCCACCGCCATGGTGATTCGGTACTGGTCATCACCAGCCTTCTCGATGTTGTAAGGCGGCCAGTTGGTCATGGGCTCGACCCGGGCGGTCTGGTCGAGCATGTCGAACAGGCGGTCGAAGCCGACCGTGGAGCGGTACAGGGGAGAAATGTCGAAGGTTCTCATAGCCACATCCTCTTAAGAGCAACATGGGTCCGAGAGCGCCGGACACCGCCGGCGCCCGTGTGCCAAGCTCGTCTGAGCCTTGGCGCTTATCGAGTTAGGAACGGGGTTTTGGGTCGTCAAGACCTTCGGACCTGCCGAATTAATGCTGTCGACGGTCCTAAATCTTGGGATCACTCGGACGTGCTGCGCGGCCCAATCGAAATCCTGCGGGAGCTGGAGCGTCTCAAAGCGGGCGGGCCTTCCGGGGGTATTCGGTCTGCCTGCGCATATATCTGGGAATGGCGCTCGAGGAGCATTTAACGGCGGTCAGGCGCTCGGTTGCAGCCGCGTGGACAGGAGCCGCCGCATCCTCTCGGTCTGGTCCGGCAGGTTGATCCAGTCCTTTACCTCGAAGTCCGCGATCCGCAGCGTCGGCGCGAAGCCGTAGTCCGGCGCGAGGATGTCCGTCAGGGCGTCCCGGAATGCCCGTTGGCGGTGCCGGCCTCCCTCGCCGGGAAACAACGGCGGCATCGGCCGACCAAATCCGCCGCCCTCGAGTTTCGCCTTGGCGTCCGATCGCGCGATCCAGAGGTCGGCGTCGAAGGCGAGCGGCACCTCGTCCTTGTAGCGCCGCAGCGTCGCCGCCCGGTAGGCGTTGAAGTGCTGCTTCTCATCGACCTCAAGGATACGCGGCGGCGAGCCCGGCACGACCAGGACGGCGTCGACCGTCCTGCGCTCGACCTTGCGCATTCCGTCGGGAAGCTCGAGACCCGTCAGCTCCGAATAGATCGAGCGGACGAGCGGCCAGCGGTCGCCGCACTCGGCCCGGCCGGGGCGAACGAGCCAGTCCGGCGTCGACGCCATAATGGCTCCGAGGATGTCGGCGACCAGCCCGACGACGGCGTATTCGATCTCCTTAGGCACGAGAACCCACGGCGACTTGGCCGTCCTCGGCTTGGTCGGACCTTGCGCCTTCGGCGACGATTTGGAGGGCCTCGTCCGGCAGCGGACGCTGTAGCTTGAGCGCCTCCTCGGCCGGCGCGGTGAGCCAGGTCTCGTACTCCTCGGGCGTCGTCAGGATTACCGGCATCGCCTTCGGATGGATCGGCCCGACGACGCCGTTCGGCTCGCAGGTGAGGAACGAATAGAGCAGGTGCTCGCCCTCGACCGGCTCGGCCTTCGTGCCGCGCACGCCGGTCCACGGCCGCCAGATGCCGGCGAACGCGGCGAGCGGGCGGTCCTCGTTCAGGGCGAACCAAACCGGTGTCTTGCGTGGCTTGGTGTCCCGGTATTCGCTGAAACTGGTCAACGGAATCAGGGCCCGATACTGCGGCTTCAGCCAGGCGCGCCAGAACGGCGAGGTGACGTTGCGGACATTGGTGACCGGTTGGGTGCCGATCTTCGGCGGCGGCGGGAAGCCCCAGCGCATCCGGATCAGCTCGCGCTCGCCGTCGACTATCCGCACCACGGGAGCCATCTGGTCCGGGAAGATCGCGGGCAGCGGCGGCACGTTGCCGGCGCTGTCGCGCGCGACCTCGAAGGCCCGGCGCATGGCCTCCTGGGTGGTGTAGCTCGAGTAAAGATTGCACACGGGCGGGATCCTCCGCCGGTGCTGGCCCTCTAATGCTGTGGCGGCTGTTCCCGAATCATGAAGCCTGAGACATGTCTTGGCCTCTGCTCCCCGGACCTTAGCCGAAATGCCCCAAGACGAAATCCCGGCTCTCCTCCCCCGTGCACCCGGCCACCAGTTCGTCCTCTATGGTGATGCCTGCTCCGGTGTGCCCGGTGCATTGCATGAGAGGACGTTCGCCTCGGTCAACGCGGTGATCCGGCAGCTGCAACCGCAGCCGGAGTTCATCCTCTTCCCAGGCGACGAGATCATCGGCCTCACAGCTGACGCCGACGCGCTGCGGGCTCAATGGCGGCACTGGCTCGATCACGAGATGAGATGGCTCGACCGCCAGACGATCCCGCTGTGGCATACGACCGGGAACCACACGACCTACGACGTGATGAGCGAAGACGTGTTCCGGGAGGTGCTCGATCTGCCCCGGAACGGGCCGCCCGGACAGGAGGGTCTGTCCTACTGGGTCCGCCGCGGCGACCTCCTGCTGGTGTTCGTCCATACCCTCTGGACCGGGCTGGGAGGCGAGGGGCACGTCGAGACCGAGTGGCTGGAAGGCGTGCTGCGCCAGCATGCGGACGCCCGGCACAAGCTCGTTCTGGGCCACCATCCCGTGTACCCCGTCAACGGCTTCTCTGGGTCGTACCAGCGCGAGATCGGTCCCGAGCACGCCGGACACTTCTGGGACATCCTGGTGAAGGCGGACGTGCTCGCCTACGTCTGCAGCCACATCCTGGCCTTCGACGTGCAGGTGCACCGGGGCGTGCTTCAGATCTGCACGGCAGGGGCCGGGACGGCCCACCGCATGCCCGAAGGCGTCGAGTATCTCCACTGCGTCCAAGCGGCTCTCGACGATCACGGGCTGCGCTACCAGGTGCTCGACACGGACGGGATCGCGCGCGAGCGCCTGGAATGGCCGATGGCACCGTTCTCCGCCGAACGGTGGCGAGACCTTGCCAGGGGCGAGGGTCCCGCATCTGTCACCGGACGACTGCAACCGGGCGGCAGAGTCGAGTTGCGCTTTCGGGGCCGCGCGGCAGCCGACACGGTCAGCTCGGCGCAGACGCTGCTATCCGCCTTCTCGCTCGGGAGCATCGCCCCAGTATGGATCGGCTTGCAGGGACCGCGGCAAACCCTCACCCTGATCATGGGACGTGAACCGGGCCGGAGCCCGCACTACTGGATCGGTCCCAGCTTTCCAGCTGGCGAAAACTTTGACCTGCATCTCGCGATCAACCCCGACATGGGGCCGGGTGGTGTCCTCTATCGGCCTTGGGGTGAGGAGCGATGGACCTCGTTTGCGGCCGCTTCCGCGACGGGGCTGGAGACGCTGCATTGGCCTGACCGGTGGAGCGTCGGACACGGGCAGCATGGCGACGGCGACCGACCTTTCGCGGGTTCGGATCTGACGATTTCGGCTTCTATCGGCTAAGGGTTCGCCGGGACGATGACGGCACCAAGGGGGAGGCCTCGATGCGCTCGAACGTGATGGACGAGGTGGCGACGATCCTGCGCCACGCCGCTGCCGAGGCCATCCTGCCGCGCTACCGGAAGCTGTTGGTGGGCGACGTCGAGGAGAAGACGCCCGGCGAGGTTGTGACCGTTGCTGACCGGGAGGCCGAGCAGATCATCAGCCCCAGGTTGGCCGCGCTGCTCCCCCGCTCACGTGTCGTCGGGGAGGAAGCCGTGGCCACGAATCCGTCCCTGATGGACGGGCTCGACGAAGGCCAGGTCTGGCTGGTCGACCCGCTCGATGGGACCGCCAACTTCGTGGCCGGCTCGTCAGCCTTCTCCCTGATGGTCGCGCTCCTGCAGGATGGGCGGACAGTGGCCTCGTGGCTTCTTGATCCGGTCAGCGGCCAGCTGTCGGTGGCTTCCCGCGGCGATGGAGCCTTCATCGACGGCGTCCGGGTTCGTGTGCCGACGGCGTCCCGGTCCGCCTCTGAATGCCGCGGCTCCGTGCTCACGCGGTTCCTGCCGGAGGAGCTCAAGGAGCAGGTGGCGGCGGGATCGCCTCATCTCGCGGAGGTGCTGCCGGGAGCCAAATGCGCCGGCGTTGACTATCCCTCGATCATCCAAGGCGCTCAGAACTTCCTGATGTTCTGGCGTCTCCTGCCGTGGGACCATGCCCCTGGAGCGTTCCTTATCGAAGAGGCTGGAGGGCACGTCGCCCGGCTCGACGGGTCGGAGTACCGGCCGTCAGATCAGCGGCCCGGTCTGCTCATCGGCCAGAACCGCGAGGTATGGGATGTCGTCAGGCGCACCCTCCTGAAAGGCTGAGGCGAGTGATCTGTCCTTACGGGAGGGAACGGGGTTTTCAAGGGGACAGCGCATAAACTGTCACTTGCGCGCTCCGGGCCGGAATCAGGCGGCCCACACGGCCCGTCCGGCTCATGACGCCAGCGCCTCGCGCCGGACCTTCAGGGGCTGTGCCGGGACGTAGACGAGCCGCCGGTGCCAGTCGCACCAGCTCGATCCTTGAGCCGTCGGGGCTCCGCAGCATACGGCGCTGCGCAGGTCCTCCGAGACGATAAAGCGGCACTGCCGCGTTCCGAGCTTGAGGAGTTTCGTGCGTTGTCTGGGGTCGGGCTCTTGCATGACGGGCATCTATGGCACGTCGGGGCGGATCAGCGGAAGGCCCGGGGCGCGACGCGAGTGAAGGCACCACATCCGGCTGTCCCCAGTTCTCGGCGGGGTCGTTCATCGGAGTGGACTGCCGGTGATGTCCGTTTGAAATTCGACGCCTGGAATGGCACGGGTGCCGCAATGGGAACCTGGTTGCGCCGGCGCGTGTTCGCCTTCTATGAACCTGATCGGGATTGGGGGCGAGACGTCCATGTCTGATACAGATAACCGTGGCCGTTCCGTCCCTGCAGCGCTGACGTTCTCGCAGCGCGAGAGCATCCGTATGTTGGGTATCGCCCTGCGCAAGCTCTACAAGAGCTATCTGAAGGAGCCGCCGCCCGAGCGGTTCCTGCCGCTGATCGCCAAGCTCAATGACGTCGACCGGCGGTCATTCTTGGCCAATGACGCATAGGGGTTGGTCCAAGATCAGGGTCCTTGGGCGTGCGCTTACGCAAACGCTTCGCCGACAATCGCAGTGAGCTGGGCCGAACGATAAGGCTTGGCCAGGAAGCGGCCATGGTCGGGGATGTCGGCGTCCCGGAATGTCGTGTGACCGGACGTGACGAACGGCCGGATGTCAGGCCAACGTTCAGCGACCAAGGCAACCAAGGCCATGCCGTCCATCGATCCTGGCATATGGATGTCGGTGAACAGTGCTGCGATCTCGTGCGCTCGGGCTTCCAGAAGCTTGAGCGCCGCATCGGCGTTGCCAGCCTCTAAAACCTCGAAGCCAGCCTCCTCCAACATGTCGACCGCGTTCATGCGGATGATCGGTTCGTCCTCGACGACAAGGACATAGCGGGGAGCGGAATCAGTCTCGGACATGATAGGCACAAAGCTCTTCTCTGGGAGAAGGTTCCTGGCTCATGCGGCAGTCGCCCGAACGGAGGAAGCGGCCAGGCTGTCGAGCGGAGCCGTGATGGTGCACACCACCCCGGACGGCTCGTAGCTGAGCTTGACGTCGCCGCCGATGTCGCCCGGCAGGCCGCGCGTGATCAGGCGCGAGCCGAAGCCTTTGCGCTTGGGTTCGAGCACGGGCGGACCATCGTGTTCCGACCAGCGCAGGGCCAGGCAGGCTGGCATGTCCTCCGTCACGGTCCAGACCAGGTCGACGTAGCCGTGCTCGTTGGATAGCGCACCGTACTTGACTGCGTTCGTGGCGAGCTCGTGCAGGATCAGTGCCAGGGACAAAGCGGCTTGGGAGCTGAGGCGCACGTGCTGGCCCCGGATGCGCAGCCGCTCCGGCTCAGAAGCACGGTGTGCCTCGAGCACGCTGTGGACCAGCGCCCCGATCTCGGCCTCCTCCGCACTCTTGCTGATGAGGAGGTCCTGGGCCTTGCCCAGCGCGACCAGCCGAGCCGCCAGGGTTTCGCGAGCCACATCCATGGAGGGAGAGTTGCGCAGGGTATGGGAGGCGATCGCCTGCACCATGGTCAGCACGTTCTTCAGCCGGTGACCGAGTTCGTGATGGACCATCTCGAGCTCCTGCTCGGCCCGCTTGCGGCGGGTGATGTCGAGCATGGCGCTGATCATGCGAACGGGCTGGCCGGCCGCGTCCCGCACCATATAGCCGCGGTCGAGAACTGTGGCGTAGGCGCCGGAGGCACAGCGGAAGCGGTATTCGTGGCTCCATTCATCCCCTTCGCCGGCGATCACGGCCCGGATGTGGGTCTCAACCTCCTCAAGGTCGTCAGGATGGATCTGGCTGATCCACCACTCGCCGGTCGGCTCGATCTCGTGCGGGTTGTAGCCATAGGCGGTGTAGAGGGCCTCATTCCATTGGACGTGGTTGCGGATCAGGTCCCAGTCCCAAATCGCGTCGTTGGTGGCGCGGGTGACGAGGCTGTAGCGCTCGACCGTCTCGCGCAAGACGGCTTCAGCCTGCCTGCGATCCGTCACGTCGCGGGAGATCGCCAGCAGCCTGTCCGGCCGTCCGTCGGGACCGGCAATCGGCGTCACCTCCACGTCCCACCAGCGAGGCGTGCCCTTCAGGGTCTTGGTCAAGCCAGTGAAACGCCCGGTGCGCCCAGCCTTGGCCGCCGCCATCGCCTCCTCAGCCGCGGCAGCGCCGTCATCCTCCCAGAGGCTTGCCCACGGGCGTCCCTGGATCGCGGAGAAGTCTTCCACCTCCATCCCCCGCAGGCCGGCCTCGTTCATGAACTCGATCCGAGCCTCGAGGTCGATCACCGTGATCGTGTCGCCCGAGCTTTCCAGCACACCGCGCAGGAAGGCTTCGCTCTGGCGGGTCTTCTCCTCGGCCAGCCTCTGCTCGGTGCGGTCGCGCAGGATCTTGAGGTAGCCTTCGATCGTGCCGCTGGCTTCGTCGACGAGCGGCATCAGGGACCCGTTGGCCCAGAAACGCTCGCCGCCCTTCCTGACGTGCCAGCGCTCGTCAGAGGCCCGACCATAGTCGCGCGCGATCGCCATCTCCTTGGCTGGAGCGTCTGCGTCTCGATCCTCAGGCGTGAAGAACACGCTGGCGCTCTGGCCCAGCACCTCAGCCTCGGACCAGCCCAGCACCTGCTCGGCCCCGCTGTTCCAGCTGGTGATGCAGCCGTCGAGATCGAGGGTGATGATGGCGTAGTCGGTCGCGCTCTCGAGCAGGCTCTCAAGGAAGCGCTCGCGGTCCGACTGAAGCAGCTTACGAAGCAAACGGGTCGGCATTTGTGGTCATGGATGACGGAGCTTCTGATGGTTGGGGTTCGGCACCGTCGATCCCGAGGACGTCCTTGCTCTCCTGGACCTGCAGCAGCCTCAAGGCAGCGCGGACGACCTCGCTGTTGTTCTGGTAGCGGCCCGAAGCGACGCGCCCAGCGACGAAGCGTTCGAGTTCTGGGGTGAGCGAGACGTTCATGGATTTGCGAATCGGCATGGAACAAACCATGGCCATACCGGCAGCCCTGTGTCAAAGGCTGTTACAGCCCGGCTTGCTCCCGAAGTGTCGCAGGAATTCGCCGCAGGCTGCAGATGCGGGATAGAGGCGCTAGTTGATGTGCGCGGTCTGCCTTCGACGAACCGACAGGCCGTGACCTGACGATCCAAGGGGCGGAGGACCTGCGGATCTTTGGTTGCCTCAATACGGTTCCGGCCATTGGCCTTGGCCAAGTAGAGCGCGTGATCCGCTGACCGCAGCGCCTCCTCTACGGACAAGGCGCTCGTCCAAGCAGCGAGGCCTGCGCTGATGGTGACCGGTCCGGCGATCAGATGCTCCTTGGCGCAGATGACTTGGCGTATCCGCTCCGCCAGCTGGACGCCGTCGCTCGGGGACGTGTTCGGAGCAGCGATCACGAACTCCTCTCCTCCCCAGCGACCGACCAAGTCGCCTGGGCGCAGCTGGCTTGTGATGGATGAGGCGACCCATCGGAGCACCTCATCGCCAGCAAAGTGTCCGAACCGATCGTTCACGCTCTTGAAGTGGTCGACGTCCAACAGGACCAGCACCGTGGAGTGCGCCGGATCCGCCTGGATCCGGCGAAATGCCGCTTCCATGCCTCTCCGGTTCGCGACGCCCGTGAGCGGATCGGTGTGGGCGGAGCTTTCCATTACCGCCGCCTTCACGCGGGCCTGCTCGAACTGGGCGTGAAGCACCGTAAAGAAGGACAGCGATAGGATGACCAGAAGGTGCACAGCACCCGCATTGATCAGGAGCGCACCGAGCTCGAGCGACCAGAAGCCCGGCCCTTTGAGGAGCAAGGTCAGGCACGACGGAACGACGGACGCGAAAAAGACGCCGCCGCTCAGGACAATGGCATGGCGCTGCTGAAAGAGCACGAATGCCGCGACATAGATCAAGGGCATCCATTGCAACGTGTTGGCGACGATGTACAGGTTGTTCTGCGCTTGTAGCAGCGTGAACGTGGTGATTGCGGCGACAAAGTACAGCGAGGCCCCGAAGTAGCATCCCAGGAGCGCCAGGGAGAACCTCTTCGGAAACAGGCGCAGGATCACCAAGCTGCAAATGAAGACCAGCATGAGCGCTGGATACGCATAGCGGTCGAAGTCGGCGATGATGCCGGTCGCGGTCTCGAACCACCACAAGGAACCGACGCACAGCAACCCTCCCGCAGCCAACAGGCTGAGAACCGAGCGTCGTCTTTTGTGAAGAGGACCGTCCATACGGTGTTCGGCAACGACTTACTTGCGAGCGGCCATGAGATCGTGGGTGAGGACAGTAAGCTTGCCGATCAGAGATGCCATGTCGCTGGGATCGCATGACCACTGGGTACCGATGGCCGATCCATCGGAGGACACGGACACGACGGCGAGCGAGCGCAGCTTGCCCTCACGGGCGAGCTGCAGATGCTCCTGCAGCAGGTCGATCATCGATGCGGTGTTCTCATCGACGGGAAGCGTGTTGACGGATCGGAGCTTGGCCACCGATCCACGTTGATTGGCTTGCTTATCGCTCATGGTGCACCCCTCAACAGTTCGTAGGCTCTTGCGGCCTTCTAGATGACGATGCGCACTAGACATGAACCAAGTGTCAACACTAGGCCGATACAGCGAAAACATTGGCCGTGTCGTATTTCAACAACAGGACGTAGCTAACCTTGGCCGATACCTTGGCAGTTACGTCCGTGGGGATCCTTTAGGGGCGTGTCGAAGCAACCGACACCTGCGCGGCGGTGAGTACAAATGGATGATGACTGGTACGAAGGCCCATGCAGCAGGACAGGGTTCAACGTTATGAGGAATCAGGCTCCGCCGGATCTCGGACTGCCTGAGGACCGCATGCCGAAGGCCGAGGTCTCCCTGCGGCTGGCCCAGTTCATCCTGTCGCTTCCCGGCTCCGGAGCGATGGCCAGCGTCGCGATCGATAGGGCCAGCCTCAAGATCCGCGAGGCCGTCGCCTTTGACATCGGCCGCTTGATGGCGGTGACTGGATGGGAGCCGATCAAGGAGCCGCAGGTCGGCCGGAATCCCTGGACCGGCGCTTACCGGCGCGGGGACAAGACCATCCGGGTGCACTCGCGCCCGGGCGAAGGCGATGTAGTCGCCACGGTCGACGGCCGCCGGATCATCGCGGAATGCACGAAGGGCCCGCTGGTTCACACGGCTGGACGCACAGAGCACTCGCTTCTCACCACGGCGCTTGGCCAGGCGCTCCTGTTCGACGTCTCCGCCGACGACATCGTGGTCGCCGCGGTACCTGACACGCCGGTATTCCGCCGGCTGGCTGAGGTCTGGTGGAGCCGTCCGCTCGTCAGACGGGCCGGTATCAAGATCGCACTGGTGGCGCGCGACGGCGCGGTCTCTGGCCTAGACGTTTGATTGAACGCGGCGGCATTCATGACCGAATGCTATCCTGCCGCAGACCGTTCCGGCTGGCTGACAAGTGCCCGACGGATCATTGGCGAAAGGTCACGCTCGCTCAGTTTTGCGAGCGCACCGTCCGAATCCGTACCGAGAGTGACGCGTTTGGCACCGCCGAGCCTGTCGACCGGCAGCCGGCGGCATAGGAGATCCGCAAGCGCTGCATCTTCCACCGCGCAGATGATCTGACGCCCCTCCGCCACCAGTTGGGCAGCGACCTCCGCCAGATGGACGGTGCGGAAGTCGTCGACATGCTGGACGGGGTCGTCGAGCAAGATCGTGCGCCACCGGCTCCAAGCCAGCGAGACGTTGATGGACAGCAGGAATGCCAGGCCGGTCGCTCTTCGTTGGCCGCTGGAGAAGAGAAACTGCGGATTAAGGTTCTCGCCGACTTGTAGCTTCAGGAACCGCTTCACATCGCCTCGAATGGAATACTCGATGTCGCGCCAGACTGGATGCGGACGCAGTCGACGGTAGAACTCCGCCATGAGCGGAAGAACGCGATCGAGCCGCCGATCGAGGGTTTCGCTGGCTGCCCTTCGCGCAGCGTCATGGATAGCGGATGCTACGGCCTCGGCTCGCCGTGCATGACCGGCCCGTTCCTGGGTACGCGTGAGGATCTGTTTGGCTTCGGCCTCGGCATGTTGGGCTTTCTCAAGTTCGCCGCTGAGGCGGAGTGTCTCGAGAATGCGCAGGTCCCTGCGAGCGCCCTCGATTGATGTCCGGAGCTCGGATTGACGGTTCTTGATTTCGTCGAGTGTCGGTCCTTCCGCCAAGCCATTTAGCTTGAGGTCGTTGTCGAACGCCTTGAGGAAGTCCTCCGCCTTGCGAAAGGCGGCATTGCACGCCGCTGCATTAGCTTGAGCCGTTGCAAGAGCGCTCTTGGCCGCCTCTATTGCCTGCTCGCGCTTTGCCTCCTCGGCGGCTTGGTCGTCCAGCCGTCGCGCGAGCGCTTCGGCGACCGCTATGCCATTCTCAAAGTCCTCGTGCGGCTGGCCTTTCGCGCACAGCGGGCAGCATCCGCCCTGGAGGCCGACTTTGCGGCCGAGCGAAATCAGGCCGATCAAGTCGCGAGCTTGCGCGGCCAGGGCAGATGCAGACGCTGCGGCAGGCTTCTGTGACACGGTCTCCAACGCCTCTGAAGCGGCGTCGCTGGCCTCCTCTGCCTCCTGCCGGGATTTGGCGAGGTCTGGCAGGCGCAGGTGTTGTTCGCGGGCCGCCTCCCACCGGGAAGCGAGGTTTTCAAGCGCGTCGACGCGTGCGACGGCGGCGGCAAGGCTCTCGCGGACTGGACCCGCGAGTTTGTCAGGCGACGCTTGCGTGTCGGCGAACAGTCGTAGCCGCGCTACTGCCTCGGACATGACCTCGTCTGCGACGAGGCCTGCGCGGACTTCGTCGATCCGACGGGCGGCGAGCGCGACGGCGTTGTTTGCCGCGGTGACTTCCTGTTGCGCCGCAGTGGTCCTGCGCTTTGAAGCGGCCAAAAGCTGAGAAGCCTTCGTGATCCACTCGTCCGCGTCGTTGGCTCCGAGCGCCTCGCGCAGGAGCGCGTATCGCTCCGTTTCCTTGAGGTCGAGGCTGAGGCTGGCGATGTGCTCGTCCCTAATGATCGAGGTTGAGCAGAGTTGCTTCAACGGCGATTGGGGGGCGAGAGCGGAGTCGCAGAGTTTTGCGGCAACCTTCTCCAACTGCGCGGGGTCGGGCTCGCCGAACTGCGTGCGGCGGATGTTGATCTCCTCATCCCCGCTCCGGAAACCGACGTCGACGTAGCGATCGTCCGGGGACGGTCCCTTGCCCGTCCACCAGATGTAGTCCGCCACGGACTGGCCGGCAGCCTTCGCGTCGTTGTACTTGCTCAGGGTCCCGGTCAGCGCGAACTCGATCGCATCGAATATCGTGCTCTTTCCGACGCCGTTTCGGCCATCGATAATGGTGAACCGTTCCGCAAACTCGATACGGATCGGCTTCCGGTACCCGCGGAAGCCGCAAAGGTCGACATAGGCGAGCTTCACGGTGCTTCCTCCAGGACTTGAATGATCGCGGCTTCGTCGGCGTTCGAGAAGAAGGCTTCGATCGCTCGAGCCGGCAACTCGGTTGTGCGCTCGCGGATCTCGTCGGGCATGTTGACGGCCTCGAGCATGGGGGCCGCTTGAAGCGGGAGCAGCGGCAGGAGGGCGGCCCGCAGGTCCGACATGTCGGCAATGCCGGCCCGTGCGATCTTACGCGTGCCTACGAGATCCTCCTCGATCGCTCCGAGGGTCGTCGCGCCGGCAAAGTCTGCCTCCCGTCCGGCGAGCAGGACCATGTAGGTGTTCCACGCCTTTTGGCCTGCGCGACGGAGGCCGAACTGTTGGGACGCGACAGCCCGCTCGGCATCCTTGTCCCAAGCGGCCAGCAGGTCCTCCGGGCCGTCATAAGCGATGAGGAACCCGAGGACGGTGTCGCTCTCGAATGCAAGTCCGGTTCGCTCGCCCAGGTCAATGATGGCCGTGGAGAAGCCGGCCTCTGACAGGATTTCGGCGCTGGCCGATGCGATGTCGATCATAGGCCCAACTCCTGGACGGCCTCAGGTCGGGTAAGCCAGCGGCTCGAGCTCCCCCGGGTGATGGTCGGCGTCGTCGCGCCTCGGACGATATCGGATGGGAGCGGATAAGCCTCGGCACCCACGGCAATGACGATGTCTGGCGCTACGGACGGTGCCGTCTCTCGCTCGAAGTCAGCCTTTACTCGGTGGAGCGGCTGGTTCGGCGTACGCAGGACCCGGATCAGGCGGCCGTTCAAGCGCCAGTATGGCCCGTCAGGAACTGCGCCGCCAGCCCTCAGCTTCAGGAGGATAAGCCCAAGCAGCGCCTCTTCCGGAGGAACGGCTTCGCGAGATGGCTCGCGTGGTTTGCGCCCTTCCAGGTCGCGTCGAATCTGCCATAATGTATCATTGTCTGCGTCCAGAAGCTCGAACCATGCGGGTTCGGCCAAGCTGCCGGTTTCAACCTCGAACTCGTCTCGGCCCGAGAACAGGACACGGCGCACGAACGATCTCGAGAACTCCAGCCGCAGCAGGTCGAGGAACTCTGCCCCTGACGCCCTGACATGATGGAATCCTGCCGTTGCCCTTTGGCCAAGGGCATAAAGTGAGGGAGCCTTCGCGGGAAAGGTTCCGCTGTCTGCAGGGTCGACGACAATGACCCGGGACGGACGGGCGGCTCCCAACGTGCGTGCCAACACTGCGTTGAGATAGTCCCAATCGCTCCAGTACCCGACGACGAGGAGGTCCCGGTCGAGAAGGTTGGTGCTCAGCCACTGCTCGCTTGAGGCGATGCGCTGCGCCACAGGGTCGGCATCGATCTGGCCGGGAGCCCAGACCGTATTGTCGGGATCGCAGGTTCGGCAGCCGTGAATTTTCAGGAGGGGCGAGGATACGGGCGGAAGCCTGGAAACGCTGACACCATCTATGCCCATGCCGATTTGACCAAAAAGCATGTGTCCGGCCGTTTCGATCATGCAGTCGACATTGGTCGTGACGGCGATCCGCAGCCCTCGGACAAGGAGCAGGTCGGCGACCGCGTGGTGGCCGGGATTGGGCTGTCCGGCGAAAGCATTCGGATCGATCAGGGTGCGGAGGTAGACGGTCGCAAGCTCACCGCGGCGGAAGAAGAACTCCGCCTGGTCTTCGATGCCGGGCGGTAGCGGATCTCGGGTAGCACCGTACTGCGCGTCATACTTGCGTTTAGCCTGCCACGCCAACGTTGCGGCACTCGGTAACGAGCTTGGCTCCGCCATCGAGAGGCCTGCACCACAGAGGATCGCCAAGCGGTCGCCCAGCAAGGAATCGAAGGCAGCGGAAACGCCTTCTTCAATTGAGGTCGGCTGCATGTGGGAGAATTAACCTGGAAACACCCTTGCGGGCAGTGCTTGGTCGCGGAAGTTGCGCTTGCTTATCCGGATCCGGCGGGGTTGGGCAACGAGGTTTTTAGCCATAGCGAGGCTCGGTCCGTTACGGGGGAGCGATCGCACCCTACGGCAGAGGGAATAATTCCATGACGTGGGACGCGGATAGGAGTTGGCTTGGAACGGAATATCGCTTCAATATGATAACTCCGGGCGATGTGACGATGTTGGATGTACGCAATCTGTCGATGACAAGCCTCATCTGAAATCCCGGGTCGCGATCCGGATCGCGGGCGCTTCGACAGGCTGCTCCGGCACATCGGCGGGCGGCGCGTCGGCGGTCTCCTTCGGCCCCTCGCGCAGGCGGTCGCGCGTGCCGGCCTTGGCCTCGTCGCCGCGCCCGTGGCGCATGCTGAAGGGGTCGTCTCGGTCGCCGACGCTGCGCAGCAGGTCCGACAAATCGATGAGGTGCTCGGCGATGAGGTGGGTCACGCCGCCCTCGCGCTGGTAGCTGCCGCGCACCGCCATCATGCCCGATGAGAGGATCAGGCGGCGCTGCCTCTCGTAGAGCGAGGGCCACACGATGACGTTCGCCACGTCGGTCTCGTCCTCGATCGTCATGAACATGACGCCCTTGGCCGAGCCCGGCTTCTGGCGCACGAGCACCAGGCCGGCGACCGTGACGCGCTGGCCATCACGGGCGCGGTGCAGGTCGGCGCAGCTGCGAATCCTGCGGTCGCGCATCTCCGCCCGCAGGAAGGCGAGGGGGTGCTGGCGCAGGGTCAGACCCTTCGAGCGGTAGTCCTCGACCACCTCCCGGCCCTCTGTCATGGGCGTCAGCGCGACGGCGGGCTCCTGGGTCTCGGACCGGATCACGCGGTCGCGCTCGTCGGCCGCCGCGAAGAGCGGCATCACCTCGTCCGCCAAGCCCCTGATCGTCCAGAGCGCGTCGCGCCGCGTGACGCCGAGGGATCCGAAGGCGTCGCCGTCGGCCAGGCGCTCGAGGGCTGACACAGGGATGCCGGCGCGCCGCCAGAGGTCCTCGATCGAGGCGTAGGGCTCGTCGCCCCGCGCGATCGGGATCATGCCGCCGTCGGCGTTGGCGAGGCCGCGCACCATGCGCAGGCCGAGGCGCACGGCGAAGCGGTGACGGTTGCGCGTCGGCTCCAGCGTGCAGTCCCAGCGGGAGTGGTTGACGTCGACGGGGCGGATCTCGACCCCGTGGTTGCGCGCGTCCCGCACGAGCTGTGCCGGGGCGTAGAAGCCCATCGGCTGCGCGTTCAGGATGGCGCAGCAGAAGACGTCCGGGTGGTGCCGCTTCATCCACGACGAGGCATAGGCGATCTTGGCGAAACTCGCAGCATGGCTCTCGGGGAAGCCGTAGGAGCCGAAGCCCTCGAGCTGCTTGAAGGTCCGCTCGGCGAACTCGGCGTCGTAGCCCCTGGCCGTCATCCCTTGCACGAGCTTGTCGCGGAACTTGGTGACGCCGGCGGTCAGCTTGAAGGTCGCCATGGCGCGCCGGAGCTGGTCGGCCTCGGACGGTGTGAAGCCGGCGCATTCGATCGCCACCCGCATGGCCTGCTCCTGGAAGAGCGGCACGCCGAGTGTCTTTTCGAGGACTCGTTGCAGCTCAGGAGAGCATGAGGAGTTGTGGGGCAGCCTGGTAACGGGTCGGCTGTACACGGTCTCCGGCGAGACGAAACAAGGCTACGGGACATCCTCACTCGCTAAAGCGCATCCCATCCGAACCCGACTTGTCTGGTGCTTCCCAATCTCCGAAGATTCTGCAGTTCAAGGTTTGGCTGGTGGGCATCAGCCCCATGATCTGGCGGCGGGTTCAGGTGCCAGCCAGCATGACCCTGCGGGAGTTGCATGGCGTCATCCAAGTGGCGATGGGCTGGGAGGGCATCCATCTGTTCCAGTTCACGCTCCGGGCCAGACGGTTCGGCTCTCCGGAGTTGGCGGCTCGGTCTCCTGATGTCCCGCTCTCCGAGCTTCGCCTCCGCCAAGGAACCCGCTTCCGCTACGAGTACGACCTCAATGGCCCCTGGAAGCACGAGGTACGCCTCGAGGGCCGACATGAGGCCGCCCCTGGGAGTAGCTATCCCATTTGCCTGGATGGGGATGGATCCTGCCCGCCGGAGGACTGCGGCGGGGTGAGCGG
>Ga0182742_1002413_pt1 | contig 20684 bp, 20 predicted proteins | sample eDN5th37CBELigMG_FD_128880 | JGI IMG/M metagenome (GOLD analysis project Ga0182742, IMG submission 128880) | Enriched Miracle-Growth compost microbial communities from Emeryville, California, USA - eDNA 5th pass 37_C BE-Lig MG (version 2)... ... | reverse complement strand
CTTTCAATTGATTTTGATTATTCCAGAATTTAATTCGACTGTCAATACATTAACTAAAAATTTGGAGCTTTGAAATTCTTTCAACCGCTTCTTGCAAACGAGCTTCCGAAGTTAGTAACCCCACTCGAACATAACCCTCTCCCCAGTTTCCAAATCCAATTCCAGGGGCAACTGCAATATGTGCTTTTTCTAGTAATAAATCTGAAAATTGCTCAGATGTATAACCATTAGGAACCTTCAGCCATGCAAAAAATGAACCCTCCGGTGCTTCGACATTCCAACCTAATTCTTGAAGTCCTCCGATAAACACGTTTCTTCTAGATTCGTACAATGCATTTAACTCACGTACACAACTTTGAGAATCTGTTAATGCTGCCACTGCCGCCTCTTGGACAGCTCCAAAAAGACTTACATATAAATGGTCTTGCAACAAATTAAGAGCTGAAATGACACTCTCATTGCCAACGGCAAAGCCTACTCTCCAACCAGCCATGTTATACGTCTTCGATAAAGTATATATTTCAATTCCCACGTCTTTTGCACCTTCTGTTTCAAGAAAACTAATCGGTTTATGACCATTAAAGCCTATCGCTCCGTATGCAAAATCATGTACAACACAAATCTCGTGTTCTTTAGCTAGTGCAACCGTATCTTCAAAAAATTCAGCGTTTGCTATTGCGCCTGTCGGGTTATTCGGATAATTTAAGAACATAAGCTTCGCTTTTTCAAGATCGCTATCTGAAAGAGCCGTATAATCGGGAAGAAAATGATTTTCCTCTTTCAATGGCATTGTAATCATTTCTGCTTGTGCAAGTGCTACCCCTGACCAATAGTCTGGATAGCCCGGATCCGGGACGAGAACATGTTCACTTGGGTTTAATAAACATTGTGGGATTTCAACAAGCCCAGCTTTTCCTCCGAAAAGAATGGCAACTTCTTTCTCAGGATTGATATCTACGTTATATTCTCTTTTATAAAAGGTCGCAGCAGCTTCTTTTAATGATGCAAAGCCTTGAAAAGGAGAGTATTTGTGATTATTCGGATTCTCTGCTGCCACTTGCAGGGCTTTTACGATATGTGTTGCTGTCGGTTGATCAGGGTTTCCCTGTCCCAGGTTTATCACATCATGGCCATCACTGATTTGCTTATTTACTTTAGCAACAAGTGAAGCAAAGAATTGTTTAGGTAAGCTTTTTAATAATTTTGATTGAGGATATATCATCTTTTTTCCACCTACTTTAAATATTAGGGTAATTGGCAATTTTTATATTGAAAAACTAGTCACAAATGTATATCGTAAATGACAACTTGTAAAGTATTTTTACTAATATTTTTTAGAAAAGGTGGTTTCTTATGAGAGTTTCATGTATTCAGATGGATATAAGCTTTGGGAATGTAGAAGAAAACTTTCAAAAAGCGGAAAGATTAATAGAGTCAGCAATGGCTGAAAAACCTGATTTAGTCATTCTTCCAGAGCTATGGACCACAGGCTATGATTTAACTCGCCTCGATGTTCTTGCTGACTTAGAAGCAAAAAAGAGCATTGAATTTTTGCAGAAATTAGCTAAAAAACATCATGTGCACATAGTTGGTGGATCTGTTGCTTCTCAAGAAAATAACGGTGTATACAACACCATGCTGGTCATTAGTAACGAAGGAGAACTTGTTTCCACATACAGCAAAGCGCATCTTTTTAAGCTAATGAATGAGCATGAACATCTTCAATCAGGCAGTACAAACGGGATGTTTGCTCTAGACAAGAATTTATTTGCAGGATTCATATGCTATGATATTCGCTTTCCTGAATGGATTCGTGCTCATACGACAGAAGGAGCGGAAACTATCGTTGTTGTTGCTGAGTGGCCTCTCCCTCGATTGAACCATTGGAGATCTTTATTAATTGCTAGAGCGATTGAAAATCAATGCTTTGTCATAGCATGCAATCGTTCAGGCTCAGATCCCGACAATGTGTTTGCTGGGCATTCATTGATTATTAATCCTTGGGGAGAAGTAATTGCTGAGGGAGACGAACTTGAATCTATTGTAACTGGTCAAATCGATTTGGCAGAAGTAAAGAAAGTCCGCAACACGATTCCGATATTTTCAGACCGTCGGACAGACTTATATTAAAAACTGTTGACAACTTTAACACTATGCTGATATGATTCTGATCAGTGAATATTAACTGAAAATTACATCTCTTATCAAGAGTAGGCAGAGGGATTTGGCCCGATGAAGCCCAGCAACCGACCGTAATTCCATTGTGAAATGGGGCGCTATCAATTTAGCGCCGGATAAATCCGTAAGGCACGGTGCTAATTCCAACAGAAAGAAATTTCCTTTCTGGTAGATAAGAGGTTTGTTGACTAAAGCCTCAAACCTCTTTCTAGTAGAAAGAGGTTTTTTTATGCAATAGGAGGATAATCATTATGTCAACAGTAATACAAGAAACTTATCAACCATTAACAGAAGAAACAGCCATCTTATTAGCAAAAGAGAGAAATTTATTCTCCGAAAATAGTACTCTATCGTGTACAGAAATAGGAGATGGCAATTTAAATTTAGTTTTTCATATTAAAGATCAAGATGGAAAAGGCATCATCATAAAACAAGCTCTTCCATATGCAAAAGTAGTAGGTGAGTCATGGCCACTCACTTTAAAACGTGCCACTATTGAAGCAGAAGCATTAAAACTATTTAAAAAGCATGCTCCTGACTTTGTTCCTGACGTGTATTATACGAATGAAGTATTAGCTATTACGATTATGGAAGATTTATCACATTTGACTATCTCTAGAAAAGGGTTAATTGACGGAAACGAATATCCCCTGCTTGCAAGTCATCTTGGCACATACTTAGCCAATACAACCTTTTTCACATCAGAGTTCGGGGTGGATAAGGGACAAAAGAAAGAGCTTGTTGGAAAATTTATCAACCCAGAATTATGTAAAATTACTGAGGACCTAATTTTCTCAGATCCTTACTTTGATGCAGAGACCAATGATTTTGAACCACAGCTCACTTCAACCGTTGAAAAACTATGGAAGGATACAGAGTTAAAACTTCAGGTAGCCTTACTGAGAAAAAGCTTCTTAACGGAAGCGGAAGCACTTTTACATGGTGATCTTCATACAGGCAGCTTATTTGTTTCGAAGGAAGAAACAAAAGTAATTGACCCAGAATTTGCATACTTTGGTCCTGTAGGTTTTGATATTGGTCAAGTCATTGCCAATTTATTGTTCCAAGCAATTGCCTTCGAAGAAAAATCCGATTCGATATACTCACAGGTAAGAACATTTTGGAATGTGTATCAAAATCAATTTTCAATCCTATGGGAACATGACAATTTAGAACCATTTGCTCGTATTGACGGTTTCCTTTCTTCTACTCTACAAAAATACTTTCAGGATGCAGTTGGTTTTGCTGGATGCGAACTAATAAGAAGAACAATCGGTCTTGCCCATGTAGCAGACTTGGATGGTCTTCCAGATGAAAAGGAACGAATTGCAGCGAAGGAAAAATCATTAGCGTTAGGTAGAGAATTAATTCTCAAGCGCAATGAATTCACATCCATTGAAGAGTTAGTTACATTTTTACAAACAAAAAAATACGAGTAGAATGATTCTCTACTCGTAATCTTACTATCGTTTAAAGCCAGCTCCTTCTAATGTAAGGAGCTTTTCCTTTATATCTGTACGTGTTCCTGCATAACCTGTTAGCTTCTGATTTTTCCCTATTACTCTATGGCATGGAATAATAATAGGAAGACGATTTGCTTTATTCGCCTGTCCGATTGCACGAACCGCCTTACTATTTCCTATCTTTTCTGCTACTTCTTGATAGCTGTAAGTTGTTCCAAATGGAATCGAGTGGAGGACGTTCCAAACAGATTGTTGAAACTCAGTACCTTCCAACTGAAGTGGCAAATCAAAGTCCTGTCTTCTCTTTGAAAAATAGTCTTTCATTTGCTGCACTGCTTCTTTTACCAGTTCATTATCAAGTGAAAAAATCGGCTGGTGAACTCTTTCATGCCTCTTAAAATCTTCAACTCCAATATGAACGGCCGATACCAGTCCATCTTCAACTACTATATAAATGGTCCCTAACTCCGATTCAACCGTTCCATACAATCTGTTCATACATGACTCCACCTTTATTTTCCGACTGGTAAATACACATGAAATACCGTCCCTTTTCCAACTTCACTTTCGACTTTAATCGTACCCTCATGCTCCTCTATAATCCGATAAGAAACCATTAAACCTAGGCCTGTTCCCCTCTCCTTTGTCGTATAGAATGGCTGACCAAGTTTCTTTAACTTTTCCTCTGGAATACCATAACCTTCATCCTTTATCGAAATATGGATCCGATTATCTGTAGTTTGATTCATTGTAATCGTGATAAATCCACCGCTCGGCATAACTTCTATTCCATTTTTAATCATATTTATAAAAACCTTTTTCAACTGATTAGGCTCACAGATTAACGATGGTAAATCATCATCATAATGAAGGAGGAACTGAACATTGTACAAAACAGCTTGTGCACCTAATAGATTAACCGTTTCAGACATGATTTGAGTAATACTATGCTCCACAAATTTAATCGCTTGTGGTTTGGCTAAAATTAAAAATTCATTTATTATCGCGTCAATACGATTCAGTTCTGTTGAAATTACATCAAAATACATCGAATGCTTTCCTTCACTGGAGTCTTCTAAAAGCTGAATAAAACCTTTCAACGCAGTCATAGGATTACGAATTTCATGTGCAACTCCAGCTGCCAACTGACCGATTACACTAAGGGTATCAGATTTATGAAGATTAGCCTCCATTTCAAGCTTTTCCGTAACATCCCTAAAAGTTGTTAAACTTAGGTTACTTACTACATTTTGCTTGGTGGAATACTCATAATGTAAAGTCTTGCCACTTCTTGTCGTTAATGTTATCGTACCTGTTGCATGACCTTCAATCATGAGATTTTTCATAACTTCATTTAACTCGTCATCCGGAAAATGACAATTGATCAGCAAATCACGCATTGTTTTTCCGACAACTTCATATTTAGATACTTTCAAGTACTTTTCACCGGCTGGATTCACATCTATGATTCTTTGATTTTCATCCCATAATAACATTCCGTCAAGGGAGCCTTCAAAAATCTTTCGGAATTTTTGCTCACTCTCTCTTAGCTTTTTTTCCATTTGGTACCGTTCAGTCACATTTCTAAAAATGGTCATATGATATCCATCAACGACATAAAGCTTGGTTGAAAACTCAAGATATTTCATTTGACCATTGTACATTTGAAATAGCAATTCGTCACGAACGGAACCTCTTCTGTTTAAGTCTTGAATGATCGCATGATATTTTTCATCCTTTTCGTACACAAAAGCATCTATTGGATATTGCTTTAATATATCAAGGCTACATTCGAATAAGCGACAGGCGGCATCGTTTGCATTAATGACGCTCATATTTTCATTCCAGAAAATAATCGCATCAAGAGACTCTATAAAAAATGATTTAAAGAGGTCTTCAATGGGTATCTCTATATTATTTTTCTTCATTTGATTGATTCGCACATTCTCTATACCTATACTTGAAAGGAACGTATTCACGGTATCTCTCCTTATAAAGGAACTTCTTAATTATGAATTCTACACTATTCCCAAAACTCCTCTATAGGAAAAAAGAACGTTTTCTAATGAAAAATATTTCAAACCCAAAAGTAAAAGGAGCAAAGTAGTTAACTTTGCTCTTTCCTATTATAATAATGGATTTTCGTGCTTCGCCTTAAGACGTTGCCATCTTGCCTCTATTTCCTTACCAAACTCATCTAGCATTGGTTTGTTTTCTTCCTTTAGTAAGTGTTTGGTTTTACCCATGTAGGCTAACCAATCTGCTAAAGGTATACGCTTTTTCTTGTCTTCCGGATTGTACGTAATGGTCGTTTCCCCTTGTTCCACTTCATACAGTGGGAAGAAACATGAATTAACAGCTGCTTCCATAATAGTTTGACCAAATCTTTCCTCTGACTTCCAGTTTAAGGGGCAAGTAATTAAGATCTTCCCGTAAACTGTTCCCACGTTTTGGGCATACCACTGAGCTTTTGCTGCTTTTTTAATCAAGTCTTGTGGAAATGCTTCTGTACCCGTAAACACATACGGGATATTTGTAGAAGCCATTATCTGTGCTGTATCTTTATGATGGAATGCCTTTCCTTGTTGTGCTTTCCCTACATTTGTTGTGCTTGTCATATGACCCAATGGCGTAGAATATGACATTTGTGATCCGGTGTTCATATACCCTTCATTATCATACTCAAGCATAATCAGCTTATGATTTCTTAAAGCCGTTCCAATGGCAGATCCCATACCAATGTCCATCCCACCATCACCTGTAATCATTACATACGTGACATCGTCTGAAACCGGTACTTCTCCTCTTTCCTTTAACTCTAAAAATGCTTCTAGTGTTCCCGATAGAGTTGCAGGACCATTTTGGAATAAGTTATGAATCATCGTTTGCTTATGAGATGAATGTGGATAAGCAGTTGTGACTACATACGCACAACCTGTTTGGAATAGAACGACCACGTCTCCTTCAATTCCTTTAAAGAATAACTCAAGGCCTGGGAAGATTCCACAACCAGGACATGCACCATGACCTGATGCTAGTCTCTTTGGCTTTGTCGTCAAAGCTCGTAAAGGTGGAATTTTCACCTTGAGCTTTTTCGTCTCTTCATCTTGGTTCACTTCAATTAACCCCGTTTTGAAAGCATCGCCAGACTGAGGTTCAATAACTGGTTTCAGCACATTTTCAACTTCACCAGGTACATGACCATAGTAATCAAATGCCTTCTCAACATAGCCTTTTTCCTTTGCATCAAGGGTCATCTCAAAAAACTTGGTCGCATCATCCGCGAAAAAATCCTTTCCTCCCAGTCCGAAAACACGACTTAATACAAGTGTTTGATTTTCTTTATCCTCCTGTAAAGCAGATTTCACCTCATGAGTGAGGTTTGGTCCGTTTGCTCCATATGAATCTGCTCGTTCCCCAACAAGAAGTGCTTTTATATTTTTCAGTGCATCACGAATCTGTTCGGATGGGAATGGACGAATAATATTTGGGCTAATTACTCCAGCTTTTATTCCTTTAGCTCGGAGTTGGTCTACTACATCTTTTGCAGACTCTGCCGCAGAATTTAATAAGAATAAAGCAACTTCTGCATCTTCCATGCCGTACAAGTCAAGTACCGGATATTCCCTTCCAGATATCTTTTTGTAATGCTCTGCTACCTCTTTAAAAACCTCGCCAGCCGCATACATGGCTTCCGATTGCTGGAAATGGTTGTTTAATAGATCGTCACCATTCATATGAGCACCGATAGTGACTGGTTTTTTAGGGTCTCGAGCAAAATGATAATTAGTTGGACATTCGCCCACAAAATTTTGTACAACTTTTCGATCTTTAAAATAGTTTACCTTACGCTTTTGATGAGAGGTAAAGAAGCCATCATAAGCGACAATCACCGGCAATCTGACCTTTGAGTGCTCAGCTATTTTTAAAGCCATTATGTTCATATCATAAACTGCCTGGGGTGTTCTTGCTGTTAATATCACCCAACCCGTATTTAACGCAAAATATAAATCAGAGTGATCTCCTCTTATATCTAGCGGTCCACTAATAGATCTTGTAACGAGATTCATAACCATCGGGAATCTAGTGCCGGATTGAACGGGGAGCTGTTCAAGCATATACATTAATCCATTTGCGCTTGTCGCATTAAACACACGTGCACCTGTCACAGCTGCTCCGTAACAAATGCCCGCAGAACCATGCTCTCCATCCGCTGCTATTAATTTAATAGTATGCTCTCCACGAGCTTTCATCTGATCTAAATACTGTGCCACCTCTGTTGATGGGGTAATAGGAAAATATCCCATTAAATGATAGTTGATTTGAGCTGCAGCCATAGCGGCCATTTCATTTCCAGATTCAAATGTAGCTAATTGTTCAGGCAAACCCATTGCTTGTAATTCTTTTTCTAAAGTTGCCATTACCTTACACCCCCTACAAATGGAAAGTATTGTTTTAGTGAATGTTCTTTTGCATAACCAATCACTTCTCGAAGGTCATTTAATGCATCTGTCGGACATGCCTCTACACACTTCAAGCACCCCTTACAATATTGATAGTCAATTCCTTTAAGGAACGTCTGCTTTCGACCTCGTTTATCTTCTCCTTCTTCCCAAACAAAGCAGTAGTCAGGACAAACTGTATCGCAAGCAGCACAATTAATACATTTTTCTTGATGAAATTCAGGGACAAACCCTTGTCTAGACCCACTTAAGTCCTTCAAAATACTATTCGCTTGAGAAATCATTACTCCCCCAATAGCCTGTGTGTTATATCCGAGCTGCGGTACAGGTCTAGTAAAGGATCGTCCTTCCGCATGATCTGGTACCTCATAAGTTTTGAATTGTACTTCATTATATCCACGATCAAATGTGCGAATGTTTGGTTCTACTAAGTGCGGATATTTCTTTTCAAACGTCTTTCGTATAACATTCCTCATGGTTTCCGGGTTTAAAAAACTACAAATGCGGAATAAGGCACCAAGCATCGCAGTATTCACTTTTGTTTTTTCTTCAACAGCAATGCCGAGAGCATCAACGATGGCCAGTGTACCATAGTTTAGTTTCAAGTCTTTTTTCACGTCATCAAAATCTCTAGTTGAATTAACCAGTACAATACCGTCACCCGTTAAACCACTTACCACATCAACCGTTTTATATAAAGCCTCGTGAAAAACTCCAATTACATGAGGCTGTTCTATTGGGCTATGGTCCCTGATGGCAACTTCAGCATCGCAAAACCGGATAAAACTCTTTACTGGTGAACCTTTCTTTTCTGATCCATAGGATGAAAAGTTTGAACCATTCAATCCGTGCCCAAGCACCCCAGATTCAGCTAGCATTTTTCCGGCTAGGTTTGCACCTAATCCTCCAATAGATTCCAATCGTATTTCAAAAAAACCTAACTCATTTCTAACAGGTAAAATTGACATAAGCTCCCCCCAAAACGAAAGTTAATTGTTTAAATTTTAAGGTAATGAGCCACTTTACGCTGTGATAAATATCAAACAATTGCAATTTTTTTATGAAACAGCTGCTTTTTTTTGTTATTTTCCCAATAAAACCAAGCAAAAACCGTTATATAACAGGCATTTATATGTATTAAAACAGCTGGAAGGGAGAGGTTGGAAGAAAGTGTAAGGTTTTATGACTAGAAAAAGAGGGTAAGAAATAGTAGACTTTCGGAAGGAGGATATGATGAAAAAACGAGACTTTTACTTTGATAATGCAAAATTTATATTAATCTTTTTTGTTGTGTTTGGTCACTTAATCCAATCATTTATTCAAGACCACCATACGGTCTATACTTTATATAAAACGATTTACACCTTTCATATGCCAGCTTTCATTCTCATATCAGGATACTTTGCCAAAGGATTTCAGAAGGAAGGCTATTTGAGGAAAATTTCCTTTAAACTAATTATCCCATATTTAATTTTTCAGCTGATCTATTCAGTATTCTATTTCTTTTTAGATTCAAAAGAGACCTTTGTGATGGACCCATTTGATCCCCATTGGTCACTTTGGTTTTTAATCAGTCTATTCTTTTGGAATCTATTTTTATTTGCTTTTACAAAAGTGAATAGGAAAATTGCCCTGATGCTTGCTGTTATTCTCAGTTTACTTGTTGGGTATGTAGATTGGATGACAAATTATTTAAGTCTATCAAGGACATTTGTATTTTTCCCACTCTTTTTACTTGGGTTTTATTTAAAAAAGGAGCATTTTAAAATTCTTTCAAGTACACCTTACCGAGTTGCATCACTAATACTGTTTGCTATCGTCTTCACTGGTTTTTTTGTAGCACCTGATATGAACTATCAATGGCTATTTGGATCAAAACCATACGAAGCATTAGGCGCAGAAATCTATACTGCACCTATCATGAGGTTTGGGCTACTTTTGCTTAGCACTATACTGGTTCTAGCCTTTTTCTCACTCATTCCTAAGAGGCAGTTGTTCTTTACTCCGTTTGGTAAAAATACACTTTACGTCTATTTACTACACGGATTTATTGTTCAGCCATTTAGGCATAGTGATGTACAGGATTATTTTTATAATGTGGAAACCTTCTTTCTGCTTCTATTAATTTCATTTGTAATTACCGTGTTACTTTCGAGTAAGCTTTTTACGACTTTTGCACAGCCATTGATAGAACTAAAGATGTCACGCCTGAGGCAATTCGTTACAAGATTTCAAAAATATATAGAAAAAAGGAAGCTCAGTCATTAGACTTCGGCTTCCTTTTTTTCTTTCGTTTGTATGTTATGTTTTCCCTTCTCTATATTTGGAGAAAATATGATAAAATATACTGATTGTATAAAGAGACACAAAGGAGCAAAAAATGAAAGTTATTGCAGCAACACTTAACGCAAAATATATTCATACAAATATAGCTATTCGCTATCTTAAAGCTTATGCTGAACCTGAATTTGAGATCGAGCTTTCTGAATATACGATTAAGGATCCAACAATGAATATAGTAACCGATCTTGTCCAAAGAAAGCCGGATATTATTGGGTTTAGCTGTTATATATGGAATATTGAAGAAACAATCAAAGTTGTTAGTATGATCAAAAAGATTAATCCTATGATTCAAATTGTCGTAGGTGGTCCCGAAGTTACTTATGATGTGATGGAATGGATGGAAAAAGTGCCTCAATTTGATTTTATTGTCATTGGTGAAGGTGAGGAAACATTTAAAAATCTTCTTCAGCAGCTAGACTCTGAGAAAGATTTTCATCAAGTGGCTGGAATTTCCTACCGTACCGAAACAGGAGAAATCAAATTAAATCCACAGCGTCATAAGCTTGATTTACGTGAACTTCCTTCTCCATACCGTTTTAAAGAAGATATGGAGCACCTAGGAAAGCGTGTGTCGTATATTGAAACTAGCCGAGGATGTCCTTTCAGTTGTCAATTTTGCCTTTCTTCTATTGAAGTAGGTGTACGTTATTTTGATCGTGAAAAAATTAAAGAAGATATCCGTTACTTAATGAAAAACGGTGCAAAAACGATCAAGTTTGTTGACCGTACCTTTAATATTAGCCGTAGTTATGCTCTAGAAATGTTCCGTTTTCTAATAGACGAACATTTACCTGGGACAGTCTTTCAATTCGAAATAACTGCCGATATCATGCGACCTGAGGTTATCGAATTTCTAAACCAAGAAGCACCTCCAGGCTTATTCCGCTTTGAAATTGGTGTTCAGTCTACAAATGATTATACAAATGAGCTTGTGATGAGAAAACAAAACTTTGAGAAGCTTACTCGAACGGTAACAATGGTTAAAGACGGTAAGAAAATTGATCAACATCTTGACTTAATCGCGGGTCTCCCTGAAGAAGATTATGATACGTTCAAAAAGACCTTTAACGATGTATTTGAGATGAGACCTGAAGAACTACAATTAGGATTTTTAAAAATGCTTAGAGGTACTGGCTTGCGTTTACGAGCCGATGACCACCAATACATTTATATGGACCAGTCACCGTATGAAATTCTAGGTAATAATGTTCTGTCCTTTGATGATATTATTAAAATCAAGCAAGTGGAAGATGTGCTAGAGAAGTATTGGAATGATCATCGTATGGACCATACGATTGAATATTTAGTTACGAACTCCTTCTCTTCTCCTTTTGAATTTTTCCAAAAATTTGGTTCTTATTGGGAAGATAGAGGTTGGTCTAGAATTGGTCACCAGCTTGAAGATTTATTTAAGCGTTTGTTTGAATTCATCAAATCCATAGATCTTCCTGACCAAGATGTTATCTTAAGCTTAATGAAGATTGACTATTTGGAGAACGCAAAATTCAAACCACGAAAATCGTGGTGGGAGGATCGTCTTGAGAAGGATGAGAGGTCTGCTCTATATCACATGATCCTTGAGGAACCTCGCATATTAGGAGAAGATTTTGCTGCTTTAGAGAGTAAAGAAAAAGAGCTTTACAAGCATTCCATCGTAGAAGAGCTTTCTTTTGACTATCAAGAGTATATGCATTCAGGAATATTTTCACGAGGAAAAACGAGTCTTTTAGCCTATTTTGAACCGACAAAGCAACAATCGCAATTATTTGGAACAAAAAAATGATAAGAAAAACTAAGGAGGGCTTTATAAGCTCCTCCTTAGTTTTTCTTATTTTGCTTTTTCTTATTGCCTTGCTTTTTATCACTATTCATCAGTGGGACTTCATAATGTTTGGCTGCATTGATATCACCAAACTCACTTCCAAATTCAACGTTTGGGGTTTGTTTTTTCTTTTTCATTAGGATCTACCTTTTCTTCCTTGTTTAGAGTTTCGATTAAATCCCTTCATCGTGTTCTCATCAGAAGTAAATTCCGCTGAAAATTCAGATTCATTTACATTTTTCTTAGGTGTTTTGCTATATTTTACGGCAGCATCTCGCTCTGCTTTTCTTTTAGCCATTTTTCATTCCTCCTTAATGGAATTACATATATGTTTCACTTTTCTTTTATGTTTCACTCTTCCTTTTTTTGTCTTCATTTTCTACTTATAAAAATCCATGGACAACAAAATATAAAAGAAAAAGGGATGATTGTTATGAGCAAAAAGAGAGAAAAATTGGAAGAAAATTATTCAATCGACGGAACTCTACCTCATCAAATAAACTCTCCAGATTTTAAGGGAACAGGCATTACCATAGAACCACCATTTATTAACTCTCAAGGCGTTGTTATTGGAGATAGCCTGTATGCTTCACCTAATTCCCCATTAGAACAATGGAGTGAAGATACGGATCCAGCCGTTATGTCCGGTGACGAATGGGTACATCCGACAAATGATATTGGTTGGAACACAAGTGAAAATAGAGACCTTGTGGAAAGCAAGAAAAAACCGAAGGGATACCCTTTTATGCACCCAACAAAAGATGTTAGTCATGGAAAAGATTAATACGACTTTTCCCTAAAATACGAAAACTTACCACTTATGTTAACAAGTCAATGCTTGCATACTACACATACAGAGAAGATTTCTCTGTAAATACAAAAAAAGGAGCTGATATTATGGCAAGAAATAGTAACAAGCTTTTAGTTCCAGGCGTGGAACAATTTTTAGATCAAGTTAAGTACGAAATCGCTCAAGAATTCGGTGTTACGTTAAGTGGAGATACAGTATCAAGAGGGAACGGTTCAGTTGGCGGAGAAATTACAAAGCGACTTGTAAAACAAGCACAAGCACAAATGTCAGGTCGTAATTTTTAATAAAACTTCATATAAAATGGCAAAAAGCCTCCGCATTAGTTGCGGGGCTTTTCTTCATTACTATGCACTTCGTTATTCTTTACTTCTTGTTTTTTTCCTAAGTTACTATTTTGTTTAGCTTGCCGATTCATTTCTTGTTTTCTTCCTGAGTTACCATTTTGTTTAGCTTGCCAATCAACTTCTTTTTTTTGTTGTCCAGGATTGTTATTTTTAGAATTGCCATTCCCTGAATTTTGTTTATTTAAATCTTTTTTTTGAGCATTTGAGTTAGGGTTGGCCTTTCCATTACCGTTATTATTCTTTGCAGGTGTATCAGTAGAGTTGTTAACTGGATTATTCACGCTAGGTGCAGGTGTTTCTACTGATGGTTCCTCTTGTTTCGCGTTATCTTCTTTCTTTTCCTTTGCTTTCTCTTTTGCTTGCTGAGCTTTGTATTTACCAACAGAAACGCCTTGTTCTTTTGCCTCTTTTCTTTCTTCAGCAGTCGCTTGAACATCAGCAATTTCCACTTCTGTCTCTTTCTTTAAGGAATCAATCACTTGATGAAGTTTTTCATCCGTTTTGTTTACTTGAGTACCAGCCAAGACCGTGCCAACGACGATTTCCTGTGTATCAGAATGTACTTCTTGGTTTTCAATACTAGATAAAATTGCCGTTGATACTTTATCAACTTGCTCATTTTCCCAATCAATGTCAGCAATAACTTCTTTTCCACTCTCGTTATAAGCAATTACGTCTATAACTTCGAGATCTTTATTTACAGCAAGTTCAATGCTTGATTCTCCATCTATTGACATGTAAGCATACACTTCATTATCCACTCTAGATGGAACGAAAGAAAATATTAGAAGAAGAGATGCCGCGACAAGTACCCCTGCTGTTTTTTTATGAAGAACTTTGCCCCAACCACTCAAGAAACTTTCTTTCTCAAACGGAACAAATGAGATTTCTTGTCCTATTTGATAATTTCTACTTTGATTACGGGCCTTTAAAAATTCACCTTCGGGGGTTAATAATGTTAAAAAACGATCATTAACTTCCATTATGATTCCTTGTTTCACGTTTCCAACACCCCTTTTATATACTCCTGTAAATATAGATAATCATTCATTAATATAAGAGCAATAGCAATAATATATTTTCGATTCCTTTCGATCGTCTTCCTGCTAACACTTACAGAATTCTCAATTTGTTTGATTGGAAGTCTCTTTTTCTCTACTAAAATTTGCTTAATTTCTTCATTAGAAACAATTTCCCTTGCAACTAGCATGGCATTTTTTCTAGCATCTGCATGCTTTGGAGAATTCTCTACCAAGTCTTTAAAAGTTAGATCAAACTCCGTTAAAAGTTTTGAAAAACGGATAATTTCTTGTTTTCTTAATTCATCATCTGTTTGCTTATGATATTCCTCAAGTGACATATTCGCTTCAAGACTAGACTGAGAAACCTCATCCTCGTTTTCTTCAAAGCCATTTGCATCCATTGACAGATTTTGGTGCTTAATTTGCTGCCGGATATAATCAATCACTCTTCTTTTTATAATAACTTCTGCAAAACTAAGCAGGGAGCTGCCTTTATCCGAACTATATTTTTGTATTGCTTCGTTAAATGCAATTAAACCAATGCTAAATTCATCGTCTGTTTCACTAATATATCTTTTACAAACGGAAGATACCGTTTTTGCAATAAAGGGTTTATATTGATAAATAAGTTCATTTTGAAGTACTTGGTCTCCATTTTGGATGGCTAATACCGTCTCTTCTAATGAACGTTTCTTCTTTTTAGGTAAAAACAATAAACCTAACAACAGCTTCACCTCACTTATCACCATATATCATACGATACTTTGTTGTGATTTTTAAGGGTAAGCTATTGGAAAAAAAGAGAGCCATTCAAATAATGGCCTCTTTTAGAGAGAGATGTTTAGTTCTTTCCGTTTCCTTTTTGTTCACCAGCATTTGATTTTTGCTGATTATTTGCCTTATTTCCTTGTTCCTTTTCAGCCCTTTTCTCCTGTTTTACCACTTGCTTCTCAGCTTTCTTTTGAGCTTGATCAACCTTTACTTGGTTTGTTGCCTTTGCTGCTGGAGCAGGCGTCGCTACTACCTCTGTATTTTCTTCAACAACCTCTTCCTCAGTAGTTGGTTCGTCTACAACGGTTAAACCTGTTTCTTCAGTTGTTGTTTCATTTTCAGTTTCAACTGGAGTCACTTCTTCACTTTCTTCTTTAGAAGCTTTTTCTTCAAGTTTTGCCATTTTATTAGCTAGTTTCTCATAACTTTTTTCAATATTCTTTTTTAGAGAAGCTTTAGCCACTGGATTTTCCACTTTTTCCATAGCCGCTGTTAGAGCGATAATATTTTGAGAAATTTGCTTTTCAACATCTTCTGTTTCTTCAACTACTTCATCATTCTCAACTATTTCAATCGTTGCATCTACATCTTCTTCTGTTGCTTCTGTAGGATCAACTTCTTCCTCTGTTGTTTCCTCTGTTGCATCTGTATTTTCACTTACTGTCTCTTCAGCCACAGATAGGTTTTCTAAAGCTTTCTCCATGACAGCTAAAGCCTCTTCCTCTTGACCTGCTGAGAATAGAGCTTCCGCTTCTGCTAATCTCACTGTTGCTAATTCAGCTAGTAACTTTGCTTCCTTTACGTCATCAAAAGTTAAGATTAACTGTATTTTCTCTAATGCAGTTTTTGCAAAATAAAAGAAATCTCCTGGTAACAACTTTGGCTCTTCTACTTTGTCTGTATTCTCATCAACAAGTGCGTCATCTAAAGAAATAACTTCCTCGTTCGTATTTGTTTCTTCGTTTGTTACTGTTTCTTCAACTACTTGCGACTCATTCTTCTCATTTTCTTCTGCGAATGCAGTTGTTGCTGTTAATGAAAGTGAACCTGCTAAAACAAAAGCAAAGGCACTTTTAGTAATCTTGTTAAAATCGAAAATAGTATGTTTGTTCATTTCATTCACCTCAGTTGTATTGTAAGAAGCGGCCGCTATCTTCTAGTCACTAAATACCTACGAGCAACTTGTGAATGCTATGGGGGTGTAAAAGTAGAAAAAACAAAAAAAAGTTCTAACAAAAAGTTAGAACTTCACTTTTGGTACCTTTGCTCTTAAAATTAAGTATCTGATTACAAAACCAATAAGCAAACCAGGCACCAAAAACATCATAGGAAGAAAGATTGGCCCAAATACGACACCAAAAATCTTTACTTTCTTAGATAACATCAACCCGACTGTAATAAAATAGGCTCCGAAGGCAAAAGGAAGATAAGAATATTCCTCCGTTTCGGGCATTGCAGATCGATATGCATCCCACATAGCGAACATATAAAGACAAGGGTAAAACATCAGCCATTGATAATCAAGTACTGCAAACGCTTGATCTATCTCCCATAAAAAACTTAACATTATGGCCTCATTAAAGTTACTCATTACATTAACTACAAACTCAAGAAGTACGAATAGTACCCCTTTCACGTAGCTTCCCCTAAGAAGCTGACTAAATCCAGGCAGCGCAATACTCCACAATACAGCTTCTAACTTCCCTTGTTTTTTCATCCTAATCACCAGCTAATTTTCATTACTTATAGGTTGTACGAAATAAAGAAGAATTATCACTTGAACATGAAAGACTTTTCCTACATTTTTCGACATTAGGGATTTTTTCCATACCACTCTTCCTAATGAATATAAAATAAAGAAGCCCTCAATCTTGAGGACTCCCTTATACTTATTGATAATCATCCATAGGATTATAAAGTGTAATATCTGGATTTTTTTCTTGGAACCAGCGAAGGGCAAAGTCGTTTTCGAAAAGAAATACTTTCTTATCGTAGCGATCCTTAACTAAAAGGCTTCGACTGCTAGAAAGATTTTCGTTAATTTCTTCATTTTCGACCCAACGGACAATTTTTGAGCCTAATCTTTCCATTAATACTTCTGCATTGTACTCGTTTCTCATCCGATGCTCGAACACCTCAAATTGTAGTTGACCAACGGCCCCTAACAAATAATCATCTGTTCGAACCGTACGGAAGAGCTGAATGGCACCCTCTTGTACAAGTTGCTGAATTCCTTTATGAAAAGACTTTTGCTTCATTACGTTTTTAGCTGAAACTCGAACAAAAAGTTCAGGTGTAAACTGTGGAAGCTTTTCATATTGAAAATTGTTTTTTCCAACAGTCAATGTATCTCCAATTTGATACGTACCTGGATCGTACAAACCAATAATATCTCCACTAACCGCTTCATCAACCGTGTTTCGGTCATCCGCCATAAACTGTGTTGATTGAGAAAGCTTCATTGACTTTCCTATGCGTGGGATATTGACTGTCATCCCTCTTTCGAATTTCCCTGAACATACACGTAAAAAGGCAATTCTATCCCTATGAGCAGGATTCATATTAGCTTGAATCTTAAAAATAAAGCCTGAGAAATCCTCTGATAATGGATCGATTTTTCCTTCTGTAGATTCCCGTGCTTGAGGTGCAGGTGCAAATTGAAGATAGGTTTCTAGAAAAGTTTGAACACCAAAGTTCGCTAGGGCGCTACCAAAGAATACAGGTGTTAGTTCCCCATTTGCTATTCTTTCACGAGAAAACTCATTCCCCGCTTCATTTAATAGCATGATTTCTTCCAACGTCTGGTCATATAAGGAGTACTGCTTTAATTTATGATCTCCTTCTATTTCTCCATCTTCATTTAACCCAACAAAACGTTCTTCCTCATCTACTCGGAATTGTTCAATTCGCTTGTAAAAACGGTCATATATACCGAGAAATTCTTTCCCCATTCCAATCGGCCAGTTCATCGGATATGATTCTATTCCCATAACCTCTTCTAGTTCAGCTAAAAGTTCTAATGGAGATTTCCCCTGACGATCAAGCTTATTAATAAAGGTAAAAATCGGAATGCCTCTCATTCGACATACTTTAAATAGCTTTAAGGTCTGCTCCTCAATCCCTTTTGCTGAATCGATTATCATGACCGCACTATCAACAGCTGTAAGAGTACGATACGTATCTTCACTGAAGTCTTGGTGACCTGGTGTATCAAGAATATTTACTCGACAGTCATTATAATCAAATTGCATCACACTCGACGTAACGGAAATACCACGTTGCTTTTCAATTTCCATCCAATCGCTCGTAGCAAACTTACCCGTTTTCTTTCCTTTAACTGTTCCCGCATCACGAATGGCTCCACCAAATAACAATAACTTCTCAGTTAATGTCGTTTTCCCAGCATCCGGGTGGGAAATGATCGCAAATGTGCGACGCGATTGTACATCATCTTTAAAATTTTTTGCCATTATAGAAATTCCTTTCTTTCCTTACACAAATTCATCCATAACTTCAATCTTATCGTGACTGTTTAAAGTTTGCAATGTGTTCTTTACAAAAGCAACAACAAACATATCATTATGTTCATTTTCCAAGAAAGTTCTTCCTTTTCAAGAAAATAATTTCTGCTATAATGAGATAGAAATGAAACTAAATAGGTAAGAATTGTAGGGGGACCGATGAAGACCGGTTGAGAGTGCATCCCATTGATGCTGACCCTTTGAACCTGATCTGGATGAAACCAGCGTAGGGAACATATTCTTTAGACAATCATATTGTTTAAACATATGCGCCCGGTTCAAAAACTGCGACGCTTTTTGTCGTCTATGGCGCCAGGTCATGTTCCTACTTATACCATTGGAGGAGAAAGTAATGAAAAAATGGATAGCTGCAATAACAGCTTCTGTATTACTCGCAGGTTGTTCAGAAACAAATGAACAGCAAACAGAACAAGAGGAGTCAAGCGCTGACTTAAAAAAAGTGACTGTCGTTCTTGATTGGACTCCAAATACGAATCACACAGGACTATATGTTGCAAAAGAAAAGGGCTTTTTTGAAGAGGAAGGTCTTGATGTGACCATTCAGATGCCTGGAGAAGCTGGTGCTGACCAACTTGTTGCTTCTGAGAAAGCTGATTTTGGTGTAGGTTATCAAGAAGGAATTACACAGGCAAGAGTACAAGGAGTACCGCTTGTTTCTATAGCTGCGGTTATTCAACACAACACTTCTGGTTTCGCATCACCGGCATCTAAAAATATTCAATCCCCTAAAGATTTTGAGGGAAAAACATACGGTGGTTGGGGTTCACCTGTTGAAGAATCCGTCATCGACTCACTTATGAAGCAAGAACAAGCAGATGTAGAAAAGGTGAATATTGTAAACATAGGCGATGCGGACTTCTTTACCGCTGTTAAACGTGATATTGACTTTGCTTGGATATACTACGGTTGGACAGGCGTAGAAGCGGAATTACGAGGAGAAGACATTAATATGGTCTACTTAACCGATTACTCCGAAAAGTTAGACTACTATACACCTGTTTTAACCACTAGCGAAAACATGATTAACAACGATCCTGAAACAGTAAGAGCTTTTGTTAATGCCGCTTCAAAAGGCTATGAATTTGCTATAGACAATCCTTCCGATGCCGCTGACGTCTTAATCAAAGCTGCTCCAGAACTTGACGCAGAGCTTGTAAAGAAAAGTCAGGAATGGCTTGCTACCAAATATCAAGACGATGCAGACCAATGGGGTGAGCAAAGTTTAGAAGTATGGGAAAACTATGCTTCTTGGATGCTTGAGAACGGGTTACTAGAATCAGAATTAGATGCAGAAAAAGCCTTTACTAATGAATTTTTACCACAATAGGAGTTGTTCATATGGCAAACGCACTTGTTAGTATACAAATTATCCCTAAGACAAAAAACGGTGAAAATGTGATTCCTTACGTAGATGAAGCAATAGCCGTTATTGATGCGTCAGGAGTAAAGTATGAGGTTCATCCCTTAGAAACAACTATGGAGGGTGATCTTCAGGAACTATTTTCAGTGATTACGAAAATGAATGAAAAGATGATTGAAATGGGAAGCAGTAATGTTATTTCACAGGTGAAGATTCTTTACCAGCCAACTGGTATAACAATGGATACTCTTACGGAGAAATATCGTTCATGATACAAAAATTACAAAAAGGGTGGAGACCAACTTTTGTTCTCCTCCTTTTATTCCTTGTTTGGGAATTCACTGCAAGAATCACTGAGATTCCAACTTGGCTGCTCCCAACTCCCTCACAAATTTTTAATGAACTTATCAATGGCTGGAGCAGTGTTTCTGTACATCTTTCTTCCACCATTCGGCTTATTTTACTAGGCTTTGTTTCTGGAGTTACCGTAGGTCTGTTAACTGCCTTTATATTACATAATATTCCTTTTTTAAAAGAATCTTTATATCCGCTTCTTATATTATCG
>Ga0182742_1002412_pt1 | contig 20690 bp, 17 predicted proteins | sample eDN5th37CBELigMG_FD_128880 | JGI IMG/M metagenome (GOLD analysis project Ga0182742, IMG submission 128880) | Enriched Miracle-Growth compost microbial communities from Emeryville, California, USA - eDNA 5th pass 37_C BE-Lig MG (version 2)... ... | reverse complement strand
GCAAGCCCAGGTGCGCGGCGTCGGTGGCGTCTGGAAGGACCTGACCGACAACGTCAACATGATGGCGGCGAACCTGACAGGTCAGGTGCGCAACATCGCCGAAGTCACCACTGCGGTTGCGAATGGCGACCTGTCCAAGAAGATCACCGTGGACGTACGCGGCGAGATCCTGGAGCTGAAATCCACGATCAACACGATGGTGGATCAGCTCAACTCCTTCGCCTCGGAAGTGACCCGCGTGGCCCGTGAGGTGGGGATCGAGGGAAAGCTCGGTGGACAGGCGCAGGTGCCTGGCGTGGCCGGTACCTGGAAGGACCTCACCGACAACGTCAACATGATGGCGAACAATCTCACCGGCCAGGTGCGGGGTATCGCCAACGTCGTGACGGCGGTCGCAGAGGGCGACCTCAAGCGTAAGCTGATCGTGGATGCCAAGGGCGAGATCGCGGCCCTTGCCGATACCATCAACGAGATGATCGATACGCTGGCGACCTTCGCCGATCAGGTGACCAACGTCGCCCGTGAGGTGGGTGTGGAAGGCAAGCTCGGCGGACAGGCGAGGGTGCCCGGCGCCGCCGGTCTGTGGCGCGACCTCACGGACAACGTGAACCAGCTCGCCGCCAACCTGACCACCCAGGTGCGCGCCATCGCGGATGTGGCTACCGCTGTGACCAAGGGCGATCTGACCCGGTCGATCTCCGTCGAGGCCTCGGGCGAGCTGGCTTCGCTCAAGGACAACGTCAACGAGATGATCCGCAATCTGCGTGACACGACGCTCAAGAATGCGGAGCAGGACTGGCTGAAGACGAACCTCGCCAAGTTCACACGGATGCTCCAGGGCGAGCGCGATCTCACGACCGTTTCCAACATGATCCTGTCGGAGATCGCTCCGCTCGTGAATGCGCAACAGGGCGTCTTCTACACGCTTGAGGCCGATGGCGGCGAGCCCGTGCTGGAGATGATCGCGTCCTATGCCTTCACTGAAAGGAAGCATCTGAACAATCGCTTCCGTCTGCGCGAGGGCCTCGTCGGGCAGGTTGCCTATGAAAAGAAGCGGATCCTTCTCACCAATGTGCCGGGCGATTACATCACCATCAGCTCGGCGCTCGGCGAGGCTCCGCCGCTCAACATCATCGTGCTTCCGGTCCTCTTCGAGCAGGAGGTCAAGGCGGTGATCGAGCTAGCATCGTTCAACCGGTTTTCTGAAACCCACCAATCCTTCCTCGAGCAGCTTACGGAATCGATCGGCATCGTTCTCAACACCATCGCCGCGAACATGCGGACGGAGGGGCTGCTCAAGCAGTCTCAGCTGCTGACGGCCGAACTGCAGAGCCAGCAGGAAGAGCTGAGGAACACCAACGATCGGCTTGAGCAGCAGGCCGCATCCCTGCGTCAATCCGAGGAACTCCTGCGGCAGCAGCAGGAAGCGCTTCAGAAGACGAACGAAGAGCTTGAAGACAAGGCGCGGTTGCTCGAACTTCAGAAGAGGGAGGTCGAGGCGAAGAACCACGAGGTGTCCATCGCGAAGACCGCCCTGGAAGAGAAGGCTGAACAGCTGGCGCTGACGTCTCGCTACAAGTCGCAGTTCCTGGCCAATATGAGCCACGAACTGAGGACGCCGCTGAACTCGCTGCTGATCCTCTCGAAGCTGCTGACCGAGAATTCGGACGGCAACCTGACCGACAAGCAGAGAGAATTCGCGAAGACGATCCATGCGGCCGGCTCCGATCTTCTCGCGCTCATCAACGATATCCTCGACCTGTCGAAGATCGAGTCCGGCACCGTCAGCCTGGAGGTGTCGAGCGTCGCCTTCGACGACATCGTCGACAACATGGAGCGCACTTTCCGTCAGGTCGCCGACGATAGAAAGCTCGACTTCCATGTGGAGGTCGATTCGAAGCTGCCGGCCGCCATCAGGACAGACTCGAAGCGGTTGCAGCAGGTGCTGCGCAATCTTCTGTCCAACGCCTTCAAGTTCACGGAGCGCGGGGGCGTGACGCTCCAGATCGGGTCAGCCGAGGGAACGCCGTTGCGGGCCGGCAGCGAGTGGATTGCCATGTCGGTCACGGATACCGGCATCGGCATCCCGGAGGAAAAGCAGCGGATCATCTTCGAGGCCTTCCAGCAGGCGGATGGCACGACAAGCCGGAAATACGGCGGGACTGGTCTGGGGCTGTCGATCAGCCGTGAGATCGCCCGCCTGCTCGGCGGCGAGATCGTGGTCTCCAGCACACCGGGAAGCGGATCGACCTTCACGCTCTTCGTGCCGGTCGAGCCTCCTGCAAGTCACGGGATGGACGAAGTGGAAATAGCCGTGAGGCCAAATGGCAACGGGACAGGGCAATTCGTCCCTTCGGACGAGTCGACCGGGACGATGATCCGTCAGCCGTCGGCCGCGATGGCGCTCTCGGCTTCGCTGGATGACCGCCATGCAATCACGAACGGAGACCGCGTCGTGCTTATCATCGAGGATGACGCCATGTTCGCCTCGGTGCTTCTGGAACTCGCTCGCGAGGAGGGGTTCCGAGGGCTGATCGCCATGGACGGCGCTTCAGCGCTTGCGCTCGCGCACCGCTACAAGCCGCACGCGATCACCCTGGATATCGGCCTCCCGGATATGGACGGCTGGGCGCTCCTGGACCTGCTGAAGCATGATCCCCGCACCCGTCATGTGCCAATCCATGTCATCTCGGTCGATGACCAGAAGAAGCGTGGCCTCAAGGCCGGGGCCTTCGGTTTCCTGGAGAAGCCGGTTGACCGCGAGGCTCTCATGAGTGCACTCAACCGCACCAAGGAGTTCATCGACAGGCCCGTGAAGAACCTGCTTCTCGTCGAGGACGACGACAATCAGCGCATGAGCCTGTCTGAACTCATGAAGGGCGAGCAGGTCGAGGTGACGGCCGTGGGAACGGCCGAGAGTGCACTGGAGGTCATCCAGGCAAGACAGTTCGACTGCGCCATCGTCGATCTTGGGTTGCCGGATCTTCCAGGAGGGGAACTGATCGAACGCATCCGCAGGACGAAAGGCGGTGAGGAGCTTCCGGTCGTCATCTATACCGGTCAGGATCTGACGAAGGCGGAGGAGCGTCGTCTGCAGGGGCTAGCCGCGACGCTTGTCGTCAAAGGCGAAGGGTCGTCCGAGCGCCTCCTCAATGATACGGCTCTGTTCCTGCACCGGGCGATCAGTGCCATTCCGGAAGAGCAGCACATCATCGTCGAGCGGCGAAACGACGACGCGCTCGATGGTCGGAAGGTTCTGATCATCGATGATGACATGCGTAACATCTTTTCGCTGACGAGCGCCCTCGAGCAGCAGGGGATCTCGGTCGTCTTCGCCGAGAATGGCCTCGAAGGCATTGAGAAGCTTCAGGCCAACCCCGATGTCGACGTGGCCCTGGTCGATATCATGATGCCGGAGATGGATGGTTACGAGACCATGCGGGAAATCCGGAGCATCGCGCGCTACCAGGACCTCCCTCTGATCGCGGTGACGGCAAAGGCCATGAAGGGCGACCGCGAGAAGTGCATCGAGGCAGGCGCAACCGACTATGTGTCGAAACCTGTGGATGTGGATCAACTTCTGGCCGTCTTGCGCGTTCAACTCAGTCGAAGCACATATGTGCCAGACGGGAGAGTTGTCCCGAATGGTGGGATGGCAGTGACCGGGTTGAACTCATGACAAGTGACATGAGGCGAGGGGAAGCAGGCCCGAGGCCGGACGACTTTCATCTGGTTTCGGCCCGGCCGCTTTCGGATCCGATCCCGGCCAAGATTCTGGTGGTGGACGACGATCCGCGAAACCTTATTGCTGTCCAGGAAGTGCTTCGGTCGCCCGGCGTGGAAGTTGTCAGCACGGATTCCGGCGAGGGAGCATTGCGTCACGTCCTGATGGACGACTTTGCAGCCATCCTTCTCGATGTGCAGATGCCCCGGCTCGACGGATATGAGGTCGCGAGCCTGATCAGGAACAGACCACGCTCTTCCCGCGTGCCGATCCTGTTCCTGACGGCGTTCAACAAGGACGAGATGCACGTCTTCAAGGGATATTCGGCGGGTGCCGTCGACTACGTGTTCAAACCCATCGAGCCCCTGATCCTCAAGTCCAAAGTCGACATTTTCGTCGATCTCTACCGCAAGACGGAGGAGATCCGCCGGCAGGCGGAACAGGAACGCCGCCTGCTGATGGACAACCTTCATGTCCGCAGCGAAAAGCTGAAGGCGGAGCAGGCCCTGCGGCGGCGGGAGCAGCATCAATCGATCGTCCTGCAGGCGCTGCCGATCGCGCTTTACACGGCCTCCGTCGAGGACGATCACCGGCGCCTCCATTTCACCAACGAGAGCATTGAGCGCATCACTGGATTTCCTCCGGAAGCTTTCCTCGAACAGCCGGAGTTCTGGGCGTCCCGGATCAATCCGGACGATCGGGACCGTGTCCTGTCCCAACTGAAGCGCCTGGGGGAGGAGGGCTCCGTCAATCTCGAATATCGCTGGCGCTGCGTCGATGATGTCGAGAGGCACTTTCTCGACCAGACGGTCCTCATGCGGGATGAGGACGGTCATCCACGCGAATTCTTCGGCATGTGGTTCGATATCACCGAGAGCAAGCAGATGGAGCAGAACCTGCTCCATGCCAGCAAGCTCGAGGCGGTCGGACGCCTCACCGGTGGCATCGCGCATGATTTCAATAACATGCTGAGTGTCGTTATCGGCAATCTCGACCTCTTGAAGAAATCCCTCCACGGCAACGAGAAGGCCGAGCGGCGAGTGCGTATGGCGCTGGAGAGCGCCCAACATTGCGCCGACCTCACTTACAGGCTCCTGACCTTCTCGCGGCGCCAGGCTCTGCAGGTTTCAACGATCGATGTCTCAAGCCTGATGCCGAGCCTGCTGGAACTGATGCGCAGAACGCTCGGCGAGCACATCAACGCGAGCTTCCGCTCCGGAGAGGATATTTGGCCGATCCAGGCCGATCGCGCTCAGCTGGAGGCGGCGCTCCTGAACCTTGCGGTCAACGCCCGTGATGCGATGCCCAGTGGCGGCGACCTGACGATCAGTATCGAAAATCAGGTAGTGGAGGAGGGAAGGTCCGCTCCCCGCGGCGAGTTTGTCGTCATCTCGGTGAGCGACACGGGAACCGGTATGCCGCCCGAGGTGCTGGAGAAGGTCTTCGAACCGTTCTTCACCACCAAGGAGAATGGCAAGGGCACCGGTTTGGGGCTCAGCATGGTCTATGGCTTCGTTCAGCAATGTCATGGCCATGTGGAGGTCGAGAGCGCGCCGAGTGCAGGCACGACGATCCGCATCTTCCTACCTCGCTCTCACGAGGTAGCAGAAAACCCACCAAACCATTCGCCGTCCGTTGCCCGCCCTTTCGGTGAAGGGCGAACGGTGCTCGTGGTCGAGGACAATCCGGCCGTGCGCCAGGTTGCGCTCTCAACTCTTCATTCACTCGGCTTCAAGGTGTTGGAGGCTGAAACCGGCGACGAAGCGGCTCGGCTGCTGAAGACGAAGCACGACATCACACTGGTTCTCTCCGATGTCCGGATGCCGGGGGAGCTCAACGGCATAGATTTGGCCCGGCTCATCCAGCGTGAGCAGCCGGATATCCAGGTACTCCTGACCACCGGCTATTTCGACGGAGACGACAAGCTCGAGGGACTCAACCTCCTCTACAAGCCATATCGGGCGACAGACCTCGCGGAAAAAATCCAGTTGCTGGTGAGTTTGCAGCAGAGGCTCGAGTTCGACGGCGGGACGATTCGGCACGCTGCGGCTGTCGCATAGGGACGCTGCAATTTCGCGCAGGGGCGAAGTCGCGGAAGCTCGCCGATCAACCTCGTCCGGCAAGCTCCAGAATAGGATTAGAACTCAGCGCAGAGGCTGTCTCTGTGGCCGCTCCAGGCCGTGTAGAAGTCGCCGGTTCTGTCGAGGACGAAGACGACGGCGGGATTGTTGGACATGGACGAGCAGCACGCCGACTCGACGGCAAATTTCAGAGCTTTCGCACGAAAATAGAATGATCCGAGATCCCGACCGGATTGAGAAACAGTCCATCGGTTGTGCTTGAATGAAACGCAGTACGCTCCATGGGGCATGAGTTATCTCCCAAGTCGCTTTCCGGCAAATCACAGGTGCCGTTGCTATCCGTCCTGGATGGATATGGCAACCACGAAAGCCAAGTTATCGCGACAACCCTTAAGGACGGGTTTCGAAGCGATATCAGAGAGAGGCGGTGACGCCTCCATCGACATAGATGACTTGCCCATTGACGAAGTTGGAAGCATCGGAAGCGAGGAAGATTGCGGCACCAACGAGATCGTCGAGTTCGCCCCAACGGCGGGACGGGGTGCGGGCGATGAGCCAGTCGGAAAAGGCCTCGTCATCGACCAGGGCCTGATTGAGCTCCGTCTTGAAGTAGCCGGGTCCGATGCCGTTGACCTGAAGGCCGTGTTTGCCCCAATCGATCGCCATGCCTTTCGTCAGCATCTTCACAGCGCCCTTCGTTGCCGTGTAGGGCGCGATCGACGGGCGACCGAGCTCACTTTGAACCGAGCAGATGTTGATGATCTTTCCCCGTCCGCGCGGGATCATCTTACGTGCGACCGCCTGACTCGCATAGAAGACGCTGTCGACATTCGCAGCCATCAATTCGTGCCAGGTTTCCTCAGGATAGTCCTCAAGGGGGCCGCGGCGCTGCATGCCTGCATTGTTGACCAGAATGTCAATCGGACCGATCGTGTCTTCGATCCGCTCGATCGAGGCCCTGACGGCAGCGCTGTCGGTCACATCGAAAGCCATCTCCGATACCGGCGCGCCTTCGTTCCGGAGAGTCTGCGCCGCACGAGCGACCCTGTCGGGCTGCCGGCCGTTCAGGACCACGTGCGCTCCGGCCCGGCCGAGACCGCGCGCGAGGGCAAGGCCAATGCCCGCGCTCGATCCGGTCACCAGGGCGATGCGTCGGGAAAGGTCGAAGAGGTTTGCAACATTCACGTTCATTCTGCGATCCTGACTGGCAAGGCCCGTTCCCGGAGAATGGGCATCTTAAAGAATGCGCCCTGGATTGAGGATGCCGGCCGGATCGAGCGCCTGCTTCATCCTGGCCATCAAGGCGAGTTCGTTGTCCGTCCGGCTCAAGGAAAGATAGGGGCGCTTGATGCGGCCGATTCCATGTTCGGCGGAGATGGATCCGCCGAGCGTCGAGACCAGTTCGTAGACGAGACCCTGAACGCCCTTCTTGACGGCATCGTTCATGTCGCGGATGGCCACGTTGATGTGGATGTTGCTGTCGGCCACATGTCCGAATACCACATAAACGGCTTCCGGCCATCGCTTGGGCATTTCCCGGCGCAGATGGTCGACCGCTTCCGTCATGCGGTTCAGAGGCACGCTGACATCGAAGCGGATTTCCTCTGGAAGGAAGCGGCCATATTCGTAAGGAGTCTCACGATAGGCCCAGAACCGACCTCTGTCGGCGCGGGACTGGGCGACCACCGCATCCTTGATGAGACCCTGCTCGTAGAATTCGCTGAGGAGGAAGGAGAAGGCCTCCGTTCCTCCCGGATCCGCGCCCATATCGGCCTCGATCAGCAGCGTCACGTCGTGTTCCGCCTCGAAAGCGGGCGGCAGGTCGCAGATTCTGGTGGCGACCGTCATGAATTCCCGCCACATGGCCTCGAAGACCAGCAGGCGCCCTGGTTGTGTCTGCTGGAACCGGCGCAGTACCACGAGCGCATCTTCAAAGCTGCCGACGGCGCAGAGAGCCGTCTGAATCCCCTGCGGCTTGGGATGCAGGCCGATCACGGCTCGCGTGATGACGCCGAGCGTTCCCTCGCTGCCGATGAAGAGTTGCGTCCAGTCGTATCCCGCGTTGTTCTTCAGCATCTTGTTGAGCGAACGAACCACGGTGCCATCCGCGAGGACGGCCTCGAGGCCGAGGGTGTTGCGCCGTGCCATGCCGTAGCGGACCACCTGATTGCCGCCGGCATTGGTCGCGAGGTTGCCGCCGATCGTGCAGGTTCCGCGCGCTCCAAGATCGATTCCGCAGAGAAAGCCTGCCTCGTCGGCGGCCTGTTGCACGATTGCGAGCGGCGTTCCGGCCAGAGCCGTGAGGGTTGCGCTCGCAGCGTCGATCTCTTCAACCCCGTTCATCAGCTCCAGGGAAAGCGCGATCTCCCCGGCCTGCGGATGCGCGCCGCCCGCAAGTCCGGTCAGTCCGCCCTGCGTCACGACGGGTTGGCGATGCTCGTGGCAGATTCTCAGAGCCGTCGAGACGTCTTCCGTGGTCTGCGGCAGGATCAGGGTCAGGGGAGGGGCGGGCGGAAGGCCGCTGGCATCGGCATGATTGCGAGAGGGAATGTCGGCGCCTGTGCGGATCCGAGTTCCCAAGGCTGCAACGAGGGCATCAATCACTTTGCTCATTGTATTCCTGCTCAAACTCCGGAGCGGCTTCGTTTGGGAGAGTTCGCGCTCGATGCATGACCGGCTAAGGTTCGGTCGTCATCCGTATAATTGCGTCGGGTCGCTTCCAGAGGTCCGGCAGCAGCTCGAGCCCGAGCCCCGCCTTCATGTTCACCGTGACCTCTCCATTTGCGACCGTCGGCAGCTCCGTCACGAGTTCCGTATACCAGCCGGTGTAGAAGGCCCGGACGCTCTCCTGGATCAGCGCATTGCGCGCATGGAGAGAAAAGTGACACGACGCGGTATAGACCACGGGGCCGGTGCAGTCATGGGGCGCGACGGGCACGTGCCAGGCTTCCGCCAGCGCGGCGATCTTGCGGGCTTCCGTCAGGCCTCCGCACCAGGACAGGTCGAGCATGGCGACGCCTGCGACGCCGGTTTCGAGATATTCCCGGAAGGCGTGGGTATAGGCCAGGGTCTCCGAGGCGCAGACCCAGGCCTTCGAGTGCTGCGCGTATTCCTTGAGGTCGCCGATATTGTCGAGGCGGAAGGGATCCTCATGCCAGTAGGTTTGAAACTCGGCGAGCGCGGAGGCGAGCTTCTTCGCCATCGGCAGGCTCCACAGGGAGTGGAACTCCACCATGATGTCCATCCTGTCGCCCACGGCTTTGCGAATCTTGGCAAAGGGCTCGAGTGCGGTCCTGAGTTCATCGGGGGAAATGTCATACCCATGACTGCGTTCGGCTGCGACATCGAAGGGCCAGATCTTCATCCCCGTGATGCCCTGCTCCAGAAGGGAGTGGGCGAGGTCGTCGGCACGGTGCAGGAACGCCTCCAAGTCCTCGTACACTCCTTCGGCGTCGCCGATGCCCCAATTGGCGACCTTCTGGGCGCGGCTGTCGCGAATGTATCTGTAGCCGGCGCAGGTGTTGTAGACCCGGATCCTGTCCCGTGAGCGTCCTCCCAGCATGTCGCAGACAGGCTTGCCGTGTGCCTTGCCGAAAAGATCCCACAGGGCGATGTCGACGGCCGAGTTGCCGCGCGTCTCGACGCCCGCAGAGCGCCAGCCCAGATAGTTCTGGAGATCGCGGTTGATGCCTTCGATCTGGAGGGGATCACGCCCGATCAGCTTGGCCGCGACAGTCTCGTGAAGATAGGCTTCGACGGCGGCGGCGCCCATGAACGTCTCGCCGAGACCAATGAGCCCTTCGTCCGTGTGAAGGCGGACCCAGACGATGTTCGCAAATTCCTGAAGACGAATTGTTTCGATGCCTGTGATCTTCATGGGATCCTCGCTGCGGCTGTGCCCGCCGCCGGAACGGGAGGCAAAGGGACTGGCGCTCCGTACCGCTGCAATGAGATGCTGCCATGTCGCATCGATGTCCATGGAAACGGTCGATGCAAGCAGGTATTCATAAGTCTAATATGAAACAAAGATGCAAGTGGAGCGCTTTCTGCTTTGCTCGCGCGAAACCGCGTGCCCAAGGTCATGCTCTTGCAGCTCAAGCCTTAAAACCTGTTCATCGCTGAATTGACACCCCTATAGCTGGGCCTTAGATCGGATAGCATAATTTGGCGCTGCTGATGCTTGAAGAGTCATCGGAGGCGGACACAATAATGAGCGTCGAGAGAGGCGCCATGGCAGGGAGAGAATGTGAGTAGGATAATTTCCTTCTTCTTCAGGGGCTTGGAAGGCCTGCTGGTTCTTCTGCTGGCCGCCATGGTCGTCATGGTCTTCGGCAATGTCGTGCTTCGCTATCTTTTCGACACGGGGATCGACGTTTCAGAAGAGCTGTCGCGATTCTTTTTCGTCTGGCTGACCTTCATCGGCGCCGTCGTGGTCGGGCGCGAGAATGCCCATCTGGGTGTCGAAACGCTGGTCGCGCGTCTCGGAGACAACGGCCGCAAGGTCTGCATGGTCCTGTCCGATCTTTTCGTCATCGGTTGCTGTGCGGTCTTCTTCTGGGGGACCTGGCAGCAGGCCGAGATCAACGCAACAAATTATGCACCCATCACCGAGATCTCGATGCTGTGGGTCTATGGAGTCGGATATTTCACCAGCCTCGGTCTGGGGGTGATGGCTGCGCTCAGGATCCTGCGTGTCGTCACCGGTCGCGTGAGCGAACATGAGCTCAAGGCATTCGCGGGCGATTACAGCGGTGATGAGGCCCATGCTCTGAAGGAGCGGCTCGAGTGACAATCCTCGTCTTTCTCGTCTCGCTTCTCGGTGCCATGGCGCTCGGCATGCCGATTGCCTTCTCGCTCATCGTCTGCGCTCTGGCGCTCATGCTCTGGCTCGGCAATTTCGACAGCCAGATCGTGGCGCAGAACATGATCATAGGCGCCGACAACTTTCAGCTCCTGGCCGTCCCGTTCTTCCTTCTGGCCGGAGAGCTGATGAATGTCGGTGGCCTGTCGAAGCGCATCGTCAATTTCGCTTTGGCCTGCCTCGGGCACATTCATGGCGGCCTTGGCTATGTGGCGATCGTTGCCGCGCTCATTCTCGCCGCGCTGTCCGGATCCGCCGCGGCGGATACGGCGGCTCTCGCGGCCATTCTGATCCCGATGATGCGCAATGCCGGTTACGACATTCCACGCTCCGCCGGCCTTATCGCTGCGGGCGGAATCATCGCTCCGGTGATCCCACCGTCTATCGGCTTCATCATCTTCGGTGTCGCGGCCAACGTTTCGATTTCGCAGCTGTTCCTGGCCGGCGTCGTGCCGGGACTAATGATGGGAATTGCGCTCGTCGTCGCGTGGGCGATCGTCAGCCGGAAGGACAAGCTGCAGACGACGCCTCGCACGACCATGCGCGAGCGCGGCAAAGCCTTCATCGATGGCTTCTATGCCCTTCTCATGCCCGTCATGATCCTGGGCGGCATCAAATGGGGCATCGTGACCCCGACCGAGGCGGCCGTTCTGGCTGCCGTCTATGCGCTCTTCATCGGCATGTTCGTCTATCGCGAGCTGAAGCCTTCGATGCTGTACGGCGTTTTCCTCACGGCGGCGAAAACGACGGCCGTGGTGATGTTCCTCGTCGCGGCGGCGCTCGTCTCCGCCTGGCTCATCACGCAGGCGAATATTCCAGCGGAAATCAGCGGTCTCATCCAACCTCTGATGGGCCATAAGACCCTGCTCATGTTCGCCCTGATGTTCCTAGTCGTCATCGTCGGAACCGCTCTGGATTTCTCGCCGACGGTTCTGATCCTGACGCCGGTCCTCATGCCGATCGTCAAGCAGGCGGGCATCGATCCGGTCTATTTCGGCGTGCTGTTCATCATCAACAACGCCATTGGCCTGATCACGCCTCCGGTCGGGATCGTGCTCAATGTGGTGAGCGGCGTCGCCCGTGTTCCGATGGGAGCCGTCATCCGTGGCGTGAACCCGTTCCTGATCGCTCAGATCTTCGTGCTCGTTCTGCTGATCATCTTCCCCGAATTGGTGACCGTACCCCTGGCCTGGCTGCGGGGACGGTAGGCCGGTTGAAATAAAAGAGAGAGAGGAAACAACCATGAAAGCTATCAAATTCGCTCTTGCTGCCGGTGTCGCAGCAACCATCATGGCGGCGGTGCCTGCCAATGCGCAGTTCACGGAACGCAACATCCGTCTGTCCAATGGCGTGAACGAGGACCATCCCAACGGGAAGGGCGTCGAGAAATTCCAGGCCTGCCTTACCGATAAGTCCGGGGGCAAGCTGAAGGTGCAGGGCTTCTGGGGCGGTGCTCTGGGCGGTGACCTCCAGGCCACGCAGGCGCTTCGCTCGGGCACTCAGGAAATGGTCGTCACCTCGAGTTCGCCGCTGATCGGCATCCTGCCCGAACTGGGCGTCTTCGATCTGCCGTTCCTCTTCGCCAACGAGAAGGAAGCCGACACCGTTCTCGACGGCGAGTTCGGCAAGCATATCGACAGCAAGCTCGAATCGGTCGGACTCGTGAACCTGGCCTATTGGGAGAACGGCTTCCGCAACCTGACCAATTCGCGCCGTCCGGTCGAGAAGTGGGAGGACTTCAAGGGCCTCAAGGTTCGCGTGATGCAGAACAACGTGTTCCTCGACACGTTCAAGAACATGGGCGCCAATGCGGTGCCGATGGCTTTCGGCGAGGTCTTCACGGCTCTGGAAACGAAGGCCATCGACGGTCAGGAGAATCCGTTCGTGACCATCGACACCTCCAAGTTCTACGACGTGCAGAAATACCTCTCCGTGACCCGCCACGCCTATACCCCGTTCCTCGTTCTCTACTCCAAGAAGCTCTGGGACGGGCTGTCGAAGGATGAGCAGGCGGCCCTGCGGGATTGCGCCGTTGCCGCCCGCGACGAGCAGCGCAAGGTGTCCCGCGAGCTTTCGGAAGCCTCGCTGAACAAGATCAAGGGCGAAGGCATCCTCGTCAACGAGCTGAATGCCCAGGAGGCCAACCGGATGCGCGAGCAGGCGAAGTCGGTCTGGGAGAAGCATGCGCCGACCATCGGTCCCGAGACCGTCAAGCTCATGCAGGCTGAACTCGACAAGGTACGACAGAAGTAAGCCTGTTGCCTTATCACGGCTGCGCCGTTCGAGATTTTCCATCGAGCGGCGCAGCGCCTTTTTCGAACCCGGAAACCTCTGCAGCGTACCGGATGCCATTCAGGAAGATTGTTGACCGATGCAGATCCTCATTCTCGGAGCGGCCGGGATGGTCGGCCGCAAGCTCACAGAACGTCTGGTGAAGGAAGGCCGGCTCGGAGGAGAGGCGATCACGCGTCTGGTCCTGCACGATGTGGTCGAGCCTGAACGTCCTCGGGCATCCTTCCCCGTCGAGACGCGGACTTCCGATTTCTCCAGTCCCGGAGAGGCCGGGAAGCTCGTGGCCGACCGTCCCGCCGTCATCTTCCACATGGCCGCCATCGTCTCTGGCGAGGCCGAGGCCGATTTCGACAAGGGATACAGGATCAATCTCGACGGTACCCGGTTCCTGTTCGATGCCGTGCGCACCATCGGCGGTGGGTACAAGCCGCGCATTGTCTTCACATCCTCCATCGCGGTGTTCGGCGCTCCGTTCCCGGATGCGATCGGGGATGATTTCTTCCTGACTCCGCTCACGAGCTATGGCACGCAGAAGGCGATCGGCGAGCTGCTGCTGGCCGATTACACCCGTCGCGGCTTCTTCGATGGGGTCGGGATCCGGCTTCCCACCATCTGCGTGCGGCCGGGCAAGCCCAACAAGGCGGCCTCGGGATTTTTCTCGAGCATCATCCGCGAGCCGCTGAATGGTCAGGAGGTGGTCCTTCCGGTCTCGCTGGACGTTCGTCACGCTCATGCGTCACCGCGATCCGCCGTCAACTTCCTCGTTCATGCGGCGACCATGGATACGTCCAGGATCGGCCCGCGCCGAAATCTGACGATGCCGAGCGTGTCGGTGACCGTCGGCGAGCAGATCGAAGCCCTGCGGCGCATAGCCGGTGAGCAGGCGGTCTCCAGGATCCGCCACGAGCTCGATCCCACCATCATCCGTTTCGTCGAGGGATGGCCGCGCCGCTTTGACGCCAGTCGCGCCGAAAGCCTGGGCTTTCGTGCCGAGAGCAGCTTCGACGAGATCATATCCATCTATATCGAGGACGAACTCGGCGGCGTCGTTCCGGCCTGACCGGCGGTGCCTCCGGGTAGAGGGGAGCCATAGAGACGATGTTACTCCCGGGGCGGCTCCCGGGAGAAGCGCTGTCTGATGGAAGCCCATCGATCGATGGCCCAGATCGTGAACCTGCCTACGGGTTTCTGCAGGACGGGTATGTCATAGGCGATCAGGAGAAGGCCCAGAGGCAGCATCCATATGCCCAGGAACGGCAGGATCGAGAAGATCCCGCCGAGGATCAGCAGGATGCCCATCGGGATCCTGACCCATCGGGAATCGGGATGGCGGATACTGCGCAGGACCTGGGCGACCTTGCCGGGAACCTCGTGCTCCAGGCGCTTGAACGCTTGCCTCAGGACGGCTCTGCCGCTTTGGTGTGTCATGCCCTTCGAAGTATCCATCGTTGAGGAGTGTTCCAAAAAGGCCTCGAAGAGGCGGGATTTTCCTCAGGTTCGGATGTTCTGGGTCACTTACATTGAACGTGAGCTGAACTGTATCTCTTGATGCCGTCAGGGGCAGGCGAGGCCGTGTCAGGGATTGAGATTAGAGAGCGCCTCGGCCACAGCCTGGGTGCCCATTTCCCGAACGCGCATGATCCTGAGAGACCGCTCTTTCTGCTCGAGACGATAGAGATAGGGGTCGAATTCGAGCGGAAGGGCGGGATCGCCGACGTAGCGCGGCTTCTCGGCGCGCTCGTAGTAATCGGCCCGCATCATCTGCCCGAGATGCTCCTGCACCGAAAGGGGAAGCGGCGGCACGTTGTGGCGCGTTGCCGTCGAGGAGGCCGTCTGGGGCGATCTGGAGCGATTTGAAACGTTATCAAGCATCGGTAACCCCCGCAGGTACTGCTCAGGTTAACGCGCGGGCCCGAGGCTGGTTTCAGCCAAGGTTGGAACAAAATGACGCATGCCTCGCGCCCGGGATCCCGGTCCGGCCGCCGTCCGGCAAGCTTCAGTCAAGCTTGGCGCCATAGAGATCACTTCTGATTTTGGAAGGGGGGAACTTTGCAAAACGCATCATCGCTTGCTGAGCGTCTCGAATTCCTGGGCATCGATGGCGAGGTTTGCCGGGATCTTCATTCGGTGTGGAAGGACATTGCCCCAGAGCTTCCAAAGATCCTCGAGGGGTTCTACGCGCATATGCATCGGCAGCCGCAACTGTCGAAACTGATCGGGACGCAGCAATCCCGACTGGTCGCCGCCCAGATGCAGCACTGGGGCAGGCTTTTCAGCGGCAACTTCGATGAAGCATATGTGGAAGGCATCCGGCGCATCGGCCTCGTTCATAACAAGATCGGCCTGGAGCCGCGCTGGTATATCGGAGGCTATGCCTTCATCGTGAATGAACTGATCGGCGCGCTTTCGAAGAAGCACCGGTTCACGGGAGCGACGCTCGCCCGGAAGCTCAGCATCGTAAACCGCGTGGTCATGCTGGACATGGATTTTGCGATTTCCGTGTACCAGGAAGCCTTCGTCCGGGATCGCCAGAGAAAGGGCGAAGCCCTGTCTCAGGCTGTCTCCTCCTTCTCCGATGCGGTGCAGGAAAGCCTGCAGATCTCGGGACAGGCGAGCGATGCCCTGTCCGAGAGTGCAACGATCCTCGACCAGGCGACCGGAAGCGCGAGCAGCTTGGCCGTTCAGGTGACGACGACCGCCGAGCAGACTGCCGCCAACATGCAGTCGGGAGCAGCCGCGACGGAGCAGTTGGCATCCTCGGTCCGTGAGATCGGGCAGCAGGCCATCCGTTCGGCCGATGTGGCGCGGCATGCCCTTGAGAACGCCCAGCGCACGAAGGAATCCGTCAACGGATTGGCCGAGCAGGCGAAGCAGATCGGTGACGTGGTCGATCTGATCGAGCGGATCGCGGCCCAGACAAATCTGCTCGCCCTGAACGCCACCATCGAGGCTGCCCGTGCCGGAGAGATGGGCAAGGGCTTTGCCGTCGTGGCGCAGGAGGTAAAAACCCTCGCTAACCAAACCGCCCAGGCCACGACCGAGATCGGCTCACGGATCGGCGCGATCCAGGAGGCTACGCAGCGGAGCGTGTCCGATATCGACAATATCGGACATATCATGGAGGAGCTGAGCGGCATCGCCACGGCGATTGCCGCTGCGGTCGAGGAACAGGCCGTCGTGACGTCGGAGATCGCCGCGAACGTCAATCAGACGACCGACCATACCCATGCGGTCGTCCGGAGCATCGAGGCCCTGACCGGATCGACAGCCTCTGCAGCGGCTGCGGCGCAGCATGTTTCGAGCGCCAAGCAGACCCTGGATCAACAGCTCCAGCGCCTGAAGCAGGACATCGACCGCTTCCTTGCGACCGCGAGGGCAGCCTGAGAAAAGGCGTCAGAGTGCGGGTCTGTTCGATCTGCTTCCTCTGAGATCCACGAGAAGCGATTTGTGGCACAATCGTGTCTTTTTGGGTACAGACAGGACTCCGCAAATCAGACACCTTGCCAGCAGTTGATACCGGAACTGCTTCCGGTTCACTTGACGGAGCCGTGGGGCTTCTGTGTGGGGGCACAGGTGGATCAGACGGACCAGGAAATCGAGCATATCGCTCGTGCATTTTTCGTCGCTCGGCATGAAACCGCAGTTTGGGAAACCGCGTCGCGGGTCTTGAAACATGAGTTTCGTCTCTATGCTCGCCACGCCTTGAGCATGCTCGAACGAAAGCAGGAGCAGGGCTGGGGCGAGGGGCGTAACAAGGCCTCGACGGAATCTCTCGAAGCGGCGTAGCACACAATTCACCTCGGGCGCTGAGTGATGCCGGGAGACTCCTTCCAGGCATTGCCGCATCACGGGTTTTTGTGTGGCAAAAGGGGGTGGCCTGTTGAAGGAGCCGCGTTTCCTGCCATCTTGATTGGGTGCAGGCTCTCCACCGGGGGCCTGGGGAGTGTTTCATGCAATCACCCGATGAGTGGGAGATCCCTCCTGAGTACCAGCCCGATCCGAGAACCCTCGGCTATGACCTCAAGAATGCCCTGGCCGCTGTAGTTTCTCTCAGAGCGCGGGTTCCTGAGGACGCCTTCACGGCGGAGACGCTCGGGACGGAGCGAGCCGGGCAGGGCGTCGTGATCCGGGATGACGGGCTTGTCGTCACGATCGGCTACCTGATTGCCGAAGCCGAGGAAGTCTGGCTGACCACTAACAGGGGGCGCGCCGTTCAGGCCGATGTCCTCGCATACGATTATGAGAGCGGCTTCGGTTTGGTGCAGGCGCTCGAGCCGCTGGGCGTGCCGGTGCTGGCCCTCGGAGATTCCCGTCGCCTCAAGCCTGGAGATCAGGTCGTGGTCGGAGGCAGCGGCGGGCAGAGTCATTCGCTCGCGGCGCAGGTCGTGGCCTGCCAGGAATTCGCGGGCTATTGGGAATATCTGATCGATCCGGCCATCTTTACTGCCCCGGCTCACCCAAATTGGGGCGGAACGGCCCTGATCGGGCCAGGTGGGGATCTGGTGGGCATCGGCTCGCTTCAACTCCAGCATCAGGCCTCCGGCGGCACCGTGGTGCCGCTCAACATGAGCGTGCCCATCGACCTCCTGAAGCCGATCCTGGACGATCTCCTGACCCTCGGGCGAACCAAGAGCCCGCCGAGGCCGTGGCTCGGGTTCTATGTGGCGGAGGCCGAGGACGAACAGCTCACCATCATCGGCTTGGCCGGGGATGCGCCGGCGCAGCGTGCGGGCCTGCGAGCAGGGGATCAGGTCCACGCGGTGGCCGGCCAGCCTGTGGCGTCCCTGGCGGAGTTCTATCGCGCCATCTGGGGCCTGGGCGCTGCCGGCGTCGATGTCCCCCTGACCCTCGAGCGGGAGGGGGACATGTTCGACGTGACGATCCGGTCCGCCGATCGGGGACGCTTCATGAAGGGGCCACGCCTGCAATAGGCCATCAGAGCGCCGTGGCGGGCGTCTTGCGCTGGCCGCGCTGTATTCTCCGTCGACACAGATGAGGTTCCTGAGCGGCTCCGCCTCTCAGGGGGAGGTTGATGCATGAATCCGAAGGTGACGCTGCCTGATGGCGAAACCGTCCCAGCCCTCGGGCAGGGAACTTGGCAGATGTCTGAGGCGGCAGGATGTCGTAAGCAGGAGGTCGAGGCGCTTCGCCTGGGCGTCGAGCTCGGCATGACGCTGATCGACACGGCTGAAATGTATGGGGAAGGGGCCGCGGAGGAACTCGTCGCAGAGGCTCTCTCCGAACAGCGCGACCGGCTTTTCCTCGTGAGCAAAGTCTATCCCCACAATGCGAGCCGCAAGGGCGTCATACAGGCCTGCGAGCGCAGTCTCGGGCGCCTCAAGACGGACCGGCTTGATCTCTACCTCCTCCATTGGCGGGGAAGCGTGCCCCTGGAGGAGACGATCGCCGGGTTCGAGGATTTGCGCCGCTCCGGCAAAATCCGCCATTGGGGCGTCAGCAACTTCGACGTCGACGACATGGAGGAACTGGTCCGGATTCCCGGAGGAGAGTACTGTGCCGCCAATCAGGTTCTCTACAACGTGACCAGGCGAGGGCCGGAATTCGATCTGGTCCCTTGGATGGCCGAGCATCACATGCCGCTCATGGCCTACAGCCCGATCGAGCAGGGCAGGCTCCCGCGTGGCGGCGTTCTGCAGAGGATCGGCCGCAAGCATGACGCAACCCCGTTCCAGATCGCCCTGGCCTGGCTGCTCCAGAGGTCGGCCGTGATCGCAATTCCAAAGGCCTCGAGCGAAGATCATGTGCGTGACAATCATCGGGCGCTTGAGATCCGGCTCAGTCCGGAGGATGTGCGGCCATCGACGAGGAGTTTCCTCCGCCCAAGCGCAAGCGCCCGCTCGAGATGATCTGATCCGTGACCGAGAAGCAGGATACCCAGAACCCCATGACATTCAGCCGAACCGATGCACTCGCAGTCGCGGAGATCCTCAGGACGGTGGCACGGGCCGAGATCCTGCCGCGGTTCCGGAACCTGTCGGCCGATGCCGTCCGCACGAAGTCGTCGGCGCTCGATCTGGTGACGGATGCGGACGAGGCGGCCGAGCGCGCCATCGAGGCGGAGCTTCTGCGCCGGTACCCAGGTGCGCTGGTTGTCGGCGAGGAGGGCGTCAGCCGCGACGCGCATCTGCTCGATGGGATCGGGGAGGCCGATCTCGCCTTCATCCTCGATCCGGTCGACGGCACGTTGAACTTCGCCTCGGGTCTGCCGCTCTTCGGCGTGATGGCTGCTGTCACGATCAAAGGCGAAATCGTCTGCGGCGTGATCCTGGATCCGATCTCGGACGACTGGTCCATGGCCGTTCGCGGAGAGGGCGCGTGGATCCAGCGCCCGGACGGCGCCACCAGCCCGCTTCGGGTTGCTTCATCGGTGCCGTTGTCGCGCATGGCAGGCAACGTTTCCTGGCGTTACCTGCCCGAAGACCTTCGTCCTGTGGTGACGGGCAATCTGCCCAAGGTTGCGATGGCGGCCGATCTCCGCTGCTCAGCGCATATTTATCGCCAGATCGCGGCCGGCCACCTGCACTACTCGTTCTCGTCCAGCGTGATGCCATGGGATCACGCGGCAGGCTGGCTGATCCATCGCGAGGCCGGCGGGTACACGGCACATTTCGACGGTTCACCGTACCGCCCCGTCAATCGCGGAGGCGGTCTCATCAGTGCGCCGGACAAGGGAAGCTGGCAGATCCTGCGCGATTCGCTGCTCCCGCATATGGCCTGAAGCGTCCGACGTGAAATATTGACCCGGTTTTGGGATCCCAGCCAATGCTCCACTCTTCGAGGAGCCTATTGGGGATCGCGGTGCCGCTGCTTCTCAGCTGAATCGTCCGGAAGCATATCGGCAAGATCCTGCAGGAACTTGATCGACGCGGGCGGACGGCCCTCCTGTTCGGCGATCTTGATGATATTGTTCAGGATGTTGGCGATTTCGCCCAGCTTGGCGACGCGGCCTGCCGACAGAACGTGGAAAAAGGTCGAGAAGGCAACGGCGATGGCCTGATCATGCTCCTCGAGCCGGCGGCATTGCTCCTTGAGCGCCTTGATGTCCCTTTCCTGCGCCGAAACGATTTCGACCAGGGTCAGCATCTGCTCGGCCAGGGTATCCACGGAAGCGTTCATGTCGGTCAGGCGTCCCAGTTCTGCGATGTTCGAAGGAGCGAGGGGCTGAAAGTCGCTGGAAACATGGTCCCTGAGCGACGCGTTGACGGCAAGCAGGGCAGCCGATAGGCGATCCGCTTCCTGCGGATGGATGTCGATGTTCATGGGAGCCGGTCGACCGCGCCCCGACCCGGCACGATCCGCGACGCCCTTGGGCGGATCCGCTGTGCGGGTCAGTCTGGACATGGCCTGTCGCAAGAAACGACGCAACTTCACCTGGACATCGGCTATCACGTTCCCACGTCTGCTCCCACGAGTCCGCACTCCCTCTCCAGAGCATCAGACATGAAAAGCCGACTTAACTTTTCGGTCCGGTGCCATGAGAAAAGCGCACGACCGTATCATGACTTCCGTGCAAATGCTTCAGGAAGCTCTTTAGTCAAAGAGACAGGTTATCCTCTTGCGTAGAGCAGTCGGGCTCGAATGGTTCCCTCGAGGGCGCGGATTTCATGCAGAGTTTTCCGGCTCTGCTCCGGCAGACCTTCAGCCTCGATCACGACGTAGCCGATCTCGCCGTCCGTCTGCAGATGCTGGCCCGTGATGTTGAGGCCGCGCT
>Ga0182742_1002411_pt1 | contig 20690 bp, 17 predicted proteins | sample eDN5th37CBELigMG_FD_128880 | JGI IMG/M metagenome (GOLD analysis project Ga0182742, IMG submission 128880) | Enriched Miracle-Growth compost microbial communities from Emeryville, California, USA - eDNA 5th pass 37_C BE-Lig MG (version 2)... ... | reverse complement strand
TCCTTTATCCTTTAAGTTTTTGGTTATAGATTGAAACCATTGGCTGGAAATCAGTAAACCGGTAAAGCTGAGCAGGTGTTTTCGAGTATCGATTTGATTTCTTCAATTGACCATTTTCCGTTACTGCTTCAATAAACGGCAGCTTTGGTGCCTTTCTAAAAAAAGCAGCATCGGTAGATATGGATGAATCATCTAAAATGGTTAACAAAACACCTTGTAATTCAGATAGCACAAACTCTTCTGGTAAAAAGTGTTGGGCAAGTGTTGTAAGAGCCATATCTTTTTTTATAAACCAAAGTGCATCATCAATAATCTTACGATGATCAAAGGCAAGAGGAAGGCTTATAGCCTCTTTGATCGTAAAGAGTTGAATATCTGATGCATCATTTGTTGTCTTACGACTTCTCAATGCTTCTTCTTTCGCAATGACATAATGAGCACTTGAAATGATCCATCCCCGATTATCTCTGTTTGGAGAATCATACGTCCCAAAATGTTTTATCCGCAATCCGCTGACACCTGTTTCTTCTTCAAGCTTATGTTCTGCTGCCTGTAATGCAGTTTCGGTAGAACGGACGAACCCTCCCGGTAGTGCCCACTTCCCCGCCTCCATATTTGGATTACCCTCATGGTCTGATTCACTGCGTTTAATAAGCATGATTTTAAGCTTTTTTAATGGAGGCTTGTGATCTCCATTATGCTCAGAAGTAATGGTAAATACAGCAATATCACTCGTATATCCATCCGGTGTTATAAACCCAGTCGATTTTCTACTCATTTTTAGCACCGCCAATTAATTAACATTTTGTTAATTAAAACATAACCTCTTTCCTTAATAGAGTCAAGGAAATTTTGGAAATAATCTTACTATAGTATTTGCTTCCATAATTGTTTCAACTTTAAAGGAAAATCTTTTAAATTTCGCTATTAACCTATCAATTTGACTTCAACGATCCATTTTTCATAAAATTCTAAAAAACAATTTTTTCCTTGCATTCACATTCGACATTATTCGTGTTAAACTAACTTCTATGTATGATTATACGTGTTAATGTATCAACGCAATGAAGGACTTCTAAGACTTCAACATAGAATCGGAGGCACACAAAAATGAAGAGTTTATTTCACAAATGGAACCAACTCAGCTTGGTAACTCGTATTATTGTGGGGATTATCATCGGTGTTATCCTTGCTTTAACAGTCCCTGATGGAGCAAAATGGGTTACTATTTTTGGTTCTTTATTTGTAGGTGCATTAAAATCTGTAGCACCAGTATTGGTTTTATTTTTGGTCATGCATGCCATCTCTAAGCATAAGAGTGGCCAGCAAACAAACATGAAATCTATTATTATCCTATATATAATTAGTACATTTCTTGCAGGTCTTGTCGCTGTTGTGGCAAGCTTTATCTTCCCTGTAACCTTAACACTTAAAACAGGGGCCGAAGGATTTGAACCTCCTAGCGGCATAACCGAGGTACTTCAGACATTGCTTTTTAACATTGTCGACAATCCTGTTAATGCTCTTATAAATTCTAACTATATCGGTATTCTTGCATGGGCTATCCTACTTGGTATCGCATTAAAGCATGCACCTGATTCTACTAAAAATATGCTTGCTAGCTTTTCAGATGCCATTTCGCAAATTGTAAGGTGGATCATTAATTTAGCTCCACTTGGTATTATGGGACTTGTGTTTGAAGCTCTTGTGACTAATGGATTGTCAGCTTTGCTTGATTACGGAAAATTATTGCTAGTTTTACTAGGCTGTATGCTCTTTATCGCTCTTGTTGTAAATCCAATTATCGTGTTTATCAACATTCGCAAAAATCCATATCCGCTTGTATTTAAATGTTTAAAAGAAAGTGGTATCACAGCGTTCTTCACGCGTAGTTCAGCAGCAAACATCCCTGTTAATATGAGTCTATGTGAAAAACTTGATTTAGATAAAGATACGTATTCTGTCTCCATTCCATTAGGTGCAACAATTAATATGGCTGGAGCAGCTGTCACAATTTCAGTCTTAACACTTGCAGCTGTTCATACACTTGGTATTGAAGTCGATATGGGTACAGCACTCATCCTTAGCATTTTATCAGCTATCTCTGCCTGTGGTGCTTCAGGTGTAGCCGGTGGTTCACTTTTACTCATTCCATTAGCATCCAGCTTATTCGGAATCTCAAACGATGTGGCCATGCAAGTCGTAGCAGTAGGATTTATTATCGGTGTATTACAAGACTCTTGTGAAACAGCCCTTAACTCCTCCTCAGACGTCCTTTATACAGCTACTGCAGAATACGCAAAAAAGCGTAAAGAAGGCAAGTGGGACGGAGGGACAGGTTCATTGTCCCAAAACCCAAAAGTAAAAAGTTAGACTTAATCACAATAGAAAAGCACTAGGCCCCTTGATCAGCCTAGTGCAAAAAAGGGTTCTTTGCCTTCTCGGTTAAAATCGAGAGGTCAATCTCCACGACTGCCCATGCACGTCCTGGGCTTAAGGGCTTGGCCTTGGTACTAGACACTAAAGCTAAAATACAAATTTATACACTTTCTTATCTATTAAAAGGAACTAGAAAAGTATTATTGCTAAAAAACCCCTTCACAATTATAAATATGTGAAGGGGTTTTTCCTATGGGACTACTTAACGATGCCAATTTCAGTAAGTGAAATTCAGCAATGATCTCCTGCAAACCATTCTCGAATACAAAAGGAAAGTTGATAATGATTCAAGAAGTAATGAGGCATCTTTTCATTTTTCTAATGCATCTTTTAGAAATTTCAATCTCTGTGCTGCATTCCCTTTAACAATAATATCAACACCACTATCTATGTTTTTTTCAACCTTTTCACCTTTTATAGCTTTCGCTGCAGCTTCTACACTTAAATATCCCATATCATAGGGATTTTGAGAAACGGAACCTGATAACGTCCCATCTTCTATTAACTCTAGCATGTCAGTTATTCCATCCGCTCCAGTTACAGGAATACTAAGTCCATGTTTTTTTAGAACATCTTGTACATGTAAGGCTACTGTGTCAGTAACAGCCATCACCCCTTTAAGGTCTGGGTGCTCTTGTAACAATTCCTCCATGCCCTTTTTTACAAGTTTTTCTTCATTACGATAATCACTTACATTTATTGTGGTCACAACATCAATTCCTACTTCTTTTAAGCTATTTTCAGCCCCTTCTATTCGCTCACTTATTAACCTTACTCCGACATCTCCCCCAAACAAAGCTACTTTATCTCCCGGTTGTAACTGGGAAGCTAATAATTGGCCCGCTCTTTTCCCAAGCTCTATATTATTAGTACCAATATAAGAAGTCTTATTCTTCCAAGGATCATCAGTGTCTACTAGCAAAGTTGGCACACCTTTTTCAACAAACTTATTTAAAATCGGAATGACTCTATCTGGTTCAACAGGTGAAGCTATTAATACATCTGGATTTTCCTTTAACTTTCTTTCCAATAATAAGAGCTGTTCTTCTGTCGTTCCATTTTTAGGAGCAATAACTTCACCCTCTATTCCAAAGTCTTGAAAAGCCCTTTCACTTCCTGCTTTAATAATCTTCCAATATTCAGAGTTTACTTCTTTTAGAACCACTACAACCTTCGGCTTCTCATCTGCAAATGATTTAGATATGATACCTACAGTTCCGATAATAATGAAACTTAAAATGATGAGATAAATTTTCATTTTTTGATTCAAAGATCTCCACCCTCCTAACTCTTAAACACATTGAAGATCACCTTTTTTTATAATGATAATAAGTTCTCTACATTCTTTATCTTTATACTTTTATCTTAAGGAGCAAGACAAAGGCTGCTTGACCTTTGTTCTTCATTCATTCACTTTAAAGTGAACGGAAAACGTTGTCCCCCTGTCACCTGTGTGTATATTTATATCCGCATTATGACGTTCTGCAACACTATAACAAATAGCTAACCCCAAGCCGGTACCAGTTTCTTTTGTTGTGAAAAATGGGGTTCCTATTTTCTCTAGTACCTCCGGGCTAATTCCCACACCTTGATCACTAATTTCCAAGATGACCTCACCCATTTTTTCATAGGTTTTTATCGTGAGTTGCCCCCCTGAATCCATCGCATCAAGTCCATTTAAGGCAATATTTAATATCATTTGCCTAATTTCCTTTTGATCAATAAAAATATCACTGCATTTATTTAATTCTAAGATAGTGAGTTTACTTGAGCGCAATGCCTCAGCCTTGATTAAAGGAGATAAGGCATTTATTATTTTATTTATACTTTGCTTCTTTTTAAGACTAACCTTATTCTTAGCTAGATTTAGAAATTCAGTAATTATTGTATTAGCCCTATTTAATTCCTCAAGCATTAAATCAAGAATTTCTTTTGAAAAACCACTGCTATTTTTCGTTAATTGTAAAAATCCATGGACTGTTGTCATTGGATTTCGGATTTCATGAGCAATACCAGCAGCCATTTCTCCTATTAAATTCAAACGATCTAATCGATACATTTCCTTTTCCAAGTGAAGTCTTTCTGTTATATCTGTTACGACAATTAGTGTACATGGTTCATCTTGTATCTCTATCATTTCTGTGGACATTAATCCATAACGCACATCACCATTCTTTGTCTTGTAGCAAATCTTTTCGTTTCGGAACGTTAGCTCAAGATCGATTTGATTTTTTTCAGAATCAACTACATAATCTAAGCCTTTGGTTTTCATTATCTCATCAAGAGAATACCCAGTGAACATTACCCAGTTTGTATTAACATCAAGAATTGACCTGTATTTCAATGAGTAAATAGCCATTAAGCATGGGCTAGATTCAAAGATCTTCTGGAATCTATCTTGGGAAAGATATAAATCATCCGCTATTTTTTTTCGTTCCTTGATTTCTTTTTCTAACTCTTTATTCGCTATAACGAGTTCCATTGTACGTTTTTCTACGATGTGTTCCATATAGTTGAATTTTTGCTCTTTCAATTTTTCCATTTGCTTTCTCTCAGTAACATCACGTATTGTACAAACAAATATTAGCTGATTTTCCACTATTGTTTTCCCAATTTGAATATCAGCAGGAAAGGAGCGGTTATCCTTACGCAAGGCATCTATCTCTATAACCTTTCCCATTGAACCTTTTATAGAAGAAAGCTTAGTCTTGATAGACTCATCTTCAGCCTGAAAAAGCATCATTGTGTTTTTTCCAATTAATTCATCGGGGTAATACCCAAACATATTTTCAACAGCTGGGTTTACCGATAAAATATATCCCTCTTCATCAAATGTAATAATTGTGTCTAGTATAGTTTCACCTATTACTTTTGTTAAAGCCTCAGATCTTTGTAAGTTTATTTTCACCCGGTCTAATCTGTTATGAACTTCATTCATTTCAGCCTTTTGTTTCTTTTCATTTTCAACTAGTGTTTCTTCATGATTTTGATGAAGCCGAACAAATTGTTCAATTTTCTGTCTTAGCGTTTCCGGATGAAAAGGCTTAAAAATATAATCAATTGCACCCACAGAATAGCCTTGTTTTACATGCTCTACTTCCTGACTTATAGCTGTGACGAAAATAATCGGTATATTTCTTGTTTTCTCTCGTGATTTAATAAGCTTTGCCGTTTCAAAACCATTTATACCAGGCATTTGAACATCTAGTAAGATAACAGCAAAATCCTGTTTCAGCATACATTTTAATGCCTCTTTCCCAGAAGTTGCACTGACTAAATGATAGTTTGGAGATGTTAGTACGGCTTCCAATGCTAGTAGATTCTCGGGATGATCATCCACCATTAAAATATTAACCTTTCTACTAGGTTTATTATTTATATTTTCGATACAGCTTTTGCTGACCATCAAATTCTCCGTAACAGTTCTCATAACTTGTAAATTTAATCCCCTCTCTTTTACCTAAACCAAGAAATCCCGAAACACTCAGGCTATCATAAATCAGCTTATGGACATCATTTTGAAGACGTTTATTAAAATAGATTAGGACATTTCGACAAATAATAATATCAAACTCGTTAAATGAATGATCCGTTACTAAATTATGCTGTGCGAACACAACATTTTTTAGAAGAAAGGGGTGAAAAAAGACCTGATCATCAACTGCCTTATAGTATTCAGAAAATGATCTTTTTCCACCTGCTTCAAAGTAATTTTTTGTGTAGAGCTGCATTCCATCTAATGAAAATATGCCGCTTTTTGCTTTTTCTAAAACATGAAAATTTATATCTGTAGCAAAAATCCTCGTCTTATCATATAGTCCTTCCTCTTGTAACAAGATTGCCATAGAATAAACTTCCTCACCCGAAGAACACCCCACATGCCAGATCCGTATTTTAGGTAAATTCTTTACAATCGGGATTACATTTCTTCGGAAGCTGCTAAAAAATTGGGGGTCTCTGAACATTTCTGTTACATTTATGGAAAAATCCGAGATTAGATCTTCCATTGCATCCTTATCTCGAAGCACGCTTTCTTGTAATGCGGATATGCTACTCAAATTTTCCTTTTTCACTCGTTGCACGATTCTCCTTTGAATAAAGGGAGAGGCATAGTTCCTGAAATCATAACCACAATAACGAAAAACAGCTTCTAATAGTAAATCTATTTCTATCTCCTCGACCTCATTAACTAGTAAGTGATGTTGAATACCTTTTCTTAAAATCCCTAACCCTCCTTGCTGTACAACCAAACATGCATTAAAGAGAATAACTGATCCAGGTTAATAGGCTTACTAATATAATCCGTCGCTCCAACCTCTAAGCATTGCTCTCTGCTATGTTTCATCGCCTTTGCCGTTAATGCAATAATTGGTATATGATTAAACTTTTGTATTTTCCTGATCTCTCTCATTGCCTGAAATCCATCCATCTCTGGCATCATAATGTCCATAAGAACTAAATCCACATCTGGATTATTTAGTAACTCTTCTATCCCTTCTTTTCCGTTTTCTGCAATAACAATATTCAGCTCATATTTTTCAAGAGCTACAGTTAACGCATATACATTTCGAATATCATCATCAACTATAAGGATTTTCTTACCTTTGAGTAATGACTTCCCCTGTTCTTCCTTTATATGATGTTCCATATCCCCATTCTCGTTATTTTTTACTACCAACGTGTAGTTTTCCTCACGTGTCACTGCAGCCTCTTCTATCGAGAAACGATCAATCATCGTGTTTTTCTGTTCATCATAAGGTAAGTATAAAGTAAAGGTACTCCCCTTTCCTTTCTTACTGTTCACATCTAAAAATCCACCTAATAAGTGAGCTATATTTTTACTTATTGAAAGTCCCAGTCCAGTACCACCATATTGCCTACTCGTTGTTCCATCCGCTTGTTTAAACGCCTCAAAAATTACTTCTTGTTTTTCTTCATCAATTCCAATTCCAGTGTCAGTGACAGAAAAAGCAATCATCGATGTTACTTGGTTACTTCCTATGTTAAATTGTTTTAAGCTTTCTTTATTTACTTTTTGAACAGATAATAAAATGCTTCCATGCTCAGTAAATTTAAAGGCATTTGATAAAAGATTTTTTAAAATTTGATGTAATCTTTGTTCATCTGTTAAAAGAATTTCTGGTAAATCACCATGAAACTGGATTTTAAAGTCTACGTTTTTTTGGCGAGAAATCGGAGAGAATTGCCCAATAATAAATTCTTTTATTGTTTGCAGTTTTACCTCCTTAGGTATTACCTCTAACTTTCCAGATTCAACTTTTGCTAAATCTAAAATATCGTTAATGAGTTTCAATAAATCATTACCTGAAGAGAAAATCGTACTAATATACTCTTGTTGTTTAAAAGTAAGGTTACCCTCACGATTTTCTGATAAGATTTTTGCTAATATTAATAAACTATTAAGTGGCGTTCTTAATTCGTGGGACATATTCGCCAAAAACTCAGATTTATATTGCGAGCTTATCTCTAGTTGTTGAGCTTTTTCTTCAAGTGCCTCTCGAATCCTTTCAACTTCTTGTTTCTTCTGCTCAGAAGTTTCATACTGCTCCTCAAGCTTTTCATTTGTCGTTCTTAATTCTTCTTGTTGAACCTGCAATTCTTCTGATTGCGCTTGGAGCTCTTCTGTAAGTGCTTGTGACTCTTGTAACAATTGATCTACTTTCATCCTGTTCATAATACTATTAATTGTAATGCCTATATTACTACTCACTTCTTCTAGAAGTTTAATATGAGAACTACTAAATACATTAAATGAGGCAACCTCTATAACTGCTAACACATTACCTTCAAATTGAACAGGCAGGATCATTATATTTTTAGGTGTTCCCTTTCCCAAGCCTGAATGTACATTTATATAATCATCTGGAATACTTTTAAGTAAAATTGGTCTTTTTTCAGCTGCACTTTGCCCAATAAGCCCCTCTCCGAAACGAAAATACTCTAATGAATTATTTTCATCAAACAAGGCATATGAAGCCATTTTCTTTAAATACTTGTCACTATTTTTCACTTCCTTAACATAAAAAACACCTAAACTTCCTCCTACCATAGGAACAAGCTTCGTTATCAACCTTTCTGATAACATCTTGATATTTTCAACTTCAGGATACATCGTAGCTATTTCGGCAAACTTCGTTTTAAGCCAGCTATTTTCCTCTGCTTCTTCCTTTAATTTCTTTTCGAGCTTACTATGATTCTCTAAGGCAATGGCCATTTTATTAAACGCAATGGCTATTTCACCAATTTCACCTTTTTGAGTTATCTCAATTCTAGGTAAATGATCAAAATGACTATTTGTAGCACTTTTCATTACTGAAGTAACATGATTAAGATTATTTGTCATCCGTTTGATAATCCAAATCGTGTATCCAACTCCAATAAGTAAGCCAATGGCTAAAAATACATAAATGTTTTTAACAGCCCAATTATATGTATCTCTCGATCTTAAAAGTTCATTTTTCATTTCTTGTTCTTGTAGTCCTTGAAGAAGTTCCGCAATGTGAATCATTCTCTTTCTTATAAGATCTGCTTCATTCCATAGCGAGGAATTGACTTCAGTTTCTTGTGCTGATAAAAGTTGCTGAACAATAGCTAAATAAGACTCTTGTAATGTTTTATACTTTACAATTAATTCTTTGGATTTCTCTTGAGTATCTTTATCTTCAAGTTCCTCCAACGACTGCTTTAAGTTCGTCTGCGACTCTTCCCAAGCATTAAGTACTTCTCTATTGCTTGTGGATGACTGATTAAGGGCAGTAAGTTCCCTTAAATGTCTATCAATATTTGCAGTCTCGTACTTAATATTTGTAGCCAAATTTATTCTATTATTTAAATCATTTACAACTACATTCATGTTAACTGTTGAATGCTCAAGCATGCCCATTAATATCACAACTATGATTGAAATGAGCAGCAGCAATGACACTATACTCATATAAAGCTTTGTTTTAAACTTCATGTTACCTCCGATATGATTAGGAAAAACAAGATTTTAATTATTCAGATAATAACCTTTGCACTCTTACATATTTTGTTATAATCATACTTTAAATGATGAAATTTCGTCTAGTGAATCTTCAAAAAATATTATATTTTAGATAATATTTTTCTATTAAAGTATTTATCATATTACTTTTATTTATTTCAAAATATTAATATAGCAACTCACGAAACAAGGATGAATTCGTTACTTTGTCCCTATATGTTTAAAAACTCTCCTTTCTACGCTTCTATCAACAGGGTACTTATCTAACCAACCACTTTTCTCAAAAGCTATACCAAGATAGTTTATTTAACTACTTTTTAATTTTCAGAAAAAGGTGAAAAAACTCGAATGGGACGGAGGGACAGGTTCATTGTCCCAAAAATAAATAGTTTAGATTTATTCTCATAAAAAACTTAGAAAATCAGTATTAAAACCCCCTTCACTACAAATTGTGAAGGGGGTTTTCCTCTCTTAAACAACACGGCTTATTCAATGTCGATAAACCGCTACAATTTTCAACATCCATTCTTACATTATTGCGAAGACCATAAGATCGTAATAAAAAGGAGAAACAATAGATACAACAAACTAACCACCCGAAATAGCCCTTTCTTCGTTTGAAAAGGTGGTCGGAACACCATTATTAGGATTGCAGGAGCGAACAATGTAAGCAGGAAATATTCCACCCTAATAAAAACCATACAAACAGCAGCAACTATAGAAATAAAAAATATGGCTATATAAGCTGTACTATTATTCCCAGTACTTTCTTCTTCTGTTTCATTCAACAGCTGATCTACCTTTAATTTTTTAAATAACATGACAATCTCCTTCTCTATTAAAGTAATGTTAATAAAAATGGGGTTACTGTTGCCTCTATTACAGCAGCTATTAGGGTGAAGCAGACAATCATCACAAGAAAGATACTAATATCTTGGATTAGATAGATTTTACTCTTTCCTTTCAATTTCATCATAACCGTATCTAATAGTTTAAACCCAATAGCCCCTGCTACAATCATAGACGGAATTTCAAAAACTCCATGCGGTAATAAGGCGACTAAGACATATGGCATGCTATTGCCTAATTCTAAGCTATGAACAGCGGATAGGCCAACAAGAAAGCCGTTCATGACAAGAAGAACCATCGTAAAAATACCAAAAGTAAAAATAGTAAAGCTAATGAGTAAATCCGCTACTAAGTTATGAATAAAAAACTCCATAATCGTAGGGTTTTCACTAGTTACAGGTTGATCAACCGGTAAGACATTACTAAATATAATTCCTAATAACAGTCCCACAACATAGCAACTACTCGCTACCACTAACACTCTACTATTTCGCTTAAAAAATATCTGCATTTGTAGTTTCCATATCACGAATGATGAGATTTTCAAAATCCCTTAGGTCCTCTAAATGTTCGTATTCTTTTAAAATACGCCCATTTAGCAAAATGCCAACCCGATCACATAGGTGTTGGGCAATATCTACTAGATGAGTAGACATAAATATAATATTCCCTTTGCTAGCATAGTCCTTTAAAAAGCTTTTCATAAACTTAGTTGTGGGAGGATCAAAAGAGCTCAATGGTTCATCTAACAATAAAACATGCGGCTTATGAACAATCGCTCCTGCTACTGACAACTTATGCCTCATCCCATGAGAAAATGTTGAAATCATATCATCCTGACGTTCCAGTAACGAAAACTGCTCGAGCAAGTAATTAATATTGTTATGCTTTTGTCCAGCCGGCACTCCCTGTAAATCAGAAATAAACTCTAGGTATTCTCTAGGTGTTAGATAATTATATAAAAAAGGTGAATCAGGAACATACCCAATATTCTTCAAATAATCAGACCTTTTTGCATCAACCTTACAATTTCTAATGATAATTTCACCTTCATCTTGCTTAACCATACCTAGTATACATTTAATTAGTGTAGATTTCCCTGCACCATTAGGACCAAGTAAACCATAAATTTCTCCTTCTCTAACTGTTACATTCACTTGATTTAAAACATTTTGATTCCCATAGCTTTTCGCAACATTATGAACAATCACCTCTTAACCTCCCAATTTGTCGTTCCGATTCGTTTAATCCAATAGTAGTAAAATACAAAAAAGGCTATAAGCAAGCTGATTGAGCTTACACAAGTAATAACAGCGAAAGTGCTCGTTCCGATGAAGTTTCTCCATAATAAAAAACCGAGCACTCCATATATATTTAAATTCAATGTTAACACAATCCCAAGAATGGAATGCTCAAAGACAGAAGCTTTAAGTGATGACCCAATGTCTTCGTAGTTCTCCCAATCAAGCCTAGGGTAAAGAAATGTACCAATAACCTGTGCTGAACTTAGAATCAGAGTCATAGAATTAATCGCTATAAATATAATAAGAGCTGTTTGAGCCTCTAATCTGAAGCCACCTAACACCCCTATGAACAAACAATTCACCATTATTAAAATAATGACTACATGAATAGTCGCTTTCGCAGTAACTAGTTGATAGAGTGAGGCGCCACTATTTTTATACAAAAATAAATTTTCCCTCTCGGCATCAGCAGATGTGATTCCAAGCAAACCATCTCCTAATAATGACACATTGTAGGTTATTGCAAATAATATCGGATAAATGATCAGTAGTTTGGGAAAGTCAAACCATTGTTGCAACACACTTAACCCTATTAATGCCCCTATCTCGGTAGCGAGCATATACGCTGCTAAATATAATCGTTTTTTGATAACAAAATTCGCTCTGCTGATCGCCAACAGATCTTTTCTCATTATCGCGACCAAATTGATCGGCATGATTCTTTCGAGCCTTCGACTAAGCTTAAAAATAATACCTCTTTTTTGTGTAAAAAGCTCTCTACTGGTTTCAGATAACGTGGCAACATCTTGTATTTTCACTTTTTTTAATACAACTTGATTAGCTATAAATATCGAGCTAACACCAATAAGCAAGAAAAGACTTACATAATAAATAACACGATTATTATTCACCACAAGATTAAACACCCAGTTTGTCGGTAGGTATTCACTAGTGAAAACTCGATCTAAATAAAAAGTCTCTACAAATTGAGTAACCGCTAAAAAGAGATCCTGGTTCCCAAAATAATGATAACCTCCCCAACCGATCACCAGTGTCGTAATAGCTGACATAGCTGATACAAAAACTAACGTAAGACTTCTTTTTACTAAAGAACTTAGAGCATAGTGAATTATTCTAATATAGATTATGTATGTAATAGATGAATATAAAGAAATCATTCCTATCAAAAAAATGATAAAACAGACGAACACAACCATCAGAAGGATGCCTTGTTTAAAGGTGAGATGAAGATACATTGCAATCCAAAATAATACAGGAAGCAAAATCAGGATATAAGAAAAAATAACATGTAATACAATTGATGTCATAAACCTGACAAACAGTACTTCATATGGATTTGCTCTAGCTGTATATAGAATGACATAGTCTTCCGGAAAAGCGTATCTTTGTAGTGTAGTTGTAGAAGACCTCAGACTATTCATGAAAGACCAAAAAATAACTAAATTTACAATAATATGAATCATACTAGTAGAAAAATATGACCCTATAATCGAAACTAAATGATAAATAATAAATTGGTACATAGCGAAAAGACCAATAAATATAAGGTATAACCGTTTTTGTTTCAGCAATCTTTCCCCTGTTGGAAAAAAGAACAGAAGCCTATTTAGATTTCTTCTATATGTTAAATAGATATTTGCTCGAACAATCTCTCTATTAATCATATTTTCTCCTTATTCACAAACAAGAAAGGGAAAAAATAGATATTTTCCCCTCCCTCAATTTCATATATGATTACCATTTTGCAGCGTAATCTTTTCCTTTTTTCTTTGCTAACGCTTTAGCTGTTTGTACCATTCCAGCTGTGATAAGACCTACACCTCCAAGAACGGCAGCTAGTAAACTTAATGCTGTTAGAATATCAGATGTCACTAAAATGACTCCAATCGCAGCATATGCTGTTCTTTCACTAATCTTTAAGTTAGTCGCTAAATCTAGGGCAAAGGAATCTGAAATCCCCTGCACAGAAAGCATTGCAGACGATGCATCAGTTGAACCCATCGAATAAGTGACTGCCATTACTAATGAAAGAAATCCTATAACACCAATTGCTTTAATCATATTGTTCGTTCTAAGAACCATGCTCATTTTTTCACCTCCTTTCAGTAATGTACGATCGTTGATTTATTTGCCCTTCACCGATGCTTGTTATTTGATGAGCAAAAGTGACGAAACCGAAAGGATACCAAGGATGAACATTCCACCCATTATGACAATCGACCGTACAAATGAAAGGCCATGAGCTTCTTTCAAAGCGACACACCCAAGAATGGTTGACCACCAAAAGAATGGATCAATGACTAGATTAATTAAGGTAGCTAACGGCCCCTTTTCCTCCGAATAAATATAGGAAAAAGAAAAGTCACTTCCTAAGAAAAGAGAAAACATAGTTAATAACACAAATTTAATCCCAGTAGGAATCGTAGCTAATATATAGGTTACAAAAAACTTCTTCGCTGTTCCATTTCCTCCAAAAAGCACGCCCGCTATATGTAAGAAAAGAAAACTCATTAAAGTCATTGCTGAAAATTGAAAGACTCCTAAGAAGGTTAATAGAGTCTTAATCAAATGGTCCACGTTTGCTGAATACTCTAATTGATTTACTTCAAAAACGGTCGTCAACATCTGAACAATAGATGGGAAGATCGATAGATAAAACCCTAACAATGTAAACTGAATACCAAAGAATAAGATCCAAGCATTTCTATAACTGTTCGTTTTCTGATAAAAATAATTAAAAAAGACATGTGGCAAAAAAATAAAAGCATAAATAAAATTGAGTGATTTGCCTGCTTGACTCTGTTCCATAAGGCCTCCTGGATATTTTCCTTATCTGTTTCATTTATTTTCTAAAACAATCGTACCAAGGAATCACTCTTCCTACACCGACATGATTTGTCGGCTGTCCGCCATTATGAATGTAGCTTATCCATGTTTTTTTGCGGTGTCTCTTCGTTAAATAAAAAAACTATTCTGGCATGAGCTCAGAATAGTTTTTTTGGTTATCTAATTATAATTTCAGGTATTAATCCTTCTTTTACCCCCTTTTCAACTGCCTCAATTCGTGAAGCTACTCCTAATTTTTTGTAAATAGAACTTAATTCTCTTTCGACAGAACGTTGACTCAGAAACAGCATCTCTGCAATTTGAAAATTGGTTGTTCCCTTAGCTACTTCAATCAGCACCTGCTGCTCTCTTTCTGTTAACACAACTCTCTCTTCGGCGTTATTCGCAGTCACTTGTGTTACTCTTATTTTCTTAACTAGCTCCAACGGCACTAAAATATGTCCATGTAAAGCTGACTGAACAGCTAGTTTAATCTGGTCACTTGAGCTATTTTTACTAACGATCCCGTCTGCTCCCATTTCTAAACATAAGTTAAAATGTGATTCAACATCTAAGCCAGTGTACATGATCACTTTCGTTTTCGGAGATTTTGTTTTAATCTCCTTCATCCACTCTAATCCATTCTTTCCTGGGAGATGTATATCCATCAGTACGAGATCAAAATACTGAGTTTGCAAAATGTTTGATAACTCTGTTTTTGTACTAGCAAGCGTTACATTAACGGCTTCAAGCTCATTAATAATTGCTTTCGTTCCAATACCTACAGCTACATGATCATCCACTATTAATAAATTAGTCATTCCACCAAGTCACCTACTATAAGGGAAGAGTTATATAAATCCTTAATCCAGTTGTTTTTATGTTCGATATGTGAATCGTTCCACCCCTAGCCGAAACACGCTGTTTCATGCCAAAAATTCCAAAGTGGCCTTCTTTATTCAAATCTTCTTCCTTTTTTATCCCTTTTCCGTCGTCTTCATAAGAAATAAAAAGATGCTCTCCTTTATCTTCTATTTGAATGTTGATCTGAGTCCCTTCAGCATGTTTGATACCATTACTCACTAACTCTTGGATAAGACGAAAGATTGTTCGATAAAGTTGAGGTGAAATGGCACCATCAACCTGATAGACTAAGTTGATTTTGTATGATGAGCGTAATACTTTATTGCTAATAAAGCTTTCCAACACTTCTTTTAAATCCTTAAACCTTTCATCAGGAGGCTGGAGTTCTTGAAGCGTCTCTCTAGTAATCGCAATCATGTCCTCCGCATTCTCCTCAAGCTGTTTAGTCTGTGAAAGATAAAACTGCTGATCATATCCTTTTTCCAAATCTATACGGTGACGTTCCAACTGTCTTCTATGAAGAATCATATCCTGTAAAACCGTGTCATGAAGATCAAGAGCTAGGTTCATTCTTTCCTTTTCAGCCCAATTAAAAAACAAATTTTCGATCCACTGGTCATGCTCCTTCTGATTAACTCGTTTCTCTAACTCAGAAACTACCTCTTCTATCTGCTTTAAATTCTCAAACTTCATTGTTAGATAGGAATTTACAATTCTAACCCAGTCATTTTGTATACTGCTTAGCTTTCTCTGTCCATGTATTCTTCCCACGATTTCGTAGCGAGTCATTCCCTCTCTACCTATCTCAATTCTAATTTGTTTACTAGAATTAGAATGGTTCGCTTCTTTGTCAGATGAATTTCTAATTTGTACTATGTGTGCATCCTTCATACCAAGTACGTCTCTCATTTCTAATTCCACTATTTTAAGAATATGATCACGATTGTTTTCTGTTCGGATGAGGGAATTCAACTTCGTTAAACTCTCTAAGTAAAAGGTGCGATCAGAAAAAAGACGGTTTCGCAATCTTCTGTCTAGCACTTCTTTTATAAATAAAAAAACCATAGAAATGATCAATAAAATACCAAATAATTGTACAACAGTCGAACCATTTACCGTATGAAATCCAAATGCCAAAATTACGACAATACATAGGAAGGCTAATATAATCGCGATAAAGAAATAATAAAGCAGCTTGTTTATGGTTAGATTAGCAAAGTAATAGTTATCGGTAACCAATACATACAGTAGTGTGATCGGAATAAACAAAAGGAATAGCAATGACAGCTCAAGCGATAAAGAATAGGCTCCCACTACTAAATCCGGAATTAAATAAAGACTGATAAATGGAAGAACACTTACCACTAAAGTACGTGACATTACTTGTGTTCTCTTTTCATACATTGTATCTTTCGCTTTATATTTTAGAAAAAGCAAAAGGATAATTGCTAACGCAATCGTCAGTAAGAAACAGACCAAAAAGATTTGTCCGGATAAAACAGGGAGAAAGGTTAAAACAGAGTAATAGAGGATAATAAGAACGATTGTACTAAAACCAGAAAATTGACGTGCCTTCTTTTCCCAACTCTCCTCTACATGCTCAACTACCATATTTAAAACTAATTTAAAATAAAGGTAAGGCAACAGTAAAAGGGACAGGGTATAAATATGTCTTATATATAAAAATTGTTTCCCATATAGCCATGCTGTCACTAAGCATAGTGATAAAATTAGTAAGAAGAAAACTAACTCAAAATGCTTATTACTTTGAAGTAATCTTTTATTGGAAATGATCATTGCAATTACGGACAACATCAAAACGAACAACGGCATTAATACATATGTAATATACTGATTCATTAATTTTAAAGAGTGAGTAAATTTAAAATCAAGCTGTTCGTTATTTCTTTCCACCGTGATACTTGAGACTTGCTCTACTCTTCTATTAACAATGAACTCGTCAAATGAATCCTGACCATCTATTCTTACGATCTTATCTCCAATTTGCAAACCTGCTATATAACCCGCCCCTACCTCATCTAAATAATTGATCCGATAGGTTCCGGCCTCTTCTTTAACAAATACCCCAACATACAACGTAGATATACTAAAGAAATTTAAATATATGATAAAAAACAGCAAGAATCCAATTCCTATGACTCTTACTGCTTTTCCCTTTAATTTCTCCAAGCTTTTCTTATTGAAGCGTCTATGGTTAAGTTCGATTGAAAGACTTCCTTTAGAAGTTCATTTTCTTCTACCGTAAGACCAACCATCTGAACGGTCCCAACTTTAATTTTTTCGATTAGATCTGGATTTTCCATCAGAGTTTGTATAATTTCCTGCATATTAATTCATCCTTTCAATGTAACTTATAAAATTCTTTAAGTCATGAGAGTACAGGGGATTTTGTTTCACTGCTTGTATATATTGTTTTTCAAAACGCTTTATATAAAAGTGACAAAATGGCATCGCACCCTTACATTCAAATTCTCTTATGACATTATTCTTCAATTGAATTAATTCATTATACGTCAGCTCAGATCGATAATACTTACCGATTATGCCATCGAAGTCATGCATCATATAAAGGATTGGAAGAATCCTCCGTCTGTTTTGAAGATCTGTGTTCGTCGTCAATTGATAGATTGCATCGATATCATTATAAATTTGTGCAACAACACCTAGATAGCGGGAATGGTCCTTAATTTGTTCTAGCAATCGATTATCTTCTACACCTGCAGCAATAGCACCTATAGAGCCTGCCAGAGCAAAAAGCGCCCCAGACTTCTGCATAACCATCTTAAAATAGTCCACTTCATTCTGGACTCCATTCTTCAGATCAGAAGCTTGACCGTTTGCACTATCAACTAACAAATTGCAACACAACTGCTTCATCTTATTAATAGTTAACAAGGGAAACGGGAGCTCGTCCAGCAAGGACAACGCTAGTGGCATCAGCATAAATGCCTGATTCATTATTAAACCATTCTCATCATGTATGTCACCATCTTGAATATCATCTAACTGATCAGTCAGATAAACGAGAAGGTCTACGATAGCACCAAGCTGTTCATGTCTTTCGTCTGTCGCTGTAATACCATTTACATGTGTCATCATCCAATCACTAAAAAAAAAGGATCGTGAACTCACTTCCTCTATAACCTGATCTATATCAAAGGAAGTTAGCTGTTCCTGTATTTGTTTCTTTTTTAATAATCGACTGAAGACTATTCTCTTTTGGCTCATTTCTATCAATCTTTCAATAAAGAAGTCTATAAAAACAGTTTAAAAATTTTTAGATCAATTGTCAAATTATGTATTAATGTGCAATTCCCAAAAACAACACTTTATCCCTATTGTAACAGCAACGATAAGTAGAGATCCCCCTTTCACCTCCTCCGAACAAAGTCTATGGACCTAGTTAAAAAATAAGATCTATGTTTCATAATTATAAAAACAGGACTTTTTCACTCCAAGAAGATTCTAAGAAGAACTAAGACTTATCACCAATCTAATGACGAAAGCCTTAGTTCTTCTAATACTAATCACCAATAAGCTAATCCTTATAAAAAGGTGGAATACGAAGCCATTCCTTCTTATCTAAATACTGTTTGACAACTAAACCGGCCATTGTTTTCCTATAGATGATTTTTGAGAAAATCAATCCAACATCTGCACGAATTGATTCTGAAAGTCCTTTAGCTGCAGTAGTTACCCCTTGAGCGAGATTATAGGACATTAAGTTCGCCAATTCTTCATCGTTTAATTTTGCCCCTTCCGGTATACTCTGAAATTCTCCCATTGGTTTTTCTGAAGTTGACTTGGGTAATGGTACACCTTCCTTTTTAAGAAATTCAATAAGTTCATCTCTAATCGGGATATGTAATGTGTTTCTTGTATCCGTTAATATTCTTTTCAACTCCGGGTCTTGAGCCGTATTAATCCCCAGTTCTTCATTACGTAGTGTTGTTTCAGTACCCAACAGGAAGAACCAAAGGTTTGATACTTCCATTACAGTCAATGGTCTTTTTTCTCCGTCCATAAAAGGTGCAAATGCATCATGAATCACTTCAAAAAATCTCATATATAAAATTCCCACCAATCCTTGGATATAATTTGTTATGGTGGTATTTTTTCCATTTTATTAGGAAAAATGCTAATAAAAATAACTTTCCATTAGTTTTTCAGCAGTACGTACAGCTAATGCTTGTGTAGTAAGAGTAGGATTCGCTCCACCCAAACCATTATAGTGGACACTATTATCAGCAATATATAGCTGCTTTACTTGCAGTGATTCACAATTCTCATCAACAACAAAACCTATTCTCATCGTGCCTTCTATATGAATCATCATGCCAGGTGGCCAATTGGACCATATAATTCTTTTTGCTCCTGCTTTACGTAAAAGGTCAGCAGCTAGTTTCATCAACTCACTGCGTTTTTTAACTGACTGGAAAGTTGGAGAATATTTCACAATTGGAACGGGCCCATTTTCATCACTAATCTGAGGATCTACAGTCACTCCGTTCCGCTGATCCACATCATCATCTGTTGATACTAAGATACTTAAGGATCTACGATAGGCGTCCATCCATTCACTTAACTCATACCCAGAGGGACTTCCCTTCACATCCCATGGATTATTAGGTTTAGGAGGATGTAAGAAGGAATATCCAGATTCACTGATTCCATAAAAAGAAGCCGTTAAACCAGGACTCATCCCCACTGACTGCAATGCACCCAAACCTGGATAATCCAACCTTGCTCCACATGTATTTCCCACAAACGGATTAATCTCTGTATTTCCAATGATTGAAAGTAAATCTTTTCCACCAAAAATCCCCGTTACCCAGTCCATATAATGATTGACTAACCCTCTCCCTACCCATGAATTTTCCGGTAATCCTGAATTCATCCAAAGACGCGGAGTTTCAATACTTCCGGAAGCCATTACGATGACTTTTGCTCTTACTACCTCCTCTTCCCCTGTCCATGTATTTCTTATTTTTACCCCATTGGCTCTAAGCCCAGTGGCTCCATCTTTTTCAGTAAGGATTTTAACAGCAAACGCATTAGGACGTATCCTAACATTTCCTGTTTTTAAAGCTAAAGGGACATAACTAACATTTGTTGACCGTTTTGCGACTTTATCTACAGATGGTCCATTTGAACATCCATTGATACAATGTCCGGCAAGTGTACATCCCTCCATCCATGATAATTGTTCATTTGAAATAATAGGATTATTAATCTTTTCATTGGGAAGTAAAATGGCGTTAGGCTGCGGTCTATACCCAGGGGCTGTCACATCAAGTGTAGGGACCATGGGCAATCCGAGCTTTTTGGCTCCATAATAAAATAATTCCTCCTTGGCGGTTACAGGCGCGAAATTCACCGGCAATGCAGCTTCTACATTCTCATAGTAAGGAATAAGTTCT
>Ga0182742_1002410_pt1 | contig 20693 bp, 22 predicted proteins | sample eDN5th37CBELigMG_FD_128880 | JGI IMG/M metagenome (GOLD analysis project Ga0182742, IMG submission 128880) | Enriched Miracle-Growth compost microbial communities from Emeryville, California, USA - eDNA 5th pass 37_C BE-Lig MG (version 2)... ... | reverse complement strand
TCGGGGCGAGGGATAACCCCGCTAAAACTCCAACAATTCCTAGAATTGCAGCAATTCTGATATCTTGGGTCTTCCTCATATAAAACCTCCTCTCGTTCGTCTTATTGCACTGAATTGAAAAACATGGAAAGAATCAGCTGCAAATCCATCACCATATGGGCAATAGCAATGGGAAGAAGGTTTTTCGTACGGTTGTAAATGAATCCAAGCGCGATCGCGAGCGGTATGAACGCGGTAAAGCGCCATAGCATGTATGGGACATCCGCAACTAACGGCAATGCGACATGTTGGAAGGCCAACGCCAATCCCGCGAGTACAACGGCAACCCACAGCTTGCCCGATAAGGCTTTAAGGCGGGGAAGCGCGTAGCCAAAATACGTCGGTGTCTCTACTAGCCCGTTGGAGATAGGGAAAATGACAACCGCAACGATTGCGGCCCAAACAGGCAACGGTTGAAACATCAGATCCGGCGGCACGAGTGTACCGAGAAAGATGTAGGATGTCACGTAGAGAGGGATGCCTCCTAACGCAAAACCGACAATAAGCAGCCAACCAAATTGCTTAAGGTGCTTACCGATGGCATGTTGCTTAAATCCGAATAGATCACGGTATCTTCTTCCTTCATGGCGAATGAATGACCGAAGGACCAGAAACGTTGCGATATTCGCTAGAATTGCCTGGTAAGGCCACCACTTCTCGGCCGATTGTAAAGGATGCTCATCTCCCGCCATGGCGAAAATACCAACAATAAGCGCTCCGAAAAGAATGAAAAACAAGGTCCTCATCAGGAGTGAAAAAATAACTGCTGATTTTGTCGTTCCACTCATTACTTCCATCGTCGATTCTCCTTTTTAACGTGAAATGTTTCGTTTTACTTCATGATGAAGAAATAGAAGACTCCCGCCAGTACAAACCGATAAGCCGCAAACCATTCCAATCGCAGCCGCTTGACCACTTTTAGAAACGTAGTCACCGCCACAAGAGCGACAACAAACGCAGTCACAAAGCCGATCGCAAATAGAACCAGGTCATCCGCAACTAGATATTCCCGGCTATCGTACAGATCCAATATCGTAGCGCCGAGCATGACGGGGACGGATATGAGGAACGTAAAGTCCGCCGCAGCATGCTGGCTTGTTCCCAAGATCATTCCCCCGGAAATTGTGGAACCGGAACGTGAAAACCCCGGCCATAGAGCCAAACATTGAAATAATCCGATTCCTAACGCTTGCGCGTAAGTAATGTCATCCGTTGTTTCGGCGGAAACCTTCCGCTTCATTCTTGCTGCGGCCACCATAAGGATTGCCCCTGCTATAAGGCCGATCAGGACAGGCCCCGGACCGAACAAGACATTCTTGATGAAATCCTTGCATAATAGGTACACAATCAACGCAGGAAGCATTGCAGCGATCATATGGATCACATTCAGCTTTCCTTTAGAGTGAAAATCTAACTTTAGAAGGCCCTTCAACATGTCCATATACCTTGTCCAATACAGCGTAAGTAAGGCCAGCACGGCTCCCAATTGAATTACAATTTTGAAAGTGTCCGCTGCCCTTCCTTCGAATTGGAGCAGATGGCCTGCGAGAATCATATGCCCCGTTGAGGATACCGGTAAAAATTCCGTGATCCCTTCAATCATCCCTAATATGAGTGCAGAAATAATATCGCTCACCTTATTGCTTATCCTCCTTGTGTAACGATCTTCGTTTGGTTTCTGAATGGATTATAGGGAGGAAAAGTCATAACCCGTTAGTCTCCTCAGTCACGAAAAAAGTCACATTTCGACAACAAAAAAAGACTCGCCTTTCGTAAGGCAAGCCTCAGATCAAATCTTCCTTCTTCGCTTTGCGGACGGCCTCCGTCCGGTTCGCTACGTCCAGCTTCGTATATAGACTCGAAATATAATTTTTGATGGTTCCCATGGATAAAAACAATTTTTCCGCGATTAGCTCATTCGAAAGCCCGTCGGCCAAATATTGAAGAATCTCCGCCTCCCGCTTGCTGAGTTTATATTTATCTTCATCTTGCGCGGCACCTTTGCTTCTGTGAATATGATCCGCGAATAACGCTTTAGCAATTTCTTGCGTAATTAAAGTGCCGCCCTGCATGACGACGCGAATGCCTGACACGAGATCCTTCGTATCAATCGCTTTTAATAAATACCCTTCCGCCCCCGCTTGAAGCGCCTCTACAACAAAATCCATCTCCTGGAACGTCGTAAGTACAATAATTTTGATCTCCGGAAATTCCCGTTTGATCGTTCGTGTCGCCTCAATGCCGTTCATGACAGGCATATGGATATCCATCAGAACGAGATCCGGACGTTTCTCCCTCGCCAGTTCCACCGCTTGCTGCCCGTCGGCTGCAACGGCAACCACTGCAAGATCCTCCTCGATGTCCAATACAATGTGCAGACTTGAACGAATCAGCTCCTGATCCTCGACAATCAGCAGTTTGATAGGTTCCATTCGTTTACCCCCATAGGAATGATACAAGTAATCGCCGTTCCTTCACCGATGGCAGACTCGATTCGGAACGATCCCCTGAGCGATTCAATTCGCTCCTTCATCCCGGAAATTCCGAAACCGGATTCCATACTTTCGAAGCCGCTGCCGTTATCGCGTACGTCAAAACAATATGTATGGCCTGTCATTCGCAGACGAATCTGAATTTCGGTAGAACCCCCGTGTTTCTTGGCATTCGTGAGCGCTTCCTGCAAACAGCGCAGCAGCGCAAGCTTCACCGCTTCCGGCGGATCTGCAGGAATCGGATCGATCTCGATGATCATCTTTGTACCGGTTTGAGCGCCAAACCCCTCCGCCGCTTGCCGCAGCAGCTCACCGATGGGCAGCTTTAACTCATTCATCGCCATTTCGTGAACCGTCCGCCGAAAACGGTCCAAATTTTCCCGGCTGAAGCGAATCAGCTCGTTCAGGCGCTGCTCCGCCGATTGAGGGTCTCGTTTCATCAGCGTTCGCACCGCTTCCATGGCAACAATCGAGGCGGTTAATGAATGCCCGACGGTATCATGAAGCTCTCTTGACATCCGGCTTCGCTCCTCAAGCAACGTCACCCGCTCCACCTGACGAATCGTCCTCTCCAATTCCGCATTCTTCTGTTCGATCAAGCGGAGCATATTCGCTTGCTCTTGCTTTTGCCGCACAAAGACGCCGAAACCGAAGCCGAACGCCGTAAACAGTGCTAGATTAGCGACTATACTTAAATAGAAATCCATCTCCCGGTCCCCGATTCCCATCAGCAATAATGGGAACGCAAGCAGACCGGCCGGAACAACCCAATAAAGCGTTCTCATCGTTGACAAACAACCGATCACAAACATCGGGATATAAAAATAACCAACGGCATTCTCTGTCCCTAATGCAAAGGTATAGAGCGCGAAGCTGGCGCTCAATACGATTTCCAGCGTGATAAATGAGCGAGGACGAATTCGTCCGGGAAGATACAGAAACTGCGGAGCCGCGTAGGCAACAATGGCAAAGGCTGTGACCATCCCAAGCTTGTCTTCCGGCGTATTCCACAGAATAGAACTCACGCTTAATGTAAACCCGATCAGCCGGATGGAAACTACAAACCAATCGCTCCAGTCCCATACCCGTTTCACATGGATGTCCAACGGCTCAAATCTCCTTTCATTGTGACTGACAGTCTTTGTCAGCTGTACAAACAAACCTATCATATGCAACATTTCGAACGAGCGCAACGTTATTTCTTTGTGTACACAAATCATATAGCTTGCAAGTCACAACGACACAGTGCACAAAATCATAAAAAAGTCATATTTTGATAATTTCTGGTCATTCAGCGAATGATAACTCAAGCGGCTGTTTCGTGCGAAAATTCAGATCACATCAAAGGAGAGAACAGCGATGAGAAAGTTATTAGTACCCGTATTATTGGCGAGTGTAACTTTATCCGGATGCGCATACGTGCCTGCCAATGCCTATCAAGAGGAACCACAAACCAGTCAGGCGGTACAGCAATCCGACAAAGATGATGAAGCGGTAAAGAAAGCCGTCGTCAGCCTGGTGGAGAGTTTCGGCAAGAAGCTTCAGATGGTGTCGCTTGCAGCTCCCATAGATTTGATTCGGGAGAGTATGAAAGAGCATTATTCCGAGTTTGTCACTCCGGCCCTTCTTGAAGCATGGCTTAAGGACCCTCAGACCGCGCCAGGCCGCCTGGGTTCCAGCCCTTGGCCGGATCGGATTGAGGTGCAGCAAGTGGAGAAACAATCGGACGATGCATATCAGGTCAAAGGCGAAATTATCGAAATTACAAGCGTAGAACTGCAGCATGGCGGAGCGGCCGCAAAGCGTCCGATTACGTTGACTGTTCGCAAAACCGGGGAACGCTGGCTGATTGACGCAGTTGAGCTGGGCGCTTACGAGGATGCCCAAGCCGAAAGCATCCAGTATGAAAATACGGAATACGGCTTCCGGTTCGTTCTTCCGTCCAGCTGGAAAGGGTTTACGGTTGTCACTGACAAATGGGAGGGTTTGTCCTTAGAGGAATCGCAAAGCGGCAAAGTGGTCGCTACCGGGCCGATGATTTCCATTCGTCATCCGCAGTGGACCGCGCAGCAGCCCCGACAAGACATTCCGATCATGGTATTTACCGTCGATCAATGGGATCAACTAAGCCAAGAGAAATTCCATATCGGGGCTGCTCCTGTCGGACCGCGTGAACTTGGGCGGAATGCTAAATATGTGTTTGCACTTCCGGCACGTTACAACTTTGCGTTCCTTCCGGGTTACGAGGAAGTGGAGGAGATTTTGAACAACAACTCGCTTCAGCCGATCGAAAGCTCTGCATCCTCTTAAAGAAGCAGAGCTTCCAAGTAACGAGTAATCCTGGCCCGTGCCGAGATTGCCGGGGAAATAAGTCCATGCCGCCGATCGCGGCTTGCACGACTTTCCCGGCAATCGCATTAATCTTCGGAACCGGAGCCTTCCTCCGGGAAAGCAATTTCCAACAAGCAGAAAGCATTAGGGCCTGAAGAAATTCTCTTGATCCGTCCGCGAATCTCCACCCCTGATTTGAAATAATCCGCGTATTGCTCTACATAGTGAGGCGCGATCAAGCCGATCTGGCCGAATTTCGTCCACACCTCCAGCCGATTTTCCTCTCCGGGCGAAGGATTGTACCGCAGAGTAACCTCATCACCCCGGTAGCACTTCTCGTAAATCGCTTGCCGGTCCGTTCCGTCCTCATTCTTGCCTTCCAAATCAAACAACTCGAACTCACGGTAGAGCCCTTCATCCTGTTCCTCGCTCAGCCGAGTTTGCTCGAATCGCCGCTGCTTCCACCAGCTGTACAACATCAACAAGATGATGAATAAGAGAAAAAGTGACCAATGAATAGCAAGGCATAGTAAACCAAGCACAAGTTTGACGATCCATCTTAGCGCTTTCCCAATCATCTGCCGTAAGCCTCCATGATGTGTTGGCCGGATTTCATACCAACCAACGAAAATAGTATTAATTATACTATAGAGGATTGAAATGCTCCCTGTCGAACTGCGAATGATTTCTTCGCCAATATCGTAAATTCCCATGGTATATTTTCATTTTTCCATCCGCGGTGCTCATCAAATTTCATTAATGTAAAACCAGATGCAATCACGGAATTTATGATTTCACTAAGGGTGTATAATCTTAGGATCACGTCCGGAAAGTCTTGCTGTTCATGTTCATCGAAAAAATGCTTATACGCTACATCCCCTCTACGCAGTTCTGAATCAAAGTAACAAGGTTGAACCTGGTATTGGTCCTCTGAGTTAGCAACAATACATCTGATTAAGGGATGAAAATCGCTTAACACCATGACCCCATCATCTTTCAGTAATGAAAATAGAATAGACATCAACCGATCCATGTCACTGAAGTAGTGTAAAATTCCGCCTTCGAGGTATAGCATGTCAAAATAACTCTTATAAGTATCTAAGTCTATGTCATAAAGATCAGCAACAATATAATTTATAGAAACATTCGCGGCATCAGCCAGCTCTAAGGCGTACCTTTGGTTTTCTTCCGATATATCAAATACGGTTACATCTGCACCTAACAATGCTAACGGGACGGCTTTTCTTCCATTAGAACCACATAGATTAGCAATCTTTCTTCCTTCAATATGTTCAAAATACTGCTGATGTTTTTTCAGTTGAGCTTTGGGATTTTCCAGGATTTTTGCCGCCTTCTCCTTTGGGGTGCCATCTCGCCTGTTCCAAAACTCATAGGCTCGATGTTCCCAGGCTGCCTTATTTTTAGCGCTTTGTTCATTCATGACCGTCGAGGCTCCCTTCATTCAGACTGTTATTTTCCGAGAAACAGATGCTGATGCTTATTAAAAAACTCAAAGTACACTTTCGGGTTTTCTAATTCCCACCATTTCTTAATGTCGACCGGATTCGCATCTAAATCATATATTTTGGTAAACTCCATTGCCAGTAGAAACGGTGAGTGAGTTGCAATGATAAACTGACATCCGCAATAATGGGCCATTTCCTCAATTAATTTGACGAGTTCCAGCTGCATTTTAGGAGATAGGCTGTTCTCCGGTTCGTCCAAACAATACAATCTGTCGTTTTTGAACTTGGATTCGAAATAATTCAGGGCGGTCTCCCCATTACTGTTCAACTTCATCTCGGTGCCGGCGACTCTGCGGATAAATTCCCTGCGTGATACAGATTTACTTCTTGATAATACCTGCAATCGTAATGCTTCATAATCTTCCAGGCTTTTCATTTTCACGGTTTCACCGAATTTCAGACTTCCGCTCCGATCCCTTGAATTCCCCCATTCTGATCTTATTTTTTAGGCGCTATCCGCGATTTCCTCGTTATTGGTTCGAACCGTCAGCATGTAATCGAAAATATCATCACTTGTGATAATCCTGCTTCCATTCGGAATACGATGTTTAAATCCTTCGTCGTCATAGCCCAGCTCATATTGGCAATGTTCCACATATAAACTAAAAATTTCGCTTGAGTTGAATGGTGCGATCCGATTCAGTTCCAATTTGTTTGCAATGAGATTTAGAAGCGTGCTTTTCCCCGAACCGTTTCCTCCGTATAAAATGGTGATTTTCGAAAAATTCAATTCGGAAAACTGCTTTTGGGAGAAGATGCCGCATGGATAAGGATTGTCGATATATGCATAGCCGCCGCCATTTTACACTTCCATATAATTCAATAAATCACTTCGTTATCCTTCCCTTTTACACCAATAACCAATCTGCTACATACAGATAAATGACCACAACATTATTATAAAGGTGTGATCCGGATGTACGGGTATGGTTATTATTATGGTCCTGTAACCAGGCAACGAATTTCACTGCAGCAAGCGCAAGAAATTGCGCTCAGGAATGTGCCCGGGCAAGTCGTTCATTCGAACATGGATCTTGAAAATGGTGTGCTCATTTATGAAATTTTCATACTGACCCCGCAAAACAGGATGTTTGAGGTGGAGATCGCGGCAAGAACAGGACGGGTATTAAAAATTGACGAAGAAAATGATTTCGATTAATACCGTCCGAACTTCAAAACAATCGGTTGGAATCCTTCCTTCCGATTGTTTTTTTGTCTATAAGTGACGCAGCAATACCGAAAATTTTCACACAACATACAGGTCAACTGACCAATCATAAGCTGAACACCCTCCATATAATGCCTAGTACTATGGAAACGGGGTGAATCATGTTGGCTAGTAAAAACAAGTGGAAGAAGTACAAATTATTAAGAAACTCGCGTGCGTTGCGTTCGCATATTCCGAAAACGAAACGTTGGAGCAAACACAACTTCCGATCGATGCTGAAGAAATACGACGCCGTCATCGTGAAGCCCATTAACGGATCCGGCGGGAAAGGAGTCATGCGAGTTCGAAAGCTCGGCGGCCGTTACGAAATCCGTTATGGGGATCATAAGCGGTCTGTATCCCGTTTACATTCGGCTTACAACTTTGTGAAGAAAAAAAAGAAGAGCTCGGTGATTGTGCAGCGATATATTCGTCTGGCTCGAATTGGCAAAAGACCACTAGATCTAAGGGTCATGGTGCAGCGGAAGAGCAGAAAATCCGGTTGGAAAATAACCGGCAAGCTGGCCAAGGTGGCCGGCAAAGGATATATTATCACCAATGTAAGAAGAAGCGGCGGAAAAGTGATGTCTGCGGCGTCCGCTGTTCGAAAATCGGATATTCGCGGCACCTCCGCCCGGGTGCTGCGGGAGGCGGACCGGATTTCCTTATTAGCCGCATCAAGATTAAGCCGCAATTACTCGTTCATTCATAATGTCGGGATGGATATCGGGGTGGATCGTAACGGGAAGGTTTGGATCATCGAAGCCAACTTCAAGCCGGCACTTTCCCTGTTCCGACCCTTCCCGAAGGTTTATCGGAGAATCAAGAAATACGATAAAAAATGGAGATCTCGTTAACTTGCTCGGGCTAAAAATCATTTCATCCGGCTATTTTCGAAAGGATGGTTGGAATGAACACTGTGGGGATCTTAGTAGATGCGAGCGTATTTCGCAATATCAAATCCGGAAAAACCGGCACAGAGAGGCTTTCACTTTACAATAAGGCTGCAAAAAATCATGGTTTGATTCCCGTTTATCTGTGCTTGGATAAAATCTCGCCGGATTCAGGGAAGACTTACGGCTACCAATACGTGAACGGCAAGTATGTATACAAAAGAGTTTCCATTCCCAAGGTCATCCACAATCGGGCACTGCCGCCATCAAGGAAGATGCGCAAACGCCTTGCGCGTTTGGCGAGAAGTTATTATATTTTTAACGCGCGAAATCGTTATTCCAAGTATCGTATTCATCAGCTTCTGAAAGATAGGTTCGCTTCGCACCTGCCAGTAACGGTTCCGTACTCGAAAGGAAATTTAGAGAGAATGATGAACCGCTTCAACAGCCTGTTCCTGAAGCCTGTGAATAGCAGTGTCGGCAAAGGGATTGTCAAGGTTATCCGAAAAAGTGACGGAAGCTGGAAGATTCGGTCTCCGGTAAAGTCCGACACCGTCAGCCTTAGACGGGTAGCCAAAAAAGTGAACGCGCGAATGATCCGCAAAGGCTATCTCATTCAGGAAACGATCCCCTTAGCGAAGTACAAAGGCAAACCTTACGATATTCGAGTTTCCGTGCAGCGGGGTTTTGACGGCGATTGGCACGTGACGGGGATGTTCGCCAAAGTCGCCGGGAAAGGAAGATATGTAACCAATGTTGCGCGGGGAGGCTCGGCCAAGAAAGTGAAACCTCTGTTGGAACACAACTTTAGCAATTCGGCGCAGGTAGCTGATCATGTCAAGCAGATTTCCTTAGACATCACACGATTTTTAGGCAGCCGGTTAAAAAATTTAGCGGATGTCGGTTTGGATATTGGGGTGGATGCTTCCGGAAAGCCTTATTTTATTGAATTGAACGGTCGCGACCAACGCTACGGCTTTAAGAAAGCCAAGATGCAGCGGGCATTTTACCGAAGCTATGAGACTCCTATTCTCTATGCTAAATATTTGCTGCGGAAGGGCAATTCGTAACGCTGCTGAATGCGATCAAAAATAAAAGCGGATCCCGGAAAATCGCGCGGCTCCGCTTCTGTTTCGCTGGTTTTATGTTCGAATGGAGAGGGACATTTTCAACTCTTTGTTTCTTTCCTTAAATACGTCATTGTGAGAAGAAACCATACCATAGGAAGCAGCGTTCGGTGTAATAAATTGCTTCGCGCGATTGACGGCATTCGCGGCATCCTGGAATGCGCCGGCAATTAAGTACAGTTTACCGTCATGCTTTAGTACATCTCCTGCCGCGTAAATGCCAGGAACCGATGTTTCGCTTAAAGGTGTTCCGTCGATGCAATACTCATCCTTCATGCGAATATTTACTTTGCTGTTATGGATTAATTCCTTCTCATTCTCATAGCCGTGACAAACAATCACATCATCGATCTCCAATTCGTACACTGCATTGTCCTCATGATAACGCAATGCGACACGCTCGATTGCCGAATGATCGTCACCGGCAATAAGTCGCTCAATTTCTGTGTTCAATAAACAAACAACGCCTTGTTTTTGAATATTCGTAATCGTTGCTTCATGACCTTTCAGTGAATCTTTGCGATACGTTAAATATACCTTTTTCGCCACATCACTCAATTCATTCGCCCAATCGAGCGCTGAATTTCCTCCGCCGGAAATCAGGATCGTTTTATTGTGGAAGTGTGCATAGGACTTAACCGTATAATGTAAATTCGTCACCTCGAATTTTTCCGCACCCTCCAATTGCAGCTTCATTGGCTTTAAGATTCCGCCTCCAATTGCAATAATGACAGTTTTCGAGTAATGAACGCGGCCGGAGCTGGTATATAGGGCAAAACATCCTTCCTCTTCGGCGATCGAGACCACTTTCTCTCGAAGTACAATCGTGGGATCAAACGTGGTTCCTTGCTGGATCAAATGCCGAATTAACTGCTCTCCTGTCACCGGTGTAAGCCCGCCCACATCCCAGATTAGCTTTTCGGGATATACGTTAATCTTGCCGCCTAGAAACGGCTGATATTCTATGATTTTTGTTTTCATTTCTCTAAGGCCGGCATAGAACGCTGAGTATAATCCGGCCGGCCCTCCACCGATGATCGTAACATCGTAAATCTCATTAGCGCTCATTTGTTTGCCTCCAATACTGTATTTTTCCCGCTTCCGTGGTATCGGCCAATCGGTACAATAGAAGGGGAGTTTGTGACGGGATCTTGAATAATCGTGCAATCCAACCCGAAAACATCTTTGATTAATTGACTTGTAATGACTTCGGACGGCTTGCCTTCCGCGATCAGCTTGCCTTCACGCAACGCAAACAAATAATCCGCATACCGGGCCGATAAATTAATGTCATGCAAAACCATTACGATCGTCGTGCCGTGCTTCCGATTCAAATCCGTTAAAAGATCTAATATTTCAATTTGGTACGTGATATCTAAATAAGTTGTCGGTTCATCTAAAAATAAAATATCGGTTTGTTGAGCTAATGCCATAGCAATCCAGACCCGTTGACGCTGACCTCCGGATAACTCGTCAATACTCCGATTCGCCAATTCGGTAATATTCATCATTTCCATCGCTTCAGCGACCGCCTCATAATCCTGATTGCTCCACGTCCCAAACAAAGATTGATGCGGGTATCGGCCTCGACCCACTAAATCCGCTACCGTTATACCCTCCGGGACAATCGGGGATTGCGGCAACAAACCGACCACCCGTGCCAATTGCTTTGACGCTATTGTACGAATCGGCCGGCCATCCAGTATAACTTCACCCGATGCAGGTTTGATTAAATTCGCTAACGTTTTTAGCAGCGTTGATTTTCCGCAACCATTCGCTCCAATGATCACGCTGATTTGATTGCTGGGGATTTGTAAAGTGATTTCGTCCAAGATCATCTTTCCATCATACCCGGCAACGAGTTGAACAGCCTGGTACAAGTGATATTTCATGGCTTATAAATCCCCCCTGCGATTCATCCTGATTAACAAGAACAACAAATAAGGCGCCCCGATGATTCCAGTAATAATGCCAACCGGGAATTTGACCTGAAACATAAATTGACCCACAAGATCCGATGCCAAAACTAAAGCCGCCCCAACTAAACCAGCAGGTACGATATTCACTTTACCGGTACCAACGAGCCTTGTCGCAATCGGACCGGCTAGAAACGCAACGGATGCGATTGGGCCTGTAATCGCAGTCGCAATTGCCGATATGACAACCGCACTGACAATCAGAAGCACCCGTACCCAATCCGTCTTCACGCCAAGGGTTGTTGCCGTTTGTTCGCCTAATTCAAGTATCAATAATGACCTGCCTAGTACACATATCACCGGCACCATAATGAGACACGAAATCATCAGTACCGGCAGTTCTTCCAGCTTGACTCCATTTAAACTGCCTGTAAGCCAGCGTACTGCTGCGGGAAGATTATGTTCCTCGCCGATCAGCATCAAGTAAGTAATGATAGAATTGCACATTGCCTGAATACCGATGCCGACAAGAATGAGTCTGCCGATGGCAAAGGATGTTCCTTTAGCCAAAACGTAAATAATGAAAACCGTCAGTAAGCCCGCTATGACAGAAACGAATGAAGTCACAGCCTTGCTGCTTTGTAGTACGATAATGCAAAAAACTGCTGCAGCACTCGAGCTGGAAGTCATTCCGATCACATTCGGATTGGCTAACGGATTGCGAAGCAAGGTTTGGAACGTATATCCGGCAACCCCGAAAGCAAAGCCCGCAAATAAGCCTGCCAACATGCGCGGTAAACGTATCGTTGTGACCGCGAACGCAGCCCCTTTGATTTCTTCCCCCAATAAAACGGCAACGACATCACGAACAGGATAGATCGTATTCCCAAACAGAAGCATGGCACAGCATAAAGCTATTGAAAGAATAGATAACACTAACGTAACGGCAATCCATCTGCGCCTGCGGCTCATCCTGCCTTGTTTAATAACATGAATGGTATGATTCATAATGAACGCACTTTCGCTTTCCTCGCTAGAATGATTAGAAGTGGTGCACCGATCAACGCGGTGACTACACCAACCTCTAACTCCCCGGGACTGCCAACCAACCTTCCAATCACATCCGATACGAGTAAGATAACGGCACCCGAAAGTGCAGACATCGGAATCAAGAAGCGAAGATCGGGTCCCAGAAGCAACCGAATCATATGTGTTGCAAGCAGTCCGATAAAGCCGATTGGTCCTGCAACCGCTGTCGTTGCACCGCATAAAATAACGCCCGCGAATGCTGCTGCAAGACGAAATACGTTTGTTTTCACCCCTAGCCCTTGCGCAGCCTCATCCCCGAGAGCTAACGCGTTTAGCGCTGGTGCGCAGAAAATGGAAGCAAGTATGCCTGTCAGGAGGAAGGGCAGCAGCAATAAGATCGAATCCCAAGTACCGGCACCGACACTGCCAACCTGCCAAAATCGAAATTGATTCATTACATAAGACCGAGGAATCATCACGGCCGTCACCAACGAAGAAAGCGCCGCGCTTGTTGCCGCCCCTGCCAATACCAGCTTAAGGGGCGTAGCTCCTCCACGCCCGATCGATCCAATGCCAAAAACGAATATCGCAGTGAGCAACGCGCCAGATAACGCAAACCATATATAGTGGTTGGCATCGCTAATCTGAAAGAACGCCATGCCGCATACAACAAACAGTGCTGCTCCTGTGTTAACGCCGAGAATACTCGGATCAGCGATTGGATTACGTGTGACGGATTGCATGAGTACACCTGCAACCCCTAGTGCTGAACCGCAACACAAGCCAAAGATTGTCCTGATCAATCTTTTCTGAAAAACACTCGATGCGAAGCTTTCAGAATGTTGCAGGAAACCATCCAGAACTTCCTGCCAAGTCAATGAGCGAGCCCCAAATATAAGGGATGCGATCACGCTCAGCACGAGAAAAACAACAGATACAACGAACACGGATGTAAATTGTTTTGGGTAATAACGGCTTCTCTCCATAGAAGAGGACTCCATTTTACTTCTCGATATTGCGTACGGCTTCAACGATTAATGACAAGTATTCGTCTGTTGTGTATTCAATTGAAAGAGGATTCGGGTTACCCGCCGCAGCTAACGGGGTACCGTCAGGAATTAACACCATGGAACCGCGCTGAATGGCCGGAACTTTACCGAATACCGGATCAGCTTGAAGCGCTTGTAATAATGCTTCGTCACCGTAAGTGACTAAGATTTCCGCATCGTTTAGAGCATCCGCATGTTCTGCACTTAAACTTAAAGCAAAGCCTGCGTCAGGTGTAACATAACTGTTGATGCTTTCCGGGAACAACAAACCTAATTCTTGCAGGAACTCACCGCGAGGATCGTTGGGCAAATACACATAAAAGCTTGACAGATCGGATGGCGAGAAGTACGCAAATGCGGCTTTCACACCTTCTAATTCCGGGAACTGCGCGGCTTTATCGGCAATGAGTTGTTCAATATTTTGAATGAGCTGCTCGCCCTCCGCGATCATCCCCATGCCGGCGGCATTCATGCGAACTTGCTCGCGCCAAGAAATGACCCAGGGAGTTTCGGGAAATGCAACAACCGGCGCAATCTGGCTTAATGTGTCATATTCCTCTTGAGTGATGCCAGAGTACGCTGCAAGGATCACGTCCGGATTCGCATCGGATATCGCCTCAAAATCCAAACCGGCAGTATCCTGAAATACATTCGGCTCCGTTACGCCAAGCTCTTGCAGCTTTTTCGCCGTCCAAGGCAATAGTCCGCTATCATCTTGCACACCATAATTTGCCGCCGAGAAGCCGACAGGCACAACGCCTAATGCAAGGGCTACGTCATGGTTTGCCCATGCGATCGTTGCCACACGTTCCGGCTTTCTGTCAATCACCGTCTCCCCGTATGCATGTTTAATCGTAATCGGAAATTGCGCAGATGCTTCTTGATTCTCAACTGCATTTTCCCCGCTTGTTGTTGTTCCGGAATTGGAGACAGGTGTTTGTGCTTCATTCGTTGCCGCAGAATTTCCGCCGGAGCAGCCCGCTAATAACAAAACCGAAATGAACGCTAATGCGAAACCCTTCGCCGCATATTTTCTTAATAACACCATGTAAAACACCTCATCTTGTATAAAATATTATCAGTGATAATGATTATCATTTTCACTGTCTATATTAAAGCTATTTGTTTTTGGTGTCAATTTCTATTTCTATTTGTACTGTGTTTTTATGGATTTATAGAGAAAGGGACGGAGGAGCTAACGAGGCAAAAAAACACCCCAATCGGACGCAACGCATCCAATTAGGGTGTTTCAACACTACAGATATTTTTTTACAACTCGCCGACCACGACCGCAGTAATACTCTTGATCAATGCGTCTGTATTCGGCGCTTCATAAGGGTCAGCGTGAAAGATAACGGTATCCGCTGTATAGCCCTGTTTAATCCGTCCGAGTTTATCGCCTAATCCTAGAATATCAGCACCGATCTCCGTGGCGGAACGCCATACCTCTTCACGGGTTAACCCATAGTCCATTAATACTTCTAATTCCACTAGATTTCGTCCGTGCAAAGCCGGTGAGGCAAGGTCCGTGCCGATTCCGATGCGCACTCCTTCTTTCTTCGCGATGGAAACGGACTTGGCATGCGCTTCGGCAGCGCGGGACGCGCGGTCGCGGAACACTTCATCCAAAGCGAAGGCGCCATGCGGGTCTGCGGCAATCCGGTAAATCGCAGCCGTCGGGATCAAGGGAATATTCTTTTGGGCAAGGCGGAATGCTTGCTGATCCGTTAAATAAATCCCATGTTCAATTGAATCGACTCCCGCGTCAATCGACCAATCCAGTGTCAACCCTCCGTATGTGTGGACCAATACTTTCAACTGATTGGCATGCGCGATGTCCACAATTCGGGAGATTTGCTCTAAGGTGAACAGCGGATCAAGCACTTTATCGGAAGGCGCTCCTAGCCCGCCGGTTGCGAATATTTTGACCCAGCTAGAACCGCTGTGGGCAATTTCCTTTACGCGGCGTTCGAGATGTTCCAGACCTTGAGCGGCGTCGGGAGCTCTAAGCGGATCACCGCTGACGAACACGTGCAGCGGCTGGCCGTAATGTTGGTTGATCCGCTTTACCAGCTCATGCGAGAGTCCGCACGCGTCACGCGCCGTTGTCACACCGCCCCGAAGCGTCGCTTCGAACGCTTTCACCTGCAGCGCTTCGACCTCTTCCGCCGATCGTTTCAATTGATCTTCATGGTGGAAGTCAGTCCATGCCAGATGCGTATGCAGATCGATGACACCGGGGGTGATCCATACATCATGACCTGTGCGTTTCGGAGACAATACGGACTTTTCAATAGATGCAAACCGTCCATTCACGATCTTAATATCGAACCGCTGCTCATTGTTCCCGGCCACATACACACCGTTCAATTCCAAATCTTCATGATATTTAATTTCTGCTTTCATCTGTTGTTCCACACCGCCTTCACTTCCGCAATCGCGTCCGAAGGGTCTTGCTGAAGCAGCTCTGCAAGCGTGATTACCGCTTCTTCCACACTATCCGGGTTGGCGTTAAGGCCAAAATGATTAATTCGCAGCAAGGAACCTCTCAAGCTTCCATCTCCAGGAGCGACAATGCCCAATGGACGCTCGAGATCGAGTTGTGTGCTTTCTTGAGGAATACGAACGGTCGTAACCAGCGGTGAATAGGATGACTCGTACTTCTGCCACGGTTCTAGGCCAAGAGCTTTCAAACCGGCAATGGTCGAAGCGGACGCCAGCGAATGACGGCGGTAAACCGAGTCCAGACCTTCTTCCTTAATTTTTCGTAATGCTTCAATCAGCGCCCTCGCTTCCAATGTAGGGATGTTGGCGGAAATTTTGCCCTTTGCCGCATCATCATGCGCATTTTTCAAATCCAACAAAGACAGAATGGAGTTGCGCGGCGCATTCAGATTGGATGCGATAAAATCCCAACCCCGCTCTGAAATGCCAACAGCACTCACCCCATTCGGGCCGGCCAATGCTTTCTGTGCGCCGATGGCAACAATATCGAGGCCCCATTCATCCATGAGAATCGGTTCCGCACCAACCGCTGATACCGAATCGACAACCGTAATGATCTGGTTTGCCTTGGCAAGCTCAAGGATTTCACGGGTCGGATTCGTCCCTCCTGTAACAGCCTCTGCCTGTACGAACGAGATGGCATCCGGTTTGTGCTTCTCGATTACAGCAGCGACTTGGTCAACGGTGATCACGTCATCCAAGGATGAACTGACTTCCACCACGTTCGCCCCTCCGCGCTCTAGCCAATGCCCGAAGTTGCTTCCATAAGGACCCGTCACCACGTTCAGGATGGTGCGTCCGGGCGCTGCAATGCCGGCAGCCATTGCCTCAATGCCGAGGATCGCTTCCCCGGGAATGATAACTGGAGTAGCCTTCGTGGAAAGCATGTGGGAGAGCAGGCTATAAAGTTCTTGAACTTCCGAAACGGTAAGCGGGGTGTATAACGGATTGATCTGCATACATTTCACCTTCATTGTTTAAGTTATAGCGGCATCCTGGGAACGGCGGACAACAATTCATAACCATAATCTGTTTCCGGCCGGGTAAAAAACTGCTCTTTCGAACTAACCTCTACAAGCTCACCCTTGCGCATGACAGCGACCGTATCAGAAATTGCGTTAATAACGCCCAAATCGTGAGAGATGAACAGCATGGTCAGCTTTAATTCAGATTTGAGCTTGCTCAACAATTCAAGTACGCTCTTTTGCACCGAAACATCCAATGCGCTGGTTGGCTCATCGGCAATCAGGATGCTCGGCTCAACGCTTATTGCCCGCGCGATCGCGATCCGTTGCCGTTGACCGCCGGAGAATTCATGAGGATACCGGTTCAAGGCATGCTCATCAAGATGCACCATCCGCAGAAGCTCTCTGCATCGGTTCTCCACCTGCGACCGGTCCACAATCTTATGGAAAAGCAAGGCTTCGCCAATGATTTGTTTGATCGTATGCTTCGGATTTAAGGAGGAGTCGGGATTCTGGAAAACCATTTGGATCATTTTGCGCTGTTGGCGGCTTCTTCTCTTGCCCAATTCCTCCGAGCCTAACATCACTCGCCCTTCTGCGGGTGTAATTAACCCGGCTATCACCCGCGCCAGTGTGGACTTGCCCGACCCCGATTCGCCCACGAGACCGAGCGTCGTTTGAACCGGCAGTTCGAGATGAATTTGTTTAAGCGCGGTAAAGCCTCCATAAGTGACGGTTACATTTTCGACATGCAATGACTGTTCCATTATTCGGCCCTCCTCTCCAACGAAGGCAAAGGCAGTACAGCATCAATTAACATCCGGGTGTAAGGATCCTTCGAGTGGCCCACAACCTGCATGGTGTCTCCCTGTTCAACAATCCTTCCCTCTTTCATCACGCAAAGCCGGCCGCACATCGCGGAAGCCACCGCTAGATTATGCGTCACGAACACCATCGCAAAACCGAGTTCTTTCTGTAAGTTTGTTATCGTATCCAGGATTTGCTTCTGAACCGTAACATCGAGCGCAGTCGTCGGTTCATCACACAGCAGGATATCCGGCTTGCGCGCCAAAGCCATGGCGATGACCACACGCTGGCACTGCCCTCCCGATAGCTGACGAGGGTAACGATCTTTATGCTTCAAGGATTCAGGGAGACCTAGCATCTGAAGCAAATCGACAGCAATCGTTCGAGCGGCTTTCCGACTGACATTCTGGTTGTAGTAGACGACTTCGGCAAGCTGAGAAACAATCGGACTGAGCGGATCAAGCGATCCGATAGGATCCTGAAAGACCATCGCACACTTGCCGTTGGCGGTAATCTTGCCTCCCGCTTGCCTAATGGAGGAAGGAAGCAGTCCTAAGATAGAGCGCAAGGTGAGGGATTTTCCCGATCCGGACTCCCCTACCAGCCCTAAGCTTTCGCCCGATCCTACGCTAAGGCTTACATCATTAACCAATGGCTTATGATCTATTGTCGTCAGTGATAAATTCTCTACTTTCAAAATGGGGTCCACAGCTTTCATCATCTTCTCCATATATCCGCTAATCCGTCTCCTATCAGTGATAAAGCAATACCCGTATAGACGACAGCCAATCCCGGCATGGCGGATAGCCACCATTTCGTCGTGATGAAAGGTTGTCCATCGAAAATCATCGTTCCCCAATCCGGAGTCGGCGGGGCGATGCCGATCCCCAGATAGCCTAGAGTAACAATGGCCACTAGCAAGAGGGCCATATCTGTCATTAATACGATGACCGCCTGCGGCAGCACATTCGGCAACAGATGTTTCAGGATAATTCTCACGTCCGACAGTCCCAGCATTTTTGCGGAGGCAATCCATTCCTGTTTGCGGAAGGTTGAGCTAAGTCCCCTAATCACACGCGCGTATACAATCCAGCCGACCAGCATGAAGGTGATATATATCCCTTGTTCGCCGGTCCCACTGACGAAGGCGATGATAATGACAATGAGGTAAAAAGGAAATGCGATGAATGTATCGGTTGTCAGCATAATAAGGGAATTCACCCATTTGCCGAAATAACCCGCCGCCATGCCGATGAAAACTCCCAGAATAAACGGGATGATTTCAGCCAACACCATAACCTTCAAATCGGTCCTCGCGGCATAGATGAGCCGTGAGAATAGATCGCGTCCGAGCTGGTCTGTTCCGAGCCAATGTTCGGAAGAAGGCGGTTGCAATGCCGCTGACAGATCCAACTGGGAAGGGTCGTAAGGAGTAAGATATGGCGCGAACACCGCCATGAAGACAAGAATCGCCATCATGATACTTCCACATAGGAACGTTGGCGTTCTCAGCGCTTTCCTTATAAAGCTATTCTTCTTCGTTCCTGCATGCAGTGGTTGAAGTGCTGCTTCCATATGATTCATCGCTCCCTTTTCGTCCTGGGATCCAGATACCCGGAAATCATCTCGATCAGGAAGCTAATAATGACGACGGCAATCGCACAATAGAGTGCAATTCCCTGGATCACCGGAAAATCACGATTGGATATGGCCGTGAATAACAAGCTTCCAATGCCTCTGATGTCAAACACCTGTTCAATGACCAATGTTCCGCCCATCATATAAGCAACATTCACACCGAGCAGCATCAGAGCGGGAATAGAGGAATTCCGAAGAACATGCTTGAATAAGATGACCCGGGGTGGAATGCCCGCCGCCCTCAAGGTGACAACGAAATCAGCCTCAAGCACCTCTAAGATCTGCGCTCTTAATGAACGAACAAGCGAAGGAATTTGCGACAATGCGACCGTAATCGCGGGCAGAATGAGACTGTACAACATCCCCCATCCTTCGCCTGTACCGCCGACGGGAAACCACTTCAAATAAACACTGAAAATAATAATGAGCAGAAGTCCAACCCAGAAGATCGGCATGCCCAGCGAGATGGAAGGCAAAATCCGAATCAGATGGTCCAGCAATCCATCCTTGTGCGTCGCGGCAATCGCGGCGAGCACCAGCGAGAACACAATCGCAATAAGACTGGCCATGACAACGAGCAATAACGTTACCGGGGCACGATCGATGATTAAATCTCTGGATGATGTACCAAAGATGATGGATGAGCCTGTATCACCACGGGTGAAGAAATTGGTCACAAAGCGGGTGAATTGTTCCCAGAGCGAAAGATCCAATCCTAGCTGATGGCGCATTTTCTCGATCGCTTCGGGTGAGGCATATTCGCCGAGGATCATTTTCACCGGATCGCCAGGAACCAGCCTAATCAGGAAAAATACGGCCACTATGACACAAATGACAACTAGTGCCGCTCTAAGAAGAGCAAGCACTAGCCATTTGTAAGGTAGAATGATGTTAGCAGCCGGCTGTTTGGCAGACGATCCTAACATTTTATTCGTTTGCATGGTTTATTTTTCACCTATTCGAACATTCTCGAAACGAACGCTATTGTTCGGCAACACGACCAAACCTTCTACATTCGTACGGACACCCTTCAGAATATCCGGATAGCCGAGCCCGGCAACGGCGTATCTGCTTTCGGCTCGAATTCGCGTCCGCGCTCGTGCAGGTTGATCTTCTGCCGGCCAAACTGCAAAGCGTACCGACCTTCACCGAATCGGACGACCTTCATG
>Ga0182742_1002409_pt1 | contig 20702 bp, 18 predicted proteins | sample eDN5th37CBELigMG_FD_128880 | JGI IMG/M metagenome (GOLD analysis project Ga0182742, IMG submission 128880) | Enriched Miracle-Growth compost microbial communities from Emeryville, California, USA - eDNA 5th pass 37_C BE-Lig MG (version 2)... ... | reverse complement strand
GGAGCATTAATCGGCTCGGCTGCGGTCTATGCCAACATCACGAAGCATATAGGGGCTGAGTTCATGACGCAGCGCCTGTTCAAATTCGTGACGCAGTGTTCGATCGAGTTCGGCTGTTACCACGAGCCGCTTGTGATCGTTCGCGGGCCTGCGCGGAATCCGAACAAGCTCAAACCGGAAGGCGAACCCTACAAAGGGCAGAGGGAATACAGTTGGTTTCATTGGAGCCACTGGCAACAATAGTCGTGACGAGGAGAGCGGCGCGTTGATACGTGCAAAGTCGCATGGACATGTAACGCCTCCTCTCGTTGTGGCAGTGGCTGGGAAATGAGCGGAGCATCCGCAGGGCGGCCTTAATACCAGAATTCTGCTGCCGAGACCAGCCCCATTACGTCATCTGCTGTCGTTCGCCGCCTCGACTTGTTCAGGATGGGCGTTTTACGGGGCATGCCACAGGCATGAGACATCTCCATGAGGGAGACCCGACCGCACCCTGCCCTGCCTATGTGCCGGTTCGATGCCGCAATGAGTCTCCCAGGCAGTATGCGCGGCGCAGACGATCCTTCGGCTGGTTTTTCACTAGGCCGATGCAACGAAGCACGAGAGGGTCGATCCGAAGGCCGGCCCTCTCGGGAAATCAAGCGGTGAAGGTTCAGGCAACCAGCTTCATGCCGGGCGTGCCGATGCTCCCCACGACCCGCGCCCTGACGCGGCGAGCATCGCCGGGAAGATAAGCGATCGGCAGATCCTCCGCATCGACCAGGTTGATCGTGCTCGGATCGGCTCCGGCCTCCACGGCGCGCTGAGTCGCGATCTCCTGCGCAGCGGCCAATGCCGCATCGCGGCTCATGCCGGAGAACACCTGGTCGACCTCGCCCGACACCTGCGCCATCGCAGCGCCGAGCGCATTCGCGACGCCGGCATGCTCCACGTGCACCACCTCGCTCACGCCTGCGAGCTCGCGAGGCACCAGGAAGGCGCCGCCGCCCACCACGATGATCGGCATGTCGCCGGCCGATGTCTTCATGCGGTCGACGCCATCCTCGATCATCTGATGGATGCCCTTCAGACGGCTCTCGACCAGCGAGCGGTCCAGGTGTTTCACCCGATCCCGGTCGCCGATTTCGACGATCCCGGCCGCCACCGCGATGTCGGTCGTGGTGAGCGTATCGCCTCCGAAGACGAGAGCCTTTTCGGTGATGCGGTAGCCGACGCTGCGCGGGCCGATCTTGCCCGTCTCCGGATCGACGATCGTGCCTCCGCCGAGCGCCATCGGCAGAAGGTCCGGCATGCGAAACAGCGTCCTGACGCCTCCGACCTCGACGATGTTGTTGGCCTCGCGCGGGAAGCCGTTGACGAGGCAGCCGATGTCGCTGGTGGTTCCGCCGACGTCGATGACCATGCCGTCAGTTCTGCCCGACAGGAAGGCGGCGCCGCGCATGGAGTTCGTCGGGCCGGACGCGAAGCTGTAGACGGGGTTGGCCGCTGCGACTTCCGCCAGCACCACGGTGCCGTCATTCTGCGTCAGATAGAACGGCGCGCGGATGCCTACGCTGGCCAGGGCATTGCGGAATGCCTCGACTGTCGATTGCCCCAGGCTCTGGAGCGAGGCATTGAGGAGCGTCACGTTCTCCCGCTCCAGCAAGCCGATCCGGCCAAGGCGGTGGGACAATGTGATCCTGGCCTCCGGCAGCACCGAGGCGACGATCTCCGCCGCTGCGACTTCGCATTCCGCCGTCAGCGGCGAGAAAAGAGCCGTGATGCCGACGGCCGTGATTCCCGCATCGCGGATGCGCAGGGCCGCATCGCGGATTGCGTCACGATCCAGCGGCACCAGCGGGCGCCCATCATATTCATGACCGCCGGCGACCATGAAGGACAGGGGATTGACCGAGGCGCGCAAATCGGCGGGCCAATCCACCATCGGCGGCAGGGAGGCTGCCGCGGGCAAAGCGATGCGGATCGCAGCCACGCGATCCAGCCGCGCGCGCTCCACCACCGCATTGGTGAAGTGGGTCGTGCCGATCATGACCGCGTCGATGTCCAGGGGAGCATCGCCCTGCGCCTTCACGAGGTGATGGATGCTGTTCACCACGCCGGACATGACGTCCGACGTCGTGGGCGACTTGACGGCCGCGAGAACCGTCGATTTGTCGATCAGGACGGCATCCGTATTGGTGCCGCCGACGTCAATGCCGATGCGCTTCATGCTGCGAATACCGATTTGAAATCGAGGTCGTAACCGAAGGCCCGGGGACCGACGTGGTCCAGGCCCTTGGGGGTGAGAAGAACGTCCGGAGCCGGCAGGGCAATGACCGTAACCCGCTGGCCGTAGCGCAGCGTCTCCGTCCCGATGGCCTCTCCCGATACGGTGTCGAGCACACAGATGAGGTCCGGCGTCATCACGATGGGCTCACCGTCACGGAAGCCGACGGCCCATTCGTTCTGGAACGCGAGTTCGAGCTTGCTGCCGCGATCCGTGTCGAGACCTTCGATGGTCGCCATGCCACGGAGGAAGCCGCCGGTCGTCGTGCGGTCCATGTCGGCGACCTTGCCCCTGAACAGGACCTTTCCGCCCTCATGCTCGAGAACCGCCGCGATCGGATCGGAATGCGCCGCCCGCGCATCGAGCACGGCCCGGCCGAGGCGGGTCGCCTTGGTGACCGTGTAGAGCACGCCCCAGTCCTTGACTTCCTTGCCGGTGCGCGGCGCCTTGCACGTCGCGGAGGTTGAACCGACCTCGGTGCAGACCTTGCGCGAGATGCGCTCCATCCACTTCCATGACGCGGCTCGCGCCACCACGACCTCGTTGTCGCGGCAATCCACCAAGCTTAGCGGGTACATTTGCAGGTCGCCGATGGCGAAGCTGGTCATCTGCGCCTCGGGATAGGCGCGGCCCATGGCGTCCGCATCGACGACCGGATAGTCCAGGATGGCCCCGGCCAGGAATGGCGAGATGGCGTTGCCGCCACCGATCTCCACGCTCATAATGGCGCGGAACTTCTTGCCCAGATACTCCTCCATCACCTGCACGGCGCGAGCGAGATGCGCCGGATCGACGAGCCGTTCCTGCCCGACGAGGGGAGCCCCCATCTTGGAGACGACCGCAACATAATCGTCGTCGGCCAAGGCGGCCGGATCGATCAGCTTGCAGGTTTTGCCCTCGGCATAGAGCTGTTTCAGGTTGAGTTGGGCAAGGTAGGGACTGCCGCCGCCGCCAGTTCCCAGTATCCAGGCTCCGATAGCCAAAGGATCGATTTCGTCTGCCCCGAATTCGCGGATCATTGATATCCCTCCGGTGATGCCGAAAACCGTATCGATCCTGGGAGTGCGCCGAAATAAGGGTGTGCACCTAGAGCAGCGGCCCCGAAAGCGGCCCTGGTTTCGAGGCCCGATCCGAGGCCCGTCCGATGAAGAGCCTGTCGTGCTGGATTGCGCAGCGCGGCGCAGTCGCGGCTTGTTCCGCCGCCTCATCTCGCTGTACATGTCTAGAATGCACACGAGCACAGAATGTAACGTTATTGAAGGTCAGGACGCCGGTGCGCCATCGCTGCTGAAGGTAGCCTTCGTCAGCGTTGGGCAGACGCCACGTTTCGATCTCGTCCCCGATCTTCTGGCGCAGCTCGATCTTCCGATAGCACCCACCGAATTCGGTTGCCTGGACGGTCTTTCCGACGCGGAGATCATGGCGCTCGCCCCGCTCCCGTCCGAGCAGGCCATCGTCTCACGCCTAGCGGATGGAAGTGATATCGTTCTATCCAAGCCGAGAATGGCCGAGCGCATGGCGCAGATCGTGTCACGGTTCGCGCCCTCGGATTTCGATCTCGTGGTCATTCTCACCACGGGTCTTTTCAGGGATTTCGAGAGCCGCTGCCCGACCGTGAACGCTCAAAGGGCAATCGAGTCGGGCGTCCTGTCTCTGGCCTCTCAGGGAACGGCCGTCGGTCTGATCCAGCCGCTGGCGCAGCAGGTGGATGAGATCGCGCTACCCGCGCTTTCCGCCTATCGCGTTCTGAAGAGCCATGCTTCGCCAGGCGACAGGGGCGCGCTGGCGCGCGCGCTGGTGGATCTTGCAGAGAGCGAGATCATCGTCCTGAATTCCGTAAGCTTCACCGATGCGGACCGGATCATGGTGACCCGCGCCAGCGGAAAGCCCGTGGTTCTTGCGCGCCGGCTCGTGGCAGGCGCCATGAGGCTCCTGCTCGACGGGCGCCCGGAAATGCCCCGCTCCTACGATTCCTCCCCGATCCTGGCGGAGCGGCTCGCGCGCCTGACGCCGAGGGAGCGGCAGGTCCTTTCCCTGGCCTCGGAGGGCCTGTCGAACAAGGCGATCGGGCGCCAGCTCGGCATCAGTCCGAAGACTGTCGAGATCCATCGTTCCAAGGTCATGAGCAAAATGGAAGTCTCCTCGACGGGAGCGCTCATACGGCTCATCGTTTCGGCAGAGCACCCCAGTTCTTGAGGCAATTGCCGCGTTTTTAGTCATTAGTATTTGTACGGGCATTCCCCTATAGCCCGATCCTGCCGCCAAATTTAGCCTGCTTCAATCCATTGAGGCGGGGATGAGGACATGACGAAAAAACTGCGGCTGGCATTCGTGACCATTGGCGAGAGTCCGCGAGACGACATCGTTCCCGAAATGCTGGCGGATATCGGCGGCGATGTGGAAGCCGTCGAATTCGGCGCGATGGACGGCCTTACAGACGAGGAAATCGCCGCGTTGACCCCGCGCCCTGGTGAAACATCGTTCGCCACGCGTCGGCGCAACGGCCAGGAAGTCACCATTTCCAAGGAGCGGATCGAACTCCGCTTGGAAGAGCTGCTTCAGCGTATCGATAACGAGGGCTTCGACGCCGTCGTGCTGCTCTGCACGGGCACGCATGTTGCTCCGCTCAAGAAAACCCTGATGATCGAATCGCAACGCATCGTCGACTCGATGGTCGAAGCCATGGCGGCCTCCTCAAGGCGCCTGGGGGTGCTGCTGCCCCTCGAGCGGCAGATCGAGGAATTTCCGAAGCGCCATGTCTTCAACGTCACGCCGACGCTTGCCGCCGCATCGCCCTATGCCGGCGACGACATGGCCGCGAAGGCGAAGGCGCTCGCGGATTGCGATCTCGTCGTCATGCATTGCATGGGATACTCGGAAGCCATGCGCGCAGAGGTTCGCAGCGCGATCTCTGCCCCCGTCCTGCTGTCGCGACGGATCGTTTCGGGCGCCATACGTCAAATCCTCTGACAGATAACCGCTATACCAAAGGGAACAGGAGAGAGTGATGAGGAACTGGATTTTCGGAGTTGCCGCCGCAAGCCTCGTGATAGGCATGGCGCAATCCCAGCCGGCCGTCGCATTCGAGCGCGTCGATGGTGGCAAAGTGATCGTGTTCGGCGGACGTCAGCAGATCCCCGTGCTCGATCCGCATGTGCGCTACGACTGGTCGACGCGCATGATGCAGCAGGCGGTCTATGACGCGCTCGTCAAGTATGAGGGCAACCCCGCGGAAATTAAGCCGTGGCTCGCCGAGCGCTGGGAAACCAGCGAGGACGGCAAGACTTGGACGTTCTACCTCGTCGACAATGCCAAGTTTCACAATGGCGACCCTGTCGACGCCGAAGCCATCCGATATTCCTTCGAGCGCGGGCTGAAGCTCAACAAGGGCGTGGCATGGATGCTGAAGGACTTTCTCGATCCGGAAAACATCGAGGTCGTCGACGCCCGCACCGTTCGCTTCAACCTAAAATCCCCCTACTCCGCCTTCCTGTCCTTCCTGCCCTGGTGGTACGTGGTCAATCCGAAGGAAGTGAAGGCCCACGAGGTCGATGGCGATTACGGCCAGAAGTGGCTGACCGACAACGCCGCCGGTTCCGGCCCCTTCAAGCTGAAGCGTTGGGAGCCGAACGTTCTGTACGAAGTCGAGGCCGTGAAGGATTACTGGAAGGGCTGGCCGCAGGGTGAAGCCAACCGTCCCGCGGGCGTCATCTATCGCATCGTTCGCGAACCGGCAGCCCAGAAGGCGGCCCTCCTGCGCGGCGAGGTCGACATCGTCGAAGGCCTCACCCCGGACGACTACGTGCAGATCGCAAAGCAGCGCGGTGTGACCATCCAGGATCACCCGGGCATGACCACCTTCAGCATCAAGTTCAACAATCAGCAGGGCCCAACCGCGGACAAGAACCTACGCAAGGCCATTGCCTATGCCTTCGATTACGACGGGCTCGTGCAGATCTACAACGGCGCCGCCAAGCTCCAGACCAGCCCCTTCCCGAATGCCCTGCGCGGTCACATCGATGTGCCGAACTTCCCGCGGAAGGATCTCGCCAAGGCGAAGGAATACCTTGCCAAGTCGCAATATCCGAATGGCGGCCTGACCCTCGAATATTACCACGTGGCCGGCCTTGAGGAGGCGCGCCGCATCGGCCTTCTGCTCCTCGACAATCTGGCGCCGCTCAACATCAAGGTGGAACTGCGGCCCGAGCAATGGCCGAACATGGTCGCCAAGGGCTCGAAGGTCGAGACCTCGCCGGCCATGACCTCGGTCTATGTCACGCCGATCTCGACCGACCCGGACGCGGTGGCCTACCAGTACCATCCGAACTCCTACGGCCAATACTTTGCCATGTCGTTCTATCAGAACCCCGATGTTGCGGCGAAGATCGACGCTGCGCGCCGGAGCAGCGATTGGAACGAGCGGGCAAAGCTCTACGAGGACATTCAGAAGCAGATCGTCGAGGATCAGCCGGAGGTGTTCGGCATGATGCAGGACCGCCGCTGGGCGCACCGGGATTATCTGAAGGGCTTTTCATTCAGCCCGGTCCGCTTCACCGGCGAAGTGGATCTCTATCCTCTCTGGATCGACGCCAAGTAATGAGCACAGCCAAGGATTTGGCGCAGTTCGTCTGCTCACGTTCGGAGTGCGGGGCCTCATCGGCCCCGCACCCGGGAACCATCGTTCTCGACGGAAGGACATGACGCCATGTTGACGTTCACCGTCCGCAAGGTTGCCGTGCTCGTCGGCACCATGCTCGGCCTAGCCGCTCTGACCTTCCTCATCACCAACGTCGCGCCCGGCGATCCGGCCCGCCTCGTTGCCGGACCGGACGCCACCAATGACATGGTGGAGACGATCCGCCAGGAATATGGCCTGAACCGGCCGCTCTACGAGCAATTCGCGATCTATATGGGCGATCTGCTGACCGGCGATCTCGGACGGTCCATCGTGTCCACACGGCCCGTCCTCGACGAGCTTGCGCGCTATGTGCCCGCGACCCTCGAGCTGGTGCTCGTTGCGATGGCGCTGGGCATCCTGGTCGGCGTGCCCTTCGGCATGCTCTCGGCCGTCTACAAGGACAGGTTCCTGGATCAGGTCACGCGCATATTTTCCATTTCCGGCGTCGCGCTGCCCGCCTTCTGGTTCGGCATCCTGCTGCAGCTTTTCTTTGCCGTCCGCCTGGAATGGCTACCGGTGTCCGGCCAGCTTCCGCTGACCGAATTGCCGCCTGAGCCCATCACCCACCTCCTTCTGATAGACAGCCTGCTGCACGGCCAGTTCGAGACGTTCCGGGCCGCCCTCTCCCACATCATTCTCCCCGCGGTCGTCCTGTCGTTCCCCTGCCTGGCATCCATTCTGCGCGTCAACCGCGCCGAGATGATCGAGGTCCTGCAGTCCGATCACATCGTAGCCGCCCGCGCGCATGGCATCAGCTCGTCGCGGATCGTCATGATTTACGCCCTCAAGAACGCTCTTCTGCCGACGCTCGCCATGATCGGTCTGCGCTTCGGCTGGATGCTGGGCTCGACCGTGCTGGTCGAAACCGTGTTCGACTGGCCCGGTATCGGCCTCTATGCCGTGTCCTCGGCGCTCGCCTCGGACTTCAAGCCGGTTGTGGGCGTCACTCTCGTCATCGGCTTTTTCTTCATGATGACCAACACGCTGATCGACCTGGCCTATGCCTGGATCGATCCTCGCTTGAGGAGGTCGTGAAATGTCGGCCGAATTTCAGGACACCGCCGTGCACGTCCCGACCTTCAAGGAGCGCCATGCCAGCACGATCCGGCAGTGGCGGCTCTATATCCACCTGTTCAGAGGCAGCTTCTCTTCGATGCTGGGGCTCGCCCTCGTGCTGCTGTTCCTCATCCTGGCAGCGTTTGGGCCGATGCTGGCCCCCTACCCCGAAGACACCATGGGCGCGGTGAAGCTCGGCCAGCGCCTGCTGCCCCCGAGCCTTGCCCATCCCTTCGGCACCGATGAAATGGGCGCCGACATTCTCTCGCGCGTGATCGTCGGCGCGCGCACGTCGCTGTGGATCGGTCTCGTCATCACTGGCCTCGGCGCGGGCATCGGTGTGCCGCTCGGCATCATTGCAGGCTACAAGGGCGGCTTCCTGCGCGCGGCGATCATGCGCGTCACGGATCTGTTCCTGGCAGTTCCGGGCCTCGCGCTCGCGCTTGCCATCGTCGCGGCACTCGGTCCCGGCATCACCAATTGCGTGATTGCCCTCGCCATCGTGTGGTGGCCCGGATATGTGCGGCTGGTCGAGGCCAAGACGCTCTCGATCAAGGAGGAGCTTCATGTGGAAGCCGCCCGCGCCCTCGGTGCAAAGACGCCCTGGATCCTGCGCAGGCATATCCTGCCGAACTGCCTGACACCGATCGTGGTCAAGGCCAGCATGGACATGGGCATGGCAATTCTCTCCGCCGCCAGCCTCGGCTTCATCGGCCTCGGCGCAAAGCCTCCCCACCCCGAATGGGGCTCGATGATCTCCGTCGCCCGCACCTATATGCCTGACTGGTGGTGGTACTCCGCGTTTCCAGGACTGGCCATCTTTCTGACCGTGCTCGGCTTCAACCTTCTCGGCGACGGCCTGCGCGACATCCTCGACCCACGGAGCCGCGGCCGATGACAGCATTGCTCAACATCGACAACTATCGCCTGGACATTCCGACCTTCGATGGCGTCCTGAAGGTGCTCGACGGCATCGATATCACGCTCGAACAGGGCGACACGCTGGGAATCGTGGGAGAGAGCGGCTGCGGCAAGACGGTTCTCGCCCGCTCGATCCTGGGCATCGGCCCTCGCAACGCCAAGCGGGTATCAGGACACATCGTTTTCGACTCCACGGCTCTCGACGAGTTGAGCGAAGCAGATTGGCGGCGGGTGCGCGGCGTCAAGATCTCGATGATCTTCCAGGATCCGATGACATACCTGAACCCGCTCCTGACGATCGGCCGGCAACTATCCGATGTGATCGCGGCCCACTATCGGGCGCAGGGCAAGTCGGCGCCGGGAAGGGCAGAGCGTCACGCGCGCTGCGAGCGCTTGCTGGAACAGGTTCAGATCGCCGACACCCAGCGCGTGCTCAAGAGCTATCCCCATCAGCTCTCCGGCGGCATGCGTCAGCGCATCCTGATCGCCATGGCGTTGGCGGGCGAACCCAAGCTGCTGATCGCCGACGAACCGACGACCGCGCTGGACGTGACGATTCAGGCGCAGATCCTCAAGCTCCTCCGGGACCTTGTCGACCGCCTCGGCCTCACCGTCGTCATGATCAGCCACGACGTCGGCGCGATTGCCGCCCTCTCCCGCCGCGTGGCCGTGATGTATGCGGGGACCGTGGTGGAACAGGGCATGGCAGAGAGCATCCTCACCAGACCGCGCCATCCCTATACCCGCGGATTGCTGGCGGCACTTCCCGACATCGAGGGAGACGCTCAGCCCCTGGAATCGATTCCGGGCACAATCCCGAACCTCATCAATCCTCCGTCCGGATGCCGCTTCCATCCCCGCTGCCTGCGGGCCACGGCTATCTGCCGTCAGGAGAAACCCGAAACGCGAAGCGTTGGAGCCGATCATGTCGTCGCTTGCCATCATGCCTACGACTAAGACCGGGTCGGTGGCGGAGCCGCTTCTCTCCGCGCGCAATCTCACCAAGATCTTCCATACCGGAGGGCAGGATTTCCGCGCGGTCGACAACGTCTCCTTGGACATCCAGGCCGGAAAAGTTCTCGGAATCGTCGGCGAGTCCGGCTCCGGCAAATCGACGGTTGCGCGCATGGTGATGCGGCTGATCGAACCGACGTCCGGGCAGATCACGTTCGAAGGCGAAGACCTGACCGCCAAGTCGGGAGAGGCCCTGCGCCGGACCCGCCGTCATATGCAAATCGTATTTCAGAACCCGCATTCCGCTTTGAACCCGCGCGACACGATCGGGAGCGCGATCGCAGAGCCCTTCCTCGTCCAGACCAAGATTCGGGGCATGGAACTTGAGCGCAGGGTAGAAGCCCTGTTGGACATCATCAGCCTGCCGAAGGCCTTCAAGTACCGTTATCCGCACGAACTCTCCGGCGGCCAGAAGCAGCGCGTCTGCATCGCCCGCGCTGTCGCCTTGGAGCCGCGCCTGCTCGTCCTCGACGAGCCCACCTCTGCCCTCGACGTTTCGGTGCAGGCCCAGATCATCATGTTCCTGCAGGATCTCAGGACCCGCTTGAACCTGACATATCTTTTCATTTCCCATAACCTGGCCGTCGTCCGACATCTTTGCGACGACGTCATCGTCATGAGCAAGGGCGCGATTGTGGAAAGCGGATCCACCGATGCCGTCTTCAAGGCTCCTCGGGCGGCCTATACGAGACAGCTGATCGAGAGTGTCCCTCGCATTCCGCGGCTACACGAATAGCCTGCCGGTCGCGCAGGCCTGCTCGATCAACCGGCCAGGATCTTCCAATGCGGCATCATGGCGACTGTCTTCAAGGCCTCGCGCCGTCAGGATCAATTCGGCCTTCCGCAGGCCGAGGCTGAAGCAGCGATGCAGTCAGACCGCCTGGTCGACGATCTGGCAGCCGCGGTGGGGCTCGACGCGGCACTCATACCCGAGGTCCTGCCGCAGGTCCCCAATCGTCACGACCCCGACAGCACGACTTAACGATCAAAGGACCTGCTCTTCAATATAGTTGCCCCGCTCGCTTCGGGAGCGGGCGGGGCTTAGGTGCAGTTGAGCGATCAGGACTACGGCAGCCCTTTAGGGACGCGGGATTCCAAGTGTCTCAGGTGAAACTTTAGCGTCACCGGTGTCCTGCAAGATCCACGACGTGACGGACTGCCATCGCTGCATGAAGGTATCAGCTTCATCGCCACTGATGTTCATCGGAACCATTCCCGACGACGAGACAAAGCTGACAACTTTTTCGTTCGCCACTCCCTTGGTGAAGGCGTCCACAAGCCTCTTCTTAATCGCGTCAGGCGTATCGCGCTTTACGAAAACGCCCTGGAAGGAGCCCCAAGGCAGGAACTTGGCAAGATCCGGGAACTCGTTGGTAATGGGGGGAACTCCGGGCAGCGTTGGAACCGGCTCCTTATCGAGAACAGCGAGCGCACGGACGCGCCCTGCCCGCAGAAGCTCGCTTGCCGCCGGCAAGCTCACTGGCATGAAGTCGACGTGTCCACCCTGCAATGCTGTTAGACCCGGCCCCTCACCGTCGAAGGGAACAGGTGTCACCTCAACTGGCGTGGCTGCCTTCAACATGCCGAGCGAGACGGCCGGCGACCCGCCGGGACCGGTGGAACCGACCCGGATCTGCCCCGGACGCGCCTTGATGTCGTTGACAAGCTCAGTCAACGTCTTCCAGGGAGCATCCGGTCGGACAACAAACACCTGGACATTCCGGCCCATGATCATCACGGGATAGAAATCTTTATAGTCGAGCTGGGCCAGGCCCAACACCCGATGCAACTGCGGATTCTCAGCGCCGAACAAGATCGTGTACCCGTCTGCGGGCCGCGAGTGGACATACTGCGTCGCAATTGCGCCGACGCCACCCGGGCGATTGACCAGCACGATCTTCTGACCAAGATCAGCCTCAACTGCAGGTGCGAGGACCCGCGCAAGGTTATCCGTTGCGCCGCCTGCGCCCCACATGATGGTGCCTTGAATATCGCGGGTGGGGTAGTTCTGCGCCTGAACAGGTGCGGTGGAAAGCAGCACACCCGCCAGGAAGATTACCTTCTTAAGCATTTTTCCTCCTTGCATCTTATGTATTAAGATGATTTTTTATAATTAAAACAAATATTTGTGTCAATATGCATGAAGTATTAGCTCCAGTTCGATTTGATATGAATGGCATTTGTCCATTTCATAATCATACGAAACCATCATGCTCGGCCGTGAAGTTCAATTTGGCTCAATTGAACTCAGCGGCAGCTGTCCAATCATAATCGCCAAAGCCGAAGAATTCGGCTGAGGCCGCTATTTGTTGGTTCATCATATGGCGCCCATGATGCCCACGCAGCCCCGCCTTCTCGGCTTCGACAATCAGTCGAGACGGGAAAGGCTCCATGATCACGTCGGCAACCACTGTTGACGACGAAAGATCGGATAAAGGAAATGGGAGAGGGTCCTCGACGTGCAATCCAATCGGCGTAGCGTTGACGACCAGGTCGTAGTCCCGAAGATTGCCATTTCCACTGTTGACCGGAATATCCGTCTTCCCACGCATGGCGGCCACCAGGGACGCTGCTCTACCGTCGTTCACATCCGATACGGTGAGGCTTGCGATGCCGGAACTGGCAAGCGCCCAGGCGATAGCCTGGCCGACGCCGCCAACACCGAGGACGAAAGCCCGCTTGCCTGTAAGACATATTCCTTGGGCATGAAGCCCCCGAATAAAGCCCTTGCCGTCCATCATAGCGCCCGACCAAGAGCCATCAGCTTCACGGCGCATCAGGTTAATCGCACCGATATACCGAGCATCATCCAGCAAGCGGTCGACATGCTCTAAAGCGGCGACCTTGTGTGGCATTGTTAGGATGATCCCATGGAGGTTTCGTATCCGTTTCAAGCCACTGACGATGACATCAAAGTCCTGCGGGGCCGCATCGACAGGAATGCAAACCGCATTGATGCCGAACCGCTGAAACAGCCCGGTCCACACCACTGGCGCACGCACATGTTCAATGGGGTGGCCCAATATCACCAGCAATCGGGTTTCTGCGTTAAGAAGAGATGGGGTATCAGGTGCCTTGGTGGCAGACATGATTTCCTCTCGCTTTTCGCGCGGGCAAGCTGACGTTTCCGGAATTAAGGTTTGCCGGCTTTACCCGTGCCGCGGATGTCGTGTGTTGGTCCATGATATAAGCCTATGGTGAGTTTCACCTCATGCGTCGGTCTCATCTCAGAACGCCAGCAAGCCTTGAGGATTGTTCTAGGAGGAGCGCTCAGCCTCCAGGACGAAATCGTAGGAGAGATGGCAGTACTCAGTCTGCATCTCTTTCCCATCGGGGGCGATGCCTGGTTGGCGCGGAGAAAACTCGCGGATCAACGAATCTTTTACGCCGAACACCACATCGGAATCCAGGTATTCGTCGCCGGCGGCAAATACGTGCGTCACGAGTGTGCGATGACCAGGCGCGCTGATCATAAAGTGGACATGGGCGGGGCGATAAGGATGGCGTTTCTGCGCTTCGAGCATGCGCCCGACGGGTCCATCATGCGGGATCGGATAGGCCGCCGGCTTGATCGTCCAGAAATGGAACCGACCGCTGTCATCGGTGCGGAAGCGGGCCCGCATTGCTAGGCCTTCTGGGCAATCATCGTATTGAACATCGTAGTACCCATCACCGTCCGCGTGCCAGACATCAACGGTAGCGCCCGGCAGCGGCTCTCCCGCACTCGATGCGACGGAGCCTGTGACGAACATTGGCACACCCTCAACTCCGCCAGATACATCGGCTCCCAATGGGAATTCCTTGGGCCCCTTGACATAGAACGGGCCTAGAACCGTCGTCTCCGTCGCGTTTTTCGCATTGCGATGATTGATGGCATCGACCAGCATGGAAACGCCGAGCGTGTCCGACAGCAGGATGAACTCCTGCCGCTTGTCGTTACACATGTGACCGACTTCCGTGAGGAAGTCGATTGCCCTCTCCCACTCGTGCTGAGTTGGCTCGACTTCCTTTACGAAAGCATGCAGATGCCGTACCAGCGCTTCGCTGATGGCCCGCAGCCGCGGCTCAGGCGTACGGCTGATACGCTCAAGGACGGCGCTGGTAATAGTGTCCTCATTGAAATTTCGCATCGTTGCTTTCCCTCAGACTGTCCCACTGGCTGGCTCGCCAGCCCAAGCGCGGCGAATCAGATCAAGTATGGCGCTACGTTCTATGGGACGCGGATTCCAATAAGGATTTGCGACCGCCAAATCGGCGGCCTTCTCTATCCCGTCCTCAGGCATTCCAATGTCTCTTAGCGCACTTACAACGTTCAGCTGATCGAGGAGAGCATTGAGGCCCGCGATGGCGTCGTTCGCCCCAAGCGCTCGCGCGATCCGGTTCATTGCATCGGGGGCATTTGGAGCGTTGAATGCAATGACATGGGGCAGGACAATCGTATGAGTCTCCGCGTGCGGGAGGTTGAATGAGCCGCCGAGCGTATGGCAGAGCTTGTGATGCAGCGCCATGCCAGCGGTGCCCAGGCAAATTCCGCAAAGCCATGCGCCGTAGAGTGCGTCTGACCGAGCCTCCCGATCAGTTGGATCCGCGACGATCCGTGGAAGCGACCGTCCGAGCGCGGCAATGCCCTCCTCCGCCATCAGCAAGGTGATCGGATTCGTGTTTTGGCCGTAGAGCGCCTCTGCTGCATGGGCCAAAGCATTGATACCGGATGTGGCCGACAGGGCTGCAGGGAGGCTCACGGTCAGGTCGACGTCGTAAATCACGACATTCGGCAGGATCTTTGGATCCCGGCGCGTGGTCTTCAGACCATCTTTTGTCTCACCGAGGATTGGGGTCATCTCGGATCCGGCATAGGTCGTGGGCAGGACGATCTGAGGCAGGCCTGTCCGCGCTGCGATCGCCTTGCTTAAGCCTGTCGTCGATCCACCTCCGACAGCGATGATGCCGTCGGCAGCACGCTCGCGTACGATGGCAAGGGCACGCTCGGTCACCTCAACTGGCGTGTGCATCTCGGCCCCGTCGAAGATGCCTGCCGACGCACGGTCGAGGCGCAGTTCAATGTCCTTCGCCTGAGAGCGTTGCTGTGGCGTTGAAAGCACCAGAGGCCGCCGCAAGCCGAGTCGGTCAACCTCCTGCTTGAGCTGAGCAATGGTGCCAACACCGAAAACGACCCGGGTCGGCAGCGCTTCATAGATAAAGGAGTTCATGCTGCAGTCCCCGAAGGCTACTCACGAGCCGCGCGCATTCCAAAGATCGGCCCCGCTCAGCCATGCCCGGCCTCGCGCATAAAGAGCCTCAACTTCCGGGCCCGTAAGCCCCGGCATGTCGGGCTTTACCTGGAACCCTAGCCCCTCCTGAAGATAGGCGAGATGGCGATAACCGACCGGGAAGCGATTGAGGCGTTCGCGCTTGAGCAGAGGAGGACGGTTTGGATCGACAGGATCAATCCGGTCTTTCTCGTAAATGGGCTGGCGCAGGACCAAGCCCCAACGGCCCTCTCGTTTCTCGCAGAAATCGTAAAACCGTCCCGTGCAGACGACATCACACTCGACGCCTTCGACAAGGGCCCGCTGATTGATCGTCATCTTGGTTTGCACGATTGCGCGCGTTCCAGCGAGATCGATCGATGTTCCGCCAAGGAAATGGAGAATGCTTACACCCTGCTCGAAGCCCTTGCGGCTTACGGTGATAAACTCGTCCGCAGTGCCCTGAAACCACGTGGCCATCATGACGCCGTCGTCTTGCCAGACGGTTCTGAAACGCGCCCAATCTCCCGAATCGCGCCAAACAGCCCAGTTTTCCACGAGGTCCCGCAGGGCGAGGCGATCAGCTTGCTCGGTTGACATGAAAATTTCCCTAAATCCGCATGAACGATCGATCGATTCATGATGTTCGTTGTTTATTTAGAAGAACTAGTTCATCATGTAAACTGCATAAGCAAAGCGAGCCACAATTTTCAGGGTGAGCAATGACCAATGAGCCTCTTGGATCGCCGGACAGGGCCATGCTGTCCGTAAGTGGAAAGGGCGCGGCCTACCAGGGCGGCGAGCGTGTTCCCCGAAAGAGCAGAAGGGTAGAATCTGGTTATATTGTCATATCGAAACGTGGCCGTTAGAGTATTTCATAAAGTTCGTATCAGGCGGGCTAAAGCAGCTCCGACAAAGTCCGCTGGAAGAAGGGGCAGCCCGCCTTCTATTTACGATAAGCATAACGTCCCCTAAGAACCGCAGAGGCTTTGATGAGACTCCAGGATCACTTTCAAGTGGACAGTGAAAAGACAGCCAACTCTGGATCCGTGAAGTCAGCGACACGCGTGCTCGATTTGTTCGAGTTTCTCGGCCGCTGGGATACAGAAAGAACTCATACTGAAATTGCCGATGAACTCGGAATCCCGAAGAGCAGCCTCACCCAATTGCTGAAGACGCTGGTGCGGCGCGGCTATCTCAACTATGTGCCAGCGTCGAAGGGCTATACCCTTGGACCAGCCATCGCGGCCTTGGCCAAGCGGAGCCACGAAGGCCAGGACCTTATCTCTGCGGCGCAGTCTATTCTACCGGGCGTCGTTGCTGAGGCGCACGAAACATGCTCGCTCAATATTCTGAAGGGGGATAAATCGGAAGTTGTGGCAGCTGCCATGAGCCCCCAGCGACTGCACTATACCATGCGTATCGGCGATACTGCGCCGCTCTATGCCACTTCTGGCGGCAAGGCACTCCTGGCCTATCTGCCTGCCGATATGGTGCAGGAATACTTTGCCCGTGTTCACTTCGAGCAAATTACGCCGAACACGATCAATTCCGTCACCAGGCTCAAGGAGGAACTTGAGCAGGTCCGAGCCAAAGGCGTGGCTTTCGTTTACGAGGAATTCACGCCGGGGATCGTCGGAATGGCGCGTCCCATTCTGAGCGCATCCGGATATCCGCTGGCGTCGATCAATATTGCCATGCCGATCACGCGGTACAATGACAAAACCCGCGACCTTTGTCTGGCAGCACTCGAGCGGGCTGTGATTGCGATCCGGCAACAATGTCAACTTAAATAGATCCTTATCATTCATTTCGTTCACGGTTATGGTCCACGCCATGACTGTTGCGGCTGAGAGCCCAGTCGCGCGCAGGCGAGAACCGCATCTGCCGGGGCAAAGCCGGAATGAGCTACAAGATCCCGCATCTGGGCGAACTCTAATACCGACGCATCGAATGTCAGGCGGGAACATGAACCTGCATTGCGCCCCAGCCACGAAGTTGGGCCGGAGGGATTGAGAGTGTCCGGTTAGTCTCCTGACACGATGGAAAAGTGACCGGTGAAGAAGGCCCGCTCCATAGATCGTCAGATCACCTTTGCCCCTCTTCGGCAGGCAGAAGCCGGAACGTCAGTCCCAAGCGCCTCTATCGGCTCTACAAGCGCGAGGGACTGACTTATGCGCCTTGAGCCACTCCGCGGGCGGGAGTCACGAGACTCGCGACGGTCGCGGGATCGGCGGCCGCTCCCGATCAATTCCAGGTAATAAACTGGATGGACAATGAGTTCTTGGTTGGCCGGAGCATCAGGAACGTGACGATGCTCGCCCCTCATTAGTTCTAGTATATGAATTGCTTCATATGTTCGTAGAAATAGGATGCCCTCGCCGACGAGGATCCTCGGCCATTTAAAAGCATCTTTTCCTGGGGCACTGGTGCGATAGCGCCCAATCCGGGTGCCTACCTCTCCATTGCACAAATGTGCTGAATAGCGCGGTATGCGAAAACGATTGCCGGTCCAAGCGTAACACCCGGTCCCGGATAGGTTCCTCCCATGATCGAGTTGGCCTCATTGCCACAAGCATAGAGGTGGCCGATTGGCTCGTCATTGCCGTTGAGAACCTGAGCCCATTCGTTGGTTACGAGACCTGCCGCGGCCCCGATATCGCCCGGGTAGAGCCGCACTGCATAATATGGTGCAACGGCAATCGGACCTAAGGTTGGATTGGGCTGCCGGGAAACATCGCCATTGAAGCAATGGTAAGCTGTGGTGCCCCGCCCGAACTCGGGATCGACTCCCTCTTGCGCATAGCGGTTCATGTCAGCGATCGTCTGCTCAAGCGTTGAAGCATCGATCTGAAGCTTGCGTGCGAGTTCCGCGACCGTCTGCCCCTCCACCAGATACCCATCCTCCAAATATGGCGCGATGTTGCGCGTTTTCATGCGGACTAAGCCAAGCCCGTATTTCCACAGTCCGGCAGCGTCGGTGATCATGAAACACGGGATACAGGGCGATGTCCGGTGAGCGTGGAACATTGCCCGACCGAAAACATGATATGAGCTGGCTTCATTGACAAAGCGGTGGCCTGCCTGATTCACACAGACAGTGCCAGGCTTGCTGCGGTCCATCGCAAAGTGGGGGAAAACGGCGGTACTACCGTCCGATCGTTTGCGAACCGAGACAGGAGCCCAAAAGGCATTATCGAGATTGTCCGTACCGAACCGGGCGCCGAGGGCGAGCGCCAAATCCTGCATGGCCCCGGTATTCCCGGGCGCGATGGGACTCCACTCAGGGATCGGAGCGGGCAGCATTTCCAAACGACGTCGCGGATGACGGTTGAAGCCCCCTGTCGCGAGTATGACGCCGCGGCGCGCCAGGACTCGACGTCTTGTGCCGCCGCTTTCCAAGACAACTCCCGCAACACCGCTTGGGTTAGTGACGAATTCACGCACAGATGTATTGACCTGAACGTCGACACCATACTTGGCGAGAGAGAGCAGCATACGCCCAATCAACGCGTTGCCCATAACAAGGCGCGTACCGCGGTTGCCGGAGATCCGGTCAATCCCATAGCGGGTGAGCAGGTGGGCCGCGTGCAGGAATGATGCAGCCGACTTTCTGGCATTCAAAAGGTGATTGATATCACCTCGGTTGACCATCATTCCACCGAAGAGTGTAAATTCCGGGATTGGCGGCCTAATGTATTTTAAGTCGCCTCCCAACTTACGGCCGTCGAAGGGCACGGCCTCAAGTGCCCGGCCCCGCATCGTCGAGCCTTCCACCTGCTGCTCATAGTCGGGATGCATCCGGTAAGGCTGGAAGTGGACGTCCGTTTGCGTTTCCAGGATCTCAATCGCCTTCGGTCCGCTGCGAAGAAAGGCATCTCGCAACACTTCTTGCGAGTGGTTGCCGACGACTCCCGTCAGATAGAGGGCCGCTTTCTCGAAGCTGTCGTCCGCCTCAACCTCTGCGGCATGCAGGGTGTTCGGGATCCAAACAGTTCCGGCCGATAATGCGGAGGTTCCACCGACGAACTCCGTATGCTCAACCAAGAGGACCCGTTGCTTCTCGATTGCAGCGAATAGTGCCGCTGCCATCCCGGCGGCTCCGGCTCCCACCACGACAAGATCGTAGCTCGCATCATCAGGGAGCGTGTCCAATGGCCTGATCATAGCCGCCTCCATGACCTCGCCCGGATTCGCCACAAAGGATATGGGAGTGTGTGTGTCATTGTTGTCCTCGGGTCACACGGCTTCGAGGGCAATGGCGATCCCCTGCCCGACGCCGATGCACATGGTGGCCAGTGCACGCTTCTTGCCACGCAGCTTCAGCTCCAGCGCGGCCGTGCCCGTGATGCGGGCACCAGACATGCCGAGCGGATGGCCGAGAGCGATGGCGCCGCCATTCGGGTTCACGTGCTCGGCATCCTCCGGAATGCCGAGCTCACGCAGCACCGCGATGCCCTGGCTGGCGAAGGCCTCGTTGAGCTCCACCACGTCGAAATCCGTCGGCTTGAGGCCAAGCCGGGCGCAGAGCTTCTTCGCGGCAGGAGCCGGCCCGATGCCCATGATGCGCGGTGCGACGCCAGCCGTGGCTCCACCAACGACGCGGGCGATGGGCTCCAGCCCGAACTTCCGGACGGCCTCTTCGGACGCCACGATCAGGGCCGCCGAACCGTCATTGACGCCCGACGCATTGCCGGCCGTCACGGTGCCGTCCTTGCGGAAGGGCGTGGGGAGCTTCGCCAGCTGCTCCAGTGTGGTGTCACCGCGGGGGTGCTCGTCCCTGTCGACCACGACCGGATCGCCCTTCCGCTTCGGGATCGTGACCGGGACGATCTCCTGCCCCAGGCGTCCGTTCGCTTGGGCGGCCGCGGCCTTCTTCTGCGAGCGAAGGGCGAAGGCGTCCTGATCCTCCCGGGAGACGCGGAACTCCTCGGCCACGTTCTCACCGGTCTCCGGCATGGAATCGACGCCATATTGCTGCTTGATCAGCGGATTGATGAAGCGCCAGCCGATGGTGGTGTCGTAGATTTCGGCGTTGCGCGAGAAGGCCGTGTCGGCCTTCGGCATGACGAAGGGAGCGCGCGACATGGATTCGACGCCGCCGGCGATCATCAACTCGGCCTCGCCGGCCTTGATGGCGCGGGCTGCGGCGATGACGGCATCCATGCCGGAACCGCAGAGGCGGTTCATGGTGGTGCCCGGGATCGACCCGGGCAGGCCCGCCAGAAGCACGGCCATACGGGCGACGTTGCGGTTGTCCTCGCCCGCCTGGTTGGCGCAGCCATAGATGACGTCGTCGACAGCCTCGAAATCGAGGTTCGGCAGACGATCCCGAAGGGCCTTCAGCGGAACAGCCGCGAGGTCGTCGGCGCGGACGCTGGAGAGTGAGCCGCCGTAGCGGCCGATGGGTGTGCGCACATAGGCGCAGATATAGGCTTCACGCATCTCAGTTCCCCTTCTTCCCGCCGTGAGCTTTCTCGGTCCTGGCCTGAAGCTCGCGCAGGGTGGTGAGTTCGAG
>Ga0182742_1002408_pt1 | contig 20703 bp, 21 predicted proteins | sample eDN5th37CBELigMG_FD_128880 | JGI IMG/M metagenome (GOLD analysis project Ga0182742, IMG submission 128880) | Enriched Miracle-Growth compost microbial communities from Emeryville, California, USA - eDNA 5th pass 37_C BE-Lig MG (version 2)... ... | reverse complement strand
CAACGATACCAATGGGGCTTAAACAAGATGACTCCAGTTCAATACCGAAGTCATCTGTTAGCATCATAAGTCCCTTTATTTAACTGTCCATTTTATGGGGTATAGTTCACAGGCACCTTGTCCCGCGCGAACGTCATAGGCCCTTTGTCCCGAATTTGAGGGGAGGAATGAATGGGAATGCTATTATATTTAAATGCAGCTTTTACGGGACTGCTCATTTTATCTAATATCTTAGCTGTGAAGCTTTTTAGTTTAGGAGGCTGGGCGATGCTCCCGGCAGCCGTTATTGTTTATGTTTTTACGTACCCAATTACAGATATTATTGGTGAAGTATATGGAAAGGAAGCGGCTCGAAAAACCGTTCTTGCTGGATTTATCACGCAGATTTTTGCCGGAATTTTTATTTATGCGGCCATCCAGCTGCCGGCGGCACCATTTTTTGAGGCGCAGTCAGAATTTGAAACGATCTTAAGCGGAAGCTTTCGTGTCACTATTGCAAGCTTGCTGTCTTATTTCATAAGTCAGAACCTAGACGTATTTGTCTTTCATAAATTAAAGGAAAAGCATGGCAGTAAGAAATTGTGGCTGCGAAATAACCTTTCAACGGTTACAAGTCAGCTGATTGACACAACTGTTTTTATCTTTGTAGCCTTCTACGGAACCATGCCAATCAGCGCGCTGTTCGGCCTGATTCTAACACAATACGCCTTTAAATTTACCGTCGCACTTCTCGACACACCGCTTGTATACTTATTTGTTAAACTTTGCAAAAAAGAAACAGCAGCAAAAACAATTAATACTGCAGCACTTTAAACTAGTGGGGGACAGTCCCCCGACGCGTTAGTGCTTTAAACTACTGGGGGACAGTCCCCCAGTGCGTTAGTGCGGTGAAGCAGGGAGGTTTCCTGCTTCTTTTTTATGTACTTAAGCTTAAGATATGAAATTGCATGTGAGTGCTTTATTTTTAGGTAACCTTCTTATGCTCCCCTATGCAAATTTTTGGTGTTCGGATAGAATACTAAGGGTAAGTTTTTTATTTAATTCAGCATAGGTCATGTGTGTTTAGCAGGAGGTTGAAATGGATAAGAAGACCAATCAGAAGGACCCGCGGTTTAAGATTGCTGAAAAAGAGGCATGGATCGGTGTTGGTCTGGTTCTGATCAATTTCATCTGGTGGTTTGGCTTTGCCTATGGCATGGGCTCCAAGCCGGCCGATGAGTACCAGTACATATTTGGCTTGCCTGCATGGTTTTTTTACAGCTGTGTAGCCGGCTTTGTTATCATGTGCATTCTAGTCATATTTGCAGTGAAATTTTTCTTCAGGGAAGTCCCCTTTGATGAAGAGATGAAAGGGGGAGCGCCAAAGAAATGAAGTGGGAAGTTGTCACACCATTAATTGTGTTTTTAATCCTTATTTTTATTGCAGGGCTTTGGGCCAGCAGGAATATGAATAAGTCCAATTCGTTTTTGCAGGAATATTTTCTTGGCGGAAGAGAGCTCGGCGGTTTCATTTTAGCGATGACCATGATGGCAACCTATGGGAGTGCAAGCAGCTTTATTGGCGGACCAGGGGCAGCCTATACCCAGGGTCTTGGCTGGGTGCTTCTGGCTATGTCCCAGGTGGTAACAGGATATTTTGTTCTCATGGTCCTTGGGAAAAAGTTTGCCATCATCGCCCGGCAATACCAGGCGGTAACCCTTATTGATTTTTTAAAAGAACGGTACCAGAGCAAGTGGGTTGTGCTGTTATCGGCAATCAGCATCATTGTTTTTCTTTTCTCATCCATGGCCGCCCAATGGGTGGGTGGGGCAAGGCTCATTGAGTCCTTGACAGGATTAAGCTATACTTCGGCCTTATTTGTATTTGTTGTATCAGTTATGTTTTATGTTATTATCGGCGGATTTCGCGCTGTAGCTGTCACTGATGCGATCCAGGGAGCGGTCATGTTTATTGGGACGCTTATTCTGCTTATCGCAGTCATTATCGCGGGCGGAGGAATTCCAAATATTATTCAGGACCTGGCTGCGGAAAATCCCAATCTGATCCGCCCTTACGGATTTGATGGAGGACTTACCCCGTTGTATGTTTCCTCTTTCTGGGTATTGGTGGGTGTCGGTGTTGTTGGCCTGCCGCAGGTGACGGTCAGGGCGATGTCTTATAAAAATTCAAAAGCCATGCATAGGGCGATTATTATCGGAACGATTGTTGTTGGCTTTATCATGCTTGGCATGCATCTAATTGGTGTGTTTGCCCGTCCCATATTGCCTGGCATTGAAATAGGAGACAAGGTAATGCCGATGATTGCTCTTGAGGTTCTGCCGCCGTGGCTAGCGGGAATTGTTTTGGCGGCACCGATGGCCGCCATCATGTCTACGGTAGACTCATTGCTGCTGCTTGTCAGCTCGGCTGTAGTTAAGGATGTTTATATTAACTATATAAAACCAGATGCCTCAGAGAGCGTCATTAAGAAAATGAGCTTTGGAGTAACTACGATTTTGGGAATTCTCGTATTTTTAATGGCCCTGAGTCCGCCAGACCTCATTATATGGCTGAACCTGTTCTCTTTTGGCGGACTGGAGGCTGCCTTTATCTGGCCAGTTGTTCTTGGCCTATATTGGGCAAAAGGCAATAAGTTTGGCGCGATCGCTTCGATGCTTGTTGGGACAGGCTCTTATATCATTATATATACCTATTTTCCAGATCCGTTTGGCATGCACACGGTCGTTCTTCCAGTCAGTTTTTCACTCATTGTATTTGTCGCAGTGAGTTTGTTGACGGGAAAAAAAATGCTCCATTCCATATGAGCAGGAAAAGTCTTTCGCATTGTCTGTGAAAGACTTTTCTTTTTGATTGGACTTTCAAAGATAAAACCCAATTAATGAAAATTTTACCGCGAAAGTCCTTCATTTTTCGAATGAAGGCGCTTCCCAAAGGTTTTTCCAGCAGAGAAAGACTATCAATACCCCCTGCAGGCGGGAGGTATTACCTATTTCCTCGAAATCTTTCAAAAAATTGTTATATTACGAGATTTGTAAGATTGTCATCAATTTGTTACACTTCTAACATATATATTTATTATGATCCTAATACATAACAACCATGTAATGAACGTTTTCTAGGAGATGACAATGAAACTTTTAAAATATATTTTTTCAGCTGTGCTGCTGACTGGTTTGCTGGCAGCATGTGAGAATGAAGTGCATACACTGAGTAAATCGGAAAAGTCCATTGATGAACAAAGCAGCCAGCTGTTATTAAGTGAAGCAGCTGTCGCAAAAGAGGGTAAGATAGAAAAGGAAACAGATTGGTTAAAAGATAAATCGCTATTCCAATTCGAGGCAAAAGAGGGAACCTTTAAATTTAAAGTGTTTGTCTATGCAGAGGATGAACAAAATATTGCAAATTCTAAGGAATCCGGGAAAAAGCCAGCTTACAAAGGGCATTATGCTTTTTACCTTGCAGAAAATGATTCCGCAGACGCGTATAAACAAGGAGCTCTTGAAGACCTAGGACCGTTTACTTTCCAACTGCCGCTTAAGCAGGCCTATTCCTTAAATATGGGGGATCATACGATTCTTGCTATCCTGCAATCTGATGAGCACGGAAATTATAATCCCTATTTATTCACGATAAAAAATGGTGAAGTTGTTCAGCTTCATTCTGATAGTGCCTTTGGGCCAATTTCTGATAATGAAATGAAAGTTATTGATCAGGAATATATTCAGACTGCCTATGACATGGGGGAGGGGAATTGGAAATTTACAACGTGGAAGTTTGACGCCCAAACCTACACCTTAATGAAAGCAGACGAAACCGTGCTGGATGATAAAGAAATCAATGGAGTCAAATCTGGCGAGTATTGGTACAATCTCTGGAGCGAGAAAAAGGAGCATTATTTTCCTTTTAAAAATCTTCAGCTGAGCAAGGATGTTATAGAAAAAGCCAAACAGGGAATTCCATTAGGAAATCCGTACCCAATAGGCACAAATATTGAGAACATCAAAAAGGCTAATCCCGACTATATGGAAAAGGGTATATATAACAACAGCCCGTACATTATGTATCCAGATATTACTTTTTATTACGAAGAGGATACAGAAATTATTAAAGCTGTTTCTATTCCTGGTGAGCGGGTAAAAACAACTCTGGCTGAAATTGAAAAATTATTTGGTAAACCTGCCAAAATCATTTCTTTGCCTAATGATGCCGGTCAGCAGCTGATCTATATGGCAGATAAATATATTATTAAAATTGATGGAGATGCAGAAGGGAAGGTCACAGCTATCTGCCTTCAGAAAAATATATAGCCTTGTTAAGAGCCGAATAATTGGCTCTTATTTTTATATAAAACTTTCGCAACCAGCTTTTGAACAGTTCGGAGGGGGGGCATTCGAAAGGGAATTCCGAATCTTTCAGAAGGTGTGTATTACTTTTCGAAAGGGAATTCCGAATCTTTCAGAAGGTGTGTATTACTTTTCGAAAGGAAGTTCCGAGTCATTCGGGGGGGAATCAAAACATTCGAAAGGGAGTTCTTAATAATTCAGAAGGTGTGTATTACTTTTCGAAAGGAAGTTCCGAGTTATTCGGAAGGGAAGCAAAACCTTCAAAAGGAAGTTTCGAATCTTTCGGAAGGATAATAAGTTCAATCGAAGGAGATTAAGTCTTTTCGCAACCAGGTTTCGAGCAGCTCAGAAGGTGTAAAAGAAAAAAATCATGCGAGAATTCATCGCATGATTTTTGGGGTCTATCATATTAAAATGCCCACTCGCCCTTGCGGAAGATAGGTTCTTCATTCCCATCAGCAGTAATGCCGTCGATATCCATTTGATTAGATCCAATCATGAAATCAACGTGTGTCAGGCTTTCGTTCAGTCCAGCTTCTTTTAATTCCTCGCTTGACATGGTCTTGCCTCCGTCTAGACAGAAGGCATAGGCACTTCCGATAGCCAGGTGGTTTGATGCATTTTCATCAAACAAAGTATTATAGAAAAGCAGATTGGACTGGGAAATTGGCGAACTAAATGGCACAAGAGCGACCTCACCAAGATAATGGGAACCATCGTCTGTTTCCACTAAGTGTTTTAAAATTTCTTCTCCTTCTTCCGCCTTTACATCTATAATGCGTCCGTTCTCAAAAGTAAGTGAGAAGTTATTGATAATATTGCCCCCATAGCTTAGTGGTTTCGTACTGGAGACCGTACCGTTCACGCCCGTTTTTAAAGGAGCTGTAAACACTTCTTCTGTGGGCATATTGGCCATAAATTCATGGCCTTTTTCATTAATGCTGCCAGCACCGCACCATAAGTGCTTTTCAGGAAGTTCAATGGTTAAATCTGTTCCTGGTGCACGGTAGTGAAGCTTTTTATAGCGTTTTTCATTTAAATAATCAACTTTTTCATGAAGGGTATCATCATGCTTTTTCCATGCATCCACAGGGTCTGCTGCGTCAATGCGGATGGCTTTAAAAATGGCATCCCAAAGCAATGACACTCTTTCCTCGGCAGATGCATCCGGGAATACCTTGTCTGCCCAAGCAGGTGATGGCGCAGCGATTACTGTCCAGCTAACTTTATCGGACATCATCATTTTTCTGTAATTAGCTAATGCTTTGCCTGCCGCCTTTTGGAAAGTAGCAATTCTCTGCGGGTTCACTCCCTTAAAAAGGTCCGGGCTTGCAGAAACAATCGACATGAAAGCGGCTCCATTTTTCGCCAGGTCTTCAACTTCTTTAGCGCGCCATTGGGGATATTCATTAAATGCTTCGTCTGGAGCTAGATCATATTTCGTGCGTGAGACCACATCATCAGTCCAGTTGACAATAACGTTAAATGCACCAGCTTCATAAGCCTTTTTTACAATAAGTCGCACTAATTCGGCAGAATCAAGGGTTGTGTTGACAACAAGTGTCTGACCGTTTTGAATGTTGACGCCAACCTTAACAGCAAGATCAGCATACTTCTCTAAATTCTTTTGAAATTCGCTCATCATTATTCTCCTTTACCAAAATCTTCTTTTTTATTTTATCTTTTTTTGCTTGAAAAAGGAAATTTTATACGGAGCCCTTTTTCATAGCCAGTTCATTTGCTTTTTCCGAAATCGATGACATGACCCAGTACAAAATGGCACTAAATACGGAAAGAACAGCAAGAATGATGAACGTCCAATCATATCCCACCCAGACGGTTAATGGAATGGAAATAGGAGCAAGCATTTTCCCAAACGTAAAACGCAAACTGGCTGCCGCAAAATATTGACCGCGCATATGCTCGGGGGCAATTTTTGAAACATAGCTTTGCTGAAGGCCCGCTGCCATTAATTCACCAAGTGTGAAAATCGCCATCGCAAAGATTAGTCCCCAAATCCACGCGGTATGCCCCAATATCAGAATCGCGGCTGCATAGGTTAGAGAGGAAAGAATAAAAACATTCGTTTCCTTAAACTTCATCATCCATTTCGTCACAACAACCGTGAATAAAGCAACAAGTAAGCCGTTTTCTGATAAAAGAATGCCAAAGGCCTGCTCTCCTCGAACCGTGAACGTCCAATCTCCAAGCCTTATCAGCGTTTGATTATGGACAAATTCGTTTGTATAGACAGGGATTAGCAGATCAAGCTGCATAAAAGTCTGCGCGGCTAGAACCCCTGCGATGATAAAGAGGAGAAACACCTTATCTTTAAAAATTATGCCATAATCCTTTATCTGACTGGCCAAGACAGAATACCATTTCACACGTTCCTTGGCGATGTTAAGCTGGGCTGGCACGGTTTCTCTTGTCATTTTATTCAGGATCCCAGCCAGCACCATACAGATGAATCCAGCAAATATTAGAAGCTGGAATCGGTAATTGACATAAAAAATCGCGCCAAGAATCGGCCCAATGACAACCGCAATATTGATGGAAGTATAGAAGATCGCAAACACATGGCTTCGATCTTTTTCGTCGACGACATCGGCAACCATCGCCTGACTCGCCGGCCAATAAAACGAGCTAAAGACTCCGACAAGTGAAAAGGCAAAAAACGCCAGCCATGGCGAGTCAAGCCAAGGTGAATTAGCGATAGCAAAGACTAAAAAGCAAATCCCCTGACCAAAAGCTGAAAGGACCATCATCCTTTTGCGGCCATAGCGGTCGGCGAAATATCCGCCCATTAAATTGGCAATAACGGAAAAAACCTGGGAAAAAACCAGCAGCAGCCCCGCTTTGTCCTTGCCAAACTCGCCGGCAAAATAAATCGCGAGGAAAGGGAAAAACATCCAGAACGTAATATTCATTGCTGCTTCCCCAAATAAGCGAACCTTTAAATTTGAATCCCAATCTCTAATTCTCATGATGATTACTCCATTTTTTAGACTAACAAGTATCATACTACAAAACATGGATGGTTTCTTCTACTTTCTTTTCGAAAAAATTCGACAAACATAATGATCAAGGCCGGCACTAATCCGAAAAAGAAAAAGAGCAGCCTGTGAAGCTGCTCTCCAAATAGCTATTTCTTATCTTCTAGTGCTGCTTTCAGAAGATCTCCAAGACTTGTTCCAAAGTTCTCATCATTTTTGGTGTATTTTTGGACGAGTTTTCTCTCTTCACGTTTGTTAACAGCCTTTTTTTTATCAGCTGCTTTTTCGACAACATTACATCCCCGGCATTGGAAGTAGGTTCCGGCCTTGCCTTGATGGATTTCCATCTTTTTATGGCATTGTGGGCATCGGCGATTAGATAGTTTCGGATCCTTTCGCTTGCGGAAGCTGCAGTTCAGACCGGAACAGACTAATATTTTGCCATCCTTTGTGTTTCTTTCTTTTAAGAACGAACCGCATTCCGGACATTTGGATCCAGTCAGGTTATGTGCACGGTAAGTTTGGTCGCTCTTTTTAATTTCAGAAACAAGATTTTCTGTCTGTTTGCGAATGTTTTGTAAAAACTTCTTCGGATCGGCTTGGCCGCGGGCAATTTGTTCCAGCTCTTGTTCCCACTTTGCTGTCAGTTCCGGAGATTTTAGACTATCATTGACAAGATCCATAAGCTGCTTGCCTTTTCGAGTAGGATACAGTCTTCCATTTTGCCGTTCAACGGCTTCCGTTCCAAGCAGTCTTTCGATAATATCCGCTCTTGTTGCTGGTGTCCCCAGTCCGTACTTTTCCATTTGAGTTAATACATCTGCCTCTGAATAGCGAAGCGGCGGCTCAGTAAATTTGTTCATTGCCTCTACGGATTGAACAGTGAATGTTTTTCCCTGATTAAGGTTTTTCAGGCCATGACTGGTTTTTTCTTCATCACTCTGACCGGAAACCGCCTGATAGCCTAAGTCAATTACCGCGGTTTCTTTTGCTGTAAAAATTTCGCCATTCACATCGAAAACAGCATGAATCGTTTCATATTTATAAGGCTGGTGAAAAATGGCCAGAAATCGGCGGGCAATCAAATCATATAGCTTTCGTTCATCTGTGGATAAGTCACCTAAATGAACGCGTTCTTCTGTTGGAATAATCGCATGGTGGTCTGTAACTTTTTCATTATTAAAGACCCTTTTCGCAATAACTTTTCCTTTATTAGCAAGAAGAGGGCGAACCTCGTCTTTATATGCGGATGCCATGCCGCTTAGACGGTCAAGCATGGTTGCCTCCATATCCCTTGTTAAGTAGTGGGAATCCGTTCTTGGATAGGTGACAAGTTTGTGCTGTTCGTAAAGCTTTTGCAAAACATTGGATGTTTTCTTTGCAGAAAAGCCAAAGCGCTTGTTTGCATCTCTCTGCAGCTCGGTTAAATCATACGGAAGCGGCTGCTGATCTGACTTTTCTTTCCGGTTTACTGATTGAAGAACTGCTTTTTGATTTTCGGCTTTTTTCAGGATTCTATCGGCTGTTTCTTTTGAAAAAATTCGTTTTTCATTATTTTTTTCCCAATCTGTCTGTAATGGACCTATTTGCGCTCGAATCGTCCAATATTCCTTTGGAACGAAGGTTTGAATTTGTTTTTCACGATCCATGATTAAAGACAAGGTCGGCGTTTGCACGCGGCCGGCTGAAAGGGGATCCTTGTATTTGGTTGTCAGAGCCCTAGTTACGTTGAGACCAATCAGCCAGTCAGCTTCTGCACGGCAAACGGCAGATTGATAGAGGTTATCAAATTGATTTCCGGGCTTCAGCTGTTTAAAGCCATCGCGGATTGCCCGGTCGGTGACAGATGAAATCCATAAGCGCAAAATTTTCTTGCGTGAGTGCATTTTTTCGAGAATCCAGCGGGCCACTAGCTCACCTTCACGTCCGGCATCGGTCGCGATAATAATATCTTTAATATCCTTTCGCTTGACAAGACCCTCAATGGCTTTGTATTGGTGGCTTGTCTGCTTCATGACCTTTAGTCCCATTTCCTTTGGAATAATCGGCAAATCCTCCAAATTCCAAGTCTTATAGCGATTGTCGTAATGCTCAGGCATCTTCAGCTCAACCAAATGGCCGAGCGCCCATGTCACAACATACTGATTTCCTTCAATATAACTTTTATGTGATTGCGTACAGCCAAGCACACGGGCAATTTCCCGCGCTACGCTTGGCTTTTCAGCTAAAACTAATGATTTCATATAAAACTCCCTTAGATAGATTTCTTATTGTAAGTATAACATAGGGAGGCATACGTTCTCTTGTTTCCAGTACTGCATTAGCGGTCTAATTTGCTAAAATATGTAAAAAATAACGAACAATAGACAGATGCCCAGCATAAGATAACAATAAGATTTGCGATGGGACTGATGATAATGATGCCATTAATAATAGATCGATTGGACAATAAGGCTGTGTTTCAAACTTATGTTTGAAACACAGCCTATTTTCTTTGTCCTGCTAATGAAGTAAGGAGTAAGGAGGCGATAAGCGTTGGTCATTCTAACAGGGCATACATTAACCTTAGACGAAATGCAAAGGGTTATTTTTCAAAAGGAGAAGGTGAGTGTTTCAGAAAAAAGCATGGCTAAAGTGAAGGAAAGTCATGAAACAGTGAAAGAAATCGTTGCCGAAGAAAAAGTGGTCTACGGCATTAATACTGGCTTTGGAAAATTTAGTGATGTGCTTATCAATCAAAAAGATGTCAAGGAGCTGCAGTTAAATTTGATTCGCTCGCACGCCTGCGGGGTTGGCGAGTACTTTTCAGAATCAGTTTCCCGTGCCATGCTTCTATTACGGGCTAATGCTTTATTAAAGGGATTTTCCGGGGTAAGGCCCTTGATAATAGAGCGTTTAGTCGAATTGGTTAATCGGGTCATCCACCCGGCCATTCCCGAGCAGGGATCGCTTGGTGCAAGCGGGGATTTGGCGCCGCTGTCTCATTTAGCATTGGTGCTAATTGGCGAGGGAGAAGTGTTTTTTCAAGGAAACATAAGGCCAGCAAAGGAAGTTCTTGTCGAAGTTGGCTTAAGTCCGCTGGTGCTGGAGGCAAAGGAAGGGCTGGCACTTATTAACGGGACACAGGCAATGACTGCGATGGGGACAGTCGCGTACCTCGAGGCGGAAAAAGCTGCTTGGCAAAGTGAAGTGATTGCTGCGATAACGATGGAGGGCTTAAATGGAATTATTGATGCTTTTGATGAAAGGATTCATTTGGCCCGCGGGTATAGACAGCAGGCAGACACAGCACGAAGGATTAGAGGATATTTAGCTGGGAGCAGGCTAGTCACAAGGCAAGGTGAGGTGCGCGTTCAGGACGCCTATTCTCTTCGCTGCATCCCTCAAGTTCACGGGGCTTCATGGCAGGCACTCGATTATGTGAAGGAAAAGCTTGAGATTGAAATGAATGCGGCTACGGATAATCCGCTTATCTTTGGTGAAGATGTCATCTCTGGAGGGAATTTTCACGGACAGCCGATTGCACTTGCCATGGATTTTATGAAAATAGCTGCAGCTGAACTGGCGAATATTTCTGAACGGAGAATTGAACGGCTTGTCAATCCGCAGCTGAATGATTTGCCGCCTTTTTTAAGCCCGGAGCCTGGATTGCAATCCGGGGCAATGATTCTTCAATATAGTGCGGCATCACTGGTATCAGAAAATAAAACCCTAGCTCATCCGGCAAGCGTGGATTCCATCCCTTCTTCGGCAAATCAAGAGGACCATGTCAGCATGGGAACCATAGCGGCAAGGCATGCCTATCAAATCATCCAAAATCTTATTCATGTTCTGGCAATTGAACTGATCTGTGCTTTGCAGGCTGTGGAATATAAGGGAGTAGATAAAATGGCAGCAAGGACCCGTAAATTTTACAAGGAAGCCAGAAAAATTGTTCCATCGATCACAAGGGATCGAATATTTGCTAAAGACATTGCCGCCTGCGCAGCATGGCTAAAGCACACCGATATTGGCCAAATCAATAAAGAAGATGACGCACTTTAGCATGGTTAACCATCGGGGGTTATCCCCAATGGTTTAAAGCGTTAATAGGGTGGGGGCCTGACCCCCGATGGTTTAAAGCGTTAATAGGGTGGGGGCCTGACCCCTGATGGTTTAAAGCGTTAATAGGGTGGGGGCCTGACCCCCAATGGTTTAAAGCGTTAATACGCCGGGGGTCAGGCCCCCGGCGCTTTAAAGTGGTAAATTATTTATTTCTAAATTCGGTTCCGTTGTGGCCCTCAATCCGATTTTTGAAGGCCTCCTGGACTACAAGAAATTCTTCGTCTTCTTGAGCTTCTGTTGTTTTGTTGGTTATGATGGAGTTTTCCGGGAATTCTCCAGGATGATTTTTGTTTTTATGGTTAAAACCTTTGCCGCGGCCCATCTTCCACACCCCTTTCTTTTTTCTACTGTGTATCTTCCCCTCAAAATAAAAAGGTTATGTAATTATGCTATAATTGAAGAACAATGGAAAAAGGGGGCAAACGATGGATCCTTTCTGGCTTATCGCTGAAGAGCGTATTAAAAAGGCTTACGAAGATAAAGAATTTGAGAATTTGCCTGGCTTCGGAAAACCTCTTAAGCCTGATGATTTAGCATCCGTTCCAGATGATTTGCGCATGGCCTTTCGAATCATGAAAAACGCAGGTTACTCGGACGAAGACAGCAAGCTAAAGCATGAAATGATGACGATTGAGGAACTAATCCGAAAAGCCGAAAACCCTAATGAAAAAGAAGAACTTAGCCGAAAACTTAATGAAAAAATGCTGAGATTCAATAGTGTTATGGCAAAAAGAGGACAAAAAACAAATTCCGCTATCTTCAAGAACTATGGGGAAAAAATAAATAAAAAGCTATTTTGACTATAGATAGAGCTTTCCGATTACGGAGGGCTTTTTATTTTGCTGTTTTTGCCTTTGAGTTTTTGCTGATCATAAAAAAATTTTTAAAAAATGGGCGCTGCTTTTGCATGTTTGTCCATTCCTTATGCAGTTGACATACATATTCTGTATTAACAACGTTGAAAGGAGGGGATTTTTTGTCAAGAGGAAACGGAGAAAGCAGACCATTTTTTAAAGTTGACAACGCGTTCATTCGCGCGAACAAAGTAATTGTTATGGGTGAAGAAGATCGCAGACGCAAGCATGGGCGCGATGATGTAAGAGGCGCAGAGGACTTCGGCAGAGGCAGATGTGACCGCCGTGATGTAAGAGGCGCTGAGGACTTTGGCAGAGGCAGATGTGGCCGCCGTGATGTAAGAGGTGCTGAAGATCGTGGCCGTCATAGAGGAAGATGCTGCTGGTGGTAATTAAATAAGGCGCAAGAAGACAGGGAGGAACCTTGTCTTCTTTTTTAAACCCTAAGTTTCGAGTTTTCTTATCGATATTTGTAAAAGGCCCTTCATTTTCTGGGAAATATGTCGAAATAACTAGTATAGGATCTTTTAGTGAAAGGTGAATACATATGGATAAAACGTCGATTATTGGTCTCATTATAGGGGTTATTGCTATAGGAGTGGGGATGGTTTTAAAAGGGGTTAGCCCAATCGTAATCATAAACCCAGCTGCCCTGTTAATTATAGTATTAGGAACGATTGCTACAGTGACGATTGCCTTTCCAACAAGTGAAATTAAAAAAGTGCCTAAGCTGTTTGGTGTCCTTTTTAAAGAGCAGAATCATATGAATCCAACAGAGCTTATACAGACCATTTCCGAGTGGGCCCAGATTGCTCGAAAGGAAGGGCTTTTAGCACTTGAAGTGAAGACAAATGAAATTAATGATCCATTTTTAAAAAATGGCCTTTCATTAGCTGTGGATGGACAAAGTGCTGATTATATACGTGACGTTCTAAATGAGGAAATTGATGCAATGGAAGAACGGCATGAGGCAGGAGCACAAATTTTTTCACAGGCTGGCACGTATGCACCATCACTTGGGGTGCTTGGAGCGGTTGTTGGATTAATTGCTGCACTAGGAAATATCAATGACACACAAACATTGGGACATGCCATTAGTGCTGCATTCGTTGCAACGATGCTCGGAATATTCACCGGCTATGTTCTTTGGCACCCTTTTGCCAACAAGCTGCGCAGAAAGTCAAAACAAGAAGCAAAGATCAAAACAATGATGATCGAAGGGATACTATCTGTGCTTGAGGGTGAGGCACCAAGAGTTATTGAGCAAAAGCTGGCTTCGTATTTGCCTTCCAGAGAGAAAAGAACTTTTCTAGAGAAAGGCAGCGTGACATTGGATGAGTAGAAGAAAAAAGAAAAAGGATGAAGAGCATCCTAACGAATCATGGCTTCTTCCATATGCCGATTTATTAACACTGCTTCTTGCATTATTTATCGTCTTATTTTCTTCAAGCTCGATTGATGCACAGAAGTTTGAAGCCATGTCACGTGCTTTAAATAGTGCGTTCTCCGGTGGAACAGGGATTTTTGATTTTCCAAGTCCTATTCCAGAGGGGCAAATGCAATCTTCAGATGTGATAGAAGATAAAGACGAAAAAGAAACTCTGCAAAATAAGCCTGTTTTGCTCAAGGATGAGGAGCAGCATGAGCTGGCGTCCATTCAGCAGAAGGTCAACACATATATTGAGGAAAAAGACCTGACAAATAAGCTGCAAACCTCTTTAACAGACGAAGGACTGTTAGTTTCTATAAGGGATAATGTTTTATTTGCTCCGGGGAGCGCTGAGGTGAGACCGCAGGATAGAAAAGTTGCAGAAGAAATCAGCGAGCTAATGATCATGGATCCGCCAAGGAACATTATCATTAGCGGCCACACGGACAATGTGCCGATTGGCAATGCACCATTTGATTCAAACTGGGAATTGAGTGTCATGCGTGCCATTGAATTTATGAAAATTTTACTGCAAAATGAAAAGCTGGATCCCAGATGGTTTAGCGCCAAAGGATTTGGTGAATTCCAGCCCATTGCCTCAAATGGTACTGTTGAGGGAAGAGCGAAGAACCGCAGAGTTGAAATTTTAATCATGCCAAGAACAGCTGACTAAACCTTTTTGGGTTTAGTTTTTTCTTTATCTAATAGTGATGGCAAATCTGTTCACTGCGTTATTTGTTCAGAAGGTTCACATCTATACAAAATAAAAAACCGCTGAAATCAGCAGCCCCCATGAAAAAATATTATTCTTCTTTTTCTTTAGCCGCTTCAGGTTTGCACATACGATCTAGCTTATAGCCTAAAAAGACGGCAGCACCAATCGGAATGGCAAAATTAATAACATGGAAAATTGTCAATCTAACCCCTCCTTTAAAAATTTGTCACTGTATGAATATTACTAATATTATATGCCAAAATTCACAAAATAGACAAATAAATTTCACTGAATTTTCGGATTTATTTATTGACAAAATTCGAGTTTGTGCATCACAGCTGTCTCTGTAGATTTTAGCCTGGTGAATGATAAGTTTCCCAATATATCCGTCGAATTTGAACAAGTATCCGCAACCAAACCCCTTTAAACAGTAAAAAAAGAGGACCCAAAATGGATCCTCTCTAAGCAGCTTATATCGTTTTTTCCTTCACTTGGCGGACAGCAGCCGATTTTCTGCCATGTAATAGATAATAAAATAATAAACATATGGCAACGATCCCTGCAAGAATCATATAAAGGGATGAAAATCCTGTATAAATCACGATGACTCCCAGCACATAAGAGCCAAGTCCGATGCCAGTATCAAAGAAAGTGAAGTAGGTTGAAGTAGCCAAACCTCTTTTTGATGAGTCCGATCTTTGGATGGCAATGGTTTGCAGGCAGGGCTGAATGGTTCCAAAGCCAAGTCCGATTAAAGCCCCTGCAACTAAGAATACAAAGGTGTTATGCGCTTGACTTAAGAGTAATAAGCCAACTGCAAACAAAACAATCCCTGGGTAGATAATTTTATTTTCTCCGTGAATGTCAAACCAGCGTCCGGTAAATGGACGGGAGATTAAAATAAACACCGCATAAACGACGAAGAAGAAGCTGGCAGCCGTAAGCAGCCCGAGTTCTTTCGCATAAACAGAAATAAAGGAAAGCAGCCCTGCATAGCCAAGGGCAAGAATTCCCGCAACAATTGAAATAGGTATCGCATTTTTTTCAAAAAGGGTGGAAAATGAAAGCTTTTGAGCTGGTTTATTAACACCATGACCAGATCTTTTCGGCACGCGAACAATGATAGATAATAAAACGGCTAAAAAACCAAGGACTGTGCATAATCCGAAAATAATATCAAAGCCCATGTATTGAATGATTGTCAGGCCGGCGAAAGGACCGATAACCATAGCCATGTTCATAAACATTCCGTAATAGCCGAGGCCCTCACCTTTTCGCTCATCAGGAATAATATCTGCGACAATTGCCCCTGTGGCTGTTGTTGCCATGCCAAAACCGATTCCGTGAACAAAGCGCAAAGCAAGCAGCAGCGGAATCGAATCCGTCCAAAAATAAAGCAAAGATGCAACGGCAAAAATAATTAAAGCAGCTAGCAGGATTTTCTTTCGTCCATATTCATCAAGCCATTTGCCAGTAAATGGCCGGCAAAGAACTGCGGCAATCAAGAACATGGAAACGATGAGTCCGACTTGTGTTTCATCTCCATGTAAATCATCCATTACATAGATGGGCAATGTTGTTAGTAAGATATAAAACCCAATAAAAAGAAAAAAGCTGGTGAACGAGATACTTAGAAAGTCTTTCGTCCATAATGGTTGTTTCTTCATGCTGTTCCTCCTATAAATTTTCCTTCATTTTTTCAATAATTAATAGCATCGAATGGATTTCTTCATCCTCAATCGTTTTTAGAACTCTCGACTCGCATGCTCTTACTGCCTGATGCCATTCTTCATATTTATTCATGGCAGCTTCTGTTAGAACGATCTGTTTTTCTCGTTTATCAGCACCGATCAGTTTTGTAATCCACCCTGATTTTTCAAGACGGGCGATCGTTCTTGTCATTGTCGGTGCTTCAACGCCTAAATATTGTGCAAGCGTTTTTTGTGTAGAGGATCCATTTGTTTTTATGAGATAAATGATTGTCCATTGAGCAGAATAGAGGCCGAGCGGGATAAGTGCTTCGTTGAGAGCCTTAGAAAAATGCCTGGAAAACTGGTTGAGGGAGTGAAGAAGCTGTGTTTGGTTGCTTTCCATTAAATCACCTATATTTAAATTAGTTACCTAGCTAATTATATGCACTTTCGATCAGTTTGTCTAGACTAATGTTCAAAAAATGTTCACTTGATTTTTTGAAAGTGTTTACATATTACATGAAAAATCCAAGCCTTTATAGGGCTTGGCCATTAGTTTACATCTGGGCTTTCGGTTCTATGTGCAGTGAGCACATAACGATAGGGCGCATCACCAATATAGGAAAAGGGGTAGCACGTGGAGACATTCAGGGTTTCAATGGGCGCTGTTGAACGAATAACAGTGGTATCATTGGCCTCAACAATCTGTGAGCCTGTAATTTCGTAGATATAGGTCCCGTATGGCAAGATAATATGAAAAATATCGCCCATTTCCAATTCGCCAAGACGGCGGAAGACAGTCTCACGATGGCCGGAGAGTAAAATTTGATCAGGCTGACCTGGAAAAACGGTATCTGAATAGTGGCCAATCCCGCGGTCTAATTCATCTTCGCTTGTTCCCTCAATAATAGGAAGTTCAGTTTGGAGACGGGGGATTTCTAAAATACCGATGGCCTCACCTTTTTCATAGGATAGTTTCATATCTTGTTCTTTTTCGAGAACAAGCTGCGGTGAAAGGTCCTTTTGCTGGCTGATAGTTTCTTTGACGGTTGTTAAGGACTGTTCAGTATTTTTTTTTATATTGGTAAAGATCGTGGAGGGACATGATTACGAACACAGAGCCCTAAAGCAAAAGGAGAGAGGCTGCTGTCAGTAAAATTCCCTTTTTCAACGTTCGCTGCCCCCGTTCATTTTTTTGAATTTAATAAACTCAAGATAATAGGAAAAATCCTCTTTCGTTACGCCGTTTCTAATCGCCTCCTGAATGAGATCTTTCCAATAATCATCTACGTTAGGAAGAATCGAGGCATCCCTGTTCTGGCCGAGCAAATCCTCTACATTTGTATCAAGCGTCTTTGCAAGGCGTGAGAGGACTTGTAAAGAAGGGTTTTTTTGAATTCCTCTTTCTATATAACTTAAATAAGACTTAGAAACCCCGGCTCTTTCTGAAAGCTCATTGATGGACAAACCTCTTTTTAGCCGGAGCTGTTTCAATCGGCTCCCTATCATAGGCGCATTCCCCTTTAATTAGAATATACAACTTTCATTATAAAGAACAATTCGTTTTATATAAAATACAAAATATTAAGGAAATTTAAGTAATTAAGAGCAAATATGTGGAATATGTTCAATAAAGCGAATATTTGAGGAAATTTCAATTTTTATTATAACAGGATATTTGAACTATACTCATCTTAAGATTTCTTTTTAAAGAACAAAATGATTTAGGCGGTGAAAACCAATGTATCAAAAAAACTGTGACAACTGTCATCGGCCATCATTTAGCAGCAGTGAAACTGGGGACTGGCTTTGTCCTGTATGCGGAAACGATTTAACGAAATATCCCTACTTTGATGCGATGACCCTTGAAAGAATTCATGTACAGGCTATTCCTTTTCACAGAAAAATGGATTGCTATAAAGAACAAATTAAATCATTATGTTTGTGGACATTTTCAAAAGGGGAAGAGACAGTTGGAGACAAAAGTCTTCGAAGAGGAATGAGATAGGGAATGGCTGCATCTTATATTAGAAGCGAAAAAGCAGGAAATCGAAAAAAAAGAAAACCGTGACTTTCTATGTAATGGGTTGAAAGAGTCAGCTGCTAGTGAAACTTCATGTTAAAAATGGATAGAGTGATGTGGATGTATTTTTGTACAAGGAGAGATGATTGAACCTTGTATGGATACTTTTTATTTTGCTTAGAATCTACTATTTTTAGTATTAAATAAAAAGAACGTAATGTTCCAAAAGGGATTACAGAATAGTTAGAAAAGTAGAGGGATTTATAGATAACGGGACAAAAAAGTTCTTTATAAAGAAAAAATGGCTGATTTTCGGGTTTTTCAAAAGATATCTTTTGTCCTATACTCTTATCATAAAGTTCATTAATAAGAACAATTGATAATATTAGGATCATATTTTTCACCTAATGCTTTAGTCATGGAATTCAGTAAAAAGAACAGATAAACCAGTAAAATGGACGGATGCAGTTGTAGGGGGATTAAACCCAAAAGTAATTTCTTAGGCTATTCAAAATGAAGGTAAAACGGAGTCCTGGATACCCCTTATAAACCGGAGCATTTTCGTGTATTTTACCGTGTTTTGTACTGTTAAAGTTTGGAAAACATTTTTTTATACTTTAGACAAAAAGAGAATACAATCAAGAAAAGAATATTTATAAACTAAGGTGTGTAAAGAAACCGAAGATAAAAAGTGAGTGATATTTTTTTTACGCTTTTTGTTCTTTATATAGGTCCCTGATGGTCTTTAAAAGTAACAGAATTTTGGTGATGTCTCCTAGCCGTTATCTAATCGGAGGCACTCGGTCATGCTGTGGGTTGGGATAGACCTTAGACGCAAGTCGTCAAGAGTGTGATGTGAGGCGGGGTTAAATGCCCCAATAAATTATAGTTCTGTCCTTAAATGTGTCAGTTCAAATATTTGGGAATTTAGAAGTTGACCTAGATAGATCGCCATATGGTTGGACAACTTTTGTATCGTGCTTTAGTATCGGAGGTTCATATGGAAAAAACAATCAGTTTAAAAGAAATGATAAAAATTCTTAAAAAGCGCTGGAAGTTAATAACGCTCCTAACTCTTTTTACATCATTATGCGGCGGGTTAATATCCTATTTAGTATTGACTCCAGTTTTTCAGGCTTCAACACAGATTCTTGTAAATCAAAAGGAGTATGAGAACCGTCTTGATGTCTCACAATTAAGAAGCAATGTCGAGCTGATAAATACATATAGCGTAATCATTAAAAGTCCGGTCATATTGGATAAAGTTATTGAAGATCTAGATCTGCGTTTAAGTCTAGAACAACTTAATAAAAATATTACAATTAACAGCCCGGTGAATTCCCAAGTATTCACTTTAACAGTAGAAGACCAAAACCCAGGTAAGGCTGTTGAAATTGCCAATGCTATATCTGAAACATTTCAGAAGGAGATTCCAGGAATTATGAATGTAAATAACGTGAATATCCTTGCAAAGGCTGACTTGGGAGAAAATCCCATTCCTGAAAAACCGAACGCATTATTAAATATCGCCATAGCTACTGCAGGAGGGTTGATGAGCGGAATTGGTTTGGCACTTCTGCTAGAATTCATGGACACTACTATAAAAAATGAGCAGGACGTCGTAGAACATCTTGGATTACCAGCTCTTGGCTCCATTGTCCATTTACCAAAAACGCGTAGAAGGAGAAAAGATGATTCTAAGGTAAAAAACATGGGAGGTGAAACTTTTGAGGCGTAATGTAAAAAAGAAAAATAATCCATCCGTGAATATCATTGCAAATAGTAATCCAGTATCCCCTTTTACCGAACAATATCGACTTATAAGGAATAATATACATTTTACTTCAGTAGATAAAGAAATCCAATCAATTGTTATAACTTCACCTGAACCCTCAGATGGAAAGTCTACAATAGCTGCAAATCTTGCGATTGTTCTCGCACAACAAGAAAAACAAGTAGTACTTCTGGATGCAGATTTAAGAAAACCAACTATTCATGACACCTTTAACGTCAGTAATGAGGACGGATTAACGAGTGTCCTTACTAAAAAATTGAACATAGATAAAGCTATTCATCATTCGTATGTGCCGAATTTATTCATTTTAACCAGCGGGCCGATCCCCCCAAACCCTTCAGAACTTTTGGACTCTAAAGCTATGGAAGCGACGATGGAAAAACTAAAAAAGATGTTCGATTATATCATTTTGGATACACCTCCTATTCTAGCAGTAACAGACTCTCAAATTTTAGCGAATAAAAATGATGGTGTTGTTCTGGTTGTAGCAAGTGGAAAGACTCAAAAAGATCATGCCTTAAAAGCAAAGGGATTGCTTGAAAAAGCGAAGGCCCACATGCTAGGTGTAGTGGTGAACAGTGTTAAATCAAATAAAAAAATCCATTTTTCCCAATATGAATAGAAGCAAAAATTTTCCTAAGAAAGGGTGATTAGAAAATGAAAAAAATACGTAAAGCGATTATTCCAGCAGCGGGACTTGGGACAAGATTCCTTCCGGTTACAAAAGCGATGCCAAAAGAAATGTTACCAAT
>Ga0182742_1002407_pt1 | contig 20720 bp, 23 predicted proteins | sample eDN5th37CBELigMG_FD_128880 | JGI IMG/M metagenome (GOLD analysis project Ga0182742, IMG submission 128880) | Enriched Miracle-Growth compost microbial communities from Emeryville, California, USA - eDNA 5th pass 37_C BE-Lig MG (version 2)... ... | reverse complement strand
TGAACGAAAAGAGTTCCCAGCCACATGTAGGCTCCAACCATAATCTCCCTAATATAAAGGAAAGCCCAGGACTTTCTTTTGTTGGAAAAAAGGTGGTGCCCATTTCGGAATTCAAGGGAAGTTTTAATGCGGTTGTGGGCTGGCTTACAGATGACACCATCCTTTACATAACGAATGAAAATAGCGGCTCAAATCTTTACTCTTATCAATTAACAACTGGTGTAAGTTCGTTGTTCTATAAAAGTGATTATCCGATTGTTAGTACAAAGATAAGTCCGCAAAGGGAAAAGATACTAATTCATACAGCCCCATCTAGTTATCAAGCTGAGATCATTATTACAGATATTGATGGCAAGACTCTTACTGAAGCTAAAGTAGATTCCTTTGAGTTAGAGGCTGTATGGAATCATGGAAATGAAGAAGAAGTTTTAATATCTGCCTTTAAAGAAGATTGGAGCTTTACAATCTATATTTTAAACATCAAAGCTAACCGCTTGGCCGAAGTAGACTTGCTGCAGCCGTTTGTTTTTTGGCCCACAAAAGATGAGTTGCTTTACCTGAATTGGGAAAAAGACCGCCCAAGCCTCAATGCCCCACTTGTAAGGAGAAACCTATTGAGCGGGAATGAAGAAACTTTGATGACATCAGTGCATCATGTTGATATTTCAAATGATTATATTCTAGCTATTTCTACAGAAAATGATGATTCTAGCCAGTCAACATACCATATTTTGAATCGAGAATACGAACAGGTAGCATCGTTTGAGACTGAGCATTTATCTGCCTATTCGGGATGGTTAGTTCCATTTTATGATATCATTGACGATGAGAAAAGGCTTATGTATCTCCACCCAATTCGAAGTGGGGAGGCAGACTTATATGATGATGGATTCGTGCTAACTGAGTATTCATTTGAAGAGAACAAAGAGACAACACTGATAGATCAACTCGGGAACGAACCGATATCATGTTCCCCAAATGGTACATTATGTCTTTATGGCTATCAATTTGAAAAAATCATTGATTTAGAAGAAAAGGAAATAATAAACTTGATTATGCAATAGTGGAAATAGAAAAGGAGAGAATAGAATGGCAATCGTAGATGTGACTGTGATTCCAGTTGGTACCCAAACACCTAGTGTAAGTTCATATGTAGCTGAAATTCAAAAACTTCTAGCAAATTACGAAAAACAAGGGAAGATTCGCTTCCAGCTAACCCCGATGAATACGATTATTGAAGGTGAGCTGCCAATTTTATTCGAAGTTATCCAAGAAATGCACGAGGCACCTTTTTCTAAAGGGATATTACGAGTGTGTACAAACATTAGAATTGATGATCGCCGTGATGTTTCGAGGAAAATGGAGGATAAGGTTGAAAAAGTGAAAAGTTTACTTGAATAAATAGAAAAGGACTGCTAAATGGCAGTCCTTTATAATGTTAATTAGTGTGCTACAGGGTATCCATGGTGGATGACCGTCATAATTGTAAACCATCCAAATACAAGAAGTGACCCTCCGCCAAACACGATTCCAAGTAGGTTTTTGTTTTTTAGAGCTGAAAATGTTCCGAAAGCAGCAAAAATAGTTACTAATGCAAAAATAATGACCAATCCCATACAATATCCCCCTTTAAATATATTAAGTAAGCTACATCGTAATTGATGTTTAGGCATAGGCCTTATGTAGACGCTACCTTATATTCGATACTATTTTATAGTTTTTTCTTCCATTTGTCGAGGTTTAAAAAGCTTAGCTTACAATTATAAGCCGCTGCGATCCCTTCCATTAAGGTGGAGAATTGCTGTTCGACAAAGAAAACTTCATTACCCCTCATATTGGTTTTGTAGACAAGGTGTTCATCAACTTGTAATTTGGCCATCTCCAATTGCAGATTGTCTCCAGAAAGAAAAAAGGCAGTCAATAGTTCTTTATATAAGTATGTCCTTTTTTGCCCGTTAAAACCATAATCAAAGAAACATTCACCGATAAACCCGCTATCAAGAACGATCAGAGGGTGTAATGCTTCAAAAAGTTCTGCTTCCTTAAGCAAAGAAATCGCGGTGTTTGCATCATTCTCATCTTGGTATATATATGTCACTTCCACCGTTTCTATAAGTTTTAAATTAGCGCTTAACAGGATAGAAAACTCTTGAATTTCAGAGATAAGGGGGTTAGCCTCAACACCAAATGCAAAGTCCATGGCTGGAAATCCTCCTTTTAACAAAACTATGCTTTATAGTGTAAAATAGATACAGTAATGAAATCAACAATTTGGAGGTGCAGTAAATGAACTGGTTCCCACTACCGCTTGGACCTTTACAAACAAACTGCTATATCCTTTCTCAAAAGGATGGTAGTTGTTTAATTATTGACCCAGGGGAAGAGCCTAACAAAATCATTCAATACATAAGTAGTAAAAAGCTGAATCCTAAAGCTATTCTTTTGACCCATGCTCATTTTGATCATATCGGAGCAGTCGATCCAATAAGAGAAAAATATTCAATTCCTGTTTATATTCATAAGAAAGAGGAATCTTGGCTATCAGACCCTGCGTTAAATGGGTCACAGTTCTTTTTACATGGCGAAAAGATAAAAGCTAGGCAAGCAGATCATGTGATTACCGCGGAAAAGAGAATGGAAATTGAAGGTTTCTCATTCGAAGTCTTTGAGACCCCAGGTCATTCCCCAGGAAGTATCTCCTTTTTCTTTAAAGAAGATGGTATTGCGGTTTCTGGAGATGCTCTATTTCAATCAAGTATTGGTAGAACAGATCTACCAGGCGGGAGCCATGAAGTCCTACTGAAAAGTATTCATGAAAAATTACTAGTCCTACCTGAAGACACTCTAGTCCTACCAGGACACGGCCCAGCCACAACAATCGGCCAAGAAATGGACAGCAACCCATTTTTAAATGGATTTTAAAAATAGATTGTTTTTAGGCTTTAGCCGAGAACCCTCGTGACTTCAGTCATGGGTTGTTGACGTAGGTTATTAGTATAGAAAAATGTAGAAGCATTCAGGCTGCGGATACAAACCAACAAACTATACGTAAAAATCCTAATAAAAAAACCCTTCAGGCAGAAGGGTTTTTTAGGAATTTGTCCTGTTTTAAAATAAGGGAAGGTTAATTCTTTGTAACTAATTGTAGAATACAATAACGATATCACTACGTCAATAGTGGAAATGCCAAGGAGCTAATATGAATACCTACATAAACGAAATAATCGATAAGAGCGATAGAAAAAGGATAACTTATGCAGAGTATATAAAAATCGCCCTCTATCATCCTGAACAAGGCTATTATATGAAAAATGATGAAAAGATAGGGAGAACAGGTGACTTTATAACCACTAGTAATATTTCAAATATTTATGGGAAACTTTTCGCTAAATGGTATGCTGAAACCCATGTAAAATATAATCTTCCAGCAGCTGTTTGCGAAATTGGTGGTGGCACTGGCCGATTTGCAAAAGCATTCCTAGAAGGATGGAATCAATATTCATCGATTCCGTTAACGTATACATTAATTGAATCAAGTCCTTATCATCGTCAATTACAAAATGAGATGCTTATGGAGTATAAACATTTTACTCAGCACAAAGACATAGGTGAGATCGGTGATTTTACGGGTTTAGTATTTTCAAACGAACTTTTTGATGCCTTTCCAGTTCATGTTATCGAGAAGAAGGATGCCGTTCTATTTGAGGTGATGATCACTTCAGCCGAGGATGGTGGGCTTAAGGAAATACTCGTTCCGCTCGAGAGCCAAAAGATATTGAATTTTATTGAAAAGCATGAGATTGATCTTAAGAACGGTCAGCGGATTGAAATCCCCGTAGAAATGGAAGAAATGGTCAGAAAGATTAGCAATATGTTAATGCAGGGGATCGTTGTTACTGTTGATTATGGGTATACAAAAGAGGAATGGCAGAAACCCGAAAGGCAGAAAGGAAGCTTAAGGGGATTTTATCGGCAACAAATGTATGAAGATGTTCTGCATAATCCTGGAATGATGGATATTACGAGTCATGTTCATTTTGATGCTTTGATTCGTTCAGGTGTAGATAATGGTTTGAAGTTTATCGCGAAATATAGGCAAGATGAATTCTTTATTAAGGTCGGGATTCTTGATGAGCTATCTGAGAGTTACGACCCAAATCCTTTCTCTGAAACAAGCAAGCGAAACAGAGCAATAAAAAGTCTTGTTTTACCAGGGGGGATGAGCAGTGCCTTTCATGTCATCGTTCAGGAAAAAGGATTGAATACAGTTGAATCAGAAATGTTTTAAGAGGACAAAGAAAAAAGCGATGGAAGTTTCCATCGCTTTTTTCTTTGTTGTAGCTAAGTATCAATGTCCTGCTCCGGGTACCATCAAGAATGTGGTGTAATAAGTAAATCCTGCAAAGAAAACCGTTAAGTACGCTCCGAATATGTAAATATACATGCGTTCGGATAATTTTAAATAACTCAAAAGCAAGAAAAACCCAGTTTGCCCAAAGAAAAGTAAGGAAGCTGTATGCATATCCCCTACTAAAAACATGACTGCGAAAATACCTGTCCAGAATCCTAAAACTCTGTACATCCGATCCATAGCCATCCCTCCTTTTTACCTTACAAGTCAATCACATTCCAATTATAAGGTAAAGAGGAGGGAAAAGTAAATAAGCATTGTTTAAACGGATATCTGTGCCTGATAAGTACAGGAATCACAGCCTGCAATCAAGTTCTCTTTTTCAATTAATTCGATATCGCCAAATAATGATTCAAACATCCCTCGTAAAAACTCTACATGCATTTTACATACTGTTTCGGGATGCTCCATTGCTACTTCCTTGAAAGGGCAGTTAAAGATTTGAAAATAAATTTTGGTTTGCTCTTCATTTGATTCAAATTCAGGATAAAAGCCAGCTATCGTAGCCGCGCCCTTAACGATATTTAATTTTTGCTCAAAGGTTAAGTCGTCTAGATGTTGGTGATGTCCTGACCTTTCTTGTTCGATCAACTCAGTGCCAAGGCGTTTTCCTGTAAGGTATAAGGCTTTCTTCCCTTCTTCTCCAAGAGACATCATCGTAATCATAGCAATTTTCGAGAGTAATTGGTAATCACGGTAAGGGAAGTTCAACTGGATTACATCCTCAGATAAACGGTAAAGTCTACTTGGACGACCGCCTTTTCCTGTTTTCTTTGTTTCGGAGACAAGCATGTTTACATCTTCTAGCTTTGATAAATGGAGTCTTGCAACATTCGGGTGTATTTCAAAGTTATCGGCAATTTCTTGGACGGTAACATCCTTATGACGTTTCGTAATGTATTGATAAATATAGTAGCGCGTGGGATCAGATAAAACACTTGTTATTTTCAATGTTTGTTCCACTCTGCTTCACCTCATACTGCTTGAATTTTCCTTTATTATAATACAGCTGAAAATGGTTTGGAATCGGGTTAACACTGTTTACACTATATGTTTAGAAAATGTTCACAACTAAATGACGAATTCATGAACGATAATACTAGATTGATAGGTTGAGGAAACTGTCACAGTTTATCCATATATTTATGGAAGTCATGAAGGAAAGGGAGATTGAAAAAGAGAATTCTTATCTTGATAAAATTAGGAGGTGTTTAAAATTGAAAAATCGATTCAAGCGTTAGCAAATCGAATTTTGAAAGATGCATTACAAAAAGGCGCTTCGGATATTCACATCATTCCATATGGAAGAAACACGGTGATAAAGTTACGCCTTGGTAACCAACTCCTGCATAGGTATACCCTCGAAAAGGACGATTGTGAACGGCTCATTTCCCATTTTAAATTTATATCGTCCATGGATATCGGCGATAAAAGGCGTCCTCAAAGTGGGGCACACTCTTACTGTTACAAAGGAATTGAAGTAGGACTTCGAATCTCGACCCTTCCTGCAGCTAAATTTGAGAGTATGGTCATCCGCCTCTTACCCCAGCAGAATCAAATACCCTTTTACAAGCTCTCTCTCTTTCCAGATACATCCAATAAACTCATCTCTTTAATGAAGCATGCTCATGGATTGGTCATTTTTACTGGGCCAACGGGCAGTGGGAAGTCCACAACTTTGTATTCACTTCTTTCAGAAGCCTCGCAAATCATCAATCGACATGTCATCACCCTAGAGGATCCCATTGAAATGAAGACAGATAATGTTCTTCAAATCCAAGTAAATGAAAAGGCTGGAATCTCTTATGCGACTGGACTAAAGGCGATTCTTCGTCATGATCCTGACATCATCATGGTTGGTGAAATCCGTGACCAGGAAACGGCGGAGATTGCAGTTCGCGCTGCGCTCACAGGTCACCTAGTCTTGACTACGATGCATACCCGTGATGCAAAAGGAGCCATTTATCGTCTTCTTGAATTCGGGATTAACTGGTTAGAAATTGAGCAGACCCTGATTGCAGTAACGGCCCAACGCCTCGTGGAACTGGTATGTCCGTTTTGCGAAAGAGAATGTCCACCTTATTGTTACTCAGCTGGGCGTGGAAAGAGGGGGAGTGTATTTGAAATTTTAAGTGGAAGTTCGTTAAATTCTGTTCTGAGAGAGTCGAAGGGGATGAAGGAGGAGTTTCGTTATAAAACGTTAAGGGATGCCATATTGAAGGGGATTGCTCTTGGATTTATAAAGGAAGAAGAATTTAAGAGGTGGATTCTCGATGATCAGGAGAGGTAAGTGGCCTGTGCAGGAGCAGGCTCATTTTTTACAAAGAACTGGAGATTTATTGTCACGGGGCTATCCTATAGCCGAAGCGATTGAGTCTATTTCCCTCTATCTAGACGATAGAAAAAAACTTGAAATGTGGGATTGTCTAGCAAATTTGAAAGAGGGATATCCATTTTATCGCGTTTTATCGGATTTAAACTTTAATAAGGATCTTATCAGTTACGTTTACTTTGCCGAACAGCATGGTGGCCTTGCTAATGCGATTGTTGAAGGTAGTACAATGGTTCTTAAGCGAGACGCAGACTATAAAAAATTGCGAAGTTTATTAAGCTACCCTATTTTTTTAGTGTTAATAACAATGCTCATTTTTTATTTTGTTGAAAACTCATTGCTTCCGCGATTTATGATGCTTTATCAAAACATGGACGTTGAAGCTTCCTTTTTTACCAGCACTATTATTGCCTTTGGAAAAATTATTCCTTGCGCCATCTATTCACTCCCGATTTTTCTACTCGTAACCTGCTGCTATTATTTTTTCGTCTTCAAAAAGTATCAAATTCTAGATCAGAGGAATAGGTTAATCCGGATTCCGTTAATAGGGATGTTTTTCAAACTTCTTTATTCCCATTACTTTTCCACGCAGTTAAGCTACCTATTATCTGGAGGAATGTCGGTCATCGACGCTTTAGAGGTCTTTGAAAATAACAGCCATGAACCGTTTTCGGTAGCGTTAGGAAAGGATTTGAAGTCGTATCTTTCAACTGGAATGGAACTGGATTATGCTGTTTCCACTTATTCATTTTTTGAGGACGAGCTTTGCCGAATTATCAAGCATGGTCAAGAAAATGGCAAGCTTGACCAAGAGCTGTTCTTTTATAGTCGATATTGTCTTTCTAAATTAGAAGCGAAAACAGAGAAGACAATGAAAATTGTCCAGCCATTGTTATTTTCGATGATTGGTATTCTCATTGTCTCGCTTTATCTAGCAATCCTACTGCCAATGTTTCAACTTATTCAAGGAATATAAGATTAATGAAAAGGGTTGATCAAATGAAAAATCAAAAGGGATTTACACTAATAGAAATGATGATTGTTTTAATGGTTATCTCTGTGCTGCTCATCATAATGGTTCCAAATATTACCCAGCACAACTCAACAATAAATAAGAAGGGCTGTGAAGCATTTGTAAGAATGGTGGAGGGACAGGTTCAAGCTTTTCATATTGACAACAAAAAGTTTCCATCTGATATAAGTGAATTGGCTGCGAAAGGCTATTTAAAAGATGGTGAGACAAGTTGTCCAGACGGACGTCAGATTTCCTTAACAGCTGATGGGGTTGTCTCTGCTGTTGAGCCAACACCATAAACAAATGGAGGCTAAGAGCGATGGGTTCACCCTAATTGAAACCCTCATTGTCTTATCTGTGTTTCTTATCATGTCCTTTTCTAGTTTCGTTCTCTTAAAACCTACCCACAACTTTCTTCAAAGCCAGCAATTCTTCTCACAACTTAAATCGGATCTTTTATTAGCCCAACAATACGCGATTTCACATCAGGAAGAGGTCACAGTACACATCATGCCAGAGTTAAATTATTACTATATTCGAACAAGATTCAATGGTCAGATGCTGGTAGAAAGAACCTATTCTTCAGAGGTCAAAGTGAGGGAAGGGAGTCTTAAGTTTTATTTTCAGTTTATGGCGGACGGTAATACGAATACATTTGGTTCATTCTATGTCGATATTGGGAACAAACGGTATAGGTTGACACTATTGATTGGGAGGGGGCGTTTCTATGTGGCGGAAGAATGATGGTTTTTTTCTCGCAGAGGTACTTCTATCCTTATCCGCATGGTTAATCGCCACAACGACCTTGTTTCCTCTCAGCCTTTTCCTTATTGGTCAGTCTATTGACCTAACGCATGAAACAGATGCTATGCATTTACTTTACGAGCGCCTACAAGAACTCAAGGTAGAGAACGAAAGAGTAGACACGGATCCAGTTAGCAAGAATGGAATAGTTTATAACTATAAAATGGTTCAACATGAAAATGGAGGAATGATGGAGGTGTGTGTTGAGTTCGATAGTTACTTTTCCAAAAAAATATCAAAATGCGCCTATGCGGAATGAGAGAGGGTTTACTATAGCTGAAATGCTCATTGCATTTATGGTCTTTTGTATCCTCGTGTCGTTATTCCCACTTGCCATTCAGAACGTTGGATCTCTTACGTATCTTGAACAGAGGACTCAGAAACTAGAATGGGAAGTGTTTCTTAGCCAAATCAAAAAAGAAACTCGACTATCCAATCCGATAACGGTTCTAGGTGATAAATTGCTGCTACAAAAAAATGGCGAAACGATATTATATGAAAAATACGGTTCAAATCTTAGAAGACGAGTTAATTATACTGGCCATGAAACCCTGCTGCAAAATGTGGCTTCTGTCCGATTTGTGAAAGCTAATGGAGGGTATGACATTTATGTTTATGACCTTGATGATATTGAGTATTCGGCAAAAATAAGGTCATTTATCAGCGTGGAGGTGAAGTGATAAGTGGGAGAACAAGGATTTACCTACCCCTTGTCACTATGCATCTTAGTATTTTTTAGCCTATTTCTGCTTATCCTCGTTGACCAAAACATGGTGGAGAGAAGATTTCTTGCAGAAACGGAAAAGATTTTGGTTAGTGAATATTATTTACAATTAGCGGTTATAGAGGCAGAGCAGCAATTAGATGAACAGAAATTAGATCAGAAAGGCAGTTTTGAATATAAAAGAGGCGAAGTAAACTTTGTGAGGAAAGTTCTGACACAAGGAGTGGAAGAAATAACTTTTACGCTGCGGTTAGAAACAGGTGAGCAATGGATTGGGGTTGCTCACTATGATTGGGGGAAACGCCAATTAGTAAAATGGATTGAGAAAAATTAATCGTTGGACAATAGCGTGGTTTAAATGAATAGATTTGGGACAGACTTGTAAGGTGAAAAGGTAGGTGTCAAATATGAAAACAAATGATTATGTTAAGTATTTAACGCAGACTGTTGTAAAATATGCTGAACAACCAAAGGAAGAGAGAGTCAAAAATAAGGTTGTAAGGAAATCTGAGAAATCTCCCTTTCTATTTCGCTGGTTTGGTGTTTTACCTTACTCATTCATGCTATTGATAAAACGTCGTAAACATTGAAAGAAACCCGGCTAAGCATCGCTTAGCCGGGTTTTTGATTAAATCGCGTTATCTGTTAGATAAAAAATGCCACCGTTGATCACAGAGATGTTTATTTTTGGTTCAAACTGCTCTCTTAATGCTTGTTTTTCTATTTCATAGCTTTCAGTATCTTCAACTACATCTTTATAAAAGTGATCTAGTAGTTGAAGGTCCTTTTTCCAACGTTGTTTTGCTTCCTCGGCCCAGGTGTGGTCCTCATCGCTAAGATTAGTCCTAAGCATGTTTTCAATTCTGGTTATCCCACTCTTCGGCATGATGAGTGGAGAAAGGGTGAAAGCAAAATCGGGTATTTTGGGTGTAAGTGGTAATTGAAGGAGATGGTCGTGAAAGTCGGTCACCATCCGTCCATTGATTAATTGTAGCCCGATTGACTGGTAAACGTCCCGTTTTCGATCACATTGATATGAGATTTTTGTATTTAAACAGAGCCAAGGGAGCAAAGGAGTTTGTGTTCCTGGAGCTCCCTGGCGATCTTCATATAAGCGAATATAACCAGCTAGTTTTTTTGTAGAAGCGAAAATTTGGTGTAGCCTAGGAGAGCCAAAGTGAATGATCTCCCCCTTGATGTCGTCATGAACTTCTTGTTGATTGGTTATCAGCGTAAGCTGCATCGGATTTGGAATTCCACCGGTTTTTTCGAGATAGTGCCAGTAAAAAGGTCGATTCATCAGCTCTTTATCCATTTCCTCTGTTAATTGAACGGTCATAAAACCGGACCGAGAATCGACTAATTCACAGTTATTAGACTGGAAGTATCTTAGAAGAAAATCATGAATTTCCTGTTGCTGCATGTCCATCCCCTTCTCTTAATTCTTCGGCAAACTGGATCATTGATGTGAAATTTTCCATTTTAATTTTCATTTCGCCTTCGGAAGCAGACTTACTGAAAATATCTACAAGATGATCTTCAACCTTTCCAAAGTCAAGTTTTGTTAGGATATCATCTAAATCCCCAATTACCTTTTCGAAAAGATTGATTTTTTCATATAAAAGTTTAAGGATATGATCTTCAACAGTATCTTTAATGGCAAAATTATAAATCATGACATCCTTTTCTTGTCCGAGACGGTGAATTCGGCCAATTCTTTGTTCTAGACGCATAGGATTCCATGGTAAGTCGAAATTAATGATATGGTTACAAAACTGAAGATTAATTCCTTCTCCACCGGCTTCAGTTGCAATCAAAACCTGTGCTCTTTTTTCAAAAAGCTCTCTCATCCAATCCTTTTTCCCACGTTTAAATCCGCCTCTGAATGGGACTGAAGTAATCCCATGTTGTTGTAAGAACCACTGAAGATACAATTGTGTGGCTCTGTACTCTGTAAAAACAATCACTTTATCATCAATTTTTTTAATTAATTCTAATGTTTTTTCGGCTTTTGAGTTTTTCGTAACAGCCTCTACTTTTTTGATGATCGCAGCTATTCTTTCTTCAAAAGCAGAGGATGGTGTTTCTTGCCGCTTAAGCATATTTTTCAATGTATAGTAAACAGCCTCTCTACTGCTACAGGCTTCTCGTTGTAAGGTCATTAATGAAAACGGGCTAGAAATTGTTTCACTTGAATTTTCCTTTAGCATTTGGATGCTATCGTAAAGTTCCCGTTCTTCATTTGTAAATTCAATTGGAAGCGTCTCCACATACCGCTTTGTCCATTCTATTCCTGTATCTTCACGGCGATTGCGAATCATTACTTTGTTTACAAGCTCACGTAAATGCTCATCGTCATCAATCGAACGTGCATCTTTTTTATATTTTTGAAAGAAGGCTGATTCACTTCCAAGGTGTCCAGGTTTTAGTAAACTAACAAGATTGAAGATTTCAGATACCCTATTTTGAATCGGGGTAGCCGTAAGCAGTAGGCAAAATTTCTTTTTTAAATTTTGAACAAATTCATAGTTTTTAGTTTTGCTGTTTTTTAGCTTGTGGGCCTCATCGATAATGACCATATCATAGCTTTGCTGGGAAATGATATCACGATGCGGGTTCCGCTTGGCCGTGTCAATGGAGGATACAACAACATCACATCGCTCCCATACATAGCTCTTCTTCTGAGCAACAGCGGGAATGAAAAATTTAGTGTTCAATTCCATCTCCCATTGAGAAACAAGGGAAGCAGGTACAAGAATCAATGCTTTTTTTACAAGCCCCCTGATCATATATTCCTTTAAGACTAAGCCCGCTTCAATTGTTTTTCCTAGTCCAACTTCGTCCGCTAAAATGGCTTTCCCGTTCATATTTTCAACAACTTGTTTTGCTACCTCAAGTTGATGGGGTAAAGGAGTCAGCTGAGAGAGATGTTTAGGGGCTTGCAAGCCTTCAAACTGTGGAATGAGAGTGTGTTTTTCAACTTCATTCGCAAGCTTATACAGCTCCCAATTCCCCCAGGGACCATCATTTGTGATTCTGTTTAGTAGCTCCTCCTGCCATGAGGAATCGAAGGTAATTTGAACCGTCAAAATGTCCACTCCTTTTAAGGTAAAATATTATTGCCGAAACGATTGATTTAATGGTAGGATGGGAGTAGATTTGAATGTTTTGAAATTTACTACAATAGTAATATGGAAATAGCTGATAATTGGTATTTATCTCATAGCATACCCTCACAGAGGGAAATTTATAATAGCGGATGATGACAAGGGGAGAGACTACAGTAGTAGCGCCGAAGGAGCAAGCATTTATGTGAATCTCTCAGGCAAAAGAACACTTGTTTGACGCAGCTCTGGAGAGTGTTCCCACTAGGGAGCCACCAAAGGGGAAAGCCTTGTAAAAGGTAAACTTTCAGGTGAAAGGACAGAGACCTTCTTTATTGATAAGGGGGTTTTCTGTCCTTTTTTTGATGCCTTTGCTTTGAGAAAGCCAAGAAAAATATCAGTGAAAGCCGACCTAATTAAAGGGGGTAACTACATGGGTGAATTACAACGTACACCGCTTTTTCCTGTCTACAAGGAGTATGGAGGGAAAACAATTGACTTTGGTGGCTGGGAGCTTCCTGTACATTTTTCCAGCATTAAGGAAGAACATGAGGCGGTAAGAACAAAAGCGGGCCTTTTTGATGTATCACATATGGGAGAGTTTGAACTCAAAGGCAGAGATAGCTTAGCCTTTCTTCAAAAAATGATGACGAACGATGTTTCCAAGTTGAAAATTCATGGTGCTCAGTATACCGCTATGTGTTATGAAAATGGTGGTACTGTTGATGATTTAATTATTTATAAGCTAGAAGATGACCATTTCCTTCTTGTTGTTAATGCAGCAAATATTGAAAAGGACTTTGCATGGTTAACAGAACATATAGAAGGAGACGTTACTTTAAATAATATATCTGAAGAAATCGCACAGCTTGCATTACAAGGGCCAGTTGCGGAGAAAATTTTGCAAAAGTTAGCGGGCGACTTTGACCTCAGTAAAATTGGATTTTTCAAATTTAATCAAGCTGTTAAATTGAATGGAAAAACTGTATTTCTCTCGAGAACGGGTTATACAGGGGAAGATGGTTTTGAAATCTATTGCAAGCCTGGCGATGCCGTTAGTCTATGGAAAGAAATTGTAGAGGCTGGCGAACCTGAGGGAATTCGCCCTTGTGGATTAGGAGCTAGAGATACCCTTCGTTTTGAGGCAAATCTTGCACTTTATGGTCAAGAGCTTTCCAAAGAGATTTCTCCATTAGAAGCTGGGATTGGTTTTGCCGTTAAGTTAAATAAGGAAGTCGATTTTATTGGGAAGTCTGCATTAATTAACCAGAAAGAAACGCTTCTAACACGAAAGCTAGTTGGAGTTGAAATGGTTGACCGTGGGATTCCAAGGCACGGCTATCCTATCTATAAGGATGGAAGTAAAATTGGCGAAATCACGACTGGGACGCAGTCACCAACATTAAAAAGAAATATTGGTCTAGCATTATTAGAAACTGAGTACACAGCGCTTGGAACCGAAGTGGAAGTTGAAATCCGTGGGAAAAGATTAAAAGCAATTGTGGTGCAGACACCATTTTATAAACGAGAGAAGTAAGGAATAGAGAGGGGAAACAGAATGAAGCATCGTTATCTACCGCTAACTGAAAGTGATAAGCAATCAATGCTTGAAACGATTGGTGTAGACTCAATTAATGAATTATTCAGTGATATTCCGGAAAAAGTGCGTTTTTCAGGCGAATACAATATTAAGCAAGCAAAATCAGAGCCTGCCTTGATGAAGGAACTTTCTCGTATGGCGGCTAAAAACGCAGATTTAAAATCATTTTCCTCTTTCCTTGGGGCAGGTGTTTATGACCACTATATGCCAGTTATTGTTGATCACGTAATTTCAAGATCAGAATTTTATACAGCTTATACTCCTTATCAACCTGAAATCTCTCAAGGGGAATTACAAGCCATCTTTGAATTTCAAACCATGATTTGTGAACTAACAGGAATGGAAGTCGCAAACTCATCGATGTATGATGGCGGAACAGCCCTTGCGGAAGCAGCTATGTTAAGCGCAGGTCAGACGAAACGTAAAAAGGTTCTAATCTCTGCGGCTGTTCATCCAGAAGCAAAAGAGGTAGTAAAAACCTATGCGAAGGGTCAATATATTGAAGTTGTTGAGGTTCCATATAAGGATGGAGTAACTGATTTAGAGGCATTAGCAGAGCTTTCTGGTCCTGATGTTGCTGCAGTAATTGTTCAGTACCCGAACTTTTTTGGACGAATTGAACCGATGATTGAGCTAGAAAAACTCGCACACGAACATAAGTCTTTATTTGTTGTTTCCAGTAATCCATTATCACTTGGGGTGTTAACTCCTCCTGGAAAGTTTGGGGCGGATATCGTTGTGGGGGATGCTCAACCATTCGGAATTCCAGCGGCATTTGGTGGACCACATTGTGGTTACTTTGCGGTGACTTCTAAATTAATGAGAAAAACACCAGGTCGTCTTGTTGGGCAGTCAACGGATGATGAAGGACGTCGTGGCTTTGTATTAACGCTTCAAGCTAGGGAGCAGCATATTCGCCGCGATAAGGCCACATCAAATATATGCTCAAACCAAGCCTTAAACGCACTTGCTGCTTCAGTTGCCATGACCGCTTTAGGCAAGAATGGCGTTAGAGAAATGGCGACTGCCAATATTCAGAAAACCCATTATGCGAAACAAGCCTTTAAGGAAAATGGCTTCGAGATTGTGTTTGAAGGTTCTTCGTTTAATGAATTTATTGTAAAAATGAATCGACCAGTCAAAGTAATCAATGAAGAACTGTTGTCAAAAGGAATTATCGGTGGATATGATTTAGGTCGCGGTTATCCTGAGTTAGACCAGCATATGCTTATTGCCGTAACAGAGCAAAGGACAAAGGAAGAGATTGATATATTAGTGCAAGAATTGGGGGATTGCCATGCATAAGGAAGATCAGCCACTCATATTTGAAATTAGCAGTCCAGGTAGAATCGGATTTAGCCTGCCCGAAATGGATGTACCGGAGTTAGATCTAGCAGAATTGCTTCCTGATGGATACCTGCGGGAAGTGGAGGCGGAGCTTCCTGAGGTTTCAGAGCTTGATATTATGCGTCATTACACTGCATTATCCAAGCGTAATCATGGTGTGGATTCCGGATTCTATCCGCTTGGTTCATGCACGATGAAATATAATCCTAAAATAAACGAAAATGTCGCCCGATTTAATGGGTTTGCACATATCCATCCTCTTCAAGAGGATAGCTCTGTCCAAGGGGCTTTAGAGCTAATGTATGATCTTCAACAACATCTAATTGAAATTACGGGAATGGATGAAGTAACATTACAACCTGCTGCTGGAGCACATGGCGAATGGACAGGGTTAATGATGATTCGTGCCTACCATGAAGCGAATGGCGATACTGGGCGTACTAAGGTTATTGTCCCTGATTCAGCTCATGGAACGAACCCAGCATCAGCTACAGTTGCTGGATTCGAAACTATTACAGTAAAATCAAACGAACAGGGACTTGTTGATTTAGAGGATTTAAGAAGAGTTGTCGGGCCAGATACCGCAGCATTAATGTTAACGAATCCAAATACACTTGGTCTGTTCGAGGAAAATATCGTTGAAATGGCTGAAATTGTTCATAGTGCCGGGGGAAAACTTTACTATGATGGAGCTAATCTAAATGCGGTATTATCTAAAGCTCGCCCAGGTGATATGGGCTTTGACGTGGTCCATTTAAACCTGCATAAAACGTTTACTGGTCCTCATGGCGGCGGTGGTCCTGGTTCAGGTCCTGTAGGTGTGAAAAAGGATCTTATCCCATTCCTACCGAAGCCAATTGTAACAAAAAGAGAAGATCGTTATATTTTTGATTATGATCGTCCGCAATCAATAGGTCGGGTTAAGCCTTACTATGGGAATTTCGGCATCAATGTTCGAGCTTATACCTATATTAGAAGTATGGGTCCAGATGGCTTACAGGCAGTAACTGAGAATGCTGTCTTAAATGCGAATTATATGATGAGGAGATTAGCTGAATATTATGATCTGCCGTTTGACAAACATTGTAAGCATGAGTTTGTTTTAAGTGGAAAGAGGCAGAAGAAGCTTGGGGTAAGGACACTTGATATCGCCAAGCGGCTTCTAGATTTTGGCTACCATCCACCTACCATTTATTTCCCGTTAAATGTTGAGGAGTGTATCATGGTTGAGCCGACTGAAACGGAATCGAAGGAAACGCTTGATGAATTCATTGATGCAATGATTCAGATTGCGAAGGAAGCCGAAGAGAATCCGGAGATTGTTCAAGAAGCCCCACATACAACAGTTGTCGGAAGGATTGACGAGGCAACGGCAGCAAGAAAGCCGATTCTCCGTTATCAAAAAGCGAAAATTGAGGCTTAAAATAAGTAAACCCCCTTGGATTTATTTCCATGGGGGTCTTCTATTGTGTGGTTTATTTGGTTTTAATTTTCCCAGACCACTTTTTAAATCCACCCTGAAGATGGGAAAGTTCCTGGTATCCTTTGCGGTGGAGCATCTGTGCTGCTCGGGCACTTCTTGCACCACTTTGACAATACAAGTAGACAGGCTTGTCCGGACGAATTTCCTTCATGCGCATTTTAAGCTGCGATACTGGAATATTTCTAGCTCCTAAGATATGCCCACCATTAAATTCATTCGGTTCGCGAACATCAATTAATTGTGCTTTACGATATCCTGCTCTAAATTCCTCTTCGGTTAGTGTTTTCAGAAATCGGCGCTGATAGAAATAATTAAATGCTGAGTAAGCAATGATAACACCGATTACTGCAAGAATAAAATATAATGCTTCCAATGTTCCTTCTCCTTTCGAGCTAAGTAGACCTTCTTTATTATATAAGTGATTGGGTATTAGGGCAAAGGAATTTAATTGGAAAGCCATTCTATTGTTTTTCTCAGTACGCTCTACTTTGTTTTGGGCAGGATTTTTGATAGACTATGTAAAGTCAAAATTTTTATGGAAATTGTTTATATATAGTAGAAAATAAAAGTGGGGTTTGGAAAATGAATAAAGAAGTATGGAGATATATTGATTCAGGTAATGGTTCACCTGCTTTTAACATGGCCCTTGATGAAGCTTTGCTTGATTGGCATAGTGAGGGGAGAACCCCACCAATCATCCGATTTTATGGCTGGGACCCTGCAAGTTTATCAATTGGTTATTTTCAAAAAATAGAAAAAGAAGTAGATATGGAGGCCGTAAAAAAACATGGCCTTGGTTTTGTACGGAGACCAACAGGCGGTCGAGGTGTTCTCCATGAACACGAGCTTACATATAGTGTGATTGTTTCGGAAGAACATCCAGAAATGCCACAGACAGTCACAGAAGCATACCGAGTTATCTCTGAAGGGGTTTTAAGAGGATTCCAGAAATTAGGCTTAGAGGCCTACTTTGCTGTTCCACGGACAACGGAGGAAAGGGAAGCTTTAAAGAGTCCACGTTCAGCAGTTTGCTTTGACGCACCTAGCTGGTATGAGCTTGTTGTGGAAGGAAGAAAAGTGGCTGGCAGTGCGCAGACGCGACAAAAAGGAGTAATCCTTCAGCATGGCGCTATCTTACTTGATTTAGATGAGGACAAGCTTTTCAGCTTATTCAAATATCCTAATGATCGGGTAAAAGAGCGAATGCAAAAAGCGTTCAAATCAAAAGCTGTTGCGATCAAGGAGATTAGTGGGCGTTCTGTTAGCATCGAGGAAGCGAAGCGAGCCTTTAAGGAAGGGTTTGCAGAAGGACTTAATATTGACTTAGAACCTTATACTCTAACAGATGAAGAACTTGAATATGTACAGAATCTTGCGAAGACAAAGTATGAAAGTGATGAGTGGAATTTTAAAAGATAGGTAAGCAGGAAATGCTTCCTATCTTTTTTTCTGACACTTAAAAATGCAAGTGATGAAATTTGTTGAAATACATCGTTTTATGGGGGAATTCGTCCATTCTCTCATTTTCTCTCGATGTTTTTATTAATTTTAAGTTTGACAAATTTTATTTCACTTGATTTTAAATCAATATGTAGTGTTGTCGAAAATTAAATATACACTATATATTGATTTAGGGTGGTTCCTTGTGATAACTTAATAAGTAATTCGTAAGACATCCAGAATCAACGCTAAATCTATCAGCCTTGTAAAAACTGGACGGTATTACTGAATTTTTTACTAGAAGGAGATGTGAACATGTCAGTTGAGCTAGGCCAAAAAATGAATATTAATATTGAAAATCTGAACAAGGACATCCAGTTGTTTCCTCAGGTTCATCCAATTACTCCGGATATGAAAACAACCCATAAAGGGGTATCACGCCTGGTCATGTTGGATCGCTATACGTTTAAGGATACGGAGAAAGTAACCTTAGGCAAGGGAGATTTCGTTGTTCTTACGATTAAAGAAGATCCGAAATTTCCTGCACGTGGACTAGGATATATCCTTGATATTGATTGGGAATCCAAAATGGCTACGGTAGTGGTTGATGAAGAGTTTCGTGGCGTTCTTGATGACCCTGAAGAAATGAAAACAGGAATCATTCGGAAATCACTCGATGTTATTGAGAAACCCCTTGAAGTGTTCTATGAGCAGATTGCCAAACGAAACGCAACGGGCTTAGCTTCAGTTGAAAAAACAGAGGAAAAACGCAAAGAATGGTTTGAAAAGTTTTATCAAGAACTATCGAATTTAAACTTCATTCCTGCAGGGCGCGTTCTTTACGGAGCAGGAGCGGATACTGACGTTACGTATTTCAACTGTTACGTTATGCCATTTGTACAAGACTCACGTGAAGGAATCTCTGAACACCGTAAACAAGTAATGGAAATCATGAGCCGTGGTGGCGGAGTTGGAACAAATGGTTCGACCCTAAGACCGCGTAACACTCTGGCAAAAGGTGTGAACGGAAAATCATCAGGATCTGTATCTTGGTTGGATGATATTGCGAAGTTGACACATCTTGTTGAGCAGGGTGGGAGTCGCAGGGGAGCTCAGATGATCATGCTTTCTGACTGGCATCCTGACATTATTGAGTTCATCATTTCAAAAATGCAGAATCCAAGAATTCTTCGTTTCTTGATTGAAAATACTCAAGACGAAACGATTAAAAAGCATGCAAAAGAAAAATTAAAATTCACTCCATTGACATTGCAAGAAGAGGCAATGTATCAAGGGATTATAAATTATAAAAATATTCCTGGGTTTGGTGGTTTCAGCTCAGATATTATCAAAGCAGCTGAAGAGAAGCTTGAGACTGGTGGAACCTTTAATGTCCATAACCCAGAGTTCCTTACAGGCGCAAATATCTCAATCACATTAACCAAGGAATTTATGAATGCCGTAGAGAACGATGCTGAATTTGAATTACGTTTCCCAGATGTTGAATCGTATGATGCGGAAACGATGAAAATCTACAATGAAGAATGGCATAAAGTCGGCGATGTCCGCGAATGGGAAAAGCTTGGATATAAAGTACGCACATATAAGAAAATCAAAGCAAAAGAGCTTTGGAATTTGGTCAATATCTGTGCGACTTACTCCGCTGAACCTGGCATTTTCTTTATTGATAATGCAAACGACATGACAAATGCACAAGCATATGGACAAAAGGTTGTTGCAACCAACCCGTGTGGTAAACTGCTTGCCTCACGTTAAAAACCTTTTCTGATTGACTTGGAACCCTAACGTTAAGACGAGGGCGACAGGGCCGAACCACTCTAGCTTTAGAGGTGGAGATAACTCCTTTAGGACGGTGAGAGACTGAGCGAAAAGGGCGGTATCCGCAAGCGACAGTCCGACACTCCTGGAGACAGGAGAAAACAGAGTGGAGCAGCCACTAGCACCATATAGTGTTTGTAACCTAGCAGCCGTCAACCTTGCGGAAATGGCTGACAAGGAAACAAAGACTGTTAATTTCGAAAAATTAAAGCGTACAGTAGAAGTAGGAGTACGAATGCAGGATAATGTTATCGATGCAACTCCATACTTCTTAGCTGAAAATAAAAAGCAAGCACTAGGTGAGCGTCGTGTTGGTCTTGGGGTTATGGGACTACATGATCTACTGATTTACTGTGAAACAGAATACGGTTCTGAAAAAGGAAATGAACTGGTTGATAAAGTGTTCGAAACGATTGCGACAACAGCATACCGTGCTTCTGTAGAGCTTGCGAAAGAAAAAGGAAGCTTCCCATTCTTAGATGGTGGAACTTCTGAAGAAACGAATCGCTTAAGAAATGCGTTCATAAATACAGGCTTTATGAAGAAAATGCCTGAGGACGTTCGTGAATCCATCCTTGAAAATGGAATTCGTAATTCTCATTTGCTAACTGTTGCTCCGAC
>Ga0182742_1002406_pt1 | contig 20733 bp, 14 predicted proteins | sample eDN5th37CBELigMG_FD_128880 | JGI IMG/M metagenome (GOLD analysis project Ga0182742, IMG submission 128880) | Enriched Miracle-Growth compost microbial communities from Emeryville, California, USA - eDNA 5th pass 37_C BE-Lig MG (version 2)... ... | reverse complement strand
TTATATGAGTATTTCCTCAAATCTTTTAGATTTTTTCTAAATGAACGATTCTGAGGACTAAGATTATCCTTTATATTTAGTGGCGGGGAAAACTTAGCAATTAAGTATTCTTCTTCTTTTGCTGGATGGTCGCATTCGATATAGTGTAATAAAATATTCTCCTCCATCCATTTAGACAATTTTTGTTCATCCTTTTGAACAAATCTATATTTACTGTTTGGAAGTGGCTCCTTTTTTAATCCAAATAGAACTCCCAGACTCATTCTTAGTGTTGAGTTTCTTGCAGTGCCTTTAAAATGGCTTTTATAATCTCTCTCATAACGACTTTTCTCTGCTTTGCCAACATAAATAACAGGTAGTCCGTTTAAAGATGCGTATTTCAATTTCAGCATTTGTTTAGGTAAACTAGACTTTCTTTTAACACAAATAATATAAACACCCCTGCTATCTGAGAGTTTTCTTGGGTCATCAATTAAAGGATCAAATACTTTTGTTTTAAGCCTTTTGAATACCATGGTATCCCCCCTCTGACAATAGTTAAATATATTGGCAACTATCCTTTTGTATTCCATTATATAAAAAATATGGGTCAGACCCTCACTTCACCGGGGGACTGACCCCAAACTTCCACAGCTCGGAAAGGTACGACATGCCGCCGAATGATTCGAGGTCAGGCAAGGTGGTTAAGTGAAGCAAATCAATAGGCTTGCCAGCTTGGGTGAACTCCACCATTCTTCGCATTAATTCCTTATGCCGGGCACTTTCTAGCTGTTCAGGTTGAATCACGGTATCCTTGAGTAAATACTCCGCCTTCATTAAGCTTCCTAAAAACGTTTTTTCAACGATACTCATCATTTTTCACCCGCAGTAAGGTCGAGTTTAAATTCACCTGGGATCGCTCTTCCGCTAGGAAACGATTGTGCTGGCCTGGATTGGCACTCAGCCTTTTGCTTCTCCTGGTAAAAATTAATTTCTTCAACCGACAGCAAGGATTCATTTTCCCAGTTTTTCAAAATCCCAACAATATAATTAAGCCTTCGTTTATTATTGGCACAGGCAATCTCCATCGCTTTTAAAATCACCGCTTTCGGCTGTAAAAAGCGAGAGTCATCCAACCAAGCCAACAGCTGTTGTTTCGCATTCACGTTCGAAAATCCAAATCCATTCTTGTCCCAAAACTCGATAATTTCATGAACGTCAGCTCTCTTTTCATCATCCTGATTGAGAACAACCATGTTCGGATTCTTCTCTATATTTAGATTAAGAGAATTTTGTTGTTGTTTTTCATTTTCATTTTCTTTTTCATTTTCTTTTTCATTTTCTTTTTGCCTACCTATCGTATGACGACGCGACAACGTATGGTCCTCAACTTCTTTATCAACCGATATGTATGGTTCATTCTCTTCTTCGTCCCCGTCAAACATTTCTTGTTGGTTAAAAAATGATTCATAAAGGCTACTAATTTCCTGTCTATGTATCGACTCCGCAACATATTGGATAAGTGAAAGATCCTCGACCTCTTTTAATTCAGAAAGAATACAATCCATAATCGGCTTCCCGCCTTTATGGAGATTATCCTTCCCCCAGTTCTTAATCGCCAGTTCCCTTGTTTCTGGATTATACCGAATCAATTTATGATGCTGAATGAATCGCTCCATTAACGACTGCACACTCTCAATAGAATAGCCCAAATCAAACGCCATTTGCTTTTTCGTAATTTTGTAGATTCCGATTTGAGTCGTATGGGGATTGGTAAGCAAATAAAGATAAAAATACTTATCCTCCGGAGTCATCTCCTCAGAAACAATCGCATTCGTCCAAAACTCAGTCCTCACCATCCGGTATTTTGCCATTCTTAACCACAACCCTTTCTACTATGAAAATAGCTTTCATGGTTTATATAGGGGTGAAAGGGCAAAATGGACAGGATGGTTTTTATGGAGTTGTGGATGTTTTGTGACTAGGTGCGGGATCAGTAGCCTAGCAAACCCTTCCCGGAACACCCTGATGCTTATAAAGGCTTCACAAACACAAGAGCAAATTGGTTTATGAACGAAAAAAAACGCACGAGTGAATAAATCACCGTACGGTTAAATATAGATTAGAATTAATTTAGTAGTTATAGTGCAATTCCTTGTTCTTGGTTGATACATAAATATATTGTGAAACAAGAATATCTGGGGTGTCACAGGGCGTTGCTCCCCAAAAGAGAAGGACCTAAAAATGGGGTAATTTTAGATCCTTCTCTTTTGGAGCATGTAATTATTCTACCTGGAGGGCTGACATATGATTAGTTATGCTCAACTTGTAATTTTAAATTAATATTCATTTTTCATGTCGGGGTCGACAGAGTGTAGTAAACATTGATTCTATAAGGTTCAACGTAATGTGTTTGTATAATTTGTACAAATTTTAATTGATAAGTCTTATATTAAACAACATATTATAAGGAAATTACATCATGCCGCCCGTAAGCTTTGAGTGTGTAATATCATTAACAAGAGGTGCGAAAAGCACAGTAAATCAACGGTTTGGATATTACTGGTTGTAACATCTTTAACGGGGTTTTACCGTTTTTTATGGGAAGGCGTTAGCAAAATGTTAGCATATAACTTCCACTTGTCGGATGGCAATTTTACGTAAAGCTCACAATTACAACATAGACAATTTCGTTACTCTTGTTATAAGTTATCAACTAAAAGCTACCTCTAAGGTCTGTTCACTAATTTGTGGATTTGCCCCTATGCTTTTAAGAAAAGAATCGTATTGATCGGGATCTTTCATTGAAATAGTTTTAAGAATTATTTTTGCATTTTCCTTAAACTCAGGAATATTTACTGGTTTAAATAATCTATCAGGTTGTTCTTCACCATGTGAATATTCGTTATTGATTCTATTAATAAACGAACGAATTTCAAAGTTTTCACCAAAAAAGGTTAATATTTTTTTATCATTTCCTATCTGGGTATCAGGATACTTAAAAAACATATATGTTTCAATAAATTTACGAGCATTATTAGGAAAATTATAGAACACATGATAATTATTATCATTTTGTTCCTCATTCGCTACTCTATATATTTCATGAAATAGATAAATAAATTCCGTTGAAAATTTCTCCAAATACCTAGGCATTAATGTTATCATTCCAACCACTTCTTTTTCTTTATTGAAAGATTTTTCTATCATCCAATATCTATTTTCATATAGCTTCCTTTTAGTTTTATGGTTCTTTTCTGGGTTTATGATCTTTTTTGTATACTTTAAAAAATCTAGATTATGCGTTGAAATAAAGACCTGCTTATATTTTTTACTCGCTATTTCTGAATCTATTAAACTATATATGTAAAAAATATGATTATTGTCTAGGCTACAGATTGGATCATCAATAAATATAGTATAATCCTCAACATTTGTAATATCTTTAAGCGAAGCCAAAAAATAACAAAAGGAGATTAAACTTTGCTCACCTTCACTCAAGTTTTTAGCAAGTGATTGCTTTCGCTTAATTACAAATCTTGATTGTTTTTCTGTGCTACTATTCCTTGATAACTCAAGATATAACTCTGGATGGCCAAGGAAAGTACTTAGATAACTATTTACTAATCTAACCGAGTTTTGTTCGTCTTTTAACATTGCTTCAAGCTTTTTTATTTCTGTCAATGATTTTTGCTCTTCTACAAATAGAGCTTCTTTTCGAGAGCTTAGTTCCTGAAGTTTTTTGTTTTCTTCATTATAAACTTTTACTCTCTTTTCGTAATTTGTGTATTTGAGGACTCTGTAAATTTCATTGAATCTCAGCTGACGTCTTGCTTGGTCTTGTTCAAATAAAAAACCATTTGAAAATTTATTATGACTCTCAACTAAGTTGTTTATGTCAAATAAACTATTGTGAATACTCTCATCGAGTTCTCTCTCATTCACAGTTTTTCCAGTCCAAGAGAATAATTTTACTCTTCTTTCATTAAGATTTTCTATTAGGTACACTAGTTCTTCAACTATTAGGCTCTTTACATTTTCAAACTGTTCCAAAGTGTTAGCAAACTGCTCTTGAAAAACAGAATAAAAATCTGAATATTTCAAGTCTATGCTGTAATCTTTGAGGGAGTTTTTTTTATCTTCAATACGTTTAATTAAATTTTCAATTTTGAGGGAAAATTCTTCTACCTCGGTAGTGAAGTGGCTATCTAAATCATTCCACAATTGATCATTTATCGGATTTCCACAAAAACCACAATTTTCGTTATACTCTTTTTTATGTAGACTAATACCTTCTCGAACCCACTGCTGTAATAAATTGTTATTGGATAACCGTTCTATAATTTTACTTGGTTTGATTTTTTGAGTTAACAGAATATTAACCTCGGCTATTAAGTTTGCAACTCCATAATCTAAAATGTTAAGAGGATTTAACACTGGCTTAATTTCTTCTTTAAGAATACCTCGTAGCTTTTCTTCTTCAGAACTGTTCAATTCAGAGGCACTAGGTATTTCTGTTAAAAGGTCTCTGATATCGTATTGTTTTTTCTTCTCATTCGCAACAAAATAAAAGGAGTTGTTTCTAATGCTACTTGCTGATTCTCTGAGCTGTTTCTGTATTTCTTTATCCATTGATGTAATTCTTTTTTGTTCTGCATTATGTTGACTAACTAAACCGTCATTATTGGACCCATAAAGTTTTAATTTTAGTTCTTCTATCTTTTTCTTTTCACCATCAATTTTCTTTTCTATATCTACATTTTTTTCACCCAATATAGTAAAAGGTAATATCTCACCTTCTTCATCATCATATAAAAAACTTAAATTTTCTTTTTTAAAGTCAGAATTATAAACTCTAATGTTAAAATTTCCTGCAGAAATATCATTATTTGATATTTCTCTACCATCATCTAACGTAATTAAAAATTTCCCTTCCTTAAAATCTTCAAGTGATTCTCCAATTTCAAGGCTTCGAAAAATTCTAGAAAATGTTGTTTTACCCGAATAGTTTCTTCCGTAAATAATATTTCTATGACCAAATGATTTACTTTCTCCCTCACCAACTGAACTATTCCAAATCATATTTTTATAAACACCATATTCATAAATATCTAATTTCTTTATCATAACATCCCCTCCTATAATACCCCTCAGATTATATATTTTAATGAGAAAACCAATTCCACACATGGAGCCGTAGGTATTATTTTCTTTTAACGTCAGTTTAAATACGACTCGAAACAAATCGAGGTTTTCTCGCTTTGTTATAGAAATATTTCAGTTGGACAGTTTCAATAATTACTTCTCCATTCATAAGTATCCCAGAGAAAACTCACAAGCGTTATGCTACTACCAACTGCAAGTTTTGCGTGTCGCTCTTCAAGCCCTTTATAAGTAGCACTTTTCCCATGTCCACTACCATACGGGTTGCGCAACGCTGCCAAGTTAGATGCTATTGCACGCAAATTGCCTAAAATAGCTTTTATCTCAGCTGTAGCCGGTGCATTATCAGGTATGTCTTTAGGCATTAACTTGAGAAGTTTCATTGTTGCACTACTTAACTGACCGACATCCCAGTTTTTATCCCACTCTATTCCATTTTCATCAAGAATGGTTTTACAACAGCTTTCAACCAATTCCTTTGCTTTCCCTATTGCTTCTGTTGGATTTTCGTTCTGCATCCTCAGCATTAAATCAATCTGTGTCGAAAGATATGTACTTGAAAATTTCTCCTTCAACTCTTTACCAAAGGAAGCAAGAGGATTTTTATTAAATAAAATATGATCAATTATATGTTTGCTCTGGACATAGAGTTTTGAATATTCATCACCGTTTTCAATTTCGTAAACATAATGGACTTCATAATAATCCAGCAAATCTTTTAACAACTTTATAGTGTCATCCTCTGAAGCTTCGCTAATATAAGCCATTAGAGATTTACCCTTAGATTGTTTGTACTTTTCACACAGGGGAATTCCGACACTTTTTAGAGTAAACACATCAAAGTCATTTGTAGAGAAATTTAAAACATAACCACCTCTATTAAACAACTTCATCAGAACTCCCTTTTCAATTTGGGATAGTCTATGCATTTTTGTTCCCCTTTCTTAATAGAAATACATTTTAAAATAGTATTTTATTAAATTTGACAATATTTTCTCCGCATTCCGACAACTCTCTTCCTATTTTACCAAAAATTTCTTACAGATGAATATTTGTTATCTATTAAAATGAGCAAACTCACAAGATATTATGATGTATGAATTTTACCGGTTAAATTCAATCCAACTAAATACAGTAACTAACAAGAGAGAACCGTAGTTACTAGATTCTATCCATTTTGGAAATGATCTTGTGCTGCAGTTTTTCTTTTTACATTTTAAAGAAAGAGGAAAATGCCAATGAGCAAAGAGTAAAAAACTAGCGAAGTCCAAACTATTAAACTAGAACTTAATAAAATCTATGAAATATGTGAATCATACGGAGTTTCTAAGGAAGTCCATCTCAAGTTTCCTAACACTTCAAAGGAGGATCCAACATGCACAAAATTCTGCAAGAACTTAATTTGCCGGGCAGTGTTACACGACCAGTTATTGTTCCACGTAATTCAGGACAAACATCTTCGGGGAATAAAATTGCCTTGCAATTAGAGTTATCCCTTGCCGATTCTAATCACAAATCTAGTAACAAAAATATGGGGTCAGACCCTTACTGAAGTAACGCTTACATCACCGGGGAATTGACCCTAAAACTTCTTTACTCATTATAACCCTCTTTTTCCTCAGCCACCCTTAACACATCCGTAAAAAACTCATTCTCCCCATAAGTCTGTCCGATATCTTTAACCCGCTTCATGAAATACCCTTCCAATTCCTTATCCGTACAATAAATAAAACACCCCTTTTGCCCACGAGTCATCAAGGTTCGATAAGTGTTCCTAATAATCTCATCAGCAAGCTGCTCTGCTTCCTCGGGTTTTTCCTTCAGCATTTTCTTCAGGCCTTTTAAGGAGTTGTCCGTTTTTGCTCGTTTCGTATGGTCGGTTAGGATTTCTCCGTCTCGACAAACTAGATCATCGCCAATAATTACGCCAACGTAATCAAATTCTAATCCCTGGCATGTATGAATACAGCCAATTTCATGAACAGATTTCTCATCAATCGCCCATGTATCAGAATTATTTAAATTCCAACTCATCCCGAACTTATAATCTGGAATCTCAATATCATGGAAATTGGTGTCGGCTTTTCCTTCTTTCACCCAGTTCCAGCAGTATCCTGCGACCATCCGGGATTTATTGTTTTTCTTATTTAGCTGCTCAATTTCTTTTCGGAGTTCATTTGGATCAGTAAAGATCCGGAAGTCATAATTTGTGCCGATGTAATTAGAATTTGCTGTTTCGCGTATTTGTAGAACATCATCAAGCCAGTTCAAATAGCCGTCGGAACCATTGCAGCGGAATTGCGATTCGAGCTTCATGGTCGTGACTTTCCCACCTAGCTCTTCCGAGAATTTTTTTATCTCCCCGATACTACCAATATCTTTTAATGTAACCCGCTGTCTTTCATCTATAAAAAAGATGGATAGCTTGGAAGCATTCATAATTTCCTTGATTTGATTTTCACCTAGATTGCTGAACAACCCTGATTTTTCATTTAAACGATGTGCCTCATCCACAATTAGTACATCGAACTCATTGGCTGGAGCATTAATATAACTTCCTGAACCAGTAAACAAATTATCGATATGCCCCTTGCGGAAGTTTTGCTTCAGCTTTGTCACATAGATATTTCTTGGAGCAGCATTCTTAGTAACATACTGTGAGACGAGACTTCGATTCGTAGCTTCTACTAATAAGTTGATCGCTAAAACCGACTTCCCCGTTCCAGGACCGCCTTCAACTACTAGGACTTGTTTTGTATTGGTTCTCACTGCTTCATTCGCCAGTTGCAACGCCGTTTCATAAACGACTTTTTGGTCATCAATCATCACAAATTCCTTGTTGCCTTGGAGCATGCTGTTAAGAGAATCCTGCAGGGATTTAGAAGGACGAATACGTCCTTTGTCAATCGTATATAAAATTTCCTTATTGTCTCCGTATTTTATGTATCTTTTTATAAAATCACGGAGCTTTCCTGAATCTCCTTTTATAAAGACAGGAGCTTCTTCAATATAATATTCATAAATAGGGTCGGTTAGTGGATCATTTTCTCCCTGATTCAAATAGTTATGTAAGTAGGTACAAGGATAAAGTGCAATATCCTCTTTTTGAGCATTTTCATTGTAGTCTTTGATTAAAGCAGCATAGGACCACGCTTGATAGGATGGATGGGTTGTTTCACGTAAACCTTTATTAATAAATGTTTTAACAATGGCTTCTTTTCCTTCAATTTTTTCAACTTTTTCCCATTGCTTCAATTCCACAATTACAACAGATTGACGGGAATCTTGATCAGAACCAGAAATAAGAAAATCTACACGCTTCGATGTATGGGGAATCTTAAATTCAATTGCAACTCCTGCATCATTTGGAATATCTCGATCACTCAATACTCTATACATATACTGCATCGAGTTATCCCAAGACCTAACCTCCCGCTCATTGATACGCCCTATTTTTTCATTGTAATTATTGCAAATATTGTTCACCAACTGATCCTCAAAGACATCAGTTAAGAATTCATTCTTGGTCGCCTCGTATACAATCATTTTGTTCCCCTTTAGTTTTTTATATTTATTATAAAGGATTATCCTAAAAATTAGTAAAAAGAAAGCCCTTCCAAGAGTTTAACTCATAGAAAGGCTCCTAAAGGCTACTTTAAACTGATACCAATTGTTTCTCTTCTTTTACACTTAAGCTCTGACGATATTCTTCTGCTTTCATAGTAAGAGTAAACTCCGCTGTTGGTTCAATTTCCTGTACTAGACTTTCAAGACTATTTACATCAGCATAGAAGAATTCTTTTCTCTGGTTTATTTTATTCACGCGTTGGTCATTTAGGATTTCATGCATCTTTTGTTCAAGACCAACAGCATTTTCACTGAAAACCATGGCGTGGATATCGAATTTAAACGGCACGGATGCATCTCCCAGTTCATCGATACGATCTAACGGGTTCAGCCTACGTGTCATTCCAACCTTAAACATACTTTCACCAAACGAGCCCAGATTGGATATGACATAAACATACCCAGCTTTCCCGTTTGCTCGCTTTACAATCTCTTCCTTTTTCTCTTCTAGATTTTCGACCATTTCGTTTAATTCTTTTAAACGGGCTTCGAGCGCAGCAATTTTATCTGCATCGGTTTCCTTATTAAGAAGCTCTTTGTTTTTCTCAATTTCATTGATGTATTTTTCTTCTTCTTTCTCGATTTTCTTTCTCTCTTGTTCAAGCAAACGCTGTTCTTCTGCTTCTTGTCGCATTTGCTCACGAATTTGACGTTGCTCCTCTTTCTCTTTTTCCTTTTGAATATAATACTTATATTCTATTTGAATCGCATTTTCAAATAAAGGCTCTAATTCTTGAATAAATCGTGTAATAGTTGGCAATATATTTGCATTACCACTCCCACAAATCGTTAAGTATTTCTGAGTAAGGGATTTTGCATTTGCTAGCGCCTTATCCAGATTAGTGTAGCTTAATGTATATAATATATTTTGAAGCTCTGCTTGAAGGCCAATCACCATTAGATGGTAGATTGTCTTATTTGCTTTCGTTGTATATCTAGCTTCATAGCTCTCTACTAATTTTTTTATATCTTTATTATTTGCCGTCATTTCTTTCCTTAAAGCTTTGGAATCATTATGGTGTAGATTTAATTTTACAATCGTTCCATAAATACCTTCTCCCAAAGCAGCTTCTAATTCTTCAATTTCTGACTGGATCTTTTTATAATCAACGGCTTCTGGGAAATTTTCAATCAGCCGCTTAATTCCGCCTGTTTCTGCCTTTAGTTTTTTTGAAGCATTTTCAACCCTTTTCCATTCTCTTTGCTTCTTTTCTAGTAAACCTTGCGCTTCCTCTGCTTCTGCTCCAAGTTTTGCTATTTTAATCGCAAGCTCAGCGTTCTCTTTTTCAGCATTACGTTTATAATTGTCTGCTGCCTCTTTAGCTTTAGAAATAATCTCTGAAGATTCTTCCTGTACAGATTGCCTAGCTTCCTTTACGGTTTGCTCAAACAACTGCTCTCTATCTTTAACCTTAGCTTCAATTTCAGCTAGCTGGGATTCCTTTTCTTTCAGGGTCTGGTTGATATTTAGTAATTCTTTAATCTTCTTAAACACCTAAATTCCCCCTTTATATCTTCGCTCTACATTATACTCCTACTGAGCCTGATTTCCAGTCATTTGTAATAAGTTCAATAAATTAACAAATATTATCTATTTGTTCCATACGTTGGGGTTTCGGTTTACTGATTTTGAAATAAAAGCTCTAAAAACGGGTCAGACCCTCACTGAAGTAACGCTTTACTCCACAAGGGGACTGACCCACTGGCCTTGCACGGTTTGAAAAAAAATACAAAAATGTAATAAAAAGTAGTTACTAAACATAAAAAAACTCCTATTGTAGAAGTTGTTGACCTTGTTTTGTTCCCTTAAACAAACAAGTCTTCTACAAAGGAGTTTTCACTTTGACAAACAAAAGTTTAGGACGGGAAAAGCTAATTTGTCAATGCCTTTCCATTCTTCCGACAGAGGATTTTGATTGTCCTCTGATAGACTACGGAAAGAAATTGACTACAAAAGCTTTATTAAAAATTTTTATTGCTGCACAGCTGGATCAATGGAGTTCTTACACTCACATGGAAGAAAAGCTAAGAGCACATCCAGAACTTCGTAAAGTCCTTGAAATTAAAGGTATTAGTGGTTCACAATTAAGCCGTCGTATCAATGATTTCCCAACAGAAATGGTTCAAAAGTTGTTTATAAAAGTAGTAAATAAAATTCGACTTCTTACTCAAGAGTTTAATGGAATATCAAATAAAATATATGATGGAAAATTATCCCACGATGTCATTATATAATTTATTTATTAGTTTTTCTTGATACCCAGCTCTTTGTATTTTAATCATTTTTTCCATCAACGGATTCAACAAGTCATCGTTAATCGAGTTTAATAGCTGAATTCTTTCAGATATTGATACTTCTGATAATGATTCTATATAATCCTCTGAAGTGTACCTCCAGTAAACTACTTTATCTCCAAACTTCTTTTTCAATCTATAAGCCATAGAAATACCATCAGGGTCAAAGTCACCAGAATAAAAGACACGACAACCTGATTCAATCAACTTCTTAATCAGTATTAACCCTGATAGTTTAAACTGACCGTGTGTACATATTATCGGCATTACCTTTTCTTCAATATTCTTATCTAATACACTTGAGTACACACCTGAATTTTCTAATACAAATACTGTATTACCCACTTTAGGGTATACTTTATCAATTACTTGTATTTCCCTCAATGGTACATTCTTTACCATGTTTTCTTCGCAAGCATAATACCAAGATTTGATAATCTCCCCATTTTTCTCAGCTATTAAACCATTACAAGTCACAAAATTTAAAAGGTCGTCCCTAAGTATTCCGAATTCAAACAGTAACCCTGTTTCTTCTTCTTTGTCTTCAATTATTTCGTATTTAACACCATTAAAATAACAATTAATCATTTGCAGAGAGTTTATTAATTTTGGCTCCTTGTCAAATGCATGCGGATTTCCCGTAACCATTTCAGCAAAAATCGGTAGTCTCTTACTTACCTTCAACGGTAAATAAGATATAGCTTTAATGACATTCTCTATTTCCTGGAACTTTTCTTGTGAATAAGCTAGATTAAATACCATTGCTCCAGATTCTTTACTTATAATAAAATCAATCAATACATCTGCCATTTCACTTTTGTATTTTGTTTTGAGTGATAAAAAGTATTCTTTCCTTTGTCTTTCCGATTGTTCTTTTTTTATTTTGTTAGACACTAAAACTCTTCCAACCACCCCTTCTACTACCTTGTAAAAATCAGCTCCTTCAAACCGTTTTCCTTTAAAACTTTCCTCAAATTTCTTCAACGGTATCTTCATTTCATCTTTACCTGCGGAAGTTTTTTTATTTTTTAACCAGCGTTCTATCGCTCTACGTTCCGTAGTAGTAGGGTTTTCGAGTATAACTGAGCCCCCGATGTTACCGAGACTTTCAATCTTCTTTGCAAACAATGGGAAGAGACGACCGTAGTCATCCTTCCTTCGAAAATATTCTACCGCTTCTTCTGTTGGATTCATTTTATCCCCTCGCTATTCAAACCTTAACTGAACAAAGTCTGCTGTTCTGGAGTTAATTCAATTTCATCTTCAGATTCATCTTTTTCAATTTGATGCCTTGTCGTTCGTTTTTCCCCATCCCACTTGTAATGGACAACTGTAACATCTTTAGAGTTTTTCGGTCGAATGATTTCTGCAATCGATAATGACGAAACCGTGTCATAGTCACCCCATAGAGATTGTGAATTTAGGATGTAGTTTAAGTCGAGTTCTTCAATCAATTGGAACATATCTCGAATATTATCCTCATCTACACCTGCAAATGCTTCGTCCATTGATACAATCTTCGGAGCTTCTGGACTTGCTGACGTATATTTTGAATAAAGAGCCGATAATAGAGGAATGTACATCGACATCGCACGTTCTCCACCACTTAACGCATTGTAACGAGTTTTTGTCAGTTCTTTTCTCTTACTCTCTTCACCTAAGACATAATAAATTTTAAATTCAAACCATTTACGGTAATCCAAAATATCCTTAATTACGTAATCAAATGATTTTTCTTTATTCTTGTCATCACTTTCAAAAACTTCTTTTGCATATTTAATTTTAGAATTAAAATGTTTACTCAACTTTCGGTAATCAGATGGTTTCAATTCCTCTGGGTCCGTTTGTAATAAGTCTACTAACTCGCTGGTTGCAAGTTCTCCGTCACCATCATTTACTTTTCTTGGTTTCCACTCTAATGATAATTTTAATCCACTAGAAGCGTTTCTATCTTCCATCAACTCATTAATGGAATCTTTCCACTCGTTCGCCTTCGCAATTAACTCTCGAATCCTTTCACCGATATTGTCCATAATGATTTCCTTAAAGAGTTTCTCATCTTCATTCGTTAATGCAATTTCAACATTTTTCACTTGCTCTTCAATAATCTGAAGTAATTGTTTCGGAGACACCGTTCGCCCCTCTGAATTGAGAGTTATAATTGTTCTCGTTTCACTGTTACTCAAATCTTCTAATTCCTTTGCGAATAATTCAAAGCCTTGATCCGAAATATCCTTCAACTCATGTGTGTATATGGAGTGAGACGGTGAATAGGTTTCTAACCCTTTTAAACGGACTTCAATTAACTTACTCATTAAATTTTCATGATAGGAAACTACTTTTTCTCTGTTCAGTTCCTTATCATCTTCTACAACGGTTTCTGCTAACACGTAAATATCTTCTTCATTTGACAATGTTTCTTTATCAAATGTTTCAATAAAACGCTTGTTAATTTCATTCGTGAACAATTCTTCTCTAGCAACCAATAGATTTTCATAAAAACCAATAGCTTTTTCTTGTCTTGCCACATTACCAGATAGTGTTGGTATTTTTTCTTTTAAACCGCCAGCTATCGTTAGTAATTCATCCAATTCACTTGGAATGGCTTGTTTTCTTTTCTCCGCTTCTTCAATTTCTTGTTCCAATTCATCCGCTCCCGAAGCTGTAATTGACTCTTCTAAACCAGAAATAACAGACTCTTTTTGGGATATATCTTTTTCGCTTTCATATATGTACCCCTTTAAATCATTAACATCTTCCAATACATCTTCAAATTGACCTTCTTTGAGTTTCTTAGTCTCCGTTTTGTGTTTGTAATCTGTGACATGACCATTCAATTCAGAAAGCTCTTGTAAATATGCCTCTGCTTCTCCTAAAACATTTTCATAGGCTTCCACTTCCGGTTTTATTGTTCGAGTTGAGGTTAATTCCATACGATCTTTTCTAACTGCATTGTAGCCTTTGTTTAGATTTTCAATTCCTTTATTAATTCGTTCCATATTTTTTTCCACAAGCTTGATATCAAATTCGATACTATCAATCTCTACATGAATCCCTTCTACTGAATCCAATGACGGGAAGTTATCCTTCTCTTCATTTAACGTTTTCATACGCTCTTCTAAACGTTCCCTTGTTTCATCTAATGATTTAGCATCTTTCTCTAAGTCTTTTAGTTCTTCTCTTAACAGGTGAAGCATTTTCTCTCTGTGTTGCCTTCTTGCTTCTTTACCTATAAACCTAGATGATTCATTTTGTACCGCATTTCCGTAAACCAACCCATGTTGATATTTTCCGAAAGTCGTAACAAATGTTTTTTCTTCAACTTCAACCGTGGAGATACTTCGTAGTAAGTTTTCCACTTCCGTTTTCAAATGCTCTAAGCCAGATGGCAAACAAACATCCATCATGCTCAATAGAGAATTCCCACCTTTTATTTCATCATTTGGTACTAACACACTGTCCGATTCCTCAATTACATGTAAGTACTTTGATTCAATAATAAGACTATCCAATATCCCCATCTCTATGATGGCTGACTCTATTCTTTCCCTCTCAAAATCGGAAACTTCCTTTTTGAATTCAACTGATTCGTAAAATGGAACAAAGGCTATTTTTTGGTCAGCCAATTTCTTACGAACCAAAACTGTTTCGTTTCTTCTTGTCTCTGGTTCTGGGTCTTTCTTGTCTTCCACTACTTTCACTTCTTTGAGCTTTTCTTTAATCTCTTTTCGTAGAACCTCTAATTGGTGCTTAATTTCTAACTTTTCTTGTATCAACGATGTATTTCGAATAGAGAGAGCCTCTCTTAACGTTTTTTCCACATCAACTGGAGATGTTCCCTCAAATAAGCTATTAATAGTAGCTACAAATTCTTTTCGCTCTTCCTCACTTAAGACGATTTCCTTATTGTTTTCACTCCACGATAAAATGTCCCGTTTCAACTGGTCCAATAAATCTTCCATTTCTGACTCTTTATCGTTCAAATCTTTTCTTAAGCCCTCTCTTTCTATCTCATTTTCAGCATACTCCTTTTGTCTCTCTTCTAGCTGTTCGGACAAATTTCTTTCCTTACCTAACAACGTAACAATTCTTTGTATCTCTTTTCTATTACTTTCTGCATTTGTTTTCCAACTTTCTACAGATATATCCTTTAATTCCTGCTGATTAAACGAAATAAGAAAAGTGTCCCTATTAAGCTCGTGATTGTTGTACTCTAATTCTAACGCTATTGCATCTAAATCTTCTACAGAGCGATTAATGGTCCGTTTCACTTTACTTATTTCATCTTCCATGTGCTTTATTTCGTTTTTCAGCTTAATATATTTTGATTCTTTTTCCTCAAGGTCATCTCTTTGCTTCTTTAATTTCCTTTGTTGCTCTCCCAGTTCTACTTGTAATTTAATAAGGCTACTCTTCATCTTAAAGACATCATTATCTCTAAGATTTTCTAATTTCTTTTCTAACTTGTTCTGTTCATTTCTTAATTCTTGAATGTTGTTTTGTATCTCTTTCTCTTTTTGAGTTGCTCTATTTAAATCTCTTTCTGCCTTTTCCAAATCTGTTGTAGCCCTATTTCTTTTGTCACTAACTTGCATGAAATCGTATGCTTTTTTACCTAATACTGCCTTGTTGTATAAATCGTATCTCTCGGATAGCGTTCTGATAAGTTCTAGATCGGTTTTATTATTTTCTAACCTCTCCTTTATCTCATCGATGTTTTGTATCGTTTCCGATAAAGAACGTAAGTCTGTGTAAGAAAGTTCTGGCAGAGAACGCTGCAATATTTCATAAATAACTTGTGGTCCTAAGTCATTAGACAACTTAGGCGTTCTAATGCGAACTACCAAATCAACCATTTCTTTGAACTCTTCAATGGAATCAAACTTAAAGATATTGTTATTTACAAGTTCTGCGTATTCACCCTGTTTGGTTACGACCGTACCACATTGTTCCTTCTCTATCATGTTGGTAAATTGTTTCTGACTTAAAGGAACCATTACCTTTTCCCCATGCTCGTCTAACTGATACTCGAAAAGGTCGATGTCGTGACCAATTCTCTTATCTTTAATAATGAAATACCAAGCATCCACTTCGTCCTTCGATTGTGTTGCTTTTAATCCAATACCAGTTGTAATGTATCTATCTTCACCAGACATTTTATATTCCAAAAACAAATAACTCGTTTTCTCGGTTTTTTCTGGATTTTCTCCAAAAATATAGTCTTTAATTTTTCTAGACCTTGAACTAAAAGGGTCTAATCTTTGCGGTTGCTTATTTCCATCTAGTAATAAGGGTAAAAAGCTTTGAGTAGTAACAGATTTACCTGAACCGTTCGACCCACGAATTATCATTTTCCCTTTTTCAAAAGGAAACTCTTCGTACTGATAATACCAATAGTCTAAAACCCCTGCCTTGGACATTTCCCATGCTATCCTCTTGTTTACTGGTACCATTATCATCTCTCCTTTTCTACATTTTCATTATTAATTATAATTTCGCCTTCATCACTCTTGAATGTCGTGAACTTTGACACAGCATCCTTCGCTTCTTTTCCTCTTAGTTTTCCAGAGGTACTTGTTCTGTTGAATTCCTCTACCCACATTTCAAAATCTGCAATCGATAGTTTTGATAAGCTTTTTTTCTTCTCTTGAACTCTTTTTATAAAGTACTTCCTAAACATGTAGTCACTTGGGTATTCCCCAATACTACGAGCAATAGTAGGGAATAATTGAACTTGGTAGGTTTCCTTATCATTTTTAAGCATTCCCCATTCCTCTAAATAAAGGAGCAACTTCCCCGCAATAGCCTCTGGATATTCTTCACGAAATTCTTTGCTCCAACCGTCACCGTAAAACTCTTGACATTCACCAACTACTTTTTCGAACTCATATTCTGTCATATAAATTGATTCATTTGGCATCTCTTCCCCATCTTTTAATTTCTTTATAAGGAAAGAGCCAAAGTGAAGAGCGACATCAGAAATACCTTTCGCATTGGGGTGTTGCTCTAACTTAGCATTCCTTTTTTCTGCCACTAGTAGGATTTGGTTCCTGTATATCTCCAATTCGAACTCCGTATGCTCTGATACACTATCAACAATCCGAAAATATTGATGGGCGAAATACCTTTTCTCACCTTCTGTAAGTTGGTCCTTGAATACAACAGGAGAAAAGAACAACCTTCTATTTATCATCTGTAAATGTTCTTTGGGTGTTGGCACTGCGTTATCAGGTATCCATTTATCCATCAACATTTCTTCTTTTGTTACAAATTCACTTATAGGTTTAGTGAAGAACCTCAAGAAATACTTTGATAACATAGTAGGTCTATAAAGAACTTCAACCCCTTCGTTATCCTTGTATTGATACACATCACCCTCAATGACACCCACCAATTGCATCTTCTCCACATACTTCATCACTCGAATGAAAGAGAGACGGTGTTTATACACTTCCCATTTCACTTCAACATCGTTTGTAACAAAGTCTTTAATAAATTCCGTTAGCATGGATATTAAAAAAAGGTCATCCCCCGATCGATCTTCTAAATAGGCGAGAGTAGCGATAAATATCGTGTAATCTAACGGCTCACTAAACTCCTTTATTCCCATCCAAGGCTCAGCAGAAAAAGGAACCTTCTCCAATTTGATAAGGTTGATGGTAGTGAACAACTGGAACCCAAAATTATCAATGAAAAACTTCTGTACCTCTTTATTGTTTTTCCGTATAAAGTGAAACGCATCCGGATGCGTTTTTCTTGTAATCCAAAAGTTCTCTAATAAGGACGAAATCGCCTGTCTCATTTCCTCTTGATTTATTTCTTTTTGCATAACTAATTCTCCTCAAATTTCAACTCTACATCCGGCAGGGTCATCACACCGTCTGTACACCGAAGTTTTATTAGATTTTCTTTGTTGATGCTTACTGCATAGCTAACGCCAAATTCCGTCTTTCCTTTTTTCGACTTACTCGTAGCTGCTTTCGTTATCCATTTCAGTAATGTCTTTCTCACAAACGGCTCAATCGTTCCTAATTCACTTAGAACAACTTTCCCATTCTCTGCTAAATTTTTCAGCACTTCCGATTCTTTGTTCCGTTCTTCAATGATGGCTTCTAATTTTCGTTTTTTCTCTTCTTCCGAAACCTTTACATAGGATTTTGTTCGTTGCTCCCTTTTGTAATTCTTTACTTTCGGTGGAGTGATGATTGGCGCTGGGCTTTCTTCCCAAATTTCACTATCTGTTGTATCTGTCAGTTTTTCTCCTCCAACAATATGCTTTGTATGAAATACACCAAAGCAACAAGCAGATAACTCATGTGCTTCTTCTATAGATTCACACTTTTGGAACATGGATGCTAGTGTGCGATAGTCTTCTTTTCGATTCCTATTACTGTTTTTTATTTCAGACAATCTCAGTGCATATCTACTTAACATTTGAATACTCTTTTCCGTCTCTCTAAGTAGAACCTCTACATCACACTCTTCACTTCCACCCCTGACAAACCAATACTTCAATTCCATCCAACGCTCCCATAGAAGCCTTTTATTTCTTTCCGCATCGAACTTCCTGCCATCGATGGAAGGGATGGAAGAAAAGTACTCTGTTAACCTATCAATATATTCATTCACAAATGAATCGGGTATACTTTTGATTGTCCTCGATATCTTGTATCGGTTTTGCTTCATGGATAGTACGAATTTATTAAGGTAGTCCGTGAATTTTTCCTTGTACAACAAAAACTCGTTCGTTTTAAATAATTCTTCCGCTTGTTCACTTTTTAAGTGTGCCAAATAATTCGTCGAGTCTCTTCTCAAACCTTTGAGACTGTTCATGATGTTTGCCCATTTTTCATGCAACACTTCATTGGCGTCTGAATCTGTTTTTGCTTTGGAGAATTCAGCTAGGTATTTGTTTATCCTTTCGAAGTCTCTCCCTCTCAATGAACCCGTTAACCCATCATCCAGTTCATCCAATCGCTTTAGAATACCTTCTATTTCTGTAGCAAGTTGCGTAATCTGAAACTTTAAACGTTTTCTTTTAAATTCTTCAATACTATTAACCTTCTCTTTATCTTCCCTTGATAAAACACATTCCCAGTTCTGTAATGTCTTCAAGTCCATGTAAAGATTATCTTCTGTATAACCATCCTCAACGTATTTGTTTTTTTGCAAATAACTTAAAATCTCGCCGGTTTTACTATAGTTTTTAAATCTCTCATGTTGTTCATATAAAAACCTAATTATAGCTCGATAAATAGGTGCTTTTTCTTCTGTTGCATATTTAAATGCCTTTACTGCCTCGAAACTATTATTCATTCCGCTTGCTCCTTTTATGTTGTTACTGCTTTTTTATTGTTTTTTTGTGTTTTTTCAACCACTACTATCTTTTTATCCAGTGAATCTAACAGCATTAACAAGTTATCTATCGTATAATTCTTTCTTGATTTAATTTGTTGTAATGTATTGTAATGCGGAGTTCTAATTTTCCCGCCATCACTATAATTTTGTTCAATCATTTGTGCAAGTTTCCTAATAGATAAACCTCTTTTTTCCATCTCCATTTGAACAATTATCCCAAAAATGTTTCTCATAACACTCTGATCAGTTTCATCTAGGGACTGATAAGAATGGATAAATTCTTCCGACTCTGTAGTTATTCCATTGAACGGTTCAATTAATGTCGCTTCCGGTGAAAATATGCCCTCCAATTAGAGGTATTCCCCATTCACTTGATGGTTTCTTCATGGTCTTGATGAGATCGAATAAGTTATTTGGAATATTTGAATTAAACATAGCTTTGTGCTTCATAAACATGTGGCCTTTGTATAATTTGTCCGGTACTTTCGTAAAATCTTTTTCCCACTGTTTTATGCCTTCGATTAAGCAGAAGAGCATTTCTCTTAGTTCTCTATAAATTGTTTGTATTCTTGCTTCCTGTAGAAATAAATTAATTATTCTTTACTTTAAATTATAACGAATAGGGTGTACCAAAAACGGCACACCCTATTTTTTATATGCTTGTATCATTTTTTGAGTTTCTTCTTTTATTTCGTTAATAAGGGAAACTGGTGATAAAACTCTCACTTGACTTCCCCATCCTAAAATCCAACCTTTTAATCCCTTACTAAGTTTTGCTTATACCTTTAAGATAAATGTTTCACTTTCACCTTTTCTAATATCTGCGTTAATTCCAAACTTATCGATCACACCGTTTAGGACATCTTGTTTTAAACTAAATTGAAGTGTAATCCACTCGTCTTGTCCCCCAAACACACGAATTGGAGATACATGGGGACGGTTCTCATGTCTCATAAATAGTAAAATGCCAGAACCAGGAAATTATGAAATAAATGTCGAATTTATGTTCCAAAAACTTCGTGCTTCCTCACACTCCACCGCTTGACTGCCCCTCTTTCTTTCTCCCATTTATTAAGTTTATTAAACTCTTTGTAAAATGTTTATTTGCCTATTGACGGAAGGTAAGTTGAGCCTTTAGAATAGCTTTCATAAACACCAGAAATGTAAACGAACTATTGTAGTACGTTCCGTTTTTCCAAACCAATACTGTTCATTTTAGACTGATGGTATCGGGTTTAATTTCAGTGTATCTTCTTATTAATCCTATTAGAAAAAAGGTGATACGTATGGGTAAATCCGCGCATAGATTTA
>Ga0182742_1002403_pt1 | contig 20759 bp, 18 predicted proteins | sample eDN5th37CBELigMG_FD_128880 | JGI IMG/M metagenome (GOLD analysis project Ga0182742, IMG submission 128880) | Enriched Miracle-Growth compost microbial communities from Emeryville, California, USA - eDNA 5th pass 37_C BE-Lig MG (version 2)... ... | reverse complement strand
GCAAATTGAATTAATCTTACATGATATTGGATTTGTACTTCAAATATTAAATGAATAGATATTTTCAACCTATACAGATGGATCCCAGTAAACTTTACTTTATTTGTTGTTTATCAACGATTTTAACGCTCCAACTTTAGATTCAATCGGGCCTATGAGTACATGGTGTGTTGAAAAATATAATAGTAATTTTACTCAAATAAAATAACCGTTAACTCTTAAGTTAACGGTTATTTTTGTATATATGTAACAGAATATCATGAGTTTAATTTTTGATTCTATTAACCAAACTGTAGCAGTTGTATTTGATAAAACAAACATAACATAATGACCTTCAAAAAATACGAATCCTAACAAGTAACTACACTCTTTATAAATTCTTCATCAAACTTACAGACACCGCATTTAAATGATTGTAGTATTTAATTTCAAAGACTTTCTAACAAAGGTGGAAATTTCTACTTTTACTAGATGGAAAAAGTTATATAAATTCTTGTATAGCTTATATATCAGATATATCAATATTTTCAACGCTAAATATGATTTACCTCCAACGCGACAGAATATCACCTTATAGTTAAACACCAAGCGTTGAATTTAATGATTCCTATTCTTAATAATCCTTTTGGCTATAAAAACTCATCCACATCACTAGTTTTCAAATTTATATAATGCTCCATAATTGTTTGATGAGATTTATGGCCAGACTGTTTTGCTATGGTTGGTATATCAGCACCCTTTTGATACATTGCTGTAATTTGTGTTTTTCTAAAAGTGTATGGTGCAAAACCTAACCAATTATGAATAGACTGGCTATAACTATCCTCATGAATCTGACGGCTCGTATGATTTCCCCACTTGTCTGCAGCTCCCACAAAATAATCTTCAGGTTGAAGTCCACACTCTTGAATATACTTTTTCACAGCCCGAATACATTCGAGTGTTAGACGTTTTTCTTTCATGTCCCCTTGTTTTGTCATCATTACCCATACTGTACGATTATCTAAATCAAAATCACTCACTTTAAGGCGAACCATTTCTGAAGGTCGGTTTGCCGTAATCAAATTCACTAAACAGATAGCACGCTTCCGAATATCAGCTTTTTTACCTGTATCAAAGCGATCGATTAACCGTAACACATCATTCTGATTTTCAGCTCGGATTCCCCGTTGAGGTTTAAGTCGTAAAAAAGTTTCTTCATTATATAGTTGTCGAAGTAAACGAACTCGATCTTCTTGTTCAAATGTTTGTTGCTGGTTATATAGATTGCTAAGCCAATACTTCACACCAGAAAGACGTCGATTAAATGTAGACAGACGAACCTTCTTTGCTGTGATTAGATCATGTAAGTAAAACTCAAGAGAATCAAAATCTATTGGTAGTAAATTTTTTTCACAAAACATCTCAAACTGCTTAAAGTCCGGTTGGTACATTTCTAGTTTTTTATTTTTTACTTGTTGAATGGATTTTTCTGTTTCTTGACTGATTCGATACTGATTTAATGAAAAAAGATTTTCTTCCATCCCAAATTTCTCCCCTTTTAAGCCAACCATCTCAAATTAAATTTATAAAATTCTTAAGTTAAAATAGCGAACAAACGTTTCTTCAATTATACCATTCTCAACCTAGGATAATAGAGATTTTTATAGGTTGAAAGATATTACTTTCTGAGTAAAATCACTTTAACAGAAATGCCTGCCAATCAAACCAAAGCAAATACCATCTAAGTTGTGGTTGAAGAGAGAAGTTAATAAATTAAAACCTCACAAAAGTAGAAATTTCCACTTTTGTGAGGTTTTTATACGATTATTGAATACCTAGAGAGTTGTCTTAATTACATTTACCTATTATTGGAAAAATAGTACAATGAACCTAGTAAAATGAACTGGAAAGAGGGAGCCATTCTGAAAAACCATTTAATAATTTTGGGAATCATTATGCTATTTACATCCGCATGTTCAAATGTAGAAGAGCAATCTACTTCGGATGATTCAGATGTGGTAAAAGAAATTACAGTAGAAGAGGAAACACACGAAGAACAAGATACTTCAGATTATCTAAATCCTGAAGTCGATATTTCTGTTGAAGGATACAAAGTATTTATTAATGGGATTACAATAGGGATGACTATTGATGAAGTGATTGAAATTCTTGGTGAGCCGGATGATTTAAACGAAAGTTGGGCGAATTGGTATTTTGACTCTAGTGAAGAAATAGGAGTATTTCTTGATATTGATAATACTGGAATGGTTGATAATATTTCAGTAGCCGATATGGCCGGAAAATTCGATGAAGCACTAAAAATAATTGGATTTGATATACAATTGACTGATTCGATGGTTACAAATGATGAAAGCCAGCTATTAGAGTATTTTTATCATCCAAGAATTGATTCTATTAATTTAAGTTTTGCAGATTTCAATGTAGCAAAAGAAGATGTAACAGATGAATTTACAGAAGAAAATACGAAGGATGAAGAACCCAATATTGTTGCATTACCATCTTTACAATTAACTTTACCTGAGTTTCAAAAATTGTTTAATCAAAATTCAAGTGCAACCTATGAAGAATTTAGTAGTTCTGTTGACTATGAAATAGAGGGCTACCCTGTATCGGAAGGATTTGAAAAATTACAAGATGGATTTTTCTATGAAGATTTTCCATCATTCTCGTTAGTGGGAAAACTTAATACAGATGAAAAAGTTCGTTGGATTGCATTGCGTATACCAAATACAAGTGGAATATTCGATGCTGAAGATGGAGATTTTGAAGCAACTGCGGAAAAAGAAACAAAAAAGCAAATTCAACAAATGATTGCTAGACAAGCGCTTGTCTATGCCCTGGATTCATCCGTAGATATGGATACAATTTATAATGAACTTCTTGGTCAACAATACAAAGAATACAAAGACATAGCGGAAATTACGGTAGGTGACTATAAGATTGTCGAAACAAGCTCCGAAAATTTTAACATTTTTGTTATTTCAACAGTAGATGATGAGGTAGATTTGACAGATTATATGTAAGGTTAATATGGAACGCATGTCACTCTGTACATGTGTTCTTTTTGTGATGATTAAAATGTGAAGAATAAGCTTACGGATTATTAACAACCATGGTTTGAGTTTATAGGTATTTAGTAAAGAAAAGGAGAAACCTCACAAAAGTGGAAATTTCTACTTTTGTGAGGTGGAAAATTCTACTTTTGCTAGGTGGAATATTAGGAGGTTTTTTAATGTTTTGTGATTTCTTACCTCTAGCCAATTTTAAAAGATTATACTTCCTCTTTTCACCACATGTTCTACTAGATTATCACCTAAATAATAAGCTATATTGCGATAATCATTTGTATCCCAAATTAAAATATCCGCTAGCAATCCTTCTTTTAACACGCCTCTATCAGATAAATTTAAAGCACGCGCTCCACCATATGTTGCGGCTTTAATCGCTTCTTCAATACTAAAGTGATATAAACGACATGCTAAATTAATAACAAATTGCATGGACATTGTATAGCTCGCTGGACATAAATCGGTTGCTAAGGCTACCGTTACGCCACTATCCAATATTTCTCGTGCATTGAATGGTCTTTTATGAGCAACAGCAAAATCCAAAGAAGGCATTAATACGGCTGTTACATTTTTTTCTCTTAAACTATCTAATACTTTTTTTGGCGTATAATTTAAATGATCGATTGAAACCATGGCCATTTCAGCTGCTAAATCGGAACCTCCAATATAAGAATAAGCATCCGCATGTATTTTTGGAAGCATGTCGTATTTCAGACCAGCCTGCAAAATTTCTCGAGATTCCTCTTTCGTAAAGTATCCATCATCGCACCACACATCACAAAATGTAGCTAAGTTTTTCTCTGCTACCTGTGGAATCATTTCTTCTATGATGACTTTGATATACTCAGCTTTTGTTAAATCATCAGGTATTCCATGTGCACCTAAAAATGTATTAATAATGTCTGCATTGGTTACTTCATTTAAATGTTTACTTACTTCTAATATTTTGATTTCACTTTCAACCGTTAAACCATAACCGCTTTTACTTTCAATCGTCGTAATGCCGTACTCCACCATTTTTTCTACTCTTTTTTTAGACTGCGCTAGCAAACTTTCAAAACTTTCGTTTTGCGTTTGCTTAATGGTTTCATGTGGTCCCATTAATAACCCTTGCTTACGCAATAAATCTATGTCTTCTCCAGCAACTTTTGCTGCATATTCTGCAACCCTTGATCCCGAAAAAACAAGGTGCGTATGCGAATCAATAAATCCAGGACTTACGACTTTATCCTTTGCATCGATTATTTGTGCTGAATCAATATTATAATTATTTGCAATCTCTTCAAAATCTGCAATACAAAGGATTTTTTCTCCTTTTATCGCAATGCTTTTATTTTTTAATAAGCCGATATCATTGGCAGCTTCTCCTACACACGTTACAATTTCTTGAGCATCTCGAATAATTAAATCAACTGACTGCATCTGTATTCTCCGCTTTCTCAATATGCTTTTCACGCCATTTTATAATTAATTGAACGGCTGTTTTAACAGCGTTCACTAAGTTTTCTACGCTAATATGCTCTTGATACGTGTGTAAATTTTTAAATCCATTTCCTAGTGTGATACAAACTAAACCATTTTCATTTAATGTATTTGTATCCGCACCACCTAAAGTGTCACATACGTAGTACGAAATATTTTCATCTTTAAACGATTCAATGGCGTTTTCCACTAATAAATGGTTTTTCTCAATTTCAAAGCCGATGTATTTTTTCTCTACTGTAAAATTAACAGAAGCTGTATAACTCTGTGCTGCCTTTGATGCCGCTAAATAAATTGTATCTAGTGTATTATCTAAATCTTCTTGTGTGAAGGCACGTACCTCTCCAATCATATTTACTGTTCCTGGAATAATTGAAGATAAATCGCCACCATTAATAATCCCAATATTCGCTAATACATTTTCTTTTATTTCACCTTGAGGTACTGCCTTTAGTACATCTGCTGCCACAATAAATGCATTAATTCCTTCTTTTGGATTTAATCCAATATGGGATGCTTTTCCAATAACTTCAATATAAAACTTACTACTGAAAGGTCCCTTTTTAATAATTTGGCCAACATCTCCGTCGCTATCAAAAATATAACCGTACTTACTTTGAACTTTACTGTAATTTAAATATCTTGCACCTCTTAATCCTTGTTGCTCACTAACTGTTAATATTAATTCAATTGGGCCAGTTGGAATATTGTTTTGTTGAATATATTCAATCGCTTCAATATAAGCTGTTAGTGCTGCTCGATCGTCTGCCCCTAAAATCGTAGTGCCATCAGAATAAATCACACCATCGCGAATAATCGGTTTTAACCCTTTCGTTGGTAATACCGTATCCATATGAGTGGATAAAAAAAGTGGGGGTAAATCTGGTATCGTACCTTCCCAATAAGCAATCATATTCCCGACTTCTCCATCAAAATGATGGTGGGCTTCATCATACTGAATCGTAAATCCTAATGATTTTAATTTCTTTTCTATTTGTTCTGCTATGAACCCTTCCTTCGTGCTAGGTGCATCCATTTTTGCCCACTCTAAAAAATTTCGAACAACTTTATCTGTATCAACGTTAAGCTCTAAACTCGTAGTCATGAAATTCCACCTTTCTCATATGTCCAACCTAATAAATTTTCAGCCAATATAAATTGTTTTAAAGTGATTAAATTTCGAATGCGACTAGATGAAATTGCTTCACCGTCTTCACTAAGTTGAATTTCACTTACATTTACATCGAAAATACGTTGTAAGTCAGAAATCTCACCTTTGCGTCCTGCACCGAAACGAAAATTACTTCCTATATAGACCGTTAATGGTTGTAATTTTTTAATTTCTTCAATAAACTCGTCTTTCGTTTTTTTCATATACATTTCATTGAATTGTGCAACGACAATCATATCGACTCCTAGTTTTTTTAGCCGATTGATTTTTTCCTCCAGACTACATAGTTGAATCGTTTTTTGAAAGTACACTTTAGGAGGAAGTGAAAACGTATAAACAACCAATGGTACATTTTGTTTCCTAGCCTTTTTTCTTGCCTCGCTAATTAAATATTGATGTCCTTTATGAACACCATCAAATGCACCGATGACTAAAATACAGCTGGTTAAATTAGGTACTTGATTGTGGAATAATATCATCACGTTCCTCCTTTCAAAAGTACATTGGAGTAAAGTGATTACTTTACTCCAATACAGGTCAATTCATTAAAGAACAGGTTCAGGTAATTTAATATTCGCTGCTTTTTTCACCAATTCGCGTGCAGGATTTAAATCAAAGTTGTTAAATGTAGCTGCATATTGTGCGAATGGTGGCGCTTGTGCAAATAATTCGAAGGAAATTTGGTGTCCAGCATGTGAAGAATCTAATAAATCACGTGCAAAATAAAGAAGTTTTGTACGTTCTTCTGCACTCCAGTCACCAATTGAATAGAATTGCTCAATGTATGGTTTCACATCCGGATGATTAATTGTTTCAATATCCGGCGTAATTGCGATTTGTCCTCCTACTAATTCGCGAGTTAAATGCGCCATTGCTGGGAAATGTTTTAATGCATAAATACGACCAGTGTATAGTAGTGATTGATTTGGCATCATTAATCCGCCAGGGCTTACTTCTGCATTCGCAACAGCAGATGTTAAATGAGCATTGATTGTTTCGCGATAGCAAATAAGTTCTGTTAATTTTTCTTGAACAGCTGGTAGCTTTGTTAAACCTGTTTGTTCCACATTTAACACCGCTGTACCAAGTAATAAGTCTGCTCGACGTAATAAACGTATTACATAGTTAAATGCTGAATAACGGTGTACGTTTTTCCGGATGAATTGAACAGATTTTAAGTTATTATGGAATAATACATTTTCCCAAGGGATTAGTACGTTATCGAATACTAACAATGTATCGATTTCCTCAAATTGAGTAGAAATTGGATAGTTTTCTTTCGATTTATTTTTCCCTAATGGCGAACGACAAATATGTTTTAACCCTGGTGCACCCATATCGCAAATAAATCCAGATGCATAAGGTAACATACTTTCATCTGTCCAGTTAGAAATTGTTGGTTTTACAAACGCTTGGTGCGCATATACCGCAGCAGTTTCAAATTTTGCACCGCTTACGACAATCCCTTTATCATTTTCTTCTACAACGCGAAGAAGGTTATTTTCAGCACCTGCTTTTCCAGAGAATAGTTTCGAGCGATCTCCTTTTGGGTCCGTATTTGCAGATACATGGTAAATATCTTCTTTTGCAATACGATCGATATGATGTTTAATGTTATCTGCATATGTTGGATCTATTTCATTTAACGTTTCTTGTGCATCAAATAATGACCACATTTCACCAATTGTTTCATCACCAACACGATATACTACACCACCAAGATCATCTAGCACTGTTTCTACGTAAGTTCGAATACTTGCTAAATCTTCTTTTGTTTTTGGCATGCTATAGCCTCGGCTAATAACATCGCCGTCTTCTAGTGTTACTGTGCAACGCTCTTTATACTTTTCTTCATGATTGATATCATACATTCTTGCTTTTACATCAATAATTGGTTTAAACGCTGGATGATCTGCAATATTTCCTTTTACTTTTTCTCCATCAATATAGACTTCTCTTCCATCATTTAATGAATCTTTATACTGTTTTCCTGTCATTAATGCCATTTAACATCTCTCCTTATTCTTGAATAAATTTTCCAAATTGTCCTCTGTAATAGGCAAGAGGTTCCGATTGCTCGTGTATGATTGCTTCAGTTGGTCGACCGATAAAAATTTTATGGGTCCCTCCAATATGTTCTTCTACTAATTCACATTCAATTGATACATGACAATCCGCTAATACAGGCAAGCCCGTTGTGCTTTTTTCAACCTCAATACCTTTAAACTTATCGTCGCTCGGTATTGCGAATTGCTTCGCAATACTTCCTTGCTCCTCACGCAATATGTTCACGACAAACTGCTTTGTTTGTGAAATAGCATGGCTTGTACCGGCATTTTGATTAATACAAACTATTAACATCGGTGGCTCTAAAGATAAAGACGTAACAGCACTGGCAGTTAAACCATATTGCTTGTCGTCTAGTGTTGTTGTAATCACGCTAACCCCTGACATAAAGTGCCCAATAATATTTCTAAAGTCTTGAGGTTCAATATTCGTATAATAAGTTGAAACGACTTCTTGGGAGCTCTTCATACCGCACCTTCTTTCATCTAATTTTTTTCACTAACTCGCTTTTTATATGCTAGCTTCCTTAACTGATGGATTTAATTCTGGCTCTATTTCTTCTACTTCCCCTCCATATGCAGCTTTACGGAATTCATCTGCTTTTTCATATTCTGGTTTCGTTAATAAACTTACAATAATGAACACTGCTAAACTGATAATCATACCAATCAAAATTCGTACTGTTCCGATTGGCCAAAAATATGGTAATTTCACGCCTAAATCAATCATGAAATTGTATAATACAAAGGAACTTCCAATGATAATTGCGGAGACTGCACCAATAGATGTTGCTCTTTTCCATAAGAAACATGCTAATAATGGAACTAATACACCTACTGCTAAAATGTCACTGGATAGCCATAAAACCCATAACGTATCTGGTATTCGAAGTGCTATAATCATCGCTACAATACTAATCGAAACTGTTGCTATTGCACCGATTTTCCTAATATCTTTCTCTCTCGCATTTGAATTGATATAGCTTAAATAGAAATCACTTACATAAAGCGCACCTGAGTTAACTGCTGAACTCATTGTGGATAATATTGCAGAAGCGATTCCTAAAAATACAACCATACCTAAAACAGGTCCTAAAAAGTCTAAAGTTAATGCTGCAACAATTCCTTCTTCAGGCATTTCCGTATAAATTACGCCTGCTGCCACTCCTATAATCGCTACAAATATATAAAGAGGAATAAAGATAAATAAACCTCCTAGTGGCATCATTTTAGCTTCTTTCGCATTTTTCGTAGCCGCAAGTCGTTGCCAAGCATCAGCACTAATAATCCAAGCTAAACCAAATGACAACATATAGAAGAAATTCGTTTTAAAGTTGGCGAAGAAATCAAGATGATCTTCTCTTCCTGGCATATCTGTAATTGCGAAAATATTTGAAAAACCATCCGCATTTGAAACGGCTACAACCATTAAAATAATTAAACCTAATACAAAGCTAATAAACTGTATGTTATCAGATATTACAACAGCTCTAAATCCACCAATTGATGAATAAAGTGCTACAATTACTACCCCAATCAAAATGGCTACAAAGTACGTCGTGTCAAACATTGATGAGAAAAATTTTCCTAATGATACAGTCTGAGACGCAGCAAATGTAATCATGTACCAAATAACAATCACACTCACTAATACACCTGCTGTTTTCCCGTAACGTCTTTCCATAATATGGCGTTGGGAAATCGATCCAACATTTCGGATAAATTTTGCGAAAAACACTAATACAAGTGCTGCTAATACCGATGGCGAACCAATAATCCACCATGCACTAATCCCTTGCTCAAATGCTTGGTCGATTGATACAACAGCTGAAGATCCTCCAAACCACGAAGCAACAAATGTTAATGATAGTGCCCAGTGTGGGAAAGAGCGTCCTGCTAAAAAGAAATCTTCCTCAGATTCAGATCCTTTATCTTTTTTGGGCTTACGTAAACTTAATGCCAAAAGAACTGCAAAATAAATGATTAAACAAACAACAGCCCAGATTTTATAAGCTATCATGCGCCTCCTCCTAACTAATAATGTCTTCATTTATTATTAAGCAAGTTCCATGCCAACTCATCGAAAGGTTCTGAAAATAATAGAAAAGTTTGAAAATTAGGAATGTTATAGATTAATATAAATCTATAACAAAATATTTTTTCTATTTTTGCAGCAAAAATAGAAAAAATTTGCAGCAAAATCGGAGGGAATTTATGCACTTATATGAACTAGAGGAAGTTTTAAAAGAGCTCAACGAAGTTGTTCTGATCCTTTCAGAAGACAACCATGTACTCTCGCTTTTTGATCCACAAAAAGTCGTTAAACAACAAGTCAATGACTATTTCGATGAAACTACCATTGAACAACAAATCTTCACTAGTAATAATAAAAAATTCCACTGTAAGAAGACTCATTACCATTTAAATCAACAAACATTCCAAATCATTACAATGAACACCATTCATGTTGATGACCTATTGTTAAAACGATTAGCTATTTATGAACAAATAATGGAGCATATAAATGATGGAGTTATGGCTAGTGATGAAGAAGGAAAAATATTTATCTATAATGCGTTTCAAGAAAAACTCGAAAACATGAAAAAATCTGAAGTAATAGGAAAGTATTTATGGGAGATTTATCGAATCGACCCGAAGAATTCAGAACATCGTAGAGTTTCTTCTACTAAAACACCTATTGTAGAACGCTACCATGCCCATGCATTTTCAAACAATTTACCTCAGTATTTGAAATATAGTACATATCCGCTAATCAAAGATTCACAATCAATAGGCGCATTTTCTATTTGTACAAACGAAACGAAATTAAAAGATCTATTATTCGAAACGCTAGAATTGAAACGAGAATTATATTCTTCACCATCCAATCAGAGGTACGTCGATATAAATAAAAATGGCACTTCATTTACTTTTGAGGATATTAAAGGGGTTAGCGGCGAAATATCAAACGTAATAAAACAGGCACAAAATTTGGCACTCTATAATCTAGATATACTATTAATCGGCGAAACTGGGACAGGTAAGGAACTTTTTGCTCAAAGTATTCATAATTATAGCCCTCGTTCAAATGACCCCTTTGTCGCGGTCAACTGTGCTGCTATTCCAGAAACATTATTAGAAATCACATTATTTGGTTCTACAAAAGGAGCATTTACAGGGGCAATTGATCAAATCGGATTATTTGAAAGCGCAAAAGAAGGAACTTTATTTCTAGATGAAATCAATTCGTTACAGCTCTCTCTGCAATCCAAAATCATTCGTGTACTAGAAGAAAGAAAAATACGTAGACTTGGTTCCAATAAATTAATTCCAATTCATTGCAACATCATCACAGCATCTAATGAAGATCCTCAAAAACTAATTAATGAAAATAAATTGCGATTAGACTTATATTATCGAATTGCTACGACGACCATCGAAATACCACCATTACGAAATCGTCCAGCTGACATTAAATACTACATTCAATATTTTTTAAAAGAATTAAATAAAAAGCATAACCGCTCGATATTGAACGTTTCGCCAGAGTTAGAACAATTATTAATCAATTACTCTTGGCCAGGCAATATAAGGGAATTAAAACATTTAATAGAAAACATGTATATTCAAACAGATGAATATGAAACAATCATCTCTTCAAAAGTAGCACCAAAATCGTTAATCCAATCTCATCTCCTGACAGAATCTATAACGGAAGACATTGCGATAAAAAACAGAAAAAAAATAACGAAAGAAGAAATTCAACAGATATTAGAAACAACGAACTACAGCGTGACACGTACTGCGGAAATTCTTAATATGTCTCGACAAAACTTACAGTATTATTTAAAAAAATTTCAATTAAATGGATAAATACTAGAAATACAAAAAGGATATTTCAATTCAATCATTTGAAATATCCTTTCATATAGCTATTATTCACGTTTTATCACCATAAGGAAGAAAACAATATCTTCATTATGATTTTTATATTGTTGATTATAATAAAACTTTCTCAAGTTCTTCAAGTGACTCACTTGATGCCCCTCTCTTCTACCAGAAACTACAACTTGAACCTCGATCCCGATTAAAATCTTTTACTTTTTACAAAAGAGGCTATGTGTATAAGAAACTTAAAACTATATACTTAAAAAAACACGCGCTAACAGAAGATCTTATTTTATAAAGGTTAACGATATAACTGATATAACTGATATAACTGACATAACCAATAAAGAAGGTAGACATCAAAGAAAAAACAAACACGTAGGGGATTCTTACGGATTTAATTGTCCAACGAACAAAGTGCTAGAGTAAGAGGCCATCAAGGTGATCTGAAAGTAAATGAAGGAGAACTGAAAAGGTCTCAATTTATATAAATCTGAAAAATATAGCGTTAGTGAAAATGTAGGGATTACTGGAATAAGTCACATTACTATTTATCGTTATTTAAAACAAGAACAGCCCAATATTTAATATTGGGCTACTCTTGTTTTGCGTTCATTTTTCACAGGACCCCCTAAAAGGAATAGCCGTTATTTGTAGTTCAAGAAGATAGGGTTTACATATCCTCAGTTCAGATGTTTATTAAACGAGTAAAATGATACCTCCTAAAATAGGAAGAGTGATGACAATTCCTCTTAATACAAAAGTAGGTGCTGTTTTAGTAAATTTAGCACCAATATATGAGCCAATGACAGTTGCTAAAATTACATTAAATAAAATACCCCAATCTATGAAGCCATTTTGAATATAACCAAGTGCTCCGAAGAACGAGACAGGTAATAAAATAATCATGCTAATAGAAGCAGCTTCAGCAAGTGTAAGTCCTAAAAATATAATTAAGCTTAATTGAATTAGGGGAGTTGCGCCAATGCCAAAACATCCGGATAAAAAACCATTAATTAAACCGATAGAGACAACTTTTAAAATATAAATGTTCTTTTCATCTTCAATTTTTCGAACCGGTAGTCTTGTGCGGTACCAGATGAAAAAAGATGAAATGAATAACATACAAGCAGAGACAATAGTAATAAATTGCGGATCCATAAAATGAGATATTTTAGAACCTAAAAAAGCCCCTACAGCACCTAATAAACCAATATGTAATGCTGTTGTTAAGTAAGCAGGCTTTTGACGAATATGACTTATTGCACCAGCGATAACGGTGAAAAACATACTTGTTAGTGATGTACCAAGCGCTATTGGTACAGGTAATGCAAATACAGTAATAAGTAGAGCAAACACAAATCCAGAACCGCCAGCTCCTGCAAATCCTAGTAAAAGCCCTAATATTAAAAAGGTTGCAAACATCATCATACAGACGACTCTTGAAGTGAATGATACGTATTAGGTTTGCGCTCAGCTAAAAAGTTCGTTCGAGATTTTGAACGTTCTATTTGTTCAAGATCAATTGTTGCACAAATAGTTTCCCAAGTTTTTTCACCAGCAGATTCTAACAATTCACCAAATGGATCAATAATACAACTTAATCCAAAATTAACACGCTCGATTTTTTCGCCTTCTAAGCGCTCTTTTCCAGCTTTATTTACACCTACAACATATAGATTATTTTCTAAGGCACGTACTTGAAGTTCGGCAGTATAAAGTGATTTCCGGTATCCATACGTGGCAGTAGGTACACAAACGAGATCTACACCTTGTAAAGAAAGGCTTCTCCATGCTTCAGGGAAACTGCGATCAAAACAAATTAAAATACCAACTCGCAAGCCGTTGTCTAATGTAAATATAGGGAAGGAATTTCCGGCATTACCAAACTGTTCAAAGTAATACTTTTCATCTGTCACCATTGTCGCATCCGACACTTTAGGAATATGTACTTTGCGATATTGGCCGATTACGCCTCGAGTAGGTGAACAGACAAAAGCAGTATTGTAATAGCACTTTTGTTGATTGATTTCTTCTATTTCAAAATACGTTCCAATTAAATGAATTTGATGTTCTTTTGCAAGTTGAGCGAAATGCGTTACAGTTGGGCCATCCTTGGGTTCAGCATATTGAAAAAATGTATCGTTAACAGGTTGAACTGCTGCAAAATACGGCAAGTTCATAAGTTCAGAGCATACAATTAAGTCTGGTTGATATAGTTTTAGTGCCTTTTTTAGGTGTTTAGTAATTAATTCGTTATTTTCTTCAATCGATGTAGAACAAGTTCCACCTTGTAATGCACATACTTTCATATTCACCACTCCTTATTTCTTCTTATTATTTACTGTAGCGTTAATACATAATATTTCCATGTTGCAAAGTGTCTTATTTAGTAGACAAGTTGTCCAAAGGTATACATATTGTAAGGATGTTAAGTGGTAAATTTTACTTAATGTAAGGTTTTCTCACATTCAATTTGGCGATATGATGGACATACCAACATTGGTAGATGTTGACTATCATAATCTAAAGAGGAGTGGTTTTAATGGAATACGGAATCTTCTTACCAATTGCAAATAATGGATGGATTATCTCAAAAAACTCACCTCAATACATGCCGACATTTGAATTGAATAAACATGTTACATTAAAAGCTGAACAAATGGGATTAGATTTTGTACTTTCGATGGTGAAGTTCAGAGGCTATGGCGGAGAAACAGAGCATTGGGATTACGCACAAGACTCGTTTACGTTGATGTCAGGCTTAGCGGCTGTTACCTCAAAAATCGATTTATATGCAACAGTACAACCATTAACAATGCACCCTGCAATGGTAGCACGAATGGCTGCGACGATAGATAATATTAGTAATGGACGTTTTGGAATTAACGTAGTAGCCGGATGGAATAAATATGAGTATTCTCAAATGGGGTTATGGCCAGGTGATCATTATTATAAGGAACGCTATGAAGTATTAGATGAGTGGTTGTCGGTTGTGAAAGGGTTATGGGCAAATGGTCGATTAACACATCAGGGTAAAAACTATCAATTAGAAGATTGTCTCTGTCAACCTACTCCTAGCAAAACACCAAAAATCGTATGTGCTGGCATGTCTGAGACAGGATTAGACTTTACTGTACGCAATGGCGATATTAACTTCGTAGCTGGCACAATTGAACAAATTACAGAAGTAAGTAAACGTGGAAAAGAAGTGGCTAAAAAGTACGGTAATCCAATTAAAACTTACGCTTTATATACATTAATTATTGCGGATACAGATGAAGAAGCAAAAGCTATTGAACAGCATTACATTGCAGGAACAGATGCTGCGAGTTTTGAGAAACTTCAAGAGGCACGTAAAAATGATAAAGCAGGCTCTACAACGACAGATTTATTAGGTGAAATTTTCATTGCACCAACGTTAGTTGGTTCTCCTGAAACAATTGTTGATATTTTTGAGCATTTAGAAAAAGAAACTGATATTGACGGATTAATTTTAACGTTCCCAGATTACGTAGAGGATTTCGATTATTTTGAGAAAAACGTATTACCTTTAATTAAAACACGTGGACTTCATAAAATGTTAGCAACTGTATAGGGAGGGATTCTTTTATGAATATTTTAATCATTAATGGAGCGAATGCTAAAACATCGCGATTAACGGCATTAGTAAATTACGTTCATTCAACGTTAGCCTCACAAGGAGTGCAAGTAAAGACTTTAGATGTAATTTCAATTCCAGCTGAAGATTTGATTTTAACGAAATTTGGAAGTCCTACAATTATTGAAGCACGTCAACTTGTGGAAGAAGCAGATATATTATTTGTAGCAACGCCTGTATATAAAGGTTCTTATAGTGGGATTTTAAAAACATTTTTAGATTTATTACCAGAATGTTCTTTAAAAGAAAAGGTGTGTGTACCGATTGCAATGGGAGGCACGTTGGCACATTTATTGATGCTTGAATATACGTTAAAACCGGTGCTATCCATTTTAGGATCAACAGTCATTGAACATGGGGTATTCGCATTAGATAAACAAGTCACTATAACGGATAATGGTATCGATATTGATGAAGAATTAAAAACTAGAGTTGATAAAGTTATTGAGCAATATAGCACGATACCAGTATAAAAACGAGCCCAATTATGGGCTTGTTTTTTGTTGTAATTGATTTTGAATAGCATGTGTTGTAGTTGTTTTTTCAAATGCACATTGCAATCTATAAATGCGTAGTTCTAACGATAATAAAAATCGATTATTTGCATCGGATAGTAGACCGACTAATTTCTCGATCCTTTTCATCAATGTATAAACAGTTTGTCTAGAAATCCCTAAGTAATTAGAAACAGTTGTAATTGATAAGCCATGATCAAGTAATAATTCCAAAGTTTCAATTAAACGATCTTTATTGCGTTGAGATAGTAGAGGTTTTAAAAGTTGAATGACAGGTAATGTATTCGCTTTGTGTAAATCTAATAATACACTGTAAGGATTCGTAGCATTGAGAGCTTCGATTTCTCCAACTTTTGCTAAGTTATAGGCAAGTTCCGATTCCTGTAATGCGGTTTCGATTGAATTAGGATCAATCTCTCCAGTTTGAATATGTGCAATACCACATTTTTTGATTTTGTTTAAGTAATAATTAATAGATTTTATGAACTGTTGATGGTCTCCACGTAATAGGGCATACGTATATTGATCGGTTGAATAAAATGTTATTTGCACATTGACATTTCGAGCCTTAGCTGCCCAATCCCTTAGTGGAAGTGGTTGTATTAAACGAAATTTAGCAATTGTAAAATGAGGTAATGCTTCGATTGTTTGATGGAGTGATTCATTGATAATTCGTCGACCTAACTCACTAATCGTCTCAATCGTGTAGGCTGGATAAAGTGGCTCAACTACATAGGCGTTATTCATCACAACAGGTTTTTTCATTAGCTCCATCGTCCATCTATTGGCCACTTCGAGCATTTGAGTACGAGCTTCCTCGATGCGTAATACATGCTCGATGACCGCTTTAATAGAATCTTGTGAATGTAAAAATACATTTGAGAAGCCAAAAGATTCGCTTACTTCACATACAAATCCTGTTCCAATTACAACGCCAAAGCCTTGTTTTTTGAGTTGGTTACAAATTTTAAATACTTCTTTGTTAGATGAATACTTGAAGAACTGAATTTCTGCGAAAAAATTTAAAAGCTCTTTCTCCAAGCCCGCTAATTGATCTCCATAATAAATGATAGCTATTTTAGAATTAATCGTTTTAGCTTCAACAACCGCACTCAATAAATCGTAACGTGTTATAGGAATTGGCACAGTTGGAATTGATAAAGGCATGTTACTATTTTTAAGCATCTCCCAATGGGCACCACCTGTGATAATCATAGACGGCTGAACGGATGCTAATTTCTGTGTTAAAAAATTTTTCAAACCGCCAAAACCAATATCTTTAATGATGATTTCTGATGTATGAGTCGGTAATTGATGAATGACTTTGTGTAACTCGTTGGTTAACTTTTTATGGCTCAAAATTAGTATTTTAGAATTCATCTAGACACCTCCTATCCAAATACTAGCATAAAAATGTATTTTAAAAACAACTATGTCACAAAATGTAACACAACTTTACGAATTGAATACACATTTTAACGGTTTGTTAACTTTATGTGTAAGAACATATAACGTAATCTTTAAATAAAGGAGGGATTTATATGGAACAGAAATATAGTGAAGCAGGTTATGGGAAATATGAAGTAGTATTTGGGGATAGACCAGCAGTAGTTGTTGTAGATTTTCAAAATGCATTTACAGATCCACAATATCCCACAGGACAAAGTGAATTGTTACATGCAGCAGCTAAGCGAACAGAACACCTATTGGCTGAAGCTAGGGCTTTAAATATTCCCGTGATTTATACCGTTGTAGGATATCGTGAAGATCCATTAGATGTAGGGAACTGGAAAACAGAGATTAGTTGGATTGGAATCGATTCACACGCAGCACAAGTTTCAGCGAATTTAAAACCAGAACCATTAGATCCCGTTATCATTAAAAAATATCCATCTGCATTTTTCGGAACGGAACTTGTCAGTATGTTGACATTAAGAAAAATTGATACTGTCATCTTAGCTGGATGTACAACAAGTGGATGTATACGCGCATCAATTGTTGATAGTTTTTCTTATGGATTTAAAACATTTGTGCCAAGCGATTGTGTTGGAGATCAATCAATCGAGCAACATGAAGCAAATTTATTTGATGTAAAGGCACGTTACGCCAATGTATTAACATTAAATGAATTAATTTCGCTTATGCATCAGAAATCAGAAACAACTGTATAGGAGGCTGCAATATGAAGGACAAGAAACTGACAGGCCGGGTTGTAACGGGCAATCAATTAGGACGAACGATTGGTTTTCCAACTGCTAATTTGCAAATAGTAAAGCCGGCTATTATTCATCAAGGCGTTTATGGCGTACGTGTTGTTTGCAAGGAACAAGTATATGTAGGCATGATGAACGTCGGAACATGTCCTACAATTGCAGAGAATCATGTACAAACGATTGAAGTTCATTTAATTGATTTTGAAGGAGACATTTATGGAGAAGTAATTGATGTACACATCGCTTTTTTCATAAGAGAGGAGAAAAAATTCGCATCACTGGAGTTACTAGTACAACAATTATATAAAGATTTAGCACAAACGAAGTCTCGATTAACTCTTATGAAAGCGGAGGGGATGTAATCATGAAAGATGTATTAAATCTTCCAGATTTAGCTTTCGTTCGATATTGTCAAAGAACCTATCAGGTTAATAGAGGAGTATACAATACGATTGAACAATGGTTTTACGAATGCGGGATAAGTAAAGTTCAAGAGCGTCGTGCACTGGTTTTAATGTTTTTAAAACAGTTAGCAGCTTCTAATGAAAAATGTACATTTGGTGCAGGTGGATTAAAGCAACATTTACGAATTTTTTGGTTATCGTCTATGACAAAAAACACTTCTCATTCATGAAGTGACCCTAAATGTTAGACACTGTTTATTTCAAGTAGCTATTTAGGGATGAGTTCGATCTAGATACAGCATTTTGTATACAATGTATACAAAATTTCGTAGGAGGGATCTATTTTATGGGAAAACTAAAAGATTGGTGGACGTATAATCAAGAAAAAGAGGAAGCATCACTAGACTCGGTACATAAACCACTTACCGAGGACAAGCTAAGAAGTGGCAGCTCGCTTTTAATTCTTGGTTTTACTTGGGGATTCTTGATTACTGGACTCTTAATTGGTGGACAAATTGGGCCGAAAATGCCATTTCTAACAGGCACAGTACCAGCAATCCTAATTGGTACTACTGTTTTATTCATTGTTGCTTCATTAATTGGTTTAATTGGGTATAAAATTCGAGGAACAAATGACATGGTCTATCAATTTGCATATGGAAAATATGGAAGATGGTTACCGGGCATTTTCTTGATCGTTATAACAATGGGTTTCCAAGGAATTATTGTAGGTGGTGCTGCATCATTTATAATCAACGATACAAGTAATCCTGCTTATTTCTGGGTAGCTCTCGTTTTAGGTCTTATCTTCACTTATACAGCCTATAGAGGTATTTCGGCGATTGAAAAGGTTGCAAATCCGTCGATGATTCTTCTTGTAGGTATAAGTTTCTTCGCTTTACTCTTTTCAATAAGAGAAGCTGGGGGCTTTATGGCATTTAATAATCAAACAATTGCATTATCTTCTCAAGGAGACGGTCCTATGGGCTTAGCAATGGCTAGTAATCTAGTCATTGGTTCATGGATTGCAGGGGCCTTATTTGCATCAGATTTTACTCGTTTTGCTAAAAGTAAAGCCGTAGCAATTGGATTATGTTTCACATGTTTATTTGTTTCTCAAATCCTATTAATTGTAGTAGGTGCAGTGGGAGCAGCCATTACTGGAACACATGATTTTACTGTTTATTTAACATCATTTTCACCAATTGTAGGAATCTTAGCTATCATAACTATGATCCTTGCTATGTGGACTACTTCGAATACAAATTTATATTTCCCGGCAGCACAGGTAGCGATTGGATTTAAAAGACCATTTAAAGTCGCTGTATTAATTTTAGGTTTAATTGCAACATTAATGGGTGCGTTTGGATTCTTTAATGTATTCACTGGTTTCATCAACTGGATTGGAAACATTATGCCTGCAATTGCTGGTCCAATTATAGCCGATTTCTGGTTAATACATCGTACAAAGTATGAATCAAAGCATTTAGGTAAATTACCTAAATATAATGCTGTCGCTATTATTGCCGCTTGTGTTGGAATTGTATTTACGTTCTCCGCAACAGGCATTTCTTCATTAGGAATTGAACCAGTAGCAGCTTTAACATCTTCGTGGATTATCCCTGCTGTTCTTGGTTTAGTTGTCTCAATTGTTGCATATGTAATTATACATGCTATTTTCAGTTTAGCAGGGAGAAAAGTTGGTTACTCCTCTGTTATAGCTAAAGAAAATTCTGAGGAGCAAGAGTTAGAAGATATTTCTTACCAGGAAGCAGTTCAATGACCATTATTTAAATTAACTAAATATACTAAAAGTAATACTTTAAAGTCTTTTGATTTTAAACAAATGACACGATACCATTTTAATAAAAAGCTGATAACATATTAAACTGATATTACCCCCTTTAAATAGACAATGTTAAAAAATCTACAGTACGCTGAAGACAAACATTTTACTTAAAGGGGATTTCTCTATGTAGAGAAAAAATAATACGTACTCAAATAGAAGAAAATCAAGTATATTACCGTCAGATGGATGGAAACAATTAAATGACGATGCAGTTAGCATACCAAAAGCCTCACAAAAGTGGAAATTTCCACTTTTGTGAGGCTTTGTTCAATAAATACCAAATACAAATTATTACAACTGTTACCCACGATCTGCAATAGGGAAACCAAATAATTCTTTACCATATACATTCACGGCATCTTCATACAAAGAGCTTTTATGTGTAGCAATCGCCATAAGATCCCGTGTAAATAGCTCCACTGGATGACCTTTTAATAAG
>Ga0182742_1002402_pt1 | contig 20767 bp, 21 predicted proteins | sample eDN5th37CBELigMG_FD_128880 | JGI IMG/M metagenome (GOLD analysis project Ga0182742, IMG submission 128880) | Enriched Miracle-Growth compost microbial communities from Emeryville, California, USA - eDNA 5th pass 37_C BE-Lig MG (version 2)... ... | reverse complement strand
TTGTCTTGCCGCTCGCAAAATAATATCTAAATGCCCTAATGTTACAGGATCAAAACTACCTGGATAGACTGCAACACGCTCTGGACGTACAGTAGTATTACTCATACTTCACTCTCCTTGTTCTTTAATCTAAGCTGTAGCGATATATTGTCACCGCAATATCGCCATATTGCTGATGCTTTAATTGCTTAAAATGAGGGACGCTTTGTGGGTATGTCACTTTAGCATCATGCTCTACAACTATCCATGCATTTTCAGCTATCAGCTTTAGTGTATCCATACTTTCTAGCCACTTATCCATATCATCCATTTTATATGGAGGATCTAATAGTATTAAATTAAATGTCACATCGCGCTTGGCTAATGCTTTAATTGCTCTACTCGCATCGTTTCGATATATTTCAAAACTGTCCTTTGCTCCAACAGCCTCTACATTCATCCGAATCGTATCTATACTTATTTTTTCTTTATCAATACTAATGACTTTTTCAATCCCTCTGCTCCACGCTTCTATTCCTAAACCGCCAGTGCCTGCAAACAAATCTAGTGCATAGCCTCCATCAAAATAAGGGCCAATCATACTAAAAATAGCTTCCTTTACTTTATCAGTCGTTGGGCGTGTATTTTGACCTGGTACAGCCTTTAAAGATCGTCCCTTAGCTTGTCCCGCAATTACTCTCACAGCGTTAATTCCTTTCTGCTTATGTATCAATTATTATCCTAACATATATGAACCGATGAGAAAAGAAAAGTTATAGTGGAGTAGTCTTGCTCAATTTTTCATTAGGATAAGCATGTATAAAACCACTAAAAAATGACTAAAATATGGTCATCGACGTCGGCGTCTTGGATGTCGAAGAAATCTGTGAAACCTTACGTTCCCCATAAGTTTTTCACACGATTTCTCCTCTCCCATTTTTGATAGAGGCCCTTTTATTAGGGCCTCACAATTTTTTACATCGTTTGTTGCCCACTTGCTTTTCTTAATTCATTTGCTAAACGATTGAACTCTTTTCTAGCCTCTGCGTTAGACGTAGCAAAGTAAGCAGCACTCAAAAACTTTATAATTTTATTTGCATCCTCTGCATTCATTTGATATTCCTCCGTCTCTTCTGAATCTGATCTCGTATCGTCATCCTTTATGCCATTACTTGCATTTTTTAATTCATTTAATTTAAGCTGTACACGATTTATAAATTGTGTCCAACCCGTCCATTTTCCATCCTGATTCATAATCCGAGGGCAGTTTTTTTTACTCCAATCATAATGACGTTTTAATTGGTTTACACCCCAATTACGTTCGTGTAACATTTTTGCAACAAGTTCTATTGTATTTTTTATAGTGGCTTCATAATTTCCACTTTCACACACTTCAATCCCAATTGAGGTACGATTACCTGAGCCTGCACTGCTGCCATCTCCTGCATGCCATGCGACCTCATCTAACGGAATGACTTCAATTGCTTCATGCTCGTCTATTACAATATGGTAGGATGCGGTTCGTGTATTAGTTGTATTAGTAAGCCATTTCCGTTCATTCCTTGCAGTGCTTGCTGGGTTACCAGTATTGTGAATCGTAATCGATGTGGGCTCCAGCTTTAGTCCAGGTCGACGGTTATTTGGTGTTGTGGTAGGAATGTGGTCGTAGATATACTTAAATGCCATCTCCTTTTCCTCCTCAATGTAATAAAAATCGATGAAATGAATAGTAAGCTTAAATATTTGCATAGTGATCCCACTCTACATTAAAAAATCTAATTATCATTTATCCGTTTCTATTACATTATGCTAGAGATAAAAAAAAGAGAGTGCTATAACCTAGCACTCTCTTTTTTGGACTATACTTAATGGTAGACAAGCTACTTTAAACGATAGAATCGTTTACTATTTTCAAACAGCTGCTGCCTTACTAATTGTTCATCAGTTGCCAAGATTGAAGCAATTTTACTGCAGCTTTGCTTTATCATTGATGGGGTAGTCAATCTGCCAGCAAACGGATGTGCAAATGGCCACGGACCATCCGTCTCAAGCATAAGCTGAGCAAGTGGAACTTGGGTGATTAGCTTTTGAGTATACTGCTCATACACTACATCAGGTGTAATTGAAATCATATACCCTCTTTTAACAATTTCCTTTGTCGCTTCATCTGACCCCTTATACCAATGAAAATGAACATCTTTTAATTTTGTACGCTCAAGCAGCTCTAATACAAGCTCTACATGCTCATAAATAACATGTAAAGCAATCGGTTTATCCCATTTTAACGCAAAGCTAAACCAACGTTCTAAATACGCAATATAAGGCTCTAAATCAAAAGATTGTCCGTTTTCTATTGCTTCCTGCTGCTGATAATAAGGTAGTCCTACCTCACCAATTGAAAATTCTTCATTATTGCGAGCTCTTTCTTCTATCCAAGCAAACAATTGTTTCTCCTGCTCCTCTGTTGGCAGCGCTTGCTCTGGATGGTAACCATAGCAAGGATAAATAAGCTGTGGATATACTTTATACAGCTGTTCATTATATTGTGAAGAGGCTAAATCAACGGATACCGCGACCATTCTTGATATCTTTTCAATTTTTGCCTCAGCAATTAAATACTCCAGCTCTGCTTGTTTGTACTTATCCAAGTGTATATGAGCGTCTATCCAGCTCATCTTATCCCTCCTAAACAAGCAATTGATATATTTCGTTTTTTAATTGATTAAATTGTTCAGTAGTCCAAATATTTTCATTTCTTGGGCGTGTAAATGGCAGTTTAAATTGTGCCACAATAGTAGCTGGCGTGTGCGACATCACATATATACGATCTGACAACAGCAATGCTTCATCAATGCTATGGGTAATAAGTAAAACAGATTTTCTGTTCTTTTCCCAAACGTCGAGTAACCATTTTTGCATATTAAGTCTTGTAAGTGCATCAAGTGCTCCAAATGGTTCATCCAGTAGCATTAAAGGTTGCGGAGCTAATAAGGCACGGATAAACGAAATACGCTGACTCATTCCTCCTGAAAGCATATGTGGATAGGCATCTTTATACTCTAGTAAGCCTACCTGTTCAAGTGCTTGATGAATAAGTGGAATCGCCTCGTTTTTTCCTATCCCTGCAATCTCTAAGGCAACCTGAATATTTTTTTCTACTGTATACCAAGGTAATAGAGTGGACTGCTGTGGCATATAGGATACATGGCCAGTTTGACCATTCACATGCTTCTTGTTTATATGTACTTCACCTGAATCAGCTAGTAAAGTACCACCAATAATTTGAAATAATGTCGATTTTCCACTTCCAGAAGGCCCAATTAATGAAACGAATTCACCAGGCATTACATCTAAAGTCATTTGCTCTAGTATCGTTTTGGTGCTACGGTCGACGGTAAAGCTTTTACTCACCTGATTAATGTTCAGCATGTTTTACCCTCTCCTTTTTTGGCTTCCATTTAAGTAAATACGATTCAATTAAGCCAATAATCCAAAACAATACTAAGCTTAACGCAACAATAAAAAATAATGCAGCAAATACACGTGCAGGCATATAGCCCTTTGTAGATATTATTAAATATCCTCCTAAACCTACTGTTGGATTTATCCATTCAGCTACTACTGCTGACATGACGCTATAGGTCGCAGCAATTTTCAAGCCAGAAAATAAACCTGAAATTGAAGCTGGAAGTTCTACATGTCTAAATATTTGACCTTTTTTAGCACCTAACATTTCCATATAGTTTTTTAGTTTACTATCAGCCTCAGTTAAGCCACCAAGCATTCCCATACATGTAGGGAAGAAGCAAACTGAAATAAGTAGCATAATCTTTGGTAGCATATTAAATCCAAACAGCATTGTCAAAATAGGATAAATAACAATGGTTGGAATATTTTGCGATAAAATCACTAATGGATATAAAGCACGACGTAAAACGGGTACAAAGTGAAAAATAATAGCCAAAACTATACCCGTAAGTGAGCCGAGCACAAGTCCAATTAATGATAGCTTTAGTGTCGCAAACAAATGTATAGATATCCTAGACCATCCAACTATGACTTCTTTAAAAACTGCGATTGGTGAAGGAATTAGCCAATCAAATACAAGTCCTGATCTTACAATAAGCTCCCAACACACAAATAAAAGGATAATGACTAGTACTGGCGGCCAAATATTAGATAGTATTTTTCGTTTATTGTCCATTCGGATATTTCTCCAAATTACGTTCCATAGATGCACCTTGTGTTGGGTTATAGGAGATTTTAATTTGTGATAAAGTTGAAGGACAGCCTAGCTCAATCATTTTTTTATGAATACGCTCTACGAGTTGTAGCAGCTCTGACAAGTCACCTTCTATTGTTGTTTCAAGTGGTGCAACATTGTAAGGAAGTTTAGATTGCTTTATTAAAGCGATCGCTTCATCAACAAAAGGTATGACTGATTGTCCGCCCTCTGTACGAGGTAAAATTTGAATGCTCAATAGTGTATTTGCCATGTTCATTACTCCCCACTAATAAATTGATTTGTAAATGCTTTTTCTGCATCTAGCTCTGCCTCTAAGAATCCATGTTCAAACATCCAATCTGCATAGCCTTGCCATACAGAAAGCTTTTGCTCTCCCCAATAGCTTGCATCATCCTGATAACGAGTTGCGAGCCATTTTTGACTTGCTTTTACTAGCTCTGGATTTAAATCAGGCACTGCCTTTAAAAGTAAGTCTGCTGCCTCTTCAGGCTTTTCAATTGCAAACTCATAGCCCTTTTTAACGGCTCTCATAAATTTATGCACCTGTTCACTATTTTCGTTAATCATCGTTTCATTTGTAATAACAACTGGTGTATAGAAATCTAGTGCTTGATCATAATCTTGTAAATAAATCATATTTAGCTGCTCATTTCTAAGCTCTGCCTCAATACCAGTCCAAGCATAATATATCCATGCAAAGTCAATATCTCGTTTAACAGCTGAAAAGAATTCAGCATCACCCATATTTATAATGCTTAACTGATTAAAATCCGCATCATCAGCTTTCATAATAGAATGAATGGTCGCCTGCTCAATCGGTGAGCCCCAGCCGCCGTATATTTTACCCTCAAAATCCTTTGGTGTTGTAATGTTTTTCTCAACTGGCGAAGCAAAGCCTGACGTATTATGCTGAATAATTGCAGCAAGTGATACAACTGGTAATCCCGCTACTCGAGCAAGCGTAATATTTTCTTGAACACTAATACCAAACTGAATATTATTTGTAGCAACTGATGCTGTTGTCCCACTTTGTGCTGGTGCAATAATCTCTACCTCCAGCCCCTCTTCTGCAAAATAGCCAAGTTCCTGTGCTACATATAAGCCTGTATGATTTGTGTTCGGAGTGTAATCGAGCATTAATTGAACCTTTTCTAAACCTCCTGCAGTTTTTCCTGTTGGTTGCTTTGGTACTTGTTGACCTTCACCACATGCTGTAAGTACAAGCATTATAGTGAATAAAATCATGCTGAGTGTTTTTTTCATTTTTATCTCTCCTTGTATTGATTTTCCACCATTACAGCGATTGATAAACATAGGAAACAAAAAAACGTTCTTCCATAGGAAGAACGCGTCATCTCTTTTATGTGATTGTTTACATTTAGACCGGATGCTCTAGATGCAAACAATGAATAATAAAAGTTTGTCTCATTCCTACGCCGGCATTATCCGGATCAGGTTACGGGTCGAAATTCACAATTCCCTCTCAGCCAGTTTACTAGCTCCCCCGAGTGCTATTTTGTTGGTGAATACATTAGCTATTATAGCAAACTTTCTAAAAATAACCATACCTTTTTTAATTTTATTTTTTATGAACGTTTTTAATTCAACTTTAATAAACTAATAAAAGATGTAATGAAAGGGTGAGGATATGATTACGATTAGTCTTTGTATGATCGTAAAAAATGAAGAGGACGTTATTGCACGTTGTTTAGATAGTATTGAGCATGCTGTTGATGAAATTATTATAGTGGACACAGGCTCTACTGATAAAACAAAAGAAATTGCCTCATCGTATAAAAAAGTGAAAATCTATGATTTTAAATGGATAGATAATTTTGCTGCTGCGCGTAATTTTAGCTTCAGTAAAGCAAAATCTGATTATATTTTATGGTTAGATGCTGATGATGTGCTTACGGAGCATGATGCTGATTTACTCATTGAGTTGAAGCAAGGTGAGGCTTCAAATTATGATTATATTTCAATGCCTTATAATTTAAGCTATGACCAAAATGGCAAACCAACGTATAGCTATCGCCGTAATCGCTTAGTTAAGCGTATAAAAAATTTCAAATGGATTGGTGCAGTTCACGAATACTTAGAGGTATATGGTAAGGGATTTGCTTCTGATGTGGCAATCTCTCATAAAAAGATAAAGTTCACCTCCTCAGATCGTAATATTAATATTTATTTACGTCGCTTAGAGGCAGGAGAGGAGTTTTCCCCGCGAGATCAATTTTACTTTGCTAATGAGTTAAGAGAGCATGGACGCTATGAAGAAGCAATCAAATGGTATAACTTATTTTTAGACGGTAAGCTAGGCTGGATAGAAGACAATATTAACGCATGCTATCGGATTGCTATTTGCTACGAAAAGTTAAACGATTTAGACTCTGCTATTTTAGCGATTATGCGTGCATTAACGTATGATCGACCACGTCCAGATTTTTGCTATCAGCTTGGCAGCTTATTTTTCACTCAAAATCGCTACCAAGAAGCTAGCTTCTGGTATCAGCTTGCCTTGCAAACGAAGGAATTTGCACCTGATGTCAGCTTCCACAACCCTGCTACAGCTACTTGGCTACCACTTCTACAGTTAACCGTATGTTACGACAGATTAAAGAAGCCTGATCTTGCAGTTGCTTTCCATCTTGCTGCAAAGAGAATTAATCCTAATCATCCTAGTATTCAATATAATGATAAGTACTATCGCTCGCTAGGGTTAATTAAGGATGAAAGTGAAGACAGCACTGATAACAATAATGCTGTAGTTAAAGTAAAAACCGCTGAAGAGGAAGCTAACGAGACCATTGAAGCCGCAAACGCAGAAGAAGCTAAAACGAAGGATAATGAAGAGTCACAACCTGATCATGCTAATTAGCACTATAAATTTAAAAACTAACAGGAAGTAGGCCTATGCTCTACTTCCTGTTAGTTTTTATCGTTATTTATTATAAACGCCTTTAATTTTTTTACGCTATTCTTGCTGCCCCTCAATTGCTAATAATAATAATCCAGAAGCTACAGCTAAACGTCTATCTATTTTGTCTGAAGTAAGATCCAGCTCTATTTTTTGTACAAATGGATTAACGTTTTGTCTATATGTCGCTACCTGTTCATCTGCTAATGTTACGTTGAAAGTTTGAGGAATTAAATTTAATACTAAGCGACGAACTAATGCTAAGCCAACATTATCTTCTTGGATTTGTCCAATTTTTTCTTCAACCTGGTTTAAAATGTCCCACTCATCACGAACTATTGATTTCATACCTTTACGGCGAAGTGTGCCAACATGTTCCCCCGTTTTAGCATCAACAACATCATAAGCAGCTGAAAAATCAATGACACTTCTAGCTTTAATCGTAAGCAGTTCCTCCTGCATAGTCTCATCTGTATATACACGAATATCCTCTTTTAGTTTAAATGCCTTAAGCTGAGAATACATAATAACATTGCCATTAGAATCATAAATATGGAACTTTTGCCCCAACACAGACAATACTTTCTTACGTAATAGATAGTGTTGCTGCTGAAAACGTTCACTCATTCAATAATTCCCCCTTAAATAGTAGAGCTACTTTTACAACTACTAGTTTACTATGAAGTCACTATTTTTCAACATTTTTTTACAGAATTAGTAGTTTAGTCCTTATGTATAGTTTATATTATTTGAAAGTGTTTCATATTATGATTAATCGCTAATTAAAACTTAAAGCCATAGTAGATGTATTATGGATTAGGCTTCTACCTTATCTCTATAGCACCTCTATGGCTTTTTATGTATTGCTTAAAGCGTTGGATATTTATTTTTAATATAGTTAATACGTCTTTCTAGATTTGGATGTGTAGAAAATAGATCTGCCCAGCTCTTCATTCCATTAAATTGCATAGCAGCATAAGGCTTTTGTTGCTGAGTTAATCTCGCCCCACCTTTTAGCTCACTTAAAGCTTGAATCATCGATTGTGGTGAAGTTAAACGAGCAGCTAAATCATCTGCTTTAAACTCACGCTGACGCGAAAATAGCTTAGCAACTAATCCAGCTAAAAACAAAAGAATAGTAGACGCTAAAATTTGAACTAAATAAATAACCCATGTTGCTAACTCGCTTCCTCTATTCCCAAATATAATAAGGAACCATTTAATCACAATAAGTGGAAGTACAACTAGATTAACTAGCATTTTTAGCGTTGATTGTAGTAATGTTTGTGTGACCATATCACCATTTACAATATGAGCGATTTCATGAGCGATCACCGCCTTAATAGCATCCTCTGACATTGTACTAAGCAAGCCGGTAGATAGGGCAACTAGGCTACTATTTTTTGAACGCCCGGTTGCGAACGCATTAATATCATGTGATTCATATATGGCCACCTCTGGCATAACAGTCATACCCGCTTGTTGTGCACACTGATGTGTTACTTGTATATACCAGTCTCTTATATCTCCATAGCTCTGATCTTGATTTAAAATTTCAAGCTGATAAGCCTTTTTAAGCTGCGACTTAGACATTAATAGTCCTATTAAAGGCATTAAGCATGAGTATAAAATTAAAAAAGGGAGAAAGGATAATGCATCCTGACCTAAAAATATAAATACCATTGCAATAACCATAATATTTAGTAGCAATAGCCATACTACTCGTAACCATTTTCCTTTGCTAATGTCTTCTTGTATCGTTGACATATGTCTCCTCCTAGTACTTCATATGATAGTTTTAGTACTATTCGCCAACCTTCGCTATATTCCTGCATTTTCCATGTACTATGCTCTCTATTTTATATTTCTAGCTTATAGGGGCTAAACAGTTAAAATAGCTTAACAGTAACTTACAGCAGCTAGGTATGACAAAGAAGCCCTCGATTAGTGAGGGCTTTGTCTTGTTAAAGATATTTATCGCTTCCATCTATTCATATGAAACATCAATGATTGATGAGCAATCTATGTTTAAATCTTGTTGATTATGCTGTTTTAGCTTCAAATGCTTGTAATTTGCATCTAAAGCTGTCACGACTCCTATATATTGTTGTTCTTCGTAATAATCAAAGGTTGTTATTTTAACAAAAACAGCATTACGATAAGACTCTTGGATAAATGCTGCAATCTCATCTAGTTTTTGCTCATCTAATTGCGGCTTTTGCTTTACTGTCTTTTCATTGTATTTTGTAATAATCGCTTCCTTATGCTCTGGGAGCATCATTCTGCTTCCTTCCCATAGCAAGTTACTTCCTGCTGATAGCTTTGTTTGTTTCATACCGTACTCCCCCTACTTATAATGCCCACCAATTTTATGACTGCGCTCAATAAATTGTCCCGCCTCAGTTAAGGATGATGCTCGTATAATCGCTAGCTGTCCATAACGTTCACGTATCATATCGGTAGCTTTTGCTAGTTGAATTTTTTGTTCCCTATCATCCAATAGTGAAAGAGAATACACCTCATCGCTTATTAATTGTGTTAAAGAGACACCAATAGAACGAATAGGCTGCCCATCCCAATATGTTTCAAATAATTGATATACTATTGGGTAAAGCTCATCAACTAAATAGCTGGGCTCATCTAGCTTTTTTTGTCGATGAAAGCCTGTTGGAAAGTCAAAGTCTGCTCCTCTGCAGCTTACAGAAAGCGTGCTTCCCATATAGCCTTTAAATCTAGCACGTTGGCATACAAGCTCGGTAAGCTCCAGCAATGGCACTTTAATTTGCTCGAACGTTTCATAATCATGAGGCAATGTCATATGATGCCCGATTCCTTTTTGCGTATGATGAGTTAATGGACTAACGGGTGAGTCATCAATCCCATTTGCAATACGCCAAAGCATTTCCCCATTGATTCCCCAGCGCTTAGAAAGCACATATAGCGGTGTGCGTGCTAATTGACCTATCGTCTCAATACCTAGCTTTAGCAAATGCTTCTTCATACGTCTTCCGACCATAAACATCTTCCCTATTGGAAGCGGCCATAATGTATCGGCTAATCGCTCTTTACTTAGTGTAAAAATACCTGTTTCATTTTTTTTAGCAAAATGATCACATGCCATTTTACTTAACACCTTATTTTCACCAATACCGAACCGTGTACGAACGCCTGTTTCACGCAAAATATGCTGTTGAATCTGTTTGGCAAGTGCATTAACAGAATCATAATGGCTAAGTATGCCTGTTACGTCTAAATGCTGTTCATCGATGCTATACGGCTCAACGAGGTCTGTATATTGCAAAAAAATATCTGTTATTTGCATAGAAACTTTTATATATTGTTCCATTCGTGGCCTAATTACAATTGCATCCGGACATTTTGCTAACGCTTCACCAAGTGTTTCTGCTGTTGATACCCCATACGCTTTAGCAAGTGGACAGGCAGCTAATATAATCCCCGATCTACGGCTGGGGTCCCCCGCTACAACAAGTGGCTTTTCTGCGTATTCTGGGTGTGCTACCTTTTCAACTGTCGCATAAAATGACTGGCAATCCACTAGCATAATTGTTCGTACCATTTCCTCACCCCTTAATAAGAACATATGTTCTTATATTATATACTATAAATGAGAATTTGATGCGAGACAAATACTTCCTTTTAAACAAAAAAGCACCTTGCAAATAAATGCAAAGTGCTTAAGGTCATCCAAAATTAAAATGGGTTTGTAGCAATAAATGAAGCTGTTTTCACATACACACGCTGATTAAGCTTTAATTGTGCAACAATATATTCTGCTAAATCTTCAGCCTGCATAAGCTTATCCTCATTATTTTCTTTAACTAAATTCAGGTCGAACGCCAAATCAGTTGCAACTGTGCTTGGCGTTAATGTAGATACACGGATATTGTTACGACGAACTTCCTGTGCTAGTGATTCACCAAAGCCAATAACAGCAAATTTAGAAGCACTGTAAGCACTAGAGGTTGCTGCACCATTTAAACCGTTTGTAGATGAAATATTAATAATGTCACCACTATTTTTTTCAATCATGGCAGGTAAAACAGCACGTGTTACATAGTATGTGCCCATTAAATTGATATCAATAATACGTTTAAATTCTGCAGGATCAAACTCTGTCACTTTCGCAAATGTTGCTACACCAGCATTATTAATTAAAATATCTGGAGCACCTAGCTTTTTAATTAAGCTGTCTACTGCAGCATTAACTTGCTCTAGAGAAGCGACATCAGCAGCTTCATATGCTACTTGAATATTGTATTGTTTTAGCTCTTCGGCTAATTGCTGTAAAGTTGAAGTTGTACGTGCGATAAGTCCAATATGTACTCCTTCTTTTGCTAAAGCTATAGCAGTAGCTTTACCAATTCCTCTCGCTCCACCTGTAATAAAAGCGATTTTATTTTTAATTTGTTGTCCCATATGTATGTACCTCCTATAAAGTATTTTTTTATTATACATCGTTAAATAAAAATAATGAAATTTTTATAGCATTTATAAAAATAGCACTCCCAGCAATAGAGCAATTAACACTATTAACCAAGCAGGACAGGACCAGCGATGCAAAAGTAAAAATAATACTAAAGAAAGTAAAGCATCATGAATGTGAGTAATTGATGTGACTACTATAGGGTCAATAAATGATGAAGCTAAAATACCAACGACGGCACAGCTAGCACCTTTAAATGCACGAGCAACTAATAAATATTGTCTTAACGCATTCCAAAATGGTAATGTGCCAAAGATGAGTAACAGTGCGGGAAGAAAAATAAAAATAGTAGCTAAAACCGCACCATTAAGGCCATCTAGCATAAAACCGATATAGCTTGCAAACGTAAAAAGCGGACCAGGAATTGCTTGAGCTGCACTGTACCCAGCAAAAAATTCAGCCGCTGACAATTGACCTGAAAGCACAATCTCTCTTTCAAGAAGGGGGAGTACAATATGTCCTCCACCAAATACAAGAGCACCTGAACGGAAAAATTGGTCTGCCATTAGCAAAACTGAGTTGTCAATTAAGCGGGCGACTATAGGAAAAGTAAGCAAGAGGCAGACAAAAATAGCTAGGCAAAGAGTTGCAAAAGCTTTAGAAAAACGAAGATTAAACGGGACAAACTGATATGGTTTCGTATCTGTTTTCAACGTAAATAAAGCTAAAAGCATAGCTAATATAATAGCAGCAGGCTGAGCAATCGAAGTAGCCCAAAAAAATGTTAGAAGAAAAGAAAAAGCAGCAAAAATCCAATGCCAGTAATTCTTGAGGATAGATTTAACCATGCCAATAACAATGTGTAATACCATTGCTATTGCAACTAGCTTCAGCCCCTTGATAGCCCCACTATGAACAGTATCAAATACGTCGATATAGCTAGCAAACGCAATTAAGGCTAACATCGAAGGTAAAGTAAAACCAATAAAAGCTAATACACCACCCAATATACCTGCTTTTAATGCACCTATCGCAATTCCAACCTGGCTGCTAGTAGGACCAGGCAAAAATTGAGCTAGAGCAACTAATTCATTATATTGCTCATCATTTAACCATTTTTTACGTTTTACATATTCATCCTGAAAATAAACAAGATGAGCAGTGGGACCTCCAAATGAAATAAATCCTAACTTTAGAGCTGTAATAAAAACAATTAATGCTTGTTTGATTAACATCCTAATATTAGTCATAATTGAGCTTCTATTCAAATACTTTCTCCTTTTATTCGTTTATAATAAACTACCATACACGAATTCAAATAAGAATAGCTTTACAAAAAATTAAATACTGCTTATAAGAATCAATCGTATAAGCAGTATTCAATCATTAGTCTATTTTATTGTTATTAGCTTCTTTATCACTGTCATCAGCGTGTGGCTGCTGCACTTGTCCATGATGCGGTATTGATCCTTGTTCCTTTACTGGTCCTTGTATATCTGAATGGTGAGGAGCTCGATGACTTTTCAGATTACGACGGATAACATAAATCAAATACCAAACGATACCGGCAATAATGATAAATGGCAGTAATACGATAAAGGCAGAAACTAAAAAGCCGATTACACCTATAAAGCCAGTTAAGCCATTTTCAATAGCACCTTTTAATGTTCGGCCCATCTGTAGCTCTTCAAAAAATGCTCGTTCCTTAACTTCTTTAATACGCAATGAAAGTGAAGAATAGTTCACCTGATGGTCTAAATAGCGAATACGTGCTTGAAATGATTCTACTTCAGCTTGTAAATTAGCTAATTCATTTGTAAAGCGGATAAGCTCGTCAGCTGTAGTTGCTAGCTCCATATATTCTAAATATTTATCTATAACTAGCTGCTTAGCATGTAGTCTTGCCTGTAAATCGACATATTCTTCAGACACATCATCCGTATAAATATGCTTTGAAAGCTTGATATCGGGAATTTCCTCAATCCCCTCTACCCAACTGTAAAAAGACTGGGATGGGATACGAATATCAATACGAGTATATTGTGAGGAATAGGAGTCTGAATCCTCCTGAGATACAATGTAGCCTCCAGCCTGATCAAGTGAGCGAAGTAAAGTATTGATCGTTTGATCAAATTCCTTTGTCTCTATATTTAAATCGCCCCTATAAACTAGTTTTTGCTGAATTAAGCTTCCACTTGTCAGTTGAATTACAGCTTCACCTTGCTCAGATGAAGTAAAACTGTGAAATTCACTCCTCGTTGTAATCCCGTCATAAGCTGGTGCAGAATTTTGAGTTATAGCCATGTCTGAATCCGATGCAATTGAACCACATGCAGATAAAATCAAGGTGAACAAAAAAATAAAACAAATTGGAACCATGCTGGCTTTCTTTAACATGTCATTCCCCCCTTATATATATTTAAACAGTTAACGTAAATAACTAGTAAAATGTTCCAAAAAAGTGTAACAAAACCTGTATATATAAACGTATACTACATAACATAAGTTAACTACAGTAAACTAACTAGCAAAAACAAACCTCTCTCAAATTTTTAGAATATGGTAAAAACCTATACTAGTAAAAACCAATAGCGTTCGTATAAACATAAATTTTTTCGTAAATTTATTTAAAACACACTTGAATAGCTGAAATAATTGTATTAAGATATAAACTAATATTTAATATTGAAATGCGATAAAAAGGAATAGTAAGTTGTTTGAATCACTCAGAGAGCTGCTGGTAGGTGCAAAGCAGTTGAAGAAAACAACCGAACTCGCCTTGGAGTAGCTCACTGAACTCATAGTAAGTGAAGCCGGAGCCTAACCGTTATCATACAGGTGGATTGAATAAATCCGTTAAGGGCATGTTTTTACATGAACTGGAGTGGTACCGCGTAAGATATAAGTCTTTCGTCTCTAGAATATAGAGATGAAAGGCTTTTTTTGTTTTCTAGATTTCAAATATGAATGTGAAGGATGGTTGTAGATATGAAAAATTCTAATAAGTATTCAAAAGGTTATTATATGCCCCCTGTTACTAGCTTAAAGTGGACTGAAAAAGAATATATTACTGAACCACCTACATGGTGTAGTGTTGACTTAAGAGATGGAAATCAAGCGCTTGTTGTACCGATGAATTTAGAAGAAAAATTAGAATTTTTTGATCTATTAGTAAAGCTAGGATTTAAAGAGATTGAGGTTGGATTTCCAGCAGCGTCAGAAACAGAATTTACATTTTTACGCACATTAATCGAGCAAAATCTAATTCCAGACGATGTTACGATACAAGTGCTTACACAATCTCGTGAACATATTATTCGTAAAACATTTGAATCTTTAAAGGGTGCAAAAAAGGCCGTTGTTCATTTGTACAACTCTACTTCAGTTGCACAGCGTGAACAAGTATTTAGAAAATCAAAAGAAGAAATTATTGAAATTGCTGTTACTGGAGCAGAGCTTGTAAAACAAATTGCAGCTGAGACAGAAGGTAATTTTCAATTCCAATACTCACCTGAATCGTTTACAGGTACAGAAATTGATTTTGCTTTAGACATTTGTAATGCCGTACTAGATGTATGGCAACCTACAGCCGATAACAAAGTTATTATTAACTTACCAGCAACCGTACAAATGTCCATGCCACATGTTTACGCTAGCCAAATCGAGTATATGAGCGATAACCTTAAATACCGTGAGCATGTAATCGTCTCCCTTCACCCGCATAATGACCGTGGCACAGGTGTAGCCGATGCAGAGCTTGGTATACTAGCTGGTGGACAGCGTGTTGAAGGGACATTGTTTGGAAATGGAGAGCGTACTGGTAACGTAGATATTATTACACTTGCTCTAAATATGTTCTCTCATGGGGTAGATCCTCAATTAAGTCTAGAAAACTTACCTGAAATAATCGCGATATATGAAAAATTAACAAAAATGAAAGTTGGAGAGCGTCATCCTTATGCTGGTGAATTAGTATTTACAGCGTTTTCTGGCTCACATCAAGACGCTATTGCAAAAGGTATGAAATGGCGTCAAGAGGAAAATCGTCAATATTGGACTGTACCATATTTACCAATCGATCCACTTGATATAGGTCGTCAATATGAAGGTGATATTATCCGCATCAATAGTCAGTCTGGTAAAGGCGGCATCGGGTATTTACTACAACAAAAATATGGTATTGACATGCCTCAAAAAATGCGTGAGCATTTAGGCTACGTGGTCAAAAACGTATCTGACCGCTTAAATAAAGAAATATCTACTGATGAAATTTACACTATATTCAAAGAGCATTATGTTAACCTAAAAACACCGATTGAATTTGTTAAATATAGCTATGCAAATAGTGATGAGCATGAAACGATTGTAAAGGTTTTAGTTGACGGTGCCGTAAAGGAGCTTAGTGGTAAAGGTCACGGACGCTTAGATTCGATTATTGATGCATTACAGCAAAACTTGAATTTAAGCTTCTCTAATCTAGTCTATAGTGAGCATGCACTTGAGGTTGGCTCAAAGTCACAAGCTGTATCCTATATCGGTATCCAATCAGCAGATGGTGCAACGCATTGGGGCTGTGGAGTAGACCCAGATATTATGACTTCATCGGTTAAAGCATTATTCTCAGCCATAAACAATATGATTACAGCTCAAAAATAATAAATATGCATAAAAAAGACATTGTAGCTACAGGGCTGCAATGTCTTTTTTAATCTTTATCAACTGGTAAAAATGAAGTAGAATAGAAAAAGGAGTACTCCCCAATATCATACTTTATAGCCAATTACTTGCAAAAATATGGAGGTAGAGGTAAATGAATTTTGAAAATGAAAACAAGCTTGGATTACTATTAAAGTACATCATTGCATTTGCACTCGCTGTCGTAATATTATTAACACAAAATTTAATTACGACTCAAGCTAGCACAAAACATGCTCAAAAGATGTATGAATATGAACAAGAGCTCATTCAAAGAGACGAGGTTCCAAAAGGTTATGTAAAATTAAATTGTGGTAGAATTATAAAAGGTGAGCTGGCACCAGAGCATATTCAAAGCATGGAAGAACTGCCTAAGGGCTATATTAGAACAACTTGTGGTACAGTTCTAAAGGACCCTAATATATACTATTAAAAAAATGCTACTCTAGAGATAGAGTAGCATTTTTTGATAGTGCTAATAGGTGTATCTTATAAACAGTTACTAGGAGCGAGTACGTGCTTTATACATAAATAATGTTTTATACAATGACTCATCATCAGCGTGCACCGCTACTTTATTTTTATAAATAAAATCATCCACAGTAATCTCTAGTTTAAAAAGAGGGGCCACTGGCTCTAAGCTAATCCATTCATCAAAATAGACTTTATTATGATCAGCACGTTTAAACTTTGAACGTGGTACAATATACATCATTCCATTTATCCATGGATGACGCTCATATGTTGATTGATTAATAGAATAATAAACAAACTTATCATTTTTACTAACAAAACAGCCATTTCTAAAACTTCCTGATAGTTTTGAGCGATCAAAAACAGCATAAAATAACGCCCAGATTGGCTCAGCAGAAGCAAACACAGCTTCTACGACTTCATTATTAAATAATGTTTGTTGTTTAGGTGTAAATTCTATAATAGAAGTATGATTTGAGCCATGAAATAAATAGTTACCTTTAGTGGCAACATATTGTAAAAACTTCACCTTAGAATAAGCTGACTGCCACTGGAGCGGCTCACCTAAATTTACTTTTATTAATATTTGCTCAAAATGCTCTATTTCTTCTTGTGAGTATGTCGGCTTTGAAATTTTTAAAAACATTAGGGATAAAATAAATCTAATCATAAATAGCCTCCACAGCAAATTCATTAACTTCTTTATATTACCATATATTTGAAGCTTATGAATTATAAATAGCACTATTTAACGACAATATACGGGTTAAATCTCTTGTTACCTAAACACCTGTTTTCGCATCCATTGTGTTGCTACCCATTTCTCACCACGAATAACTGGTTCTCCACTATGTAATGTTTTCTCATTTATTTGGTCATCTTGATAAAAATATTCAAAATAAACTGCAGCCCCCTGCTTTGGCTTTACACTAATATTCAGTGCGGGGAATGTAGTCTCTCCTCCCTCTTCAACCTCATTTAAATAAATGACTAGTGTACTAATTCGGTTATTCGTAGATGAAGGATAATCTACAGAAAAATAATCAAAATGTGCTTTGAATTGCTGACCAGGTGAATAATGTAATATTTGTAGTCCTTCTGCGTGATTTATAGGTATATGCATTAAGGAAGCTATTCGTTGTTCTATTTGAGCAATAAATGGATTTTCATTTTCTTCAAAGAACATACCACTACTAGTGCGTATTTCACTTATTGCTTTATTTGCTAACTTCGATCTTTGCAAGCGATTGTTTGCTAATTGAATTAATTGTACACATTCTTCTTCTGTAACTACATTGTCAAACTTAACAATGAGTGGTTCTTCATTTAAAACAGCTGCAGAAATTTTATGTCCATCAACGAGATAGAAGTCTTGTAGAGGTAAAATTGATGCTTCAGTAATCATAAAATCCCTCCATTATATCAACATCCATTTTATTCCAATATATATATCAATTATATTAAAATAAGTGAGAGGTTAGAAATGGAGAGATTGAATACTTATTTGTACTGATTGTCATAAGATGTTTAAACTAACATATAAAAAAGGTACGCTTTACGCGTACCTTAAAATTTATAAAAATCTATATAGTTAATTGGTGAAAATTTATCGTCAGCTCCTACCTCTAATACATAATCTCCAATGTTATAAATAAGTAAATAACCAAGATCATCTACATCATTGTAGGTTTCATCGGGTAAACCAAATTTATTTATAGCCTCCTCAATTCCTCCACTAAACTCCATATCAAATAGCGATCCATCATGGAAAGAAACTGCAGATACTAACCCACTATATTCATATTCAATATTGTCATTAAAAACTGTAAAGCCGTCATATCTCAAGTAATACGAACCACCATACAGATTAGCTTCCAATGGTTCACCGTATAATTCAATAACTCGGTCAATTGTATCGTTAATACCGAATTGTAAAGCTGGTATATAGCCAAAATATAAATCGTCCATTAAAGTATTATCTGTGTTAGAACTTAGATTAAGTCCACTATTATTAACATCAGTTCCCCCATTACTCTCTTCTAAAATCGCAGAAAGTACAGCTGATGTTACTAATTCTGTTTGTGGAACATTATTGAATGCTAATGCACCAAACTCAAATGTATCTTCTCCTACAATAATTTGAAGCTTAGCATTGACTTCGGTCTCCATATACATCATATCCCCAGTAAATTCAACCACGTCTTCACCTGTATCAGCCTTAAAATAAGTCCATTTCGGATTAGCGAAGAAGTTATCAAACAGTTCACCTACTGTTATATTAGGTTCATCATCTAAATAACCCTCTTTTACCCGTTTTACATGCTCATTCTCAGTGCTCACGACGTCCTTAATTTGACTAACTGTTTGTTCGACGTTATTTCCACATCCCGATAACACTAACATAATACTAGCTAATAGAACTGCAAAAAAGCCTTTTTTCATTGTTTCCCTCCGAAGTATGTTTATCTGTCACATTCCTAATAATTTTCCATCATTTATAATATAAAGTAAATATTAAACATTTCTATTATTTCCATAGTTTTACTAGAATTCAGTTTTTTTTTACTATTTTTATATAAACAATAACTTATTAACGAATTAACAAACTAGGTATAGGGCATATTACGATAGGACATATTTCCCTATAAATCTAGTTCGTCTCACATAGAAGCACACAAACAAAGCGTAGTGCAATATAGCTCATACTTAAACCTATTCACCTATTCTTACATGACAAAGGAATTATTTATTTAAAACATCGCAACAAATGAAATATATATAGCGTTTTAGAACATGAATCGAAAATGAGGAGGAAAAATAATGAAAAAAACATTTTTATCCATGCTCGCACTAATGTTAGTTACCGTTCTTGCAATTGCACCAATCGCTTCTGCTTTCCATGACACAAAAGGAATTAAAGGAGAAAAACATATTCATAAACTTAAAGAGAGAGGCATCATTAAAGGTCCAAACAAAGGCAATCATGAATTTAAACCGAAGGACAACTTAAGCTACGCTCAGGCTGCAATATTGCTTGACGATGCATTCGAATTAAGTCTTGCACATATTAAGTTTGTTAAGGAACCAAAAGCTAGCGATATTTACACTAAAGTTAAAGATAATCAGTGGTACTCACAAGCATTTATTGATGGTTTCTATAATGGTGTTGTTTTTGCTTCCGATGTGAATCCTAATGCCTCTATATCAAAAGAGGAATTCGCAGCATTGCTTATTACTCAGTTGGATCGTCAGGTCGAATATCAATTAATTGAAATGTACATCAATTATAAGGACGAGGATAAAGTAAAACAGGACTATAAGGATGAAATCCAAAAGCTACTGCTTCTTAAATTCGAGGAGCTAGATAAAAACAATAAATTCAATCCTAAAAGTGCCATTAAAAGAGAAGAAGCTGCAATATGGCTATCTAATGTTTTAGATTTCATCGCTGAAAAGAAGAATGAGCAAAAAGAGGGACTTGTGCTTTCTGATATAACTCTAAACCGTGAAGCTCATTCAACAGAAGTAGATAAAGTGACTGTTTTTGCAACTGTGCCACATCCTGGCTATAGTGCGACTATTTCTGAAATAAAATTTGATGGCGATACCGCTTATATTAAATTACAACAAGTAAATCCTGATCCAGATAAGATGTATCCACAGGTTGTTTCAACAATCACATTAACGACTTTTATTGCTACTAATTACAAGGTTAAAATTGTAACCGAGTAATCAAGAGGCACCAACAAAATAAAAAGAGGTATGCTATATGCATGCCTCTTTTTATTTCAGCCCATTTATCTATTTACAATATCCATAATATACTCATAATCAATAGTATTTTCCCTTGCTTTATAAAAGAACCCCTTATATCTAATAGTATCACTTGAATTAATAATTAACGCTTCTATTTGTTTTCCTTTATGATCAAAAATGGTTGCCCGAAAGCGATATCCCAAATAGCCAAACGAAGGTTTATCCTTTTGAAACGTTACACTGTTCAAATTAGTGA
>Ga0182742_1002401_pt1 | contig 20776 bp, 18 predicted proteins | sample eDN5th37CBELigMG_FD_128880 | JGI IMG/M metagenome (GOLD analysis project Ga0182742, IMG submission 128880) | Enriched Miracle-Growth compost microbial communities from Emeryville, California, USA - eDNA 5th pass 37_C BE-Lig MG (version 2)... ... | reverse complement strand
GAACGAGGCATTGGCGACATCCGAGACCAGCGTGCCGGGACGGACCAGGGCCGCCGCCGCCTCCACGCCCTCGACGCACATCTGCAGCACGTCCTCCTGCTCGTCGGTGATGTCGCCGACGGCGATCATGCGCGCGATCTGGGCGGAATAACCGTGATAGCTGACGCTCGAAATATAAAGGTTGATGAGGTCGCCCGGCCGCACGACATGGCCGTAGGGCTTGCCGCAATGGGTGCCGTAGCGGTTGACGCCGATCTGGTAGCCGTCGCCCCATTCCCCGCCGCGCGACATCTGGGCATAGGTGAAGGCGGCATAGATCTCGTGGTCCGTCACGCCGGGACGGGTGACGTGATAGGCCGCCTGCATGCCGATATCGGCAAGCTGCGCGGCGGCGCGCACGATCGCCTGCTCGCGCTTGGAGCGGCGGCGCTGCATGCGCTCGATGATGCCGGCATCGGCAACGAACCGGCTGCGCGCCAGTCGTGCCTTGAGGCCGTCCCAATAGGGCGTGGAGGTCGCGTCGCCAAAAAGGCCGATCTGGCTTGCGGCAAGGCCGTTCGCTTCCAGATGGCGCGCCACCGCTTCCGCTACGCGGTCGACGCCGCGACCGGGGCGATTGTACGTCTCCCGGCCCCAGGTTCCAATCTGCCAGATATCCTCCACGAGCACCGGCTCGCCGCCCGGCGGCAGCAGCACCGAACTGCTGAAGAAGGAAAACAGCGTGAGCGGCCGGTCGTCATCCGTCGGGATAACCAGCACACCCTCACGCATCCAGTCGCAGATATAGCGCAGGTAAGAATTCGACACCCGATAGGAACCAATGGAATCGGCATGGACCAGGATCACGTCGTGCCCTGCCATCGTCGCTTCCCGGCGAATGCGGCGCAGGCGCTCGACGAACTCCTCCTCCGGCAATGGATTGACCGGCTCGAATTCAAAAGACGGACGGAAGCCGTCAAGCAGGGTTTCGTTACTTTGCCCTAGGGCAATTCGGTCGTCTTTGGTCAGCATTCGTTCGCTCCATTTTCACGCAATTAAGAAGCGATTTCGGAGTTTTGCAATATTTTTTTCAATGACGATTATTCAGGCATTGGCTGAAATGTAAAAATTTCAAGGAAGCTTTCTTTGATTTTTCAACGTAAAAACGGCAACTACTCGTTAGCTGATGGAATGATTTGGAAAAACGCGCTTTCGGAGGTGACCATCCTGTAAGAAAATTCAGTTTTTTGAAATATTTTTTTCACGTGCTTTTTTACAGTCCGACCAAGGCTTGGAGCGTCATTCGGAACAAAACGGTCTCACCGCGCCTTCTTGAACGAAACGCACCACCGGCGCCACCGGGAACGCGCCGCTCTTTTCGAGGCCGACATGAAGCCAAGGTTCAATCTCACCAGCCTGTGCCTGCTTGCCACACTCTTCCTGGTATTCGGCTCGATCCTCAGCATGACGTTCTTCGCCAAGGCCGACGCACCGACCTCGATAAGCGTACAAGCCGTCGCGAAAACCCCGACCGAATAGGCGGCGGAAATCTTCGCGGCAACTGAAGGCATGAACAGGGCGGGAAGGTGCGATGTACTGCTGCAACCTCGGGGACACGCGGGTTTCATGCCTCCCATATATGAGGTCAGCCTAAAACTGTCTCTCCGCACGGAAAAGCGGTAGCCCTGCCACGTGCCTTTGGGCCTTTGGTAAAGCTGAGGCTTTACTTTATCGTCGCGTGCTTCATGTGTATGGCTGGATTCCTGGCGGCGGCTCTTCCTGAAACGCGGCACATTATTAGTCCAAACATTGCGCCACGACCGACCGTTTCAAGGCTGCCGTGGGCGGGGAATACGGCCGGAGCATTTCGTGTTGCGCTTTCCCGCGCGATTGACCTGTCTTGAGAAGAGAATTTGAAAAGCCGGTGCTGACTACAAAATGGGTCATCATCTTCCAAGGGAACGCATCGGCGGCCGCGGGCCATTCATCGGCGCGTATTGTTATCTCTGGCCTTGCTCACAGGAGAAGGGAAGTCGATCATCTCCAAACGACCAAAGCAAAACGCTTATCCATACCCTCAATCCGTTTCATCGGCCAAACCCGTCCAGAGCACACCGTCGAGAGGCAGCGCAAGGTATCGGCTGTTGATGGCCGCAAGGGTTTGAGACGGATCGACGTCGCCATATCGCTCCGGCTGGAACCACGTCGCCATGGCTTCGAGCGCCAGGATATTGAGCGGCGTGGCGAGCAGGCCGTGCCAGAGTGCGTGGACACGGCCGTTCCGCACGGCGTCGAGATGGCTCCAGTGTCCGGTGGCCATAAGGTCGCGAAGGTCCTCCCGCGCCGTTTCGGGATCGGCTCCCGGGCCGAGGCGTATGCCGCCTTGCGTATATTTGCCGCCGGTCGCGACATAGACGTCGGGATTGGCGGCGATCACGTATTCGAGCGAGATCTGGCCGACCGCCACCGGCAGGAGGCTGCGGCCGATGTTCTCGCCGCCGGAGAACTCGATATAGTCGCTTCGCGCGCCCGGCGACAGGCAGCAAGGCTCGTCCGCGCTGGCATGGGCATGGAAGAGCACCCGCGGCCGGTACGCCAGGTCATGCTGACCGTCGATGATGCGTTGCGCATGCGCGCGATGGAAGGCGATGAACTCGACGGCGCGATCGGTCTTCTCCAACAGCGCGCCGAGGATTTCGAGACTGCGATAGGTCTCCGTAAGGATGCCGGCAGTGTCCTCGGCGGGCGTATCGATGAAGACGGCAGGAATGCCGAGCCTTTCGAAAAGGTCGAGGGAGACGGCCTCCTCGTCCAGGCCGGACACGACCACGACATCGGGGTTTGCCGCGATGACATGCTCGGCGGAAAGCGACAGGTCCGTGCCGCCCACCGAGACGACCGTTTTCGCCGCCGGAAACCGGGCTTCGAGCGCGCGCCGCAGGTCGGGATCGAGGCGCATCTCGCCCGCCCAGCCGGCGATCGGTGCGACGGGATCGTCCGTCAGCAATGCGAGCGACAGCACGGCCGAGGCATCGCTCAGCACCATGCGGCGCACGGGGGTCGCGACCTCGACCTTGCGGCCATGGGCATCGCGTATTGTCGCCGCCTGCGCCGGCGCGATGCCACCCGCAAGGAACATGCAGGCGACGATGAGAGAGCGGATCATCATCAACCGCCTGCTCTCCGGAAGGTCAGGCCATCGACATGGTGCGAACGGTAGCGGAAACCGGCGACCCGTCCCTCCACCCGCTCGAAGACCAGCACCGGACAGCAGCGGCCGGAATCGAGCGGGCTGCGCGTCGTGAAGAATTCGTCCCGTATGCCTGGATGAAGCGCCACCAGCCCGCGCGATATCGCCAGGAAAAGCCCCTCCTGCCGCACCAGGACATGGGCCTCGGTCAGCGCCTCGTCCGAGATGTAAAGGCCGGCGAACGCCTCGTTCTGCACAGTCTTCGCGATCTCGACGCGCAGGAACCGGATCGCTCCCTCCCCCTCGTCGACCTCGACAGCGTCCGGTGCGAATGCGAATATCTCCGCCGCCTCCGACCCGTCGGCCTCCATCGCCCGCCAGCCGCCGCCCGCCTCGACGAGGAGGTAGCGGTCGGAGGACAGGTCAAGGAGAAATCCCCTGTCGTCACGGTGGATCGTCAGATAGCGGCCGCTTGCCGGATCGCGAAAGGTTCCGACTTCGGGCCGGCCTGCGTTTCTCCGCGCCGGCCGGCTGGCCGACGTGCCGGTATCGTCGAGCGCGAGGTCGAGGATGCGGTTGGTGAGCCGCAGTACGGGGACATCGGTTCGGTTGGCGAGGATGGCGACGGTCAGGTCGAGCTCGGGGATGCGCGCGAAATCGGCGCGGTATCCGCCCCAGCTTCCGTCATGGCGCAGGATGCGCCGGCCGCCACGCGTCTCGATCTCGATGCCGCCGGCATAATCGACCGGCGCACCGTCGGCGAGCCGCCCCGGCTCGGCCATCATTCGCGCGACCGCCGTGCCGCCGACCGCGCCGCTCGACAGGTTCCGCGACCATCTGGAAAGATCGAGCACGGTCGAGTGAACCTGGCCGTCTCCCGTCTGCTCCCAACGGGATTCGCAGAGGTCGAAGCCGCCGCGCGCGGGCCGGTAGCCCCGCGCCATGTCGTCGATCTCCGCCGGATAGCGGTCGACCACGGCGCTCCGCTCCATGCCGAGCGGCCGGAAAATCCGCTCTCGCGAGAACTGCGCAAGACTCCTCCCGCTCAGCCGCTCGACCATGGCGGAGAGAACGAAATAGCCGGTATTGCTGTAGCTGAAGCGCGCGCCGGCGGGAAAAAGTGTTCCCCGCTGCGCGGCGAGTTGCGCCATGGTTTCGGCCTTGTCGGCATGGTCCCAGAACGTGCGTCCGGTGAGTTCCAGAAGGGTGAGATAGTCCCTGAGGCCGCCGGTATGATGGATGAGCTGCCGCGCCGAGACCGCCGAGCCGGTATGCTCCAGTTCCGGCACGACTTCGGCGACCGGCGCATCGAGATCGAGCCGGCCGTCTTCGGCGAGGAGCATGGCCGCGAAGGCCGTGAACTGCTTGGAGGTCGAGCCGATGTTGAACACCGTGTCGACCATGATCGGCCGGCCTTCGGCGAGATCGGCAAGCCCGGTCGTGAAGGTGAAGACGGCGCGCTCGCCCACATGCATGGCAAGCGCGAAACCCGGACTGTCCCGTCGCGGCCAGATGCAATTCAGCGCATCGGGCAGCCGGGCGAGAAGCCTGTCCTCGTTCATCGGCTCACCAGCTGTATTTGAGGCTGGAATAGACCGCCCGCCCCTGCCCGAAATAGCACGACGACGGATCCGCGCAGGCCGCGATATAGGTCTTGTCGAAGAGGTTGGCAATGTTGAGCGACCATTGCAGGCCCTTGAGATCGGGGTTCCTCACTCCGAAATCGTAGCGCGCCGCTATGTCGACCAGAGCATAGCCAGGAACCTTGAGCGTGTTCGCGTCATCGCCGTTGGACGGGCCGACATAGCGCACACCGCCGCCGAGGCCGAGCCCTTCGAGGGGGCCGTCATCGAACGTGTAGTCCAGCCAGAGCGAGGCGGTGTGCTCGGGCACCGCAACCGGTCGTTTGCCAAGCTTGACGGGATCGGTGTCCTTGGTGATCTCGGTGTCCCAGTACGCATAATTCGCCACGATGTCCCAGCCGCTGTCCAGGCTGGCCTTGGCCTCCACCTCGATGCCTCGCGAGCGGATTTCCCCGGTCTGGATGTTGAAGAAGTCGTGGAGCGGATCCGGCGTCGAGACATTCTGCTTCGTCAGATCGAAGGCGGAGACCGTGAAGTTCAGATCGGTTCCCGGCGGCTGGTATCGCAGGCCGATCTCGTATTGCTCGCCCGTCGTCGGCTTGAACAGCCGGCCGTTGAAATCGGCGCCGATCGCGGGCTCGAAGGATGTGGCGTAGCTCGCGAAGGGCGACAATCCGTAAGGCCCGGAATAAACGACGCCGGCGCGCCAAGTGGTCTTCCGGTCGCTCTGGTCGGTCTGTTCCGAGGTGCCGTCATAAAGATAGTCGTAATGCTCCTTCGTGCGGGCATAGTCGTGTCGCACGCCGCCGAGGAAGGAGAAATCGCCCCATTCGACATGATCCTGCGCATAGAGACCGACCTGGCTCGTGCGCTGGTGCAGCCGGGTATCGAGAACCGGATGGGCGAAATCCTGGTAATAGTCCCGGTTCAAGAGGTCGAGCTCCGTCCAGCCGCCGCGCCCGTGATGGCGGACATTGTCGAGATACTGGGCGTCGATGCCGATCAGCGCGCGGTGCTCCAGTTCGCCCGTATCGAAGGCGAATTGCAGGTTCGTGTCCGACGACACGCCCCAATAGTCGAAGTCGAAGCCGATGCTGCCGAGATCGAGGATATGGTCGCTTCCCTCCAGATAGCCGTAGGGCGTGACCTGGCGGATGGTCGCCTGCGTGTTCTGATAGCGTAGCTTGTGGCTGAGTTTTACCGTGTCGGAGAATTCGTGCTCGAACTCGTAGCCGAGATTGGCCTGTTCGCGGCGGAAGGTGTTGTAGTTGGCGTTGCCGTCGAACCAGTCGCGCCGGATATCGACAACGGGATTCTTGATGACCGTGCCGAAGGCGGGCCATGTCGCCATGTCGCTGGCGGCGGGATCTTTCGTATAGCTGCCGAGCAGCGTGAGGCGCGTGTCGTCGGTCGGCTGGTAGGTGATCGACGGGGCGAGATAGACGCGCTGGTCCTCGTAGAAGTCGGTCTGCGCATGCGCCTTGCGGCCGAGGCCGACGAGCCGGTAGGCCCAGGTCTCTTCCTGATCGAGCACGCCGCCGACATCGAAGGCCGCCTGATAACGGTCATGGCTTCCGACGCCCACGTCCACCGCGCCGAAATCCTCGAAACGCGGCCGCTTGCTGTAGGCATTGATAAGGCCGCCGGGACTGGACTGGCCGTAGAGCACCGAGGCCGGCCCGTGCAGGACCTCCAGCCGCTCCACGCCCCAGCTTTCGATCTGCGGCGCGATGCGGCCCGGCCAGAGAAGACGCATGCCGTCGAGATAGTCGGTGAAGTTCGAGGCGCTGGCGAAGCCGCCGAAGCCCCGGACATAGACGGAATCGAAGCGGGTCTGTGTGCCGGCCGTTCCCGTCAGCACGCCGCTCGTATAGCGCAATGCCTCGGAGACGGTTGCCGCGCCCTGGCTGTCGATCTGGTCCCGCGTCACGACGGAAACCGTCTGCGGTGTCTTGGCGATGGGAACGCCGGTCTTGGTGGCGCTGATCGCATTCTGCGCGACGAAGCCGGTCACGGGACCGAAATAGCCGCCCTCGCCATCGACCATGATCGGTTCGAGGGCGGTGCCGTCTACCGGCCCGCCTTCCGCCGCCGCGCTTACGCCGGACGACAGCGTGACGGAATTGCCGCTGATCGTGTAGATAAGCCCGGTGCCGGCAAGAAGCCGTGCGAGTGCCGTTTCCGGCGTAAGTGCGCCCGTGACGCCCGAAACGGACTTGCCCCGGGCGGTCGAGGGCAGATAGCCGACCTGCATGCCGGATTGCTGCGCGAAGACGACGATGGCCTGGTCAAGTTCGCCGGCCGGAATGGAGAAGCGGCGTTCGTCCGACTGCGCCCGGACCTCGGCCGGCCAGGCGCCGATCGCCCCGGCCAAGGCTGTCTGGACAATAAGAACCGCTACTCCCGATACCGCCCACCGATGAACCCGTCGTGTCATGAGCCATTCCCTCGCTGCCAATACGCACGGCTCAAGCGGAGCCGTCCGATACTTGACGAAGGAAGGAAGGATTCTTCCCAAAAAAGTCAGAGCGTGGTGAGGACCGTGATCCAGGGGCTGACCTGGCGGACCCGTCCCCCAAGCGGCTTCACCACGGTCTGGAGCGCGGCGAGGGGATCGGCCGTATCGAAGACACCGCTGATGCGCGCCTGCGCGAGGGCTTTGCCGGCGACGATGACCTTGCCCGGCTGCCAGCGGGCGATGCGGGAAACGACCCTCTCCACCCGCTCGTCATGAACCACGATGCGGCCCTGCCGCCATTCCCCGACGTCTGCGGAAGCAAGGCGGCCGCGTTCGACTCGCCCGCCGCCGAGGCTTGCGCGTATCCAGTCGCCGTCGCGCAGCATCCCGTCAGCCGAAGATGCGAACGTCCACGCCGCCTCGCCCGCGACGACACCCGCATAGCAGTCCTCCCCATCGAAGGAAACGTCCATCGTGGCGGCCTCCGTTTCCATGCGAAGCGGGCCGGCGCGGAAGAGGACAGGGCGGCTGTCCTCGACGAAGTGACAGTAGACAAGGCCATCGAGAAGATCGATCCTGCGCACCTTATCCGAGAGGTCCGCCACCAGGCTGGTGTCAGGGCCGAGGGTGAGACGGCTGCCGTCGGCAAGTGCGATCTCCGTTATTTCGGCGGTATGCGTCAGCAGGGCGCCGTCGGGCAATCTGTTGGCGTGCCGCCAGGCAAGGCCGGCGCCGCCGACGGCAGCCGCTCCCGCAAGGCAAAGCAGTCGACGCCGCGAGATAGGGTTGCCAGACGGCTCGCCGGTGCCGGTCTCCAGCGCGGCGCGGCTGAGGCGGTAGACCCTCTTGGCCTCGGTCCAGGCATCCAGATGATCCGCGCCGAGCGCGCAGAACGACCGCACCTCCTCGCGCACGCCGTCATCGTCGGGCGACTGCTGCCAGCGCAGCAACAGGGCCATCGCTTCTTTCCAGAGATCGTCCGGCGTGTCGGTGGACATGGCGCATCCAGCAGGTTCGGATAAGATAGAGACGAACGAAAGGACTGTTTGTCCCGTTTTCGTCAAACCCCGGCCCGTTTCAAGCCTTCCCGCAGCAGCGTATAGCTTTCGAGAACGAGGCGCCCCGCATTGCTCGTGGAGATTCCCATGTCGGCGGAAATCTGCGCGATCGTCATTCCGTGCAGGCAGTGCAATTCGAAGGCGCGCCGGCTCTTGCCGGAGAAACGTCCGAGGATCGACGCCACGATCCTCAACCCCTCGCGGTCCACCGCGACCTGCTCGGGCGAGGGAGAGGGATCGGCGAATGCGAAAAGGTCCACGTCCGACAACGGCGCACGCGCCATCCGCCGCCGTTCGTCGATGGCAAGGTTCCGGGCGACCTGCGTCAGATAGGCCCGCTCGTCCGCGAGCCGGTCGCGCCGCTTGCTGAAAAGCCGGATGAACGCCTCATGGATCAAATCCTCGGCGCCGCTGTGATCGCGCGTGATGCGTTCGACCAGACGGGCAAGACGCCTCTTCTCGGATATATAGAGATCGGCAAACGCCGCGGATTGGGAACGCATGACACCCTGTCGTATCTATCTTGAGCACAATAGTCATGTATCGGCGAGGGAACAAGAGGTCAGGCTTGCCATCCGGATCATGCGTACCGTGCCAGGCTTCCAGGGGCTTGGCGACGGCTATAAGCAGGGCGTGGTCGAGGAGTGCCCCGCGCAGCTTCCGGCGCGGCCGATCTCGTCATCGGTCACCTCTCCCGACCGGACGTGGTGCAACGCGGGTTCCCACCGCGCGGCGAGGCGGCCATGGCGTGAGCTACCTCAAGACAAATCACTGCTCAGGTTCGCTTGCACCGGGTGTGGCGGCGGTAAGCGAAGCTTCGTCGACGACCGTGATCTTCATGTAGTCACCGGTCACATACATTTCCTCCGTGCCGGGCGCCGTCGCCATGAAGCGGATGCCTCGCGCCGGCGTCACCCCCTTGCAGAACATCGAGTAGCGCCGGACCACACCGGCATCCGAGAATTCGCCGATGCGCGAGGACGGCAGATTGCCCCAGACGTCACGCCAGTCGCGCGGCCGCCGGCCGCAATCACCGCGCTCGCCGTGAATGATGCGGCTCTGGCCGACGACGAGGCGCACTTCCGGCAAATAGGTAATGAGCGGCGCGTCGTCGACCTCCGTGCGCCACGGCCGCCATTCGGAGTCCCACAGCCGCCCGGCCAGCACGCCGAGGCAGAACAGTGCCGCGCCGGCCAGCACCGTCAATGCCAGCCGCCCGCCCGCCCTTCGCGTTCCAGACCGCGCATCGGCCGGGGAATCGTCCTCAGGCGATTGCGTGGCGGATTCGTCCGTGGCGTTGCGTGCCTGGTCGTAGAGCGCGTCCCAGCGTGCCATCAGTGCCGCGTCCTCCTCGATGCCGAGCAACCGCGCCAGCACGCGCACGCTGCGCGGCCGGGGCAGGTGGCGGCCGGAGCGCCAGTTGTTGAGGTTGCGCACGGCGGTGTCGAACTGCTTCTGCCCGTGCCCGCTCGTCATCTCGCAATAACGGGCGGCGAGCGACATGTTGTCGGAAAATCCCTTCTCCTCGCATAGCGTATCGAAAAGCCTGTGCCAGCTACCGATAGCCTCCGCGCTCCTCTCCATACCCATCCCCCTCAACCAGACCCGCCGGCGGCGACGTCACCTCGATCTTGAAATAGGTGTCGAGCACCATAAGCTCCTCGACGCCCGGCCTGAGCGCGATGAACTTGACGGCGCGCACGACCATCTCGCGGCCGCAACCGTTCATCATCTGCGTGGCGAGGCCGCCGTCGACGAGGACGCCAGTGCGGCTTTCGGGCAGGCGCGGCGCGATACTCGCCCATTGCGCGGGCGCCCCGTCGCAACCCTCGATGACACCGTGGATGAGCTTCTCGGCGCCGACGGACAGGAAGGCCCGCGCATTATAGGCGACCGTCGGCAGCGCCGCAGCGCCTTCCGGAGGAGCCGAACCTTTCATACCGCCGGCGGCCAGAAGCCCGGCCGGCAGCGCCAGCAGGAGGAGAAACGCCGTCCGCGGCGACGGCAGGACATGGTCAGCGGGAGCGCTCTTAGCGACGGGATCGTCCTCTTCCGGCACTGCGCGACCGCCGTGCAACGCCCGATAGGTCTCGTCCCAACGCTGTTTCAGCGCCGGATCGGCCTGTACGTCGAGCAGCAGGGCGAGGATCGCCGCATTGCGCCGGAGCGGGATGCGTCGGCCGAGACGCCAGTCGCGCAGGTTCTTCTCGGCGGCCTGGAAGTCCCGCGCCCCCGCGCGTCCCCGCTGACGGCAGAAGGCGCTCGCCAGCGCGGCGTTCTCGCCGTAGCCGCGCAGGCGGCACAGCGCGTCGAACAGCGCATTCCAGTCCCTGAACCGGTCCCAGTCCTGCAAATCCACGACGAACGTTCCCCTCTGGCGTGTACCCGCAGTCTAGCGGGAGGGCGGGAAAGAGGAACAGGCTTCTTCCGGCGTTTTTCTGGTTTTTCCTGAGATTGCCCAATTTTCCGATGGGCAAGCGAGCCGTTTGTGCTTCCCTTCGCGTGCCGGGAGGAGGCGATGACGCCTTGCCCTCCTGGCGGCTTCTTTTGCTAAGGAAATCAACACGGGAGTAAGACGATGCGTACCTTTGCGACGACTTTGGTGACAGCCTTCCTCATCGGATGCTTCACGGCATCCACCGCCCACGCCGCATGCACCGGGACCAATGGCCGGGGGTGGGGAAAGGGCAACGGGGCGGGCAAGTTCGACATGACCACCGGCGACAAGATCTGCAAGATCAGCTTCCCGGGTTTCGTGAACGATGTGAAGAAAACCCGTGTTCCGGCGACGAACGTCACCGTCACCAGCAATCCGAAGAACGGCAAAATCGCCATTGTCGCCGGCCAGGGCCTGATCTACACGCCGAAGGCCGGTTTCAAGGGCAAGGACCGGTTTTGCACCCGCAACTCGTCGCCCAAGGTCAAGGGGCAGACCCTTTCCGGTTGCGTGACGGTTACGGTCCGCTAAGCGAACGATCGCGACCGTCAGCCTGAAATGAAGTCCTGGGTTGAGGGTGGTCGGCTCGGTGGCCACCCTGATTGCGGGGCACGATCCACACCGCTTCTACGAGGCGTCGGATGGACCCGAATAAGCGGTCCTTCGCGGCATAGATGCAAACAACGGGCAAGCGGGCTTCCGCGATAAAATAGTCGTTTGCGATTGGTCGCGCCGCCATGAGGACTCGCACCTGCCGATGCAGCGGCGTCTCCCGCCTCCGCGGAAGTGCGGGGGCGGGATGTTTATATCGGCATCGCCGTCAGGCGTGCGTGATCTTCGTTCCAAGCACATTGAGGCATTCGCGCATAAAGGCGGCAAGGCCCGTCCAGCCCTTGGCGGAGACCATATTGCCATCGACATACGCTTCCGTCGGTTTCACATCGATATAGGTCCCGCCGACCGCGGTCACCTCCGGTTCGCAGGCGCCGAGGCCAGCGACCTTGCGGCCCTTCAATACCCCCGGAACGGCCATCAGAATCTGTACGCCATGGCAGATGGTGAAGATCGGCTTGCCGGTCTCGTGGAAATGCCGAACCATGTCCTGGATTCGCTTGTCGGTACGGATGTATTCCGGCCCGCGACCGCCGGCCGCATAGACGGCGTCATATTCTTCGACCCGAACCTCGGAGAACGTCTTGTTGATATCGGCGTAGTGGCCGAGCTTTTCGGTGTAGGTCTGGTCGCCTTCGAAATCGTGCAACGACGTCTTGATGCGGTCTCCGGCCTTCTTGTCCGGGCAGATGACGTGGACCGTATGGCCCACCGCTTCCATCCCCTGCTGGAACACGAAAATCTCGTATTCCTCGGTGAATTCGCCGGTCAGCATGAGGATTTTCTTGCCGCTCATGTCATATCTCCTGTTGTCTATGATGGGCGATGCCCGGCCGGGCCGGGCACCGGTATGATCAGAATGGGGAATCGGGGAAATAGAACTGGTCGGCGTTCTCGGGCGTGATCAGCGGCGCTCCGAGCAGGAAGGAACCCCGCACAGGCGCCTGCCCGTTGAACTGGGCTGCCGTCATGTAGATGGCCGACTTGATCATCGATGGGGGATAGGGGGTCGAGATCGGCGTCCGCTCGTTCTTCTCCTTCACCATCTCGATGACCTGCTTCATGCCGTTGCCGCCGAGTGCATATTTGATGTCCTTGCGGCCGGCATTGTCGACGGCTTCGATGACGCCGAGCAGCATGTCGTCGTCGTTGGCCCATACGGCGTCGATCTTCGGATACTTTGCAAGATAGTCCTGCATCAGCTTGAAGGCTTCGTCCTGGTTCCAGTTGGCATACTGGATATCGAGGATCTTGATGTTCGTCTTGTTGATGACGTCCGAGAAGCCCTTGATGCGCTCGTCGTCGATCACCGTCGGAATGCCGCGCAACACGACGATCTGCCCCTCGCCGCCGAGCTTGTCGGCAAGCCAGTGTGCCGTGTTGGCGCCGACCGCGATATTGTCGCCGGCGACGTAGAGATCCTGGACCGAGGGATCCGTCAAGCCGCGGTCGACCACGGAAATGAACGTCCCCTTCTCCTTGATCTGCTCGACGGGCCCGGTCAGTTCTTCCGACGTGAAGGGCAGGATCACCAGTGCATCGAGCTTACGGCTCGCCGAAAGGTCTTCCAGCGCGGAAACCTGCGCAGGCGCCGAGGACGCGGTGGACACAACGATATCGATGTTGGGGAATGCAGCCTCGATTTCCTTTTCGGCCTGCTCGGCGTGATAGACGACACCCCCCGTCCATCCATGCGTCGCCGCCGGGATGGAGACGGCGATGGTGACCTTCTCACCTTCGGCCTGTGCGCTGCCGAGCGGCAGGGCAAGGACAAGTGCGGCGGTCGACAACAACAGACCGGCTTTCTGCATGATAGACTTCATTTTCTCCTCCTTTGAAGTCAGTGCTGTTTTCAGCGGTTGGCGGTAAAGCGATGCGCCAGCATGGCGATGATGATGATCGCGCCTTGCACGGCGGCCACGAGGTATTCGGAGACCATGTCCGAGAGGACCATGACGTTGGCGATGACCTCGAGAATGAGTGCGCCAGCCACGGTGCCGCCTATGCGCCCCCGTCCACCACGCAGAAGGGTGCCGCCGATCACGACGGCGGTGATGACCTGCAGCTCCCAGAGCTGCCCCGTCGTCGGCGTCGCCGCGCCGAGGCGCGGCACGTAGCAGATGGCCGCGACGGCGACGCACACACCCTGGATGACATAGGCGACGGTGCGAACGGCCGCGACGTTGACGCCGGAAAAGCGGGCGACCTCGACATTCGACCCCGCCGACGTGAGGCGGCGCCCGAACTTCGTCTTGTAGAGCAGGAACGCGCCCAGCATCACCACGACGAATGTGATCAGAACGGGATAGGGAACCCCGAACAGGCTTCCGAAATAGACCGGTCGATAGGCCTCACGCAGGCTCCGGTCGATCGGCAGCGATCCGCCATCCGTCATGAAGGTGATGAAGGCCCTGAAGATGCCCATCGTGCCGAGCGTGACGATGAAGGGTTCTATTTTCCCGATCGTAACGATCAGCCCGTTGAACAGCCCACACAATGCACCGACGACAATCGCCAGGCCCGCTCCCATCGGAATGGCCCATGTACCGAACGACGGAGCGAGATGGTTCATCGCCATGATCATGATGCCGGTGACGAAGGCCATCATCGAACCGACCGAAAGATCGAGGCCGCCGGACGAGATCACGAAAGTGGCTCCGACCGCAATAATGGCAATGAACGCGCTGCGCGTGATCACATTGATCAGGTTTGCCGACGCAACGAAGTTGGAATTCACCATCGCTCCCAGCAACACGATCACCGCGAGAGCGATGAACGGCGCAAGATCCGCCCAGCGGATACGGCTTCCTTCGTCAGCGGGTATGATGGTTGCGGTCGCTGCGGTCATGTTGGTCCTCCCCGTCGTCTGCATGTCCGCCGACGGTGGCGGCGTAGACGACATTTTCCTCGTTGATTTCCGCGTCGCGAAGTTCGGCGACGATCTTGCCGGCCCGCATCACGAGGACGCGGTCGGCGAGCCCCACCAGCTCCTGCATTTCCGACGAGATAACGATGCAGGCCTTGCCTGCCCGCACCATAGCGTCGATGAAGTCGTAGATCTGGGACTTGTTGCCGATATCGATACCGCGCGTCGGTTCATCGATGATCACCACCGAGGGTTCGGCCAGCATGACCTTGGCGAGCAGCAGCTTCTGCTGGTTTCCTCCCGAAAGCTTCCCGGCTTCAAGGCGCAGGGAACGGACGCGGATATCGTAGTCCGCCACCGTTTTCCCAAGGCGGGAAAGCTCGCCCCGCTTGTCCAGAACAGAACCCGGATTGACGGCGTCGAGCGCCTGGAGCGTCAGGTTCGGGCCAAGCTTCTCCTCCAGCAGCAGACCCTTTCCCTTCCGATCCTCCGTCAGATAGACCAGGCCGGCCTCCATCATCGCGCGGACCGACCGGTGCTTGATGTCCTTGCCGTTGAGAATGACACGACGCGCCTGTGAGGGACGAAGGCCCATCAGGCCTTCGATAAGTTCGGTGCGCCCCGCGCCAATCATGCCGCCGATGCCCAGGACTTCCCCCGGACGGACCTCGAAGCTGACCCTATCGCCACCATGATCGACCGCCAGCCCCGTAACTGAAAGGATCGGAGCGCAATCGGCTGGGGGGCGCTTTTGGGGATAGAGCATCTCCAGCTCACGCCCCACCATGAGTTCGGCCATCTCACGCTGGCTGAGGCCTGCGGCCGGCCAGGTGCCGATCATGCGGCCGTCACGCAGCACGGTGATCCGGTCGGCAAGCGCCTCCACCTCATCGAGGCGGTGAGAGATATAGAGCACGGCCACCCCGTGATCGCGCAGCATCTTCACGATGGCGAGCAGCGCCGCGACCTCGTCATTGGCCAAAACCGCCGTCGGCTCGTCCAGGATAACGACCTTTCGATCGTCCAGAAGAGCACGCGCGATCTGCACCAACTGGCGTTGGGCGAGCGCAAGCTCGCTGACCCGATCGCGCGGGCGCGCCGTCGAGCCGACCTTCGCAAGCAGTTCGGCGGTCCGGCGGTTCATCGCGCGATCATCGACCATCAGGCCGCGACCGATCTCGCGCCCCAGAAACAGATTTTCCGCGACGGTCAGGTCCGGTGCGAGCAGGATTTCCTGGTGCACGAGCACGATGCCGGCCTCTTCCGCCTCAACCGCGTTTCGAAACTCGATCGCCTTGCCGTTCAGGAGCAACCGACCTTCCGTCGGCGCAATGTGACCGGACAGCAGCTTCATCAGCGTCGACTTGCCGGCGCCGTTCTCGCCGATGATGGCATGCACTTCTGCCGTACGTACATCAAGCGTGACGTCAGACAGCACGGTGATCTGGCCGTAGGTTTTGCCCAGAGCTTCGGTCCGCAAAACCGCGGCCGCCGGAACTGCCGGTGGCGTCAAGGATTGAGGAGAAAGGACCGCGTTCATTCGAAAGCCGAGAGCAGTCGGTCGCGCGACCGTTCGATATGGATGCGCATGGCATCGAACGCCGCCTGCGGGTCACCGGAACGAAATGCGGCAAGGAGATTTTCGTGCTCCTCAAGAGCCTCCTGCGTCACACGCGTGTGGAACATCAGCCGAAAAATATGCAGATGGACGTGCTGGTTCGACAGCGTGTTGCGAATGACGTCATTTCCAGCGATCTTGAGGATGGCGTCGTGGAAGTGCGCATCCGCGCGGGCGAAGCGCGAATACCGCGTGTTGCGGTCGACGGGTGCCTCGCCGTGGCCCATATCCGCAGCTGAATTTTCAAGCTGCTGAAGAGCTTCCGGGGTCATGTTGACCGCCGCAAGCCTGGCGGCCTCCGGCTCGACCAGCAAACGGAAAGCATAAAGGTCCTCAAACTGCTTTCTGGTCCACTGAGGGGCGGCGCTATAGCCGACCAGATGCTCCTTGCGAACAAGGCCTTCACGCTCCAGACGGCTCAGGGCCTCGCGGATCGGAGTCTGGGAAACGCCGATTTCGCGTGCAAGCACGTCGATCGGTATCCGGGCACCTGGCGCGATCTCCAACGACATCAGCCGATGATAGATGTTGTCGTAGACGCCATCGACCACACTGCTGGGGCGAAGGCTTGTGCCCCGAGCTTCCCGTTCCGCTGCAAATGCCACTTCGTTCTCCAGCTGCTGCTTGACACGCCGATATTTGTTGCAAATAAGATATCGTATGTCAAATACAATATCGTATATGATCCGATATAGGATTGTGAAATGAACCGCACAACGGAACGAGTCCGACGACTGGCAACCGCTCTCCGTCAGGCACGAGACGTCCCTTCCACCAACGCCGCTCTTCCGACAGGCCTTTTTATGGAAGCTGAACCGCGCGGGCTCATCTCCCATGGCCTGCAGCGGCTGCCGTTCCGTCTTTCCTGCCTGGGCAAGGGGTTTGCCAATGCGAAGGCAAACGGTGAAGCGTGGCGCATGCGGTCGTTTCTCAGCGTCGAAGGAGAACGTGGCCTCGGACGGGTCGTGGCCGTGCACGCACCGCCGCAGCCGCTTTTGAAACACCTTCCGGCTCTCGAAGCCGCCTGAATTATTGGAGGAGAAACGGAATGCACCTTTTCGGCACATTGAGAGCGCCACGTGAACTGCTGTTCGGCTCAGGCCAGCGGCATGCTCTCGGCGGCATCGCCGCCAGCCTCGGCCGGCGCGCGCTCGTCATCACGGATACGCGCCTCTCCACGGATGCCGATTTCCTTATGCTCCTCGAGCAACTTGAAAAAGCCGGCCTCGAGGTCGTCATCGACAGTTCGACCCTACCGGATGTCCCGGTCGAAGCCGCCGTCAACAGCGCGCTCAGCGCCCGAGATTTCGCCCCGGACCTTGTCATCGGCGTCGGAGGCGGCTCCTGCCTCGACATGGCCAAATGCGTGGCCCTGCTTCTCACGCATGGCGGGCGACCACAGGACTATTACGGCGAGCACACCGTGCCCGGCCCGGTAATGCCGCTGATCGCAATCCCCACCACCGCCGGCACCGGTTCGGAAGTAACGCCCGTCGCGGTGCTTTCCGATGCAGAACGCAGCCTGAAGGTCGGCATATCGAGCCCGCATCTCATTCCGACCGTCTCCATTTGCGACCCGGACCTCACCCTCTCCTGCCCGCCCGCATTGACGGCGATCGCCGGAGCTGACGCATTGACCCATGCGCTCGAGGCCCTCACGGCAATCCGCCGCGAGCCCGTTCCCGGTATCGCGCAACAGCGCGTCTTCGTCGGCAAGAACGAACTCTCCGATCATTTCGCGCTCAGTGCCATCACACTCCTCTGGCAAGGTCTCGAAGCGGCGTGCGTGAATGGCGGCGACCGCGCGGCGCGCGAAAAGGTCATGCTTGGCGCAACATTGGCAGGCCTTGCCTTCGGCGTGGCGGGAACCGCCGCCGCCCATGCCATCCAGTATCCTGTCGGCGCCCTCACCCATACCGCGCATGGTCTCGGCGTCGCCTGCCTCATGCCCTATGTCATGACATGGAACGCGCCCGCCATCCAACACGAGCTTGCCAGGATAGCGCAAGCAGCGGGGCTGGCGGGACCCGACGACGTCATCCCCGAACTCGTTTCGCTCTTCGCCCGCATCGGCATCCCGTCAACGCTGCGCGAACTCGGGCTCGAAGAAGACCGGATTTTCTGGGTTGCCGAGCAGAGCGTCGGCATCGCACGCCTCGTTCAGAACAATCCCCGCCCCTTGAGCCTCGATGAAATGCGAAACCTCGTCGCCGCCGCCTATCATGGCGACCGGTCGAGCCTGAATTGAAAAGGATCCTCCCATGACGTTCCATGCCAAGATCTCCGGCTATGCCGACCCCACCCTGCACGCCGAGGGCCTTTATATCGGCGGCAAATGGCACAAGGGTGCCGGAATAGCGGTCATAAACCCGTCCACGGGCGAAAAACTGGCCGACGTCGCCGATGCTACCGTCGAGGACGCGATGCGGGCCGTCGACGCCGCACAGGCCGCGGCCTCCGGCTGGCGGGACACCCCGGCCCGCCAGCGTTCGGAAATCCTGCGCCGCTGGTTTCATCTCATGACGCAGCATGGTGAGGAACTGGCCACGCTCATCGCGCTCGAAAACGGCAAGGCCTTGCCGGATGCTCGCGGCGAAGTCGCCTATGCCGCCGAGTTTTTCCGCTGGTATGCGGAAGAGGCCGTCCGCATTCCCGGCGAATACCGCCACACGCCCTCGGGTTCGCACCACATCCTCGTCGATCATGAGCCGATCGGCATTGCCGTGCTCATCACCCCTTGGAACTTTCCGGCGGCCATGGCCACCCGCAAGATCGGGCCGGCGCTGGCGGCGGGCTGCACCGTCATCCTGAAGCCGGCGTCCGAAACGCCATTGACGGCTTACGCAATGGCGCGTCTTGGAGAGGAGGCGGGCGTACCGCCGGGCGTCGTCAACGTGCTCACGACGAGCAATCCGAGCGTGGTGACGAACGCCATGCTCGCCGATCCGCGGGTGCGCAAGCTTTCCTTCACCGGCTCGACAGGCGTCGGGCGGACGCTTCTTGCGGAAGCCGCGAAATCGGTGGTCAACTGCTCGATGGAACTCGGCGGCAACGCCCCCTTTCTGGTTTTCGACGATGCCGATCTGGATGCTGCTCTCGACGGCGCCATGATCGCCAAGATGCGCAATGCCGGCGAGGCATGCACGGCCGCCAATCGCTTCTACGTCCAGGCCGGCATATACGATGCCTTCGTCTCCGGGCTTACCGCACGCATGGCCTCGCTGAAGGTGGGACCGGGATACGATCCCGCCACGCAATGCGGCCCCATGATCACCACGAACGCCGTTCGCAAGATCGACAGGCTCGTCACCGACGCGATTGCACTGGGCGCACGCGCGACGACCGGCGGCAAACCTCTTGCGGAGAACGGTTATTTCTATCCGCCGACGGTCCTTGAAAACGTGCCTGCCCACGCGGCGATCGCGCGCGAGGAAATCTTCGGACCAGTCGCCCCGGTTTACAGGTTCGAAAGCGAAGAAGACGCCGTGCGGCTTGCGAACGACACGGAGCATGGCCTCGCCGCCTATATCTACAGCCAGGATCTGAAACGGGCCATGAGGATCGGGAAGCGGCTCGAAACCGGCATGCTCGGCATCAACAGGGGCCTGATGTCCGACCCTGCGGCTCCCTTCGGCGGGGTCAAGCAAAGCGGCCTCGGTCGTGAAGGAGGCGTTACCGGCATTCTGGAATTCATGGAAGCCAAATATTACGCCGTGGACCACTGACCTTAAGGGCACCGAGATGACGGACCAGGACCTTTACCGCATTCGAGATTTCGTTCCCGACTTCGATGCCCTTGCCACCGAATTCGCAGAGCGCAGCCGTGCGCTTTCGTCGACGGCTGAAATCCTGGCGGACATCCGCTACGGCTCGCGTGACAGGGAGGTTCTGGACGTCATATTGCCTAAGCGCCTTAAGGCCGGCGCACCCCTGCATGTGTTCGTCCATGGCGGTTACTGGCGCTCCGGTGAAAAGGAGACCTACCGCTTCGTCGCTGCGCCGGTCCTTGCAGCTGGTGGCGTCGCCGCCATCGTCGAATACGACCTGATGCCCAGCCAGCGCCTCCATGTGCTGGTCGATCAGGTGCGGCGATCCGTACTCTGGCTGGAGCGGCACGCGGGCGATTTCGGTGCGGACGCGCGAAAGATCACGGTCAGCGGCCATTCCGCAGGTGCGCATCTGGCGTCGTTCCTTGCGGCGACGGGCCCGCAGGAGACGACGAGACCGCTCCTGCCCGCCATAAACGGGCTTCTCCTCGTGAGCGGCATCTACGATCTCTCGGCAATTCCGGACAGTTTTCTACGCGACGAGGCCAGGATGACGCAGGAAGAAGCGGCAGCCTGGTCACCTTTGACGTCGAACCAGCTTGCTCATCCGCAGCGTATAATCGCGTTCGGCGCGGAGGAAACGCTGCCATTCCACAAGCAGGCGGCGGCTTTGAACACTCAGTTGAACGCCAAGAACAGCACATCGGAGATGCTGTCCGTTCCAGGCCTCAACCATATGAACGTTGTTCTCAATCTTGCCGATCCTGCCGCCCCTCTAGGGCGCAAGCTCGCTCAATTGGTCGAAAAGAGCCATTAGGATGTGAACCGGCGCCCCTGTTTTTCAGCTTATATCCGCGCCAAATTTCCCAATGCATCGCCACATGCTTACGAAGAGCGGCCCGGCATTAACGTCTTTACAAGAACGACGTGGGCGAGGTTTCCCGATCCCGCCGGCCTCCCGACGCTCGCCTTCTGACGGCGACGGCCGTCGTTCACGCTCCCATCCGCTCTTTCTGCAAGGACATGGCAACCCATCGGCAATAATGTAGGACATTCCCAATGTGCCGAGGCTATTTCGACGTGTCGTAGCGCTCGATGGCCTCGACGATCAGCGTCTTGGCGACGTCGACACCCTGCCAGCCGGCGATCTTCACCCACTTGCCGGGTTCCAGGTCCTTGTAGTGCTCGAAGAAGTGCTCGATCTGCTT
>Ga0182742_1002400_pt1 | contig 20776 bp, 22 predicted proteins | sample eDN5th37CBELigMG_FD_128880 | JGI IMG/M metagenome (GOLD analysis project Ga0182742, IMG submission 128880) | Enriched Miracle-Growth compost microbial communities from Emeryville, California, USA - eDNA 5th pass 37_C BE-Lig MG (version 2)... ... | reverse complement strand
GCCTCAGCGGTGAACGTGTCCAGCGCGGCGAGCCCGAGCGCGTAGACAGGAGGGCCGAAGAGCATGGTGACGCCCTCGTCCCGGATGAGATCCAGGGCACGACCGGCGTGCCACCGGCGCATGATGACGGCCTTCGCGCCGCCACCGATCGGGTGCAGCACGCCGTGGAGCAGACCGGCCATGTGCGCCATCGGCGCGGGGATGAGCACGGCGTCGCCCACACCGGTGCCGTGCAGCGTCGGGATCTGGCGCGCCTTGTAGGCGAGGGCGCGGTGCGAGAGCAGCACCGACTTGGGGGTGCCACTCGAACCCGACGTGGTGAGGACGACGGCCAGGTCGTGCGGCCGGCACGCCGGCGGGCCGGCCGTGGCATCGCCCACCACGTCGAGCAGGGCACCCTCGCCGACCACCGCGGTGGCGATCGAGGCGAGCGGCAGGTCGTCGGCGGCGACCACCATGGCCCCCTCCCCCAGCTGCTCCAGGACCCGCTGCGCCTCCGGCACCGTGATCTGCTCGTGGAAGGGCACCGCGACGGCGCCCAGCCGCCAACACGCCAGGTACAGCGCCGCGACATCCGGCCCGTTCCCCAGCTGCCAGGCGACGGCGTCGCCATGGCGCACGCCGTGCCCCTCCAACCAGGCCGCGACCCGACTGGTCGCCGTCCGGAGCTGCGACGTGCTCCACCGAGCTCCCTCGCCACAGATGAGATCGCTGCGATCCGGGGCATCGGCGAGGAGTGAAGCCAGGTCCTGCTGGTGCCACGGTCCGCCCGGCGACTCGAACGCGGCGGCCTTGGGGTGCAGGAAGGTGGAATGGCAGGAGGCAGGCATGGATCCTCTGAATTGCAGGCGCTCAGCGAGGGGGCGGCACCGCACCGCCGAGGCCGCGGACGCACATCGTTGCGAGCTCGTCGGGCGATGGCATCGCCGTGCCCAGGTCGTTCCCGAAGACCCTCGACCTCCCGTACGCCACCTTCATGCTCATGAGGAAGTACGCCGCGACGTCCGGATCGCACGCGGGGATGGCACCCGCTTCGACCGCCTCACGGACCAGCTCACGGGCCAGCTCCACGACGGGGCGTTGCACGGAGGAGAGCTCGGCGGGATGCGACGCGCTCAAGTTCAAGCTGTACCGCGCCATGGCGGTCGTGTGAGCGTCGAGCCTGGCGTGCCCGACACCCGCCGTGACGAAGGTGCGAAGGCGCTCGATCGGGTCGGCGGAGCGACTGACGTGCTTGCGGATGTAGGCGGCATGGACGATCAGCTCCTCCTCGAGCAGCGCCAGCAGCAGATCGTCCTTCCCCGAGAAGTGCTGGTAGAAGGTGCGCAACGACTGGCCGGCCGCGTCGGCCACCTGCTGCACGGTGAAGCCGTCGAGGCCACGTTCGTAGAGCAGCGCCTGCGCCGCCTTGATGAACGCCTCCCCCCGGGAGAGCGACTTCTCGGTGGCACGCCGCAGCGAGCGCGAGACCACGCGAGCACGCCAGCCGTCGGTCGCCGAGACGTCGGCGTCGGCGTCGGCGTCCTCGCGCCCGTTGGTCCGTGCCTGCTGCGCCGCCATGATGGCTCCTGTTGTCGAGATCCGCGAACGCCGTTCTTCCCTCGCCGCGAAGGTAGCGCACGGGCTACGGGTCCCCGGCGGTGCCTCGGGCCCGCTCCGCCTCGTCATCAGCGCTCGTCGAGGGTGCTCTGCTCCTCGACGCTCAGGGATGCCCGGGCGATGTCCTGGAGCAGCTCGGCCCCGCTGGCGTACGTGGTCGCACTCCCGTCGATGACGACCCTCTCGGCCCGGGCCGCCACCGCCTCAGGCGTGATCGGATCGGCGTCGAGCAGGGTGCCGGGCGAGACCACGGTGGCGGCGCGGCGCAGCTGCCGGCCACCCACGATCCACATCTCCCCGTTGCGCGCGCAGGACGCGCTGACGAGCCACACCGCCGCCGCGGCGACCGTGCCGACGTCGAGCACCTCGGCCGCTCCCTCCGGGAAGACCCCGCTGTCGAACAGGCCCTCCGTCATGGACGTGCGTGCGAACGGCACGATGGCGTTGATCGCGATGCCCGCTCGCGCCACTTCCTTGGCCAGCGAGCCGACGAAGCCGTGCAGCGCCGCCTTCGCGGTGGCGTAGGCGACGAAACCCGCGTCGCCGTGCAGAGCCGCGGACGACGACGTCACCAGGATCCGGCCGTAGTGCTGCGCACGCATGGCACCGAGCGCTGCGTGCACCAGCTCGACCGTCCCCCACAGGTGGGCGTCGATGGTGGCGCGGACGTCGTCGAGGTCCTCGTGGTGGAAGGCACGCGGCGCGGAGGCGCCGGCGTTGGCGATGACGACATCGATCCGCCCGAAGTGGTCCAGCGCGTCGGCGACCACGCGTGCGCCCGCTCCCGGCTCCCCCATGGCCTCGTGGTTCGCGATGGCGGTCCCCCCGGCGGAGCGGATGCCTTGCACCACGCGCTCGAGGGTCGAGGGCGCGTCGCCTCGCGGTGGCCGGTTGTTGACGACAACGGCCGCCCCCCGCTCCGCCAGCAGCTCGGCATACGCACGGCCCAGACCCTTGCCGGCACCGGTGACGACGGCGACCTGCCCGTCGAAGCGCATCCAGCGGACGATAGCGGCACCCCCGGATGGAGGCCTCGCTACAGTCGGTCCGTCCGGCGCATGGAGGGGGAGGACGACGCATGAGGGAAGCGACCACAGGTTCATCCCGATGGACGGCAAGAGCAGGTGTGGGTCTCCTCGCCGTGCTGGCGTTGCTCGCCGGCGCGTGCGGCGACGACGACGGTGACGACACCGGTGCCTCAGGCACGGGCGCGCCGACGGAGACCACGGGCCCGGGCGGGACCTCCGGAGAGGGCCTCCCCGACGAGGCCCAGCCTCTGGACGAGCGGGTGTCGCTGACGGTCGGCTACCTCCCGTCGCTGTCGGTCGCGGTGCTGGGCGCCGCGCAGGGGCTCGGCTACTTCGACGAGGAGAACCTCGACGTCTCCCTCAGCGTCATCCAGTCATCGCAGGACGCCAACGTGCTGCTGGCGCAAGGCGAGTTCGACGTCATCACCGGCTCGATGTCGGCCGGCTTCTTCAACAGCATCGACAGGGGCCTCGCCGTCAAGGCCGTCGGCACGCCGAGCACCATCGGCGCCGTGTCGGGAGCCGACACGCCCGCCCCGTCCGGGGTGTTCGTGCGCAAGGAGCTGGCGGACTCGGGGGAGATCACGGACTACGCCGACATGGCCGGCCGGCGCGTCGCCTCCGTCGGCGGCGTGGGCGCGTCCGCTTCCTACCTCGTGGGCCTCTACGCCGAAGCGGGCGGCTTGACGCTGAAGGACGTCGAGCTCGTGAACCTCGGGATCGCCGACAGCCTCACCGGGCTCCAGCAGGGGTCGGTCGACCTGGCCTTCCTCACCTCGCCGTTCTCCCAGCAGGCCCTCGACTCGGGTGCGGCGGTCGAGCTGGGATCGGCGCGCGACATCTACGGCGACGAGACGCAGTCGGCGTTCATCATGGGACCGAACCTGCTGGAGGACAACCGGCAGGCCGCGGTGGCCTTCATGCGCGCCCTGCTGCGCGCCGCCGCCGACATGCAGGGCGACTACCGCAGCAACGACGCGCTCGTCCAGGCCGTGTCGGAGACCTACGAGATCCCCGTCGAGTCCATCCAGAACGCGCCGCCGTACGCCGTGCCGGCCGATCTCGCGCAGCAACCCGAGACGGCCACCCGCATGCAGGAGATGTTCCTCGAGTACGGCGGCCTCCTCGACTACGACGAGCCGATGCCCATCGACCGGGTGATCGACGACGAGATCCGCCAGCTCGCCGAGCAGTCGCTCGCCGGCTCGTAGCCACCCCATTGTCGGAGGCGCAGCTGCCGTCGGAGGTCGCCATCCGGGCGCGGGACGTCACCAGGACGTTCCGGGCCCGGCCGGCGCCGGTCACGGCGCTCGACGGCTTCAGCCTCGACATCCGACCGGGCGAGTTCGTCTGCATCGTCGGGCCATCGGGCTGCGGCAAGTCCACGTTCATGCGCCTCGTCGCCGGGTTGCTCCGCCCCTCGAGCGGCCGCATCGAGCTGTCGCAGTTCCGCCCCGAGCGCCCCCTCTGCGCCACGGTCTTCCAGGACTACTCGGTCTTCCCCTGGCGCACGGTGGAGGGCAACGTGCGCTTCGGCCTGGAGTGCCTGGGGGTCGACCACCGGACCGCCACCGAGCGCGCCCGGCACTGGATCTCGCGGGTGGGGCTGGCCGGGTTCGAGTCGGCCTACCCCGCCGCGCTCTCCGGCGGCATGAAGCAGCGGGTCGCGCTGGCTCGCGCCCTCGTCGTGGACTCGGAGGTGCTGCTCATGGACGAGCCGTTCGCAGCACTCGACGCGCAGCTCAGGATGCTGCTCCAGGAGGAGCTGCTCCGGATCTGGGAGCAGGATCGCCGCACCGTGGTCTTCATCACGCACAGCCTCGACGAGGCGATCCTCCTCGGCGACCGCGTCGTCCTGATGACCGCCCGACCCGGCCGGTTGAAGGCCGACATCCCGGTGCCCTTCGGGCGGCCCCGCACCGCCGACGTGCGGGGCAGCAGCGAGTTCGCCGCGCTCGAACAGCGCATCTGGGAGGCTCTCCGCGAGGAGGTCGAGGCATCCACGGGGAGACCGGCATGACGAACGTCCACCCCGAGCACGCCGTCGGGCGGGAGCCCCGGGCGCCCGACGCCGGCGGAGCGCCGACAGGGCCCGGCACCGTCGTGCGCGCGCCGGGGCCGCAGGAGCGGGACCCCGAACGCTGGCTGCGGCGACGGCGGTGGGTCGACCGGTCCCTCGCCATCGGCGTCCCCGTCGTCCTCGTCGTGGCCTGGGAGGTGGCCGCCCGGGCCGAGTGGATCGACGACCGGTACTACGCCTCCCCCTGGGCGATCGCCGACCGCGCGGTGACCCTGGCGCGCGACGGCGACCTCGGCCGCCACGCCTGGGCGTCCACCAAGCGCGTGCTCCTCGGGTTCGGGCTGGGCGCGTCGGTCGGGACGGTCGTCGGGCTGGTGCTGGCCCGCTCACGCCTGCTGCGGGCGGCCTTCGAGCCGCTCCTCCACGCGCTCTACGTCGTGCCCAAGCTGGCCATCCTGCCGATCCTGTTCCTGATCGTCGGCATCGGCGAGCTCTCCAAGGTGCTCCTCATCGCCATCGCGGTGTTCTTCGTGGTGGCCATCAGCACCTTCTACGCCGCGCTGCTGACGCCACCCGGGTTCCTCGAGGTGGGCCAGTCCTTCGGAGCGTCACGCTGGAAGACGTTCCGAAGCATCACGCTGCCGGCGGCGCTGCCGCAGATCACCGCCGGGTGGCGCCTCGCGTCCGGGATCAGCGTCCTGATGCTCGTCGGCGCCGAGTTCTCCAACACCAACGAGGGCCTGGGCTACCTGGTCTGGCACTCCTGGAACCTGTTCCTGGCCGAGCAGATGTACGTGGGCATCGTCGGCATCGCGCTGCTCGGGGTGCTCTTCTCCGGCGTCGTCAAGTGGATCGGCGGCAGGATCGCCCCCTGGGCGCCCAAGGGCGACGTCCGCGACGAGGTCATCTAGGGGCGCCCTGCATCGGGCCTTGCGCCTTCGGCAATCACCGTAGTCCCTCAGGGGACATGCACGTTCCGGCCGGATGCCGTACGATCGCGCGGGAACGGGCGCCGCACCGCGGCGCAACTCGAAGGGGGTGGACGACATGACCGCACCGATGCTCGACGTCGCGGCCTTGCCGAAGATCTCAGCCGATGCGCACGTGAACGAGCCCCACGACCTCTGGGCCACGCGGCTCCCCGAGCACCTGCGCGCCCTCGCCCCTCAGCGCATCCGCTCCGAGGAGGACGGCGGATGGCGGCTCGTGGTCAACGGCGAAGTCGACGTGTCGGGCAGCCGCCTGCCCTCAGCCGAGAACACCACCGAAGAAGACGAGGAGAACCGCCGGCGCGAGTCCGAAGCCAGCCCGGACGTGCGCCTGGCCATGATGCACACCGACGGCATCCACGGCGAGATGGTGTACCCCACCATCGGCCTCTACGTGTACGGCATCAGCGACCGGGCGGTCGGTGAGGCGTCGTGCCGCGTCTACAACGACTGGATCCACGAGAAGCTCGGCGACGACACCCCGCGGATCCGCTACGCCGCGCTCATCCCCACCTGGGACGTACCCGCCGCCATCGCCGAGGTCCAGCGCGTCGCCCGCTGGCGCGGCGTCGGCGCGGTCATGCTCCCCCTGGTCGGCACCCCCAGCTGGAACATGCCCCAGTGGGAACCGCTGTGGGCGGCCATCGCCGAGACCGGCCTGCCCGTGGTCATGCACCAGGGCACCGGCCACAGCATGATCTTCTTCCGCGGCTGGGGCAGCCCCACCACCAACCTCCTGGCCACCCAGTCGATGGCCTCCTGGACCTCCGGCCTCCTCTCGTGCAGCGGGATCCTCGAGCGCCACCCCGACCTGCACGTCGTGCTCGTCGAGGTCAACGCCGGGTGGATGGCCTGGACCATGAGCACCCTCGACGAGTACTTCATCGCCCACCAAGCCGCCACCCGCAAGCCGTACCTCCCCGAGCTGCCCAGCCACTACCTCCGCCGCCAGGTCCACGCCACCTTCCAGCAGGACCCCGTCGCCATCGCCGCTCGCGGCATCACCGGCGTCGACTGCCTCATGTGGGGCAACGACTTCCCCCACGCCGAAGGCACCTACCCCAACTCCCAGAAGGTGATCGCCGGCCTCCTCGACGGCGTGCCGCCCGACGAAGCCGCCGCCATCACCGGCGGCAACGCCCTGCGCATCTTCGGCTTCGACCGGACCATCCTCGACACCACCCCCTGACCCGATGCTCGTTTGACGGAACGTTTTCGTCCTGGGCGGACGAGAACGTTCCGTCGAAGGGCTACAGATCGGTCGTCTTGGCGATGACCTCGTCGGCGAAGGTACCGAGCTCGTCCTCGAGCTCGGAGCGCGTCTTGGATCGTGCCGCGATCACCAGGCGGTCGACGCCCAGCCGGGCGAACCGCTCCGCTTCGGCCACCGTGCGGGCGCCTCCGACGGTCATCTCGATGTGGTCGGTGCGGCCGAGCTCCTTGGCCCGTTCCCTCACCGCTGGGATGACACGGCCCAGGACCTCGTCCAGGTCCTCGTCGGGGCGGACGAAGGGGAAGTACCCGTCCCCCACGCGGGCCGCCCGGTTGACGGCCGCCGGCGACACCCCGCCGATGTGCAACGGGATCGTGCCGTTGACCGGGCTGGGGTCGCACCGCACCGACCGGAAGTCGACGAAGCGGCCCTGGTACGTGCACACCTCCTCGCTCCACAAGGCCCGCATGCCGTCGAGGTACTCGTCCATGCGCTTGCCGCGGTTGGTGAACGACTGCCCCACCGCGTGGTACTCCTCCGGCAGCTCCCCGACGCCGACGCCGAGGAGGACCCGCCCGCCCGAGAGCACGTCGAGCGTGGCCGCCGCCTTGGCGAGGTGGGCCGGTTCGTGCTCGGGGACGATGATCACGTTCGTCCCCAGCTTGATGGTCGACGTTCGGGCGGCGACGAACGAGAGCCACACCAGCGGGTCGGGGATGCCTCCCCGCCGCCAGAGGCGGTCCATCTTGCCGTCGAGCGAGCCTCCGTACGGTGTGACGCCCTCGCCCACGGGCGCCACGATGTGCTCGGGCGCCCAGAGCGACTCGAAGCCGTTGGCCTCGGCCACCTCACCGAGGGCGACCGCGGCCTCGGGCGTCGGGAACGACGTGCTCGCGAAGACGATGCCCCACTTCATGCTCAACCCCCGAGCCCCCGTGAGCGCAGGTGCCCACGCCTGGCCGCACCGTATCGCGACCTCGTCCCGCGCACCGCGGCTGCGGCTTGGTAGTAGGACGAGGCGATGACCGCCCTCGACCTCGCCACCGTCGACAAGCTGCTGTCGACCACCCGCGCCGTGCGCAAGCGCCTCGACCTGACCCGACCGGTGCCCCGTGACGTCATCCTCGAGTGCCTGCGCCTGGCCATCCAAGCGCCGACGGGCACCAACGCGCAGATGTGGCGCTGGTTGGTCATCACCGACGACGCCACCAAGCGGGCGCTCGCCGAGCTCTACCGCAGCCCGCGAGGCGAGACGATCCGCGTGGAGGTCCCGCCCTCTGCGCAGCAGGACCGGGTCCTCGAGTCGTCGATGTACCTGCGTGAGCACCTCCACGAGGTGCCGGCGCTGGTGCTGCCCTGCATCTACGAATCGAGCGGCGGCGTCGCCGGCTGGCAGCCGTCCATCTACCCGGCGATCTGGAGCTTCCAGCTCGCCCTGCGCAGCCGCGGGCTGGGCTCCTGCATCACCACCTCCCACCTGTACCGCAAGGACGACGCGGCCGAGCTGCTCGGCATCCCGAACGGCGTGGCGCAGGCGTGCCTGCTCCCGGTGGCCTACTACACCGGCGACGACTTCAAGCCGGCGGCGCGCCGACCCGTCGAGGAGATCACGTACTGGGACCGCTGGGGTCGCACCGCATGACCTCCCTCCCGGCGGCACCGCAGCCACAATCGGGCAGGCGAACCACGAGGAGGACGCCGTGAGCACCGTGCGCCGCGACGACGTCGAGTTCATCTCCGAGGGCGTGACCCTCCGGGGCTGGCTGTTCGTGCCCGATGGCGAAGGTCCGTTCCCCGGCGTGGTGGTCACCGCCGGGTTCGCCGGCGTGCGGGAAGGCTTCCTGGGCCACCCCTACCAGGACGTGTTCGCCGAGGCCGGCATCGCCACGCTCATCTACGACCACGCCTGCTGCGGCGACAGCGACGGGGAACCCCGCCAAGAGCTCGACCCCATCCGCCAGCAGCGCGGCTACCGCGACGCCATCACCTTCCTCGTCAACCACCCCGACATCGACGCCGAGCGCATCGGCATCTGGGGCACCAGCTACTCCGGCGGCCACGTGCTCGCGGTCGCCGCGTCGGACCGGCGGGTCAAGGCGGTGGTCTCGCAGGCCATGACCATCAGCGGGCACCGCAACCTCCAGCTGCGCCACACCCCGGCCGGCTACCGCGAGCTCCGCCAGGCCTGGGAGGCCGACCGCGCCGCCCGCGCCCGCGGCGACGCGCCGGTGATGGTGCCGGCCTTCGGCGAGCAGAGCCAGAGCGTGCGGTTCGCCATGTCACAACCGCCGGAGCACCGGAAGAACTGGCGCAACGAGATCACGCTGCGGAGCTGGGAGCACTACGACAGCTACGAACCCGCGGCCTTCATCGAGCGCATCTCGCCCACCCCGCTGCTCATGATCGTCGGCATCGACGACACCATGACCCCGGCCACCGACGCGCTGGCCGCCTACGAACGGGCCCTGCACCCCAAGAAGCTCGTGCTCGTCCCCGGCGAGCACTACGCCGTCTACGACGACCAGTTCGCCACCACCGCCGGCGCGGCGCGCGACTGGTTCCAGGAGCACCTGTGACGCCGCGTTCGGGGTCGCTGCCCGCTCAGCCGCGGTTCGGGAGGTACATGTCGGGCACGAAGAGCGGGTGCACCTCCACCCGCTCCCACACGCCCTTCGTCATGAACGGCTCCGCGGAGAGGTAGCCGTCGACGTCGGCCCGACTTGGATGATCGGTGACCACCAGGGAGCCCCGCACCACCCCGTCCTCGTCGAGGATGCCGGCGCCGAAGACGACGGTGCCCTCCTCGAACGCCTTGCCGATCGTGACCATGTGCTCGGCCCGGGTGGCGTCCCGCCGTGCCACCGCCTCGTCGTCCGTGCCGTCCCACGCCAAGACCATGAAGTGCATGGCGGCGAGCCTAACCAGCGCCCTGCCACGGGGAACCGGGTCGGGGCCACGGTCCGTGCCGGCCGTGGCCCCGACCCGCGCGCCTCACGCCTCGTCGGCCGGGGCGTCCGGGATGTGGGGGAACAGCTCCTGGAAGGCGCCGATGGTCATGCGCCGTCGGTCGGCCTCGGCGACGTCGTCGAACAGCTCGTGCAGCGTCTTCTGGGTGTGGCCGTAGGTGCCCTCGAGGTGCGGGTAGTCCGAGCCCCAGCACACGTTGCGCCAGCCCATCGCCGTGCAGGCGAACACCGCCGAGCGGTCGTGCTGGAAGGACGCGTAGACGTTCGTGGAGATGTACTCGCTGGGCAGCTTCTCCAGCTTGGGCCGCACCGCGGAGTAGTGCTGGCGGTAGGCCTCGTCGAGCCGGTCGGCCATGAACGGCCCCCAGGTGGCCCCGCCCTCCGACACCATCACCTTGAGGTTCGGGAACCGGTCGAACACGCCCGAGGTGACCATCTTGGCCACGGCCCGCTGCCCGCCGTAGGTGGTCTCCATGTAGTTGAGCAGCGCTCCGCCGGCCCCGCGGTAGTAGGCCCCGTGGTTGGTGCTGGCATCGTGCGGCTCCGTGCCGATGTGGTAGCTCACCACCATGCCGGTCTCCTCCATGGCTTCCCACAGCAGGTCCCAGGCCGCCTGGTTGTAGTCGCCGACACCATCCGGTGGCGTGACGGAGAGGAAGCCGGCCCGGAACCCGAGCGCCGCGGCCCGACGGACCTCGGCGGCGGCATCCTGCACGTCGAGCAGGGGGATGGTGGCCGTGCACACGTAGCGCGGCGACACGTCCTGGTAGGTGATGGCCCAGTCGTTGACGGCCTTGGCGCCTTCCCGCAGGAGGACCGGGTCCTGGATGGAGGACGACCAGATGCCGATCGACGGGTACACGAGCTCGGCCCAGATGCCCTCCTGGTCCAGGTCCGCCAGCCGCAGGTGCGGGTCGTTGGCACCCGGCGCGCGCTGGGAGACGTCGAGGCCCGTCTCCGGGTCGATGAGCTGCGCCTTGGGCATGCGCCGGCGGAACTCCCGCCCGTCGACGTAGATCGTCTCGAACCCGCCGTCGTCGTCCTTGACGCTGCGGGGCATGCGCTCGGCCAGCTCCGCCGGCAACGAGCGGGTGAACAGGTCGTTCGGCTCCACCAGGTGCGAGTCACCCGAATTGGCCCAGATCTTCCCCACGGTGATCCTCCTGCCGTCTCCCCCGGCGAGGCCGGGTTCGTCGCTGGTCCCGTCGCCCCCATGGCGATCGAGAACGGCATTTTCTCAGACGAGGGGGTTGCTCGCCAGGGCCCCGCGGGTCTCGTCGGTCACAGCGACCAACGGTGCGGGCTGACGCCGGGACTCGGCGAAGGGGTCAGTGCACCGTCGAGCGGGTAGCACGGGCCAACCTCACAAGCATTGGAGTTGGACACATGGTGATCCTGGTGGTGCTGCTGCTGCTCGCGCTCGTCTTCGGCGTGGGCGCCGTCGTCGAGGGGCTGGCGTGGATGTTCCTGATCGTCGCTGCCCTCGTCATCGCGGCAGTCGTCTTCGGGTCGCGCACACTCGGAGGCGCCCGCCGCTGACGGCTGCTGGAGACAAGACATGTCCGGGACCGGCGCGGGGGCGCAGCGCCGCGGCCTCCCCTGAGACGCCCGCGCGACACCCGGGGTACTGTGCCGCTCCGTGCCAGAGACATGGATCACCGACGAGATGCGCGCCCTCGTCGGCCAGGAGTACGGCAAGACGACGACCTCGGTGCCGATCAGCCTGTCGGACATCCGCAAGTGGGCGCTGGCCATCTACTACCCGGAGGCCCCGCCCCGGCTGTTCTGGGACGAGGAGTACGCCGCCACCACCATCCACGGCGGGATCGTGGCGCCGGAGGAGTTCAACCCCTTCGCCTGGTTCACCGCTGAAGGTCCGGTGCTGCCCCCGACCTTCGAGGGCCCGGTGCGAGGCACCGGCCCCGAGGAGGCCTTCGGCGTCGAAGGCCCGGCCACCAACTTCATCATGAACGGCGGCACCGAGATCATCCACGGGGTCCGGATGCGCCCTGGTGACGTCATCACCGCCGGGCTCACGAAGGTGGTCGAGTACAAGGAACGCCCGACCCGCCTCGGGCTCATGCTCTTCACGATCAGCGAGACGACGTGGACCAACCAGAAGGGCGAGATGGTGCGCATCATCCGCGGCACGGGGATCAGGTACTGATGGACGTCACCGTCGGCCAGGAGATCCCCACCTTCGAGCGCATGGCGGGCTTCCACGCCTGGAACCGCTACGCGGCGGTCAACGAGGAGTTCGTCCCGATCCACATGGACGACGACGCCGGGAAGCGGGCCGGCAACCCCGGCGCCTTCGGCATGGGCAACCTCCAGATGGCCTATGTGCACGCCGTGCTGCGGCAGTGGGTCGGCGACAACGGTCGCATCGTCCGGGTGGACCTGCAGTACCGCGCGCCGAGCCTCCGTGGGCTCCGCACGATCGCCGGAGGCAAGGTCACCGACGTGCGCGAGGTGGATGGTGAGAGCCTGGTCGACCTCGAGGTCTGGACGAAGACCGAGGAGGGCACGGTCCTCGCGCCCGGTACGGCCACCGTCGCGCTGCCACCGAGCGGTCGCTGAACCCCGGCCGGGCCGGGTTCACAACCGGGTCGAGCGACCCTCCCAGTACGGCTCGCGGAGCTCGCGCTTGCGGATCTTCCCGCTGGGCTCGCGCGGGAGCACGTCCACGAAGTCCACGGACCTCGGGCACTTGTAGTGCGCGATCCGTTCCCGGCAGAAGGCGATGAGCTCGTCCTCCGTCACCTCGCCCCGGCGCTCGACGATGGCCTTGACCTGCTCGCCGAACTCGGGGTCGGGCACGCCGATCACCGCCACGTCGGCGACCGCGGGATGGGAGTAGAGCACGTTCTCCACCTCGGCGGGGTAGATGTTGGCGCCACCCGAGATGATCATGTGCGTCTTGCGGTCGGTGAGGAACAGGTAGCCGTCGGCATCGAGGTAGCCCATGTCGCCGACGGAGAACATGTCGCCCCGCCACGTCTCGGCGGTCTTCTCCGGTGCGCCCTGGTACTCGAAGGGCATGGCGTTGCGGATGTAGACCTGGCCGACCTCACCCGGGCCCAGCTCCCGTCCCTCGTCGTCGAGGACATGCACCTCGATCCCCCCACGAGGACGACCCACGGTGCCGGGCCGGCTCCGCCAGTCCTCCTCCGGGCACTCGGTGGCCAGGCCTTCGGTGGCCGCGTAGTACTCGTACACCGTCCCCCGCGGGAACAGATCGAGGATGGCCCACTTCACGTCCACGGGGCACGGCGCGCCGGCGTGGAGGACCCGCTTCAGGGATGACAGGTCGTAGCGACGTCGGACCTCCTCCGGCAGGGCGGCGATGCGAACGAGGTGGATGGGGGCGACCTGCGTCCACGTGACGCGGTGTCGCTCGATCAGCGCGAGCGCCTCCTCCGCGTCGAAGTGGTCGGTGATGACGACGGTGTGGCCCATCGACAGGGCCATCGTGGCGTAGGCCCCGGGGGCCGTGTGGTACATCACCGCCGCCAGGAGGTGCACGTTGCCGGGCTCGGCGACGACCCCCAGCCGGAGCGCCTTGACGTGCTCCGAGGCCGCGACCGCCGCGGCGGGAGGCTCCGCCGGCCGGACGATCGCCTTGGGCCTGCCCGTGGTGCCCGACGTGTAGAAGCGCAACGGCGCGAGGCCCTCGGCCCGGGCGTCGGCCAGTGGGGAGGGATCCTCGGCGCCCGCCCACCGCTCGTACTCCTCGCCCCGCAGGACGGTCGGTGCCAGACCGCTGACCTCGTCGGCGTTCGCCGGCTCGGCCACGAGCAGCTTGGCGCCTGAGTCGGTGAGGAGGTGGGCCACCTCGTCACGCTTGAGCCTGAAGGAGACCGGAAGGACCGTGGCCCCCCGGCGGCCCGCGCCGACGATCAGCTCGAAGAACTCCACGGAGTTGCGCAGACCCACGCCCATGACGTCGCCCGGCCCGACGCCCATGCGTGCGAGGGCCGCAGCCACCTGGTCGCCACGGCGGTCGAGCTCCTTCCAGGTGACCACCCGCTCGTCCTTGACGAGCGCGGGACGGTCGCCACGCTCGCCCGCGTGGTGGTGCACGGGGTCCCCCGTCTGCACGGCGCTCGCGACGCTCGTGCCTGCTCCTCGACCTTCCACGGGACGTCCCCACCTCCCTGTGTTCGGCGCACCATGTGGCCGGCTCCTTGCTACCACGGGGCGGAGCAGCAGGAGGCGGCCGATCGGGGTGGGGAAATGCGCAGGTGCTCGGCTCGGTCGACGCGTACCGTCGCTCCATCGGGGACGAGTGGCCGGCATCGGAGCTGTTCGACCAGGACTACCTCGACTTCTACCTGCCGGTGCTGAGCGACGAGGTGAGCGACGCCCAGGCCGACCTCATCTGGGTGCTCCTCGCGCTCGAGCCGGGCGCGGCCGTGCTCGACCTCGCCTGCGGCCACGGTCGCATCAGCAACCGCCTCGCGCAACGGGGCGCGGACGTCACCGGGCTCGACGTCACACCGCTGTTCCTCGATCGCGCCCGTGCCGACGCGGCCGCTCGTGGCGTCACCGTCGACTACGTCGAGGGCGACATGCGCACCCTCCCGTGGTCCGAGCGGTTCGACGCCGTGGTGAGCTGGTTCACCGCCTACGGCTACTTCGACGACGAGCAGAACCACCGCGTGCTCGACCAGGTCCACGCCGCGCTCCGCCCGGGTGGGCGCTTCCTGGTCGAGCTGAACCACAAGGACGGCCTGCTGCCCGTCTGGAGCGACGCCGGCGTGGCGCGGGCCGGCGACGCGCTGATGATCGACGAGCGGCAGTGGGACCCGCTCACCAGCCGGTCGAACACCTGGCGCACGATCGTGCGAGGCGGCACGGTCCGCCGCGCCTTCTTCTTCACGAGGCTCTTCAGCTTCACCGAGCTCCGCGACTGGCTGCACCAGGCCGGCTTCAGCCGCGTCGAGGGGTTCGCCGGCGACGGGTCGCCCCTCACCCGCGAAGCTCGGCGGATGATCGTCGTCGCCACCAGGTGAGGCGGGGCTCAGCGGGGAGCGTCGCCGAAGCGGTAGTGGCGCGTGAGCTCGTCGAGCGCCTCGAGGAGCCCGGCATCGAGGACGACGTCGACGGCCGCCAGGTTGTCGGCGAGCTGCTCGGGCCGGCTGGCGCCGATGATCGGCGCGGTGACCGCCGGGTTGGCCAACACCCAAGCGACCGCGAGCGTGGTCAGCGACACCCCGGCCTCGGACGCCAGCGGGCGCAGCGCCTCCACCGTGGCGAACTCGGCCTCGTGCCAGTAGCGCTCCCGATAGACGGCACCCGCTCGCCTGATCCCGAAGCGGGTGCCCTCCGGCGGCGCGCTCGAGGGCCCTGCGTGCTTGCCCGTCAGGAGCCCACCGGCGAGCGGGTTGTACGGGATCACCCCGATGCCTTCCTCCGCGCACAGCGGCAGCAGCTCGCGCTCGGGCTGGCGGAACAAGAGGTTGTAGCGAGGCTGGACCGAATTGATGCGCACCCAGCGGTTCGCCTCGGCCCGGCCCAGCGCACGCGCGACGCGGAACGCGAGCCAGTTCGAGACGCCCACGTAGCGGGCCCTTCCGGACCGCACGACGAGATCGAGCGCCTCCAGCGTCTCGTCCAACGGCGTCTGCTCGTCGTAGGAGTGGAGCTGGTAGAGGTCGACGTAGTCCACGCCCAACCGGCGGAGCGACGCGTCGATGGCGTCGAGCACGTGCTTGCGGGAGGTCCCCGAGTCCCACGGCGAGGGCCCCACCTGCCCAGCGCACTTCGTGGCGACGATGACCGACTCCCGCTTGCCCCGCAGCCAACGGCCGACGATCTCCTCGGTCCTCCCGGCCGCCTCCCGTGGACCACCCAGGGGGTACACATCGGCGGTGTCCAGGAACGTCACGCCGGCGTCGAAGGCGGCATCCAGGATCGCCAGAGAGGTGTCCTCGTCGCACTGGAAGCCGAACGTCATCGTCCCGAGGCACAGCCGGGACACCCGCAGGCCGGTTCGACCCAGGCGCACGTGATCCATGGGCCCACGCTACGCGGACCGCGGGGATGTCGCCCAGCGCCGCGCTGACCGCTCATCGCTGGTCCAGGTGTCGGAGCGGTGGGCCGGTGTAGCGAGGCAGCACCGCTGGCGGCATGGGCCCCTTCAACCGCGTGTGGGCCTGCGTCTCCTCCCAGGCGTGCGCGAGGATGCCGACGGCTCGGCTCAGGATGAACAGCCCGCGGCCGAGCGGCGGTGGCACGCCGAGCTCGCAGAAGACCACAGCCGTGACGCCGTCGATGTTCATCGGGATGCGCCGATGCGGGCGGGCCAACGCGTCCTCGACAGCCCGACCGATGGCGACGAAACGGCCATCGATGTGCCCCGCGGCGGCCGCCTCCTCCACCATGGCGAGCAGGGGCGCCACGCGAGGGTCGACGGGATGGAAGCGGTGCCCGAAGCCGGGCACGAAAGGGCCGACCTTGGCCAGCGCCTCGGCGACCGGGGTGCCGGCGTCGATGTCGAGGTAGAGCTCCATCGCCTGCTGCCCGGCTCCGCCGTGCACGTCGCCGAGCACGTTCACGCCGTTGGCGACGGCGCCCTGCAACCCCACGCCGGTGGTGGCGGCCATGCGGGCCGACGCGATCGAGGGGGCCTGGGGGCCGTGGTCGACCGAGGCCACGAGGGCCGCTTCGAGGAGCCGCCGGCGGGGTGCGTCGGGGAGATCGCCCAGGACGAGCAGCGCGATCATGTCGACGAAGCCGACCCGGCCGATCAACTCCTCGACGGGGTACCCGCGGTAGCGGATCACGCCGGGGAGGATGTCGACGATGGCCGTGGACCACCAGGTGGCGAGCTCGTCGTCGCTCACGGCTGGCTCCGGAGGCGAGCCAGCTCCTCCTCGGTGTGCTCCCCGAGCCCGGGCGGCATCGCAGAGGAGACGGCCGGCTCCCCGTCCACGTGGAAGCCGGCGGTCACGACCTGCAGCGGGCGATCGGTGCCGGCGACGCGGCCGAGGGTGGCGACGGTGCGGCGATGGGCCACCTGGTCGAGGGCGAAGGCCTCCGGCACGGTGAGCACGCGGGCCGCCGGGACACCGAGCGGGTTGAGGAGCTCCTCCCACTCCGCCGCGGTGCGAGCCGCGAAGGCGGACGCCAGCTCGGCGTTCAACGCAATCCGGTTGGCCAAGCGGTCGGCCCGGCGGGCGAAGCGCTCGTCGGTGGCGAGGTCGGGGCGTCCGACGGCGACGCAGAGCTTCTCGAACTGCGGCTGCTGGTTCGCGGCGACGTTCAGCAGCCCGTCCTTCGTGGCGAAGGCCCCGGAGGGGCTGGCGGTGAAGTTGTCGTTGCCCATCCGCGTGGGCGGTTGACCCGCGATCAGCCAGTTCGAGGCCGCCCAGCCGAGGGCGGTGAGGGCGCTGTCGAGCATCGACACGTCGAGATAGGCGCCCCGGCCGGTGCGCTCACGCCGCAGCAGCGCAGCCGCGATCGCGAAGCAGGCCGTCATGCCGCCGAAGGTGTCGCACACCGGGAAGCCGATGCGGGTCGGGTCGCCCTCGGGAGACCCGGTGACGTCCATCATCCCTGCCAGGCCCTGGATGATCTGGTCGTAGGCCGGGCGAGCGGCCATCGGGCCGTCGGCCCCGAACCCCGAGATGGCGCAGTAGACGAGGCGCGGGTTGGCTGCGCGGAGCTCGTCCCAGCCGAAGCCCAGCCCTGCTAGCACGCCGGGGCGGAAGTTCTCCACGATGACGTCGGCGCCGTTGACCAACGCCGAGAAGGTCGCCTTGCCCTCGGGATCCTTGAGGTCGATGGTCATCGACCGCTTCCCCGCGTTCTGGGCCAAGAAGCTGGAGCCGCTGCCCCGTTCGTTCAGCTCCGCGTCCGCGCCGAGCTGCCGGGCGAGATCACCGGCACCCGGGACCTCGACCTTCAGGACGTCCGCGCCTTGCAGGGCGAGCTGGTAGGTGCAGAAGGGGCCGGCCAGGACGTTGGTCACGTCGACCACCCGGACGCCGTCGAGCAAGCTCATGTCGGGGAGACGGCCTCGAGCGCGCCCGGCGGTACGACGGATGATGCCGCGTGGGCACTCGGTCCACGGCGTTCCGTGCTCATCGAGGACTCCTTCAGGACGTGGAGATGATCGCGCACACCCGCGGCAGGCGGCCCCTACCTTCGCCGCGTAGCGTCGCAGGCGCGGGTGAGCCGAGACGAGAGGCGGTGGTCGGCATGGTGCGAGGCGAGGGTCGGCTGGCCGGTGCCGTGGTGGTCGTCACCGGCGCCAGCCGCGGCATCGGCAAGCAGGTGAGCCTGGCCCTGGCTCGGGAGGGCGCGCAGCTGGTGCTGGCGGCGCGCACGGTCGATCCCCGCCCGGGGACCCCCGGCACCATCGGTGACACGGCGGCCGCGGTCGCCGAGCTCGGGCCGTCGCCGCTCGTCGTCCCCGCCGATCTGTCCCGCGCCGACGACGTGGATCGGCTCGTGACCTCCACGCTCGACGCGTTCGACCACGTCGACATCCTGATCAACAACGCCGGTTACACGGTGGGCCGGGCCATCTACACGCACGTCCCGAACCTCACCCGCGACCAGTGGGAGAAGGTGATGGCGATCAACGTCACGGCCCCGCTGATGCTCATCCAGGGCTTCTGGCCGTCCATGGTCGAGCGCGGCGGCGGCAGGATCGTGAACATCACGTCGGGCGCGGCCCGGCCCACCTCGCTCGACGCGCGCCTCGACCTGCCCGCCACCGACGAGATCGGACCGGCCTATCCGGCGAGCAAGGCGGCTCTTGACCGCATGGCGAACGCGATCGCCGCCGACGGCGCCCCGCACGGCATCGCCGTCGTCAACGTAGCGCCGGGCCGGGTGATGACCGAGACGTTGGCCGCCACGCTGGAGGCCACCGGCCTCGTCGACGAGGACGCCATCTCCGCCGACGTCCCCGTGTCGGCCGTCGTCGAGCTGTGCACGTGCGCCGATCCGATGCGCTACAGCGGCACCGTGATCGACGCCGAGGCGTTCGTCAGCCAGTTCGGGGGCGGCTGAAGGGAGAGGTGGCGCGTTCGTCCACGTCGAGGTTCTCGCGGCCACCGGTCTCGGGCCACTGCACCGTGGCGACGACGGCGGCTACGGTCGGTGGGGCCGCACGAGCCGAAGGCCTGAGGGAGGTCGCATGGATCTGCCCAGCTACGGCGAGCTCCCCGTGACCCCGGGCGCCCCCGACGGTTCGTCGTGGGGCCTGTGGGGCCCTGACGACCGGTTGGGCACGCTCAACCTCCTCACGCCCGAGCGGGTGCTCCGGGCCGCTCAGCTCATCCGTAGGGGCGCGGTCTTCCCGCTCGACTGGGACTGGTCGCTGCCCGACCCACCCCTCTTCGGGCGCCAGCCCATGGTGCATCGGGTCGTCGACGGCGGCGGCGACTTCGTCGACGACGTGATCGATGCCTACAACACACAGAGCTCCAGCCAGTGGGACGGCTTCCGCCACGTGGCGGTGGGCGGCCAGCTCTACAACGGCCTGGGCCACGACGACCACGGCGTCGACCACTGGGCTCGCAAGGGGATCGTCGGGCGTGGCGTCCTGGTCGACATCGCCGCCTACCGCGCCGCGCAGGGCCGTCCGCTGGCCCTGGATCGGCCGGAGGACGTCGGCGCCGACGAGCTGCTCGCCATCCTGGAGCACGAGCAGGTGACGGTGGAAACCGGCGACGTGCTGCTGGTGCACGTGGGCTACACGCAGTGGTACCTGGGCCTCGACCAGGCCACCCGCACCAAGATCGGCAGCATCCGGGCGCCCCGCTGCCCCGGCCTGCGGGCCGGGCGCGACATGGTCGCCCTGCTGTGGGACCTGCACATCGCAGCGGTGGCCTCCGACACGCCGTCGTTCGAGGTGGCTCCGTTCTCCCGGGGCCTCAGCGCCGACGAGGAGCAGTCGTCGTACGCCACCCTCCACCACAACCTGCTGCCCCTGCTCGGCGTGCCCATCGGTGAGCTGTGGGACCTGGCCGCGCTGGCGGCCGACTGCGCCGACGACGGCGTGTACGAGTGCTTCCTCACGTCGTCACCCATCAAGGTCCGCAACGGCGTCGGCTCGCCGCCGAACGCACTGGCGATCAAGTGATGATCATCCGACGGCTCGACCACCCGATCATCTGCATCCGCAGCCGGGAGAGATGGGGACCGGAGTTCGCCCGGGTGCTCGACCTGCGACCCGAGCGCATCCGCGAGGGCGACGAGTGGGGCTTCTCCAACCTCGAGCTCGCCATCGGCGACGGCTTCCTCGGGGTCGTCGAACCCGCGGGTGAAGGCTCCCAGCTGGAGCGCTTCCTGGCCCACTTCGGCGAGGGCTTCTACGGCCTGGCCGTCGACGTCGGTCCGCTCGACGCCGCCGCTCGCCACCTGGACGAGCACGGCGTCCGCTACCGCGAGGCCAAGCGCGGCGCCGTCACCCAGCTCCTGTGGGTCGGGCCCCAGGAGACCCACGGTGTCGTCTACCAGCTCTGCCCGGGCGGGCCCGCGTCGCAGGGCACCAACCCCCGTTACCTCGGCGTGTCGGAGGTGGTGGTCGCGGTGCGCGACATGGACGCGGCGGTGGCCCAGTACCGCAGGGTCTTCGGTGTGGAGCTCGTGGAGCCGACGCAGAGCGCGGCACTCGGCTACACCGGTGCCCGCCTCCCCATGCCGGGCAGCGCCCTCCACGACGCCCTCGTGCTGGCCGAGCCCGCCGGCGGCGACGGACTCGTCGCCCGCCACCTCGCCCAGCGCGGCGAAGGCATCTTCCAGTTCACCATCGCGGTGGCCGACCTGCCCGGCGAGCTGGCTCGCCTGCGGGCGGTGGGCGTGGAGCCCGAGGTCGACGCCACCGGCGCCAGGCCCGCGCGCGTGTGGGTGCCACCCGCGCTGCTGGCCGGCGCCCGCATCGAGCTGCGCGCCCACGACGGGGCCCCGACCGAGGAGCAGCCCCATGAGCGCTGAGCGACGAT